>Ga0247722_10000064_pt1 | contig 64494 bp, 119 predicted proteins | sample MSEWelMarce3H_FC_FD_189094 | JGI IMG/M metagenome (GOLD analysis project Ga0247722, IMG submission 189094) | Subsurface sediment microbial communities from gas well in West Virginia, United States - MSEEL Well Study Marcellus 3H_FC | ecosystem: Environmental > Terrestrial > Deep subsurface >...
ATCCAGACCCTAAACATAAATCTAACATTGCTGTTAAAGAAGCATTGGGGTATGTTAAGGGAACTACTGGTCTTGATGCTAAAATCAAACCAGATTCTTTCGCAGCAACACATGCTGCTGATCACGTGGTAAGACATTAATTTGCAGGATTAGCTCAGCGGTAGAGCATCTCGTTTACACCGAGGCGGTCGGCGGTTCAATCCCGTCATCCTGTACCAGTGCCCCATGGTGCAATTGGCAGCACGTCTGATTTTGATTCAGAAGGTTCCACGTTCGAGTCGTGGTGGGGCATCCAGATTAGGAGAGGTGGCAGAGCACGGTTTAATGCACCAGTCTTGAAAACTGACGTACTGAAAGGTACCGTGGGTTCGAATCCCACCCTCTCCGCCATAATAAAAAGTGCCAAGGAAAAAAACTTGGCACTTTTTTTATTTTAGGGCTTGACAATTTCTACATTTCGAGGTATAGTGATATTATAGTTTGAAAGGAAATCGTTATGGAAGTTTTTGTTTTGAAGGGTGGCATCGGGGTTCAGTTGGGCGTCTATGCATCTGAAGATGAAGCACGGGATGCCCACGGTGTATACATTCGTGACGGCGGTCGGTTCCTCGATTCCTACTATATCGTGCGGCAAGTAGTTGGTGCAACTGCAGATGCCGATGCGGATCGGATCTGGATCTAAAGAAAGGAAATTGGTTATGGAAGTTTTTGTTTTGATGGGTGCGATGGATCACGATGCGCATTACGTTCTTGGTGTTTATGCTTCTGAACAAGAAGCAGTAGATGCTTTGGGTGTTTACCTTCGTGACCTCGATGAATCGTGGCATGATGAGTATTATGTCGATCGCCGTGTGCTCGGTGCACATGCGGAATATGATTCCGATCCTCATCGGTACCTCTAAAGTTTTTATGGAAGGTTGATTATGCAAGTTTATGTCGTGAACAATGAATCTCCTGGTGGAGATCACTCGATTATGGTTGGTATCTACTCGACCGAAGAAAAGGCGAGAGAGATGATCAAATTCTTGGAACGTGAAACTCCTGAATGGTATCCTACCTACTCAGTTGAAGACGTTGATCCAGAAGATCCGATGTATTAAAGTTTAGACGAGTAGCTCAATGGTTAGAGCCGACCGCTCATAACGGTTTGGTTGGGGGTTCGAGTCCCTCCTCGTCTACCAGTTAGGGTTGCTACTTAATAGGCACGCGAGGAATCACGGTTAGTTCCTCAACCAGTTTACGGATCATTAGCTCAGTTGGTAGAGCAGCGGACTCTTAATCCGCTTGTCGTAGGTTCGATCCCTACATGATCCACCAGTTTCGGACGCTTAGCTCAGTAGGTAGAGCAACGGGCTTTTAACCTGTTGGTCCTGGGTTCGAGTCCCAGAGCGTCCACCATTTTAAAGGAGTTTGTTATGAGTAAAATGATACTTGCATTTCTGTTCATTTTTACCTGTGTGTTCTTCGGTATTCAAATTGTTCGCGATTTGAATAAATCTGAAAAATTAAGCTTGACTAAATTGCTTGCTTATAGTATAGTGTGTACTGTGATTACGATGGTCGTGATTACTTCAATTGTTTTGATTTTCTAAGGAATAAAGTTATTATGAAAAGTGTTACTAAAGTCGTTCTTCTCGCTGGTCTGATGGCAACGACTGCTGCCTGTACTCGTATTGAAACAGGTGAAGTTGGTGTTCGGCGTTCGTTCGACAAGACCATTGAAACTACTGAGTTGATGCCAGGATCAATCAACCAGACAATGTTCGGTGATGTTATGACATTCCCAACCAAGGACGTGCAGGTTGATGTTTCTGACTTGACTCCACTTGCGTCGGACAACTCGACAGTTGCTGACTTTGACATGGCAGTAATCTATTCGATTAATCCTGGTTCGGTTGCCGAACTGTATATCGAAAAGAATCGTGGTTTCCATGCTGACACTGAAGAAGGCGATACACTTTTGATGTATAATTACATTCGTCAGTTGGGTCGTAATGCTGCCTACAAGGTTGCTCGTCGTTACGAGTCATTGAAGATGGCAGACAATCGTGCTGAGATTGAGCAACTGGTTCGCCAAGAGATTGTCGCGCAACTTGCTTCTGAGAAACTCGATGGTGCTATCTCGATTTCACAGGTTCTTGTTCGTCAGGTAAAACCTGCTGCGAATATCGTAGCGTCTGCTAACCAACTTGTCCAGGCACAAAACGCTGAGAAGCAGAAGTTGGTAGAGGTTCGTACCGCAAAGTTGGAAGCAGAACGTATTGCTGCTCTTAATGCCAACGCTGGTGCTACTAAATACATGGAAGCAACTGCTCTCGTGACAATCGCGGAAGCAGTTAAGGAAGGTAAGGTTTCTACCATTATTGTTCCTTATGACTTCAAGGGTATCGTGAACGTCAAGTAAGTTTGAATGGAAGGTGGGCAGGACGGTAATGCAACGCACTGCTAATGCGTCTACCAGAAATGGTAGAGTGGGTTCGACTCCCACACCTTCCGCCATGGTGGATGTAGCTCAGTTGGTTAGAGTGTCGGCTTGTGATGCCGAATGTCGCGGGTTCAAGTCCCGTCATTCACCCCATGGGGATGTAGTCCAAAGGCAGAGACAGAGGACTTAAAATCCTTCCAGTGTGGGTTCGAGTCCCACCATCCCTACCATTTCGCGTCTGTAGCTCAGTTGGTAGAGCACTCCCCTGATAAGGGAGAGGTCGCAGGATCGAGGCCTGCCAGACGCACCAATGCCAGCAGTGCAAGTGCACGACTGACTCTCATAAGGTTGGTTCGGTAGGAGCGTTACCTACTGCTGGTACCATGTCACGATGGCAGAGTGGTCCAATGCACAGGTCTGCAAAACCTGAAAACCGTGGGTTCGAATCCCACTCGTGACTCCATTCTAAAGGAATATATAATGACAGATGTTATTGCAATTGATAAGTATCGTTTGTTGGTTGAGCGTATCGAAACCATTGAACAAGAAATTGATGCCAAGAAACTAGATCGTAAGAATGTTTACGCTGATGTTAAGAGCGAAGGTTACGATGTTAAGGCAACTCGCCAGATTATTCGCCTCCGCAAAAAGGAAGCGCATGTTCGGCAAGAAGAAGATATGATTCTTGAAACATATCGCACTGCTATTGGTCTATGATTTATGGCCCCGTCGTCTACTGGCTAGGACACGTCACTTTCACTGACGAGAAGGCGGATCGAAACCGCTCGGGGCTACCATAAAGGAATGACATGGATATATTAGTCGCATTACTTACGTCAAGAGACTCTATCAAACTAACCAGATGCATCGAGAGTGTTCTTCCTCAAACCAGTAATGTGGTTGTGGTATGCAACACTCTCGATTTTTCATATGTAGAACAGGCAAGAAAAGTTGCCGATGCATATAATCTAGAGTTTTTAGTTACTGAATCTAATGGCACACCAGCGAGAGGAAAGAACTCTGTTCTAGAGATTTTCCGATCGCGATCGCACGCATATTACATGCAAGTTGATGCGGATGATTATCTTACTCCCGATGCATTGATCAAACTTGACAAGATTGTAACTGAGAATCCAGATGTTGATGTCATTGGTTTAGTCGATGGAGCGATGACGTATAATGGAAGTGCAACAACCAGTAATGCATTTTTGTCCAATGGTAATGTGTTCAAATTTGCTGACGTGCAGGGTACACATAAACTGCGATTAGTAGAACTTGGTAAATTATTATCGAGCAATCTACAGTATAATCGAATGCTGTTGTATTCAAGCAAGGCAATAAACACCTTTGACTTTGACGAGAAATTTATTGGATCAGAAGATATTGTTGCATCTTATAAATTATACTATGATCCAGATATAAATTATGTTCTAACGGATGAGCATCTTTATGTGTATGACTTGGAAGATAGTGGCAATTTCCATACCTTCTTGAGTAATGCGTCTGAAATTAAGAAAGTACTTAAAGAATTGAAAGTCATTTTGAATGAGTCTGCAGTATAAAACAGATCTGAAAACAGCAATAAAGATTGTGGGTAAATTGATTAAAAAACCACACAACACAATCTTTTTGTTTCAGTTACTGCATGCTACGAACGCACCTTCTTTGAAGTGGACATATCAAAAACTACTGGAAACAGAGCAGGGTGGTGGGGTCGCATATTCATCAGAAGAAGTATACGAATACTTTCCTACTCTTGTGAATAGACCAGAAGGTTCTGTCGGTAAACACTGCTACGATATGTTCCCGAACCAAGAACTCCTGATAAAAATAAGCAAACGAAAATCTAACGATACCTGGATTGAAGCGAAGCATCCATACAATTGGATGGCAAGAAGATACAGAGATACACACGACACATGGCACATACTAACAGGGTATGATACAACCATACTGGGGGAGATGTGTCTTGCGATGTTCTCCTTTGCGCAAACTAAATCGCTCGGTTGGTTGCTCATTTCATTTGTTGGGTTTGTCCACAGAGGGATGAAACTGTCTGACATTGGTTTGATACGACAAGCATATTTACGAGGAAAGAATGCCAAGTTCTTACTTGCAGAGAATTATGATAAATTGTTCGATGAGGATTTAATCGCAGCAAGAGCACGGTTGGGTCTATGATTCGTATTGACAGTAATTATCCTATAGAAGAAATGTTGGAATTCTGTAAAGAATCCAAGAATGACACACGTCCTGGTGCCGTTAATATGGATTTCGTTGACTGGGAAAACAAACCACATACTCTACTATATCTTCTGTATAAAGAGAAGAGATTCGATGGCCCCACAAACGGATATGTAATCTGCAAGAAAGGTGATCGAATTGTTTGTGGTCATGGATTTTATGTCTCAGAAATAGATAGAATGGTATGCATGGGATGCCGCACCTATACTGTTCCAGGTATAAATTGTCATGCATTACAGGGCGACATCAAAGACTTCATTTTCGATATTGTTAGAAAAAATGGGATGGCAGGGTTTTTTATCTCGATGAACGAATATAATAAACGATTCGTCCATGGGTATAATAAAATTAATGATCCCGTCAATTTCAAAACTTCTTTTCGTGATGAAACTGGACAGTGGTGGGCGAGGAAAGATAGAAAAATCTCTCCGACAGTACCATGCGACTTCCCGATTAACTTGAAAAATGTAAAACAGTGGATTATATATCATTTGTGGGATTCTTCCTATGAAGAAGAATTGAATGTGAAATTGAAAACTTTGGAATGGATTGATTGATGGCATTAGATGGTATCATTTTTGGTGGGATGATCAATTCAGACGAACCAACACGACCACAGGATTTGTCTGGCATCAGTTATAGTTCTGTTCACAGAAGCGCAGGTTCTCATAGAATTGCCTCGTTCTTACGTCAACATGGACTTGACATTGAAGTCGTAGATTTCGCCCCATCTTGGAAATTTGAAGAATTTCAAGAGTTGATTCGTTCCCGAATGACACCAACAATGAAGTTTGTTGGACTCGGTGCGGTGTTCAATATGAACACGCAAACTCTCTTTCGGTGTTTTGCTTGGTTGAAACAGACTTATCCAGATGTACTGTTGGTAACAGGATCCACTGATTTTTATAATCTTCACTTCATTCCAGTAGACTACATGGTGGTTGGTTATGGCGAACTCGCTATTTTGGAGATCTTAAACGGTACTGCAAAATATACTGACGAGGTTATTGATAAGGAAGGTAACAAGCGTCGAACGGTTCATGCACTTAAACAGTATCCTGCGTATCCAATGCGTAATCTTTCAATCGATTATGAAAAACGAGATTTCCTACAACCATTTGAGTTGCTTACTATGGAAACAAGTCGTGGGTGTAGATTTAAGTGTGCGTTTTGCACTTATCCTGTTTTGGGAGTGAAAGATGATCATACCAGATGCTCTGATGACTTTCATGATAATCTTATGCGTAACTATGATAACTATGGTGTCTATCGATATTCGATCGCAGACGAAACTTTTAATGATCACAGCGAGAAAATTGTCAAGTACGCAGACGTTGTAGAGAAACTTCCATTTAAACCAAATTTCGGTGGATATATCAGAGCAGATTTGCTGCACACAAGACCACAAGATATAGAACAGTTAGCAAGAATGCGATTCAACGGGCAGTTCTATGGTGTCGAATCCTTCCATCGTCCAAGTGCTGCTGCCATTGGTAAAGGGATGGATCCTGCTAAAATACAGCAAGCAATTCTTGACACCAAGGATTACTTCATGAAACACAATGGATACTATCGAGGAACCCTCAGTTTTATTGTAGGATTGCCGCACGAGACAGAAGAAACTATGAACGAAACAATTAAATGGTGTGACGAAAACTGGAAAACCAACAGTATGCAATGGACTTCATTGATTATTGCCAGCGATCACGCCAATGTTAAGCAAAACACATTATCTACGACGTATGAAAAGCAAGGTTATACTCTTGTTGATTCAGAAGAAATTATGCTCGATGAATCTCATCCTGATCTCAAACGAATACTGCAAAGCAATTTTGTAGTCCCGGAATTAAAGACTTACATGCAGACCATTGTCCGTAATCTAAAACCAACGGTATTGTTACATCACTGGAAAAGCAATACAGGTATGACAGAAAGAGATGCCTTGTTGTGGATTGCCAATAATGTCTGGGGTGCCGAAAAGTATATGAATTTCGGAGTAGAACATTGGAAAATGGCAGAATGGTATGTTGCAGGTAAAACTGATCAGGATATGATGGGTTCGTATCAGGATCTAGGTGGTGTTAGACCGTCACTACATACTAAAATTGATTTTATTGAAAAATATAAGCAACAAAAACTTAATGTCACGCAGTAATAAATATTGCCATGACAGAAAAAATGAAAATCGCAATTACAGGACATACTAGTGGACTTGGGCTTAGCATATACAACCACTTCAATCAAAAACCTGAATGCGCAGTGAGAGGAATAAGCAGGGCAACAGGATTCGATCTAACAACTGATGCAGATGAAGTTATCCAACTAATCAAATCAAACAACTTTGATTATTTCTTCAATAATGCATATGTTGATGGTGTTCAATCTAAACTGTTGCGGGAATTGTCTGAGCATACATGCGTAATATCATCTGGGTCTATGGCAGCAGATGCAGCGCAGGTAAAACGCGAACCATATTATGTGAACAAATTTGATTTAGAGTGCACGCATAGATCGATTAAAAGAAATAATAAATTACCTATGTTATTGCTGAAGATGGGATATCTGGAGAACTATGTGGATAAAGAACCTGTCTCATATGACACAATCGTAAGTGCTATAGATTTCTGGATGCAGAATCCTAGAGTGAGTATGATTGAATTTGACAACATAAACTATTCAAAAAACTTTCCAGAAATTAACAAATACATCGAACAAAAAAATGATTAAGGTTATCGGTAACATAGATATAGATCTGGTCGTTAACCAGTACAAGGCGATTGAAGACCAAATACAGTGGGTGGAGATGCCTCCACACCACAAACAAGCAGGTTTGCAGTATGCCGAAGAAACAGAAAATCTCTGGGCAGGTGGAACAGGAAAACTGACAGGTCTGGTCAATCCAGAGCATCAATATAACAATCTAAATCCATTGTTACGAGGAACTATTTTCGAAGATATTATCAATGAGCACAAATTGGTAAGAACTCGCTTTATGTGGGTAAATCGTATGAGTTGTTACAGTGTGCATAGAGATCTGAGTCCTAGAGTGCATGTTCCAATAATTACAAATCCAGAATGCTATTTCGTACTCAAACAAGGTTCAGAAGGATTGATTGAGCACCTACCAGCAGGTAAGGTTTACTGGGCTGACACACGCATACACCACACATTCATGAATTGCTCACTGGAACCAAGATTGCACCTGATTGGTGTTCCTGTCAGCGAACAAAATTATTAGGAGTTATTATGCCAGTATATGATTTTATAAACACAGAAACAGGTGAAGAGTGGGAAGAAAAGATGTCATACGATGACATGAAAACACTCACGAACGATGGAACAGTTAAGATTCTCTACAAGAAGATTAACTTCTTGCATGCTCCTGGTTCCGACGGTGGCGGGAAGGTTCCTGATCACTTCAAGGAAGTCATGTCTCGCGTCGCCGATGCCAATCCCAATTCTCCTCTCGCAAAGGAGTATGGTTCTAAATCTGCCAAGGATGTTAAGACACGTGATGTGGTAGAAAAAATCAGAAAAAAAGCAGGTGGATCTCTAATTGGATGATTTAGGGGCTTGACATTTTCTCATTTTTAGGGTAGAATGAAATATAAGATGAGAAAAGGAAAAGTGAAAATGATTAAAGTTTACCAAATCCAGTTGACCGACGCTGAAATCGCTGCCGTAAACAACGGCGAAACTAGCGACCGCATTAAAGCGTACTTCGACCGTTCGTTTGAACGCACCTTCAAGGCGGAGAACTTCCAGCACTACACCCATGTTGCTAACGTTGATACCAATGACATGGAAGAAGCATTCGCTGCCATGAATCTTTGGGAAGGTGCTACGGTTGAGAAACTCGGTCCCTGCTCCTCGATGTCGGTTGGTGACATTCTTGAGGTTGACGGTAAACTGTTCCGTTGCGCTTCTTGTGGGTTTGATGCAATTTAAGGATATTTGATATGACTGAAGTTGTGCAAAAGAACATGTTCCTCGAAACTATGAAGTGGGCAGGCACTGCATGTGTCGTCGTCGCCGCGACCTGTCGTGCATTTGATTATCACACGGCAGATCTGTTGATCTCTATCGCTGGTGCTGGTCTCTGGGGTTATGCTGGGTTCGCTATGAAGGATAAGGCACTGATTGCAGTAAATGCGTTTGTGGTTGGTATTTTGATTGTAGGAGTTATCGTATGAGTTATTGGCTTTTAGTATTCCTGTTCACGCCAGAAGGTGAGTTCTTGGCTAAGGACGTTTATGAGACTGCGGGCAAGGAGCAATGCGTTGCCTTTGCTGGTGATGTAGCAAAGACCTTGGTGAATAGCAAAATTCAGGCCCAGTTTCATTGCGTAAGCGATGACCATTATATGGGTCGTGAACAGGATGAGGGTGTAGACTATGACTAAATCGGATTTCTGGACTATTATGGTTCTACAGTGGGCATTGTTTACTGCCATTCTGTTTATTGGTTGGATTATCATGTCTACAAATAATCTTGAAACAGAACTAGAATACATGAAGAATTACAATAGTGTTATTACCACGGAAAATCTACAAGATATTATGTGCAATGGGAATCCAGTATGATGACTAAATGGACTGAGCGATTTCTAGATCTTGCCGAACATATCGGCACGTGGTCATATGACCCTCGTACCAAGCTGGGTGCAGTGATTGTTGATGACCGCAATCGTATCATTTCCATTGGTTACAACGGATTCCCTCGTGGTGTATTAGATAAGGCGGAACGATATGAAGACCGTCCCACTAAGCATCTGTTTGTAGCACACGCTGAACGTAATGCGCTGGACAATTCACCCATGAGTGTTGAGGGATGTACGCTGTATGTCCCACTGCTCCCATGCAACGAATGCGCCAAGAGCATCATCCAACGTGGTATCTCGAAGGTGGTCAGTTACCATCCCGATCGCGAGGACACATTCAACTGGGATATTACCAAGCAGATGTTCCACGAAGCAGCTGTTGCATTGCAATTGGTGCATAAAAATGAAGTTTGATGTTCTACAAAACGCAGTCGTCTTCAGGAACGTGTTTGAAGATCTTTCGGCGTTTATCGAAAACCAGAAAGAAAAAACACTCATCGAAAGCGGAATTGTTCGATCAAATAATGCTGGTTATGACAAAGACTTTCGGTATTCATCACAAGCAAATGTTAGTTCTTCAAATCCTGTAGTAGAGAAGATTCGTGAGTTGTCCAGGTATGCGAATGAAAATCACTTTAGGATAAACATCTCGAAATATTCGCATGAGAATCATTTTGTGCAGTATGATGTGAATGGTAAGTTTGATGCACATAGTGATATTATCTGGAGGGCAGATGTCGACAATCTAGACATGTATCCTGTTCGTAAAATCACTTGTGTTACACTACTGAATGATGATTTCGCAGGTGGTAAGTTGGCACTCTGGTATACAGGGCAGAGATACAGTTTTCCCTTCAATAAGGGCGACGTGATTCTGTTTCCCTCATATGTTCAACATAAAGTTGATCCAGTCGAGTCAGGTGTCAGATACAGTTTAGTTTCATGGTCTTATGGTGAATTTTAATCAAAATTCTATTGACAAATACCGTGAAACAGCGTATAATGCTAATAATGATTGAGTCGAGGAGTAAATAATATGGATATTCAATTGACAATGGAACGTATTCAGAATGCTCGGCGAGCGATGGTTCGTGCTCAAAATCCTGCGTTCCGAAAGTTGTGGGATGATATTGCGAACAAGTTGTTTGCTGAACTCGAAGATTATGGGCAACCATGGTTGCGAACTTATGATGGAAAGTTGAATTAATGCCAAAATATCTTGTAGAAACTGTTAGTGTATTCCGCATGCGGTATGTAGTCGAGGCGAAGACTGCATCTGATGCTAGGGATGAGGTCACCATGAGTGTTGGTGATGATTTTAAAGAGTTCTCGCAACTCCATCTCGACGAGATGATTTCATCCACTCGCGAGATTGATCAGGCAGAGTATCTTCGCATTTTTGATGAGGATAATGTTTATCTGAAAGACTGGACTGAAGAGCAGAAACTTCAATTCGTGAATGTGATTAATTATGACGAGTGATAATATTCTATTCATTATCATAATTCTATTGCTTTCTGTGACAGTTTATAGTATATTCACCTCTAAAGTCACTGCTGAAGAGCGCGACGAAATGTTAAATGATAAGGAAATGTTCCCGTGATTATTCAGAATGCCGTAACATGTCTCGGTTGCGGGGACTTCATTGTCTCCAAGCATCGCCATGACTTTGTGACATGCACTTGTGGTGCCATCTCTGTAGATGGTGGGCAATCCTACCTTCGTCGTGTTGGTGATTTTGGCAATTCGATCGATCTCTCTTGGAGTCTGCCCGATGCTGTTTACGAAGATTGCGCAGAGGCAGTACAGAATGCCATGGATAGTGGTCGCAATAAGTTTGGCATCGCTAATGCTGTGATGCGCACTCTGCGTGAGTATGAACGCATCGTCGCAGAAGGCGAGCAACGTGTGTTGGCAAAGAGCATAGGTCTCGACGAGATTATGGTCGAGGAAGCAGACGGAAGTTATAACCGTTATAAGAAGGTGAATGAAGATGACTAAGATTTCAGTAGAACTTGATGTTGAGCAGTTTGATAAACTAGTTGTAGAAGAATTGATCAGAACTCGCGAGGCATTTCTCAATGATCTCGGCGCAAACAATCATGTGTTTGTGTATGGTGATCAGGAAGCAGATGACATCGAGATTCAGAAGCATATTGATTCCCTTGATGATTTGATCAAGTGGTTTGGCACACCAGAGCAAGTAAAAAAGGTGTTTGGTGATGAAGACTGATGAAATTAAAGGCAAGATGATTGAAGCAATCCCGTATGTTGCAGTGTTTGGCATCGCCGCACTTGCTGTATATGGGGTAACAAAACTCGTTGAGGCAACAAAAGAACTTGACTTTCCACTTGATTTCGGGTATGATGAATATCTAGATAAAATTATTGATGAACAAGGAAAATAAGTGACATATTATATTCGTAATGCAAATACCTATCGCGTAACAGATAAGAACTCTGTCGACATCGCGACATCTCTACCTGCTGGCAACTATGTTGTCAAGGCAGACCAGTTTGGTGCTCTTTTCCTCGAAACCGTTGAACCGTTCGAACCGCTGAAGAAGTATTATGGTGATACACTTCGCAATGCTGATCGCATCATGCGCACGTTCAATGACCGAACATCATCAACTGGTGTGCTGCTGACTGGCGAGAAGGGTTCGGGTAAGACTCTGCTGGCAAAGCACCTGTCTATCATGGGTTATGCTGCAGGTATGCCGACAATCACTATCAACTCTGCGTGGGTTGGTGACTCATTCAACAAACTTATTCAGGATATTGAGCAACCATCCATCGTTCTGTTCGATGAATTCGAAAAGGTGTATAATCGCGAGGAGCAAGCAAAGATGCTGACTCTACTCGACGGTGTGTATGCAAGCAAGACGCTGTTCATTCTTACCTGTAATGACAAATGGCGCATCGATAATCACATGCGTAACCGTCCTGGTCGTATCTTCTACTCGATTGACTTCAATGGTCTGTCGGAAGAGTTTATTCGCCAGTATTGCGAAGACGTTCTTGATGACAAGAGTCACATCGACCAGATTACTAAGATTGCTACGCTCTTTGGTGAGTTTAACTTTGACATGCTCAAGGCAATGGTTGAAGACATGAATCGTTATAAGGAAACTCCACAAGAAACAATGCGTCTCTTGAATGCGAAACCTGAGTATGATCAAACCGAACCCAAGTATGACATTGAGTTGATCATCGATGGTGAAGCAATTGCAAAGGAAGATCTCGACGATTACGAGGTTGATTTCAATCCTCTGACGCGAGATGAATTCACGATTTATTATGACTTGGTCGAACCAGATGAAGACGATGATGAAGACGATGTGTTGACAACAAAAGTTCGGAGTCGTACTACTGGGGTGCATTTTGTCCCATCTGACTTGAAGCATGTTAATGCTAAGGCAGGTACGTTCATCTTCACAAACGCTGATGGCGCCACCGTTCAATTCACCAAGAAGTCACCTGACAAGAAGAGTTTCTACTGGGGTGCGCTGTAATGAAAGTCAATATAGGTCCATATCCTCGCTGGTTCGGTCCATACCAGATCGCAGAAAAGATTCTGTTCTGGAAGGACAAGGACGATGATGCAGTTTTTGCATTAGGGGAATGGTTGGACAAATACACACCAATTGCCAGAATAGCACAATGGTTTTTCCATAAGAGGAAGGTCAAGATTCGTATCGACCCATATGATACATGGAGCATGGACCACACTCTTGGTTTGATCATTGTGCCTATGCTAAAGCAACTCAAGGCGACAAAGCATGGTTCTCCTTGCGTTGATGATGAAGATGTACCTGAAGAACTTCGTTCCACCTCTGCTCCAGCAAAGGAGAATGAATGGGATGTTGATGACAACCACCATAAGCGTTGGGATTGGGTTATGGATGAGATGATCTGGGCATTCGAACAGAACATTGATGATTCTTTCCCCGATCGCTTCTGGACAGACTATGTGTATGACAGAGATGGTCACAAAAAACACGAAGAACGTATCGATAATGGCATATTGTTATTTGGGAAATATTATAGAGGACTATGGGACTGATGGTTAAAGAATCAAAGGGTGGTGTCTTTGCACCGACAGATTATCCTGTAATTAAACGTGCGTTGCACTCGTATCTTATTGAGTGCATGCGAACAGAAGGTGTCAGCGAACGAGACCCACATCCAGATACAGCAATCATTTCTAATTTACTACACAGATTGGGTCGCATTCAATCATGATAAATAAGTCTATGATTGAACCTACTAAAGACCCCAAGTTGAGACTTAACTTTCAAGAGAGGCAGCAGAAACGCATGGCTCTCATGAGTGATGTCAGTGACTACATAAAAGAAACAATTCTATATTGTGATGATGAAGAAGAAATGATTGCCCTCGGATCTGTGTTGCAGATTCTGTCTAAAGATATTCTTACGACAGTGATGGCACGAAATGATTGGAAAAATGCAATCACAGAATTCGCCTCTGATGTGGAAAAAGAAACAGATTACGCCAGCATTCGGAAACAATATAGAGATTACTTGTAATGGCATTTCAAGTTCCCAATATCGCACACGACCCAGAGTTCGAGTTCCCTAACTGGAACCACAAATGGGGTGGTGGTCTATACAAAGGTATCTTTACCCAACAAAATAAGAACTTTTATTCTGCATTTGAAAAACTCATTGCACAGGAGAATATTGTTCGTGTGCTAGAGATAGGTACCGCAAATGGTGGTTTTATTCGTGCAGTGAGGGATTTAACAGATGCCGAGATTATTACCTATGATGTAATAGAAACTAAGCATAAAGCGACCCTCGAAGAGAATAATATTTCGGTAAACGTCAAAAGCGTATTCGATGATTTCGATGCTGTAGAAGAATATATCTCTGGAAAAGGGCAGGTTCTTGTCCTATGCGACGGGGGAGATAAGAGATACGAATTTCATGTGTTCTCTAAAATGCTGAAGTCTGGGGATATTATCATGGCGCATGACTATTCCTATGATGAGGCAATGTATCGCGCATACATACGTGAGAATGTATGGCGTTGGTGCGAACTCCAGTATAAAGACATTGCCTTCGCCGTAGAAACTCAAAATCTAGAACCGCTTATGACTGAAGATTTTCAAGAAGCAGTATGGACCTGTTGGAAAAAGGCTTGACATTTATCCCATAATATAGTATTATGGGAACATGACTGATAGAAGAAACCCAAAAGTTCGCCGTTCCAAGTGGGACAAAGTCCTGAAGATTCCAGGATACAATTACAAAAAATCATTTTACACAGGTTTTGTGTGGACATACACCAACTGTATGGGCAAGGATTATCACAGTGAACTCACCGATCGTGGGTGGAAATGTGACTGTCCTGGATTCTCATTTCACGGTAAGTGCAAACATGTTCATAAATTCCACAAACAATTGACAGGTGACATTTATGAACCAAAGTATGCAATATGTTAATCGCTAGATTTCTAGTAGAGAATGCAATCCGAGGATTCCTATTCGCGTTGCTGTATGCTGCTGCCAAGTTTTTCATTACAGGCGAGCACATCGGTGAGATGTTGTTTCTTATCTGGTTTGTCGCTGGCACCATGTTGTCGTTATTACTCAAGTTAATTGAAGCAATCGAAATTTATCATAAACTAAAGGAAATGAATAATGATCATTAATACACAACTTTTGACCAATGAAATGCTCAACGACATGCAAGAAGAAGCAGGTGAGATGGGACTGACTGGTAACATCTATGTCGATGCTCGTGGTGCTTCACCCAAGGAACGTGATGAAGTCCGCCGCATTCTTGCTGAACATTATGATGCATTACGCACTGCATTGAAAAATGTAGGATCTCACTGGGGTTAAACTAAATGTTTGATGATGATGAACGTATTAACATTATGTTGATCAGGGATGTGGTAAAGAGTAAGTTTCGCGAACTCTTATCCGATCTGCCTGTCGACACATATCCATATTTCAAGGATTCCATTCTAACTGGTGGGTGTTTTGCATCTTTGTTCAACGGTGAAATTACAAACGACTGGGATGTGTATCTCAGGGATGTTGATACTGCTGATCGGTTCGAATCATTTGTCATGAGTGATACTCCGACTCTGAATGTAGTCAAAGATGCGACTCCTGGGTACATGGCAGAAGTAAAGGTGCAGGGCAAGTTAGTTACTGCCAATGCAATAACGTTTAAGAATAAACTGCAGGTTATCACTCGCACATGCAAGGCACATCGTGAGACGTTCGACTTCATTCATTGCATGCCATACTTTGACATGGCAACACAGCAGTTGTTTATCTCTCGTGCGCAGTATGACAGCATTAAGCAGAAGAAACTCGTGAAGAATCCTGCGCATGTGCAACGGTTGTCAGCGCATAGAAGAGATAAATTTTTAGAGCGTGGATGGACGTTTGGGGCTTGACTTTTATCACATTTCGAGGTATAGTGGTATTATAGTTTGAAAGGAATTGTTATGCCATATTTTTTGATTTTCGCTGGTTTGCTGACGATGTGTGTTCCTGAAGATGCAGGATTTCTTCAATTCGCTTTACAGGGTGCTGCTGGTCTTGCTCTGTTTCTGATTGGCACTGTCAACCTGATCAATACGCCTACTACTGTTCGTTAATAAGGGAATTATACTATGGCAAATCATGTTACATCGCGTGTCGAAATAGATTGTAATGAAGCAGCACAAGTCCTTGTTGAGCAGTGGGCATCTGCTATTGATGCAATGGAAGTTGATCCGCCCAATGGTAATGGTTGTAAATATGTCTGGAACATAATGGAAAATGTTCCTGCTGATGTGACACATCAGTGGACTGCTGACAACATCGGCACCAAGTGGTGTTACTTTGACGACATGTATGACAATACATTTGTCATGACATCTGCGTGGGACTGGCCGATTAAATTCATAGATTGGATGACGGCACAAATTCTAGCAATCGATGAAGATGCATGTATCACAGTCACCTTTGAAGACGAAGGTGCAAACTTTGCTGGGTATCATATCTACACGAAACTCGGTGAACGTGGTGATACCATTGATTGGGATGACCTCGTGCAGATGGTATCTGAGGCATTACCAGAGATAACTGAACTCGAAGAAGGCAGTGATGCATATTTTGACATGTTGTATGATAACATCTGGGATGCTATTTACAAATGGCAAGAAGAACAAATCGACCAAAAAGGAAACTGAGTATGATTCATAGTGTATTTGATATTGTTCCACGCAATGTAGCAATTTCTCTTGTTTGTGGTGATGCTGACATTTTTAATGTTGGGTATTATGATAAATTGTATGCATATTATGCATCTGACATGCCATATGGTGTTGCCAAGGCACGGACAGGTGATCCAGATGAGTGGATTCTTAATCGACTAGAAGAAGATCTCGGTGTATGAGGTACGAACTCCGCCGTTGGACTGATCAGTCTAGATCTTCGTTTGTAGTCAGACAAAAGTCTGATGATTACGGTGCAATCAACCAGCAGTTTAATCGTGCGTTTTTTGCATCCAGCGAACCAAATTTGTTACACATTGTAGATACGGAGGAAGAACATGCGATGCAGAATTAACAGTGACGATTGGGAAGATTTAGGTAAAGTATATTTCGTGCACGCACTGAACAATCGGGCAAACTCTACCGCAGTGGCACTTGTTCTAGAGGATGATGGCGGTAACATCCACAAGCGAGTCGTGGCATCGCATCAGATTGAATGGGTTGAAGAATAATGGCAATTTATAATGGACCTCCTACTGGAAATCCAGGAGCAACACCGTTCAAACCGATGGACTGGGATAGTATCAGTATCCCATATGATCAATCGCATAGCATTACAGCGGTCAACACTCTCGGAACGACCATCAGTCTTCCAGGTGAACTGCTTGATTTCCAGATGAAGCATGATCTTGATTACATTAGAGCATCTGGTCTTCCCGAGGAAGACTTGAATAATCTTCTGAAAAAAGAAATGGCAACGAAATTGGCACAGAAGATGATGGACGATGGTCATATCCTGTTCACCAAGCAGACAGATTTGGCAGATAATTCTATTCGCTATCGTGCATACACATGGGTGGGCAACAAAGATTTCATTGAACAGCAGAGAAAAAGAAAATAGGGGCTTGACTTTTTCGAGAAAATCGAGTATAGTGGTTATATTGATTGAGTGAAAAGGAAAATTGATTATGACGATTTCGAAGTTTGACCGCACCTCGCTGAACACCCTCCGCTCTGACCTGCAGGCAGTGCTTGATGCATATGCCGCCAACCATGGTCTTGAGTTTGACATTGGCGGCATTCGCTTCAGCGAAGCAGAAGCAACCATCAAGGTTGTGTCAAAGATCAAGGGTGCTGTGACTCGCACCGACCTGAACCTTCAGCGCATGATGCAGGCATATGGTCTGGTTGCAGAAAAGAACGGTCGCAAGTTGGTTCGCTACGATGTCCGTAAACCAAAGTATCCGTTCATCTATGAAGAAAACGGCAAGCAGTTTAAGACGACTGCCGACCGTGCTAAGTATCTTTTTGCAGCGTAAGGAAGTTTGATTATGTTTGGATTGTATGTAATTGTTGCCATTGTTCTTGGTTTGTTTTGTGCGTATCGTATGGGACAGGTAGATGACTACACTCGCCGAGAGATTGGTCCGCTATTGTCCTTTTGTGTTTTGTTCTGGCCGCTAGTGCTTATCTTTGGTATCATAGCAGGTCCATTCGTTGGTGTCTATTACCTCGGACATAGGAAGCGTGAAGCAGCACGTGCTGCAGCAAAGGACAAGCAATGAGCAACACTGGCATGACATTGTGTCCTCCTAGTTTTGTTCATGCCCCACCACCGCCACCAGCATGGACCATGTTTCTACCTGAGAAGATGGAACTGCGTGTTGTAGAGTATACCAAGACAGATAACAGTGGTATCGAACGCATTGTCAAGGTAGAACTGCAATATTGCATGCACAATTTCGACCAATATGGTAACAGAACACACTCAACTCCATGGGAATCAGTCGAGCGTGTGAAGATTAACATGGATGCTTGATCTGCGCGAACCACATGAGATAATTCGCCAGCGTCGACACCAGATGCTGGTGCACTCATATCTGTATTATGTCAAGGATTCTCCCGTAATCACTGATGACAAGTGGCAGCAGTGGGCAAATGAACTGACAGATCTACAAACACGACATCCAGAAGCAGCAAAACTGGACTTCTATGATGAAGTGTTTGTTGATTGGGATGGTTCAACTGGCATGCACTTACCATTTGATCCTTGGTTAGAGAAAAGAGTAAAGGAACTATATAATGTCTGAGAAATTGAACTTGCTTCGTGAAGAAACACGACGCTACTATCATCGCCAAGATGGCGGTATCATCTTGAAGATTGAAGAAAAGACTTTCATCGGAATGAGAGATGGCGAAGAAATTTGGGAAACTAAAGTAAAAACAATCCCGTTAATTGAGGAGTAATAACATGGAAAATTGGAAAGTACACCCTGACATTGTTCCCAATGTCGTATTTAAGACTCGCGTTCGCGATGACTCCATCGAGGGTCCAAATCCCTATCGTTGGCAGGAACGGACTAGTTTCGATTACTTTGCAAATAAGCGAGTAGTTCTGTTCTCCCTTCCAGGTGCATTCACACCCACCTGTTCTACTTACCAACTGCCTGATTTTGAGAAACTGCATCTGGAGTTTCATGATCATGGTATTGATGAGATCTACTGCATGTCAGTGAACGATGCATTCGTAATGAACTGCTGGGCGAAGGATCAGAATCTAGAGAATGTCAAGGTAATTCCTGATGGTTCTGGTGTCTTTACTCGTGATATGGGCATGCTGGTAAGCAAGGACAATCTTGGATTCGGTATTCGTTCATGGCGGTATGCAGTCATTGTTGACAATGGTCGCATTGAACAGTGGTTCATCGAACCAGGAAAGACTCATGAAGCAGAGGATGATCCATATGGTGAAACTTCGCCGCAGAACATTCTAGAATGGTTAAAGAAAAATCATTGACTTTTGCCTAGTTTTAGGGTAGAATGGTAATACTAAGAAAAGGAACTAGATTATGATTGATATTTTGACCAATACTAAAGATGCCAGTGTTTTTGACAAGTTTGACCAACTGCGTATCTCTGAATCTCGACTAGATTCCACCATTCGTTACTTCCCTGAGAGCAGTGAGATTGCTCGGCAGAAGTTTATCATTGCAGATCTACAGTCCAACATGACCAGTGCTGAACTGGTTGAGTATGATACAATCAAGAATGCAGTTGCCACTGCTGAAGAACTCAAGAAGCAACGTGCTGCTGACATCAAGCGCATGAACGAAAACCGTGATAGTCAGAGCATCTAATGGGACACTATGATGATGAACCACGTCGTCCATGGGGGCAAACTTGGCGTGATCAGTGGCCGCACAACATCCGAGGTAAGTCGGCAGATGTTGTCATTCTGGATGAATACACTGAAAATCTAGGTGATGCACTGAATACGCACATGGCAGACTCATACAAGCAGACTGCATTAGATAAACTGTTCGGAGTAAAATAATGACTGAGCAAGAATGGAAGAAACTACCACTACCAACTGAATCACCACTGATTCCGTATAAGCGATATCGTGGTAGCAAGGTAACATGGTCGAGTGGCAAGACTGCCTACTACTGGGTGGAGTATCACTTTTGATTGTAACTTACCTACCATGGTTGATGTCTGCCATGACTATCTGGATGACGTTGCTGGCAGGTAACAATCATCCACGTGCATGGGCAGTTGGACTGATCAATCAGGTGTTCTGGGTAACATGGATTATTGCCAGTCAGACGTGGGGACTGATTCCCATGAGCATTGCACTGGGCATTGTCTATGCTCGTAATCATTTTAAATGGAATACAAAGGAGAAATCTAATGCTTGAATGTTTAATTATGGGTGACAGTATCGCAGTTGGCACCAAGATGTTTGCACCCACTGAGTGCGTATCCTACTCCAAGGGTGGATACAACACGTGGCAGTGGAACAAACGCTGGGGTAGCACACCACTGGAAGCAAAGACTGTAGTAATCAGTCTGGGTACCAATGATCACAACGGTGTGAATACCTTCAAAGAACTGTCGAAGGTTCGATATCGTATTCGCTCCGTGAAGGTCGTATGGATTATGCCTCCGTGTAACAGTGGATTCTGCAAACCCAAGGTAAATGCCGTCGTAAAGCAGATTGCTGCACAATACAATGATGTCACTATCTCTACATCCTATGTCCAACCTGACAAAATCCATCCATCATGGCGTGGATACAAGGATCTGGTAAAGAAGTCTGGTATCTGACATGAATCAGAAGGAAAAACTCCTTCAACGATATAAAGAGGCACTCGAGCGTATCGAAAGGTTCGGACACTCACATGGACACGGACATGGATACACCTGTGCAAATATAGCAGAGAAGGCACTGAAGAATGAGTGATGCACCATATCTCGGTCGAACACTTGAGGATGCACTGAATCGTGCTGATCTAGACAAGAAAATCCTACCACAATTTGCACAGGTATTTCCAGCAGACTATGATTGTATTATCCTTGCTGAGTATATACGTATACTCGAGGCAGTCTGCGGTCCACATCTAAAACTTGGCAATGCTGGGTATCCTGTGGATGACTAGAGAGGAAAAGATCCAAGCAGCAATAGAAGCAGCAATGGAACGTGCTCGCAATGATCCTGTGAATCGCGAAGCATTTGTATATCTCTGGTATGATGGTAACACACATAAATTCTATCTCGGTTGGCATCTTGGAACTCCTAATGATGGATATACCCATTCCTCAACTGTAATGCCAAAATTTACTGCTGACAACATTCCTCCTGGATTTCGCAGACGCATTCTTGCGTATGGAACACGTGATGAGATGATTGCACTAGAAGAACGATTATTGACTGATCGATACTTCCATGGTAAAAAGATGAAAGATCTGAATGAGGCAGAAACAAACCGAATCTTAGAGAAACACTATGGTATAAAATCCAAGGAAGATAAACATAAACCTACTTCTCGCTGGCACAAGTATTACAACGAAGGAATCGAGTGGAAATTTAAAAAGAAGCACCAGTATGATAGTGACAAGGATCGCGAAGTAAGAGCATTTAAAAAGTGGCGTCGTGTAGGTGGCATGAGTGCTAGTAAAGCAATGAAGAATGTGTGGTAAAAACAATTGACTTTTGTGTAGATTTTTAGTATAATGTATGAATAATGGTGAAACAATAAGGAGTGATTATATTATGAAACGTAGCAAAACACACGGTGTTGTATATCGCAAAACAGTCAGTGAACGGCATCTAACATTACCATTCGAGGGTGTCCCAAAACTCGTAGTAACAACTAAGTACTGCCCATGCTGTGATAGTCATCTACCACTGGCACACTTTTATCTGAAGTCTGAATTTCCTGGTGATGAACGACTGCGCAATCAATGCGTAGAGTGCTGGGATGAACATAATGGACGCAATCGCGAAAAATCTCCTGATGCATCTGCCTCTCTGGTAGCGCTGTTCTAAATGACTGATGAACAACTAATCGCCCATGCGCTGTATGTATACTGGCAACAGGCACAGTATACCCCAGAACATAAACTCGCTACTCGTGCGTATGAATTATATGAAAAATATAGCAACAATCCCACTCGATAAGAACAATCGTATGCTGCGTATCGGATTCGGTAAGCACAATGGCAGATGGTTTGCACGTATAGATCTATGGTATATTGGAGTAAGAATCTCATGATAAAATACATAGTTGAAAACATCAGTGAATATGGTCCACTGGAATGGAGCATGGTAGTATCAATCCTAGTAGCACTGATACTCCTGGCATGATATTTCACGCTGATAGAACAACACCCAAGGACGGTCGCATCTTTGTATTCGGATCGAATCGAGGCGGCAAGCATGGTGCAGGTGCTGCACTGGAAGCAAGACTACGATTCGGTGCATTGCTAGGTCATGGTGAAGGTTTGGTGGGTAATTCATATGCAATCCCCACCAAGACTGCGAACTTCGAATGCCTGTCACTGGAAGAAATCGAGCAATATGTGGAAACATTTGTTCTATTCACGCTGGAGAATCCAGACATGCAGTTCTTCGTAACACGTGTCGGATGCGGTCTGGCAGGCAATAAAGACGAGGACGTTGCACCCATGTTCCGTGGTGCAATCAACTGTTCATTCCCAGAGAACTGGAGGAGTTATCTGACATGACTGATGATGGTTACCCAACTGATGAAGAACTGCGGTTAATCTCTAACTGGTCTGTGAAGGATATTCCTGGATGGTTTGCATTTGTTCAATCTCTCTGGGCATTGACTGACTGGAAGATCGAAGATGCAGTAGATGATATATCCGAACGTCCTGTAACTCGCTACACAATAAGCACTGGTGGATGGTCTGGTAATGAGGAACTGATTGGTGCAATGCAACGTAACTGGTTGCTGTGGAGTCTTACATGGGTGCAGTCTCGCCGTGGTGGACAGTATATTTTTGAAGAATACCCATTGTTTCCTGCGAGTAAACAAAAATGAATAATTTTCTCATCGAAAAAGACCTAGGATATACGAACTACACCAATGGTAAGTATGTCACTGAGGATAATGCTACACACATTGCAGTGCATGAACATGGTGCATTAGTAATAAAGGAATATGAGAGAGCATCATTGGAGTCAGTGATACTGGAGGTGATGAATGGGTGATGATTATAAAGATGCACTGATAGAGAAAATCCACACATGGACGTATGATACACTGAATGATGATGCTAAACTTGCTGCGTGGAAGGCATATGGTAACTTCCGTATTCCATCTGAGAAAGAAATCGCATTAGATGAACTGTTCGAGGGAGTAAAGTAAATGATAATGATTGGTGTAGCATTATTGTTATTGAATGTAATGTTTGTAGTGATTGATGTAAAGAATGAGCGTATACGTAAGGGAACACTAATGAATGCAGCAGCAGTTGGTTGTATATTGACTACTCTATTGCATTTGGTATTATAAAGTTAGTACTTTTCGCTAACTTTTAGTGTTTTGCACGTCTTGAACTGGTCTTGAATTAGGTGGATGTGTGGATGCCTGTAGTGACCTGTGGAGACTGGTATAAAAGGACACCCAAAGAAATCCCACACATCGCGCCACACTGATTTAAAAAATTAATCACACAGTCACCACATTTCCCTTGACATTTCTCCATAAATACGGTATAATGGTTACTTAATAGGAGAACTGCTATGCGTGACTACACAATTACTAAGATCCGTCCTGGTACCTACGAACTGGACCTATATGTCAATGGTTCATGGGTGGACACCAAGCGTGGCACCAAGGGTGAGGTGGAGCAATTCGCCTCGAACTACATCAACAAGCGCATGCCTCGTGCGTTTCGCGCAATCATGTCCTAGACTTTATCCTTTTCACTAGGGCAAAGAAGCACCCTGCCAGCGATGGTGGGGTGTTTTTTTTTAATTTTAGGCTTGACAACTGTCCTGTTTCGAGGTATAATGACTATGTCGTATTGATGAAAAGGAAATAAAGCTTATGACTAATAATTACGTTTACACCCTTCAAGACCTTTATAAGATATTTCAACAGGCAGAGGATAAGGTAGCGCAACTCAAAGAGTTTCAATCACTCAACCTAGAGTACCGCATCAACTGGGATAAATTAATTTCACTTTATTCATAAAAAAGCGATTTAGGGGCTTGCTATTTCTGCAGTTTCAGGTATAGTGGAATTATAGTTTGAAAGGAATTGATTATGACCAAGTTTGAAGTTCGCAAAACCCTCGCTCCCTACGGTTTCCAGGTGATTGATAACACCACTGGCACCGTTCTTGACACGTTCAAGCGTAAGTACCAAGCGAATGCCCATGCGTTCTACCTTGGTCAGACCACCATGAAGACGGTTACCAACCTGATGACTGGTAAGGAAATCGAGATCGCTGAGAACACTCCTTGGCATTGCAATCCTGCCTCTGAATCATACTGGAGCATGTAATGAATATTCTTTACGACGCAGAAGATATAGCAGAATTCCACCGTCTTGAAAAGATCAAGTCTGAAAAGGAAGTAGAAAATATGACTGATGCTGATCTGACTCAGTTCCTCGTGAATGATGCAATTCCTCAGGACATTGGTAATGCTCGTATGGCATATGCCGCTGGATACTTCGAGTCCACCATTCTCTCACTGATGGCACGTTTCCCAGAGGTGCGTAAAGAGATCGAAGACCGTGTAAACTTTCGTAAAGGAGAAGCAGTATGATGGACATGATAGGTTTTGACAATGAATTCATGAGTGATCCATGCACTCACTCGAAGATTCTCCTCCCGATCCCTGAGAATGCACGAGAAATTCCGTGTGATGGATGTGCACGTGAGAATGAATGTGCGATGCGTATGACCGAATGTGTCGCGTTTCGCGTGTGGAGTGCCACTGGAGATTTCCTCGATAAGGATGTGACTCGTTTGATGCGTGTCCCTCGTGGTGTCTGATTGCTGAATGATGAGTAGTTGAGACCCATGTGAGATTTGAGCTATGGTTTTGAAATTCGGGTCCCCTCTCCATAAAATGGGTTTAGCGTCGACTTGTTTTAACATCGACCAACAGTTCACGACACATACCCTGCACATATAAAAGGATTCAAAATGCCAAGAAAAAAAATTGCTGCGGCCAACACAGAGTCTCCAGAGGTCGCACAGGAAACTGTGGTGGAAACTGCACCTACATACTACGAATACATAACACCTGATGGTATCTCTGTGCTGCTCGACCGCTATGAATGGTCAAGGGGTCTTGGTCTATCAGATAAGAACGTAAAGAAAGCGCAAGCAGCACGGCATCGTGAGGTTGCCAAGGGGTTTGCCAGAACTGAGGAAGCATAATGGAATACCAACAATATATCGACTCTAATGGAAACATCATAAGAATGCTAAGTCATGATGCCACATACACTGCATCAACTACAGATTATCTAATGGATAATGGTTATGGTCACGTAACTGGACAGATATCTGATCATGACACATTGGCATTTAGAGCGATTATTGAAAAAATGCCACAGCATTTTCGTATGGTAGAACTGGGTTCAATGTATGGTGCATCAGCAGTTACATTTGCACTACTTGCTTATGAGATGCGTAAGACCTGCGAAATTCTTTGTATTGATTGCTTTGGATTGCCAAACCAACTGGAAACATTCAAACAAAACACTATGGACTTCAGTAATATCAGTTATCGAGCAGAATACTTTAATGATGCTTTTGAGTACGATGGTGGGCCGATTGACTTATACTTTGACGATGCGAGTCATATCGAAAGACCTACATATAAGCAGTTGGTGTATTGGAGTCAGTATGCCAAGAACATTGCGGTTCATGACTACACTGCAGAGTGGGAAGGTAACATTGCCGCAGTGGATAAATTTGCTTCCGAGCGAGCAGCGACTGTGCAGCGATTTGATGAATCGAGTGTCGTGTTACTGGAGTTGTAAATGGAGTTGGGCCCTGCCCTTCGGTATCTTAGGAAAGACAAGTAATGTTTATCCACAATAATGGTAATTGTGCTGTTATGGCAAACCTACGTTGTGGATCAACGAACATGTTTAATTACTTTGAAACGGAAGTAAATAATTTTGGACTGCGGGGTTGGTTGAACCACCGCAATCCCATTGTAGTTCTTCGTAACCCGATAGACCGTGTTGTTTCTTCGATGGCATTCTTCTGGAGTGATAAAGGAACACCAGAGTTTCGACTCGCTGAGTTTGCTCGACATTCAGCCCCATATCTACACAATCTAACAATAAGTAACTTTCGCATCATAGATTTCAACATTCTCGAGCAGTATATTCCAAGGAAGGATACTGTGCGACTGCAGTCTGTTCGTACTGACACACGCTGCCATCCTTTCACAGCGGCAGAAGATGCTTATGTGCCGAATCCTCTATACACACTGGAAGACTTGCAAAAATGCGTCGAGGACTATAAAGATTTTATCGCGAATAAAGAACGAGTTACGGTTGATGAGTGGAAAGAACTTACAATCGAAAGGGCTTGACTTTCACTGTGTTTTTTAGTATAATGGATTTATTATGAATATTGGTTTGTTTTTACTCTTCGCAGTCCTAGCATGGATAATCTTTGCAGTGGTTATTTTTCCGCTGCTCGTAATGTTTATTTTTGCCATACCTATTATCCTCCCATATGTTCTGGGTGCAGCAGCGCTGTATCTTTTATGGAAGTTTGTGAAAAAGAGGGCTTGACATTTGCATCATTTTAGGGTATAGTGGAACTATGATGATGAAGGATGTGAATATGAATATCACGGTTACAGGTTTGATTGGTCGTCGTGCTGACAAGAAGAAGTTGATTGAGGCAGCAGAGTTCTTTGCTGCGCAACTAATGGACCCTCGCATGGTTCGCAATCTGACGTTGGATATCGAAGTCTGGAAAGACTTTGACCTTGAGGGTGAGTGCGTCGATGAGGATGGCACGAAGAACCCTCGGTGGTTCACGATCGGTCTTAAGAACCAAGACGTGAATGAAATGATCAAGGTGCTTGGTCACGAAATGGTTCATGTCAAGCAACATGCCAAGAACGAACTCCAGACTGGTCATGCGGTTGCTGCTCGTGGTGGTCTTAAGATCTTCAGCAAGTGGATGGGTCAAATCTGGAAACCCAAGGGCAAGGAAGATGCCTATTTCGATGCTCCTTGGGAGATCGAAGCATATGGTCGCGAAGTCGGTCTTTATCACAAGTGGTGTGCAACACAGGAGGCAGCATGATGGTAACTGAGTATTGGGTAGTTCGCATCAATTATAATCAAATTGACCGTGATCATGTTCTTGTAGATGCTGCAACAGCAAAAGAAGCAGAGCAACGTCTCCGTGATAATGGATGTAATGCTCCTTATATTAAGGCGATGTATAAAGCAAAGGTTTCGAAGTAATGAATTTAAGTCGTAAAGAACGTATCACTGCATACATCGCCAAGTGGATTGTTTTGAACATCGCTTGTCGTATCAATGCAACTGCCGTATTGTCGCTCAGTATGGAAGCGACCCGAATATACATTGGAAAGCAAAATGCCAGCTAGATTTCTAATCAGTGATACCCATTTTGGTCATGCCAGCACATGGGAAAAGTTTACTCTAGAGGATGGTAGTCCTCTCCGTCCGTTCACCTCCACTGAGGAGATGGACGAGACAATGGTAGACAACTGGAACAAGACAGTTCGTCCGCAAGATACAGTGTATCATCTTGGGGATGTAGTAATCGCCCGACGCCATCTGGAAACAGTGAAGCGTCTGAATGGGCGGAAAATCCTTATCCGTGGAAACCATGACATTTACAAGGATAAGGACTATTATGGGGCAGGATTCGAGCAGATTCATGGCGTTCGCGTGTTTGTGGATCAGTTCATCCTGTCTCATATTCCCCTTCACCCAGACTGTGTAGGTGAGCGGTTCAAACGTAACGTCCACGGTCACCTGCACGGTAATCGGATTATGCTTTATAATCAAGTCGATCCTCGGTACCTGTGTGTATGCGTGGAGCAGATTAACTACACACCGATTTCTTTTGACGATGTGTTGAAAATGACTTGACAAACCATACAACTTATAGTATAATGGTTCTTTATTATGAAAGGTGAAATTATGATTGATACGAGCAAGATTATCCATGTTTCTGAATGGCGTAAGGTTTCGGAACTTCCGTCGACTCCTGCGCGACAGACTGCTCTAGATGAGAAGTATAGCAAGTATGGTGTGTATCAGGTTGCCGAGGAAGCAGATATTGACTTGATTGGTGATGACTTAGTAAGTCCCCACATCGGTTATACTGGTAAGTCAGGAAATATCCACGATCGAACTTATCATATCCGAATGACGGCAAATTCTAAGACTGCTACTTCGCATGGCGCAGGAGTGTTCATTCGTAAAAATCTTGATATTGATAACTGTTATGTTCGCTGTTTGTATACCGACGAAAATTCATTTGCGTTGTTGGAGCAAGATATTCAACAAGAAACTATGAAGCAATTCGGATACACGTTTAAGTGGCGTGAAGCATCAGGTGGAACAGATGGCAATTACACTAATGCTACTGTTCTCGCTGAGAAACTTTCAAACGAAGAACGTAAGAATCTTATCTTTTATCTCAACGAACTGATCAAAGAAGATTTACTTGCTGAATTTATGTCTCGTTGACCCTGTCTATATACTAGGTAGGTTTTAATAAGGAGTTTATATGGTTAAAGTTATTGTCGCCGATTCTAAACTAGATTGCGAGCATCTGCTCGGTCAATATCTAGATGAGAGTCATTTCGACATTGTGGTCAATGAAGATACAGACTGTTATAAAGAGTCTGATTCTCTGCTCGATACAGAGTTGACTGAAAACAGGATTGCATTTAAGTTTCGTAAGAACTTCTTCTCGCCAGAAGAACAGGAGCAGGCATACATTGGTCTGCGCGAAGCAGCAACCGAATCACAGAATCGTGGTCTGGCAGCAGGTCCACGTGGTGAGTTGCTAGGCGTAGAAGGTCGCGGTGGTCGCGACTGGGTAACTGATTACGAACTCGAGATTCTTGATTTTCTGATGACAGATAAGGGTCGACTGATCGACGAACTTAGTATCGAGAGCATTCGTGCTAAGCATGCAGGTGCACCACGATCTAATGCAGATGAAACTCGAGGCGCAGTCTGGTTGCGCAGTCAAGTATGTAAAGTATATCCAGAATATTTTGGTTGGTTCGACGTATGGGTCGACAGTCTAGAAACAAAGAGTAAAGAAGATGTTGCAAAGGAAGCGCGAAATATCGCAGAGAACTGGATTTCAACAACCAACTATGCTAAGTCGGTTTTCTCAGGCGTTGCTGGATGGTATGACCGATATCCTAGAATTCCTTTCGGTCGTGCTACTACTTACACTCGTGACAATTTTGATAAGTTTAAGTTGGCCTTTCCTTTTCTACAATCTCTTAATCGCGGGTTTAAAGAACTCCTCCCTCGGCGTTGGTCTAACCAAAAGAGTGCCGTGGATACAATCGATAGTCGATTCGTGGTCCCAGAAACAGTATTCACCACGATCACCGTCAACAAGTCTTTCCGAACGGCAGCGCATCGTGACGCAGGCGATTTTGCTGATGGTCTCAGTAATCTTCTGGTCGTTGGTAGTGGTGACTATACTGGCGGTTATCTAATCTTTCCTGAGTATCGCATCGCAGTGAATGTTCGTCCAGGTGACTTGTTGCTAGTCAGCAATCATGAGATCATTCACGGTAACACCGAGATTAAACTGACAAGTCCAGATGCTGAGCGTATTTCGTTGGTTTGCTATTTGCGCGAGAACATGCTAGAACTTGGTTCATATGAATATGAAACAACTCGCGAGCAATATGTCATTGACCGCAGAACTAATAGAGAACACCACCACTATCGTCCACTCTGGAATGGCGTATCTCCAGGAATGTGGGACGAACAAGAATGGTATGACTACCTCGAAACTAAACTTGGTCGAGATACAGTTGCCAAGTATCATCCTAAAGCATACCAAACAACATCAACACTTGGAGATCTATTTTAATGGAATATAGTATTGCTATTCCGTCTTATCATCGTGAACATACTATTCAGAATAAGACGTTGAAAGTTCTTGAATCATATAACATCGATCCTGCTAAAATCACGATCTTTGTTAATGATCAGGATGAAGGCGAATATGATCGATATGCTAATGCGTTGAAGGAAAACCCTTACGCAAAGGATATCCAGATTGTTCGTGGTGTTCCAACTATCGGAAAACAACGTAACTTTATTGAACGTTGGTATCCGGAAGGCACACGACTGATGATGTTCGATGATGATATTGAAGAAGTTCAAGTCAAAGTCAGTGAACAGAAGTTGGGTCGTGTCGAAGATCTCGAGCGAGAAATCTTTATTCGTGGATTTGAGGAATGCGAGAAGGTAGGTGCTAAGACCTTTGGTATCTACGCAGCATCGAATGCATTCTTTATGAAAGATCGAGTATACAATGACATTTGCTATATCATTGCCTCGATGTTTGGTGTGATTGTTGAACATGATGATTTTCTCGCTCGAGTAACCAACCATGGTGAAGACTACGAATATTCTATTCGCCAGTATATTAAGAATGGTGTTCTTGCTCGCCTTGACAACTACACAGTCAAGTCTCGGTACTACAAGGAAGAAGGTGGACTTCAAGATGTTCGCACTAAGGAATATGTGTATGACAGTGTGAAGATTATTGCGGACGAGTTCCCCGACCTTTGCACGATGTATATCCGCGAAACTACTGGACATGCTGAATTGAAACTGCATGACCGCAACAAGAAGTATCGTAAAGTAGAATCTTCACTAGAGGATCTATTTTAGTATTGACTTATCCCTGTAAATGTAGTATAGTCAGTTAATGATACTAGAAAAAACAGATGCAGAATACATTGGTCGTCGATTTATTGATTATATGTCAAACTATAATCGTATCGACGACCACATGCGTATGAAAAAACTTGAGCGATTAAAAACTCTTCCTTCCACACTTCCAGGATATGAACCAGAGAATATGTTGTTCTCTGATTTTAGTATGCACCCAGAAGATATGGAATTTGAGATCTTTGAACCAACTGCCAGCGAGTTCTCGACTATGGTTGAGATTACTTCTTCTTTCTGCAACGAGAACTCATTCGGCAAAGAAATTAAATTTATTGTTCGCGAGAAGAACAGTGGTAAGTATGTTGGTTTCTGTCGAGTCGCAAGCCCATTCATCAATTCTAGACCGAGGAATGAATGGTTCGGGCAAGTCCCCGATCTAAAGTCATTCAACAAGCATGCAGTAATGGGATTCATTATTGTTCCAACACAACCGTTCGGTTTTAATTATCTCGGCGGTAAACTGCTTGCACTTCTTTGCGCATCTCATGAATTTCGTGAAATGTTCAATAAGAAGTATGATATGGAAACTTGTCTCTTTGAAACGACATCATTATACGGAAATATCAAGCAAGCATCGCAGTATGATGGTCTTAAACCATTTTTACGGTACACTGGCGACACTGTTAGCAATTTTCTCCTCTCATTCTCCGATGATTTTTGGTTTGAGACCTTAAATTGGTTTGCAAGCAAAAATAATGGCGAACCTTTGTTCGGCAGAGAGGGAATTGCGTCGTATAAGATGAAAATGCAAAATAAAATGATGTCAATTATCAAAAATTCGCTAAAATATCATAATTCTAGCGAACTTTTGGCGTTTACAGACGCAATTCAGGCGAACAAAGACGTTACGACGCAAAAAAGATTTTATATTTCAACTTATGGGTACGAAAATTCGAAAAATTACATCCTCGGAACCGATAAAACGCTGATCAAGAGCAAAGAAAACTTCGACAAGCACTATTCAGATAATATTATTCGCTGGTGGAAGAAAAAAGCGTCTTCAAGATACGAAAATCTGAAGTCAGACGGAAGATTGCGTAACAATCTTGAAATTTGGAACAATGACACCATTGATACAATTGATATCATCCGTTGATATAAATACTACATAACATATGTGAGTATAACAATGGCAACAATAGAGCAACTCAATAATATTAAACAAATCATCGAGGGTGTAGATGGGTTCTCTATAAGAACCTCTACACCCTCAAAGATTGTAGTCGATTGCGACAAAGACAGACAAGAAGCAAAAACTCTTCTTGAGTCTACATTCAAAGACAACGACATTAAATTTAAAGAACAGATTGTTTCTGGTTCTTCTTTTCCTGCAACAGTGATTGATGGGCAAAGTCTCAATATCATTTACAAGAACAAACGTGGTGGAGGGATGCAAGAAACAACACTAAATTCTTCGATCACCGAACTGTTTCCTTGTATTGCATTCTTGACAAAGATTGAAAATCAAGATTTAAGCACGATTGATAAGTTTTACGCTGCAATATTAAAAAATAACAGCACAGATCTAAGTTGTTACATTAGAAATGACAATATTGCTGGAAAAGAATTCGTAGATAAAGCAGAAACCTCTTCGAAGTTCAAACAGAAAACAACTGGCGCACTTGCTGTCCTAAAATTCATCCGAGAACAAGATAAAGGTAAACCAATAACTGATGTTTATTGGGGATATAGAAACAAACCAACTGGTGTTCTTCCAAACCACAAAGGTGACATATTTTTAAAGTTCAATGATAACTCTATGGTTGGTGTCTCGATAAAATCAGGCGGTGCCAAAACACAAGAACCTAAATTGAACACATATGTAAATCCTATTATGGAGTGGTTTGGTAAAAAAGCAGAATTCGATAAAATGAAAGTAGAAGCATTTAATCTGTTCTATACTGATATTCCAGGAATGCCGAAAGATCCCAAGAAAGTTGGATCTAGAGAGTTCTACGATTCACTGGGTAAATACGAACTTTCCAACAAACAAGATTATGATAAGAAGTATGATGCTGTGTTGGAGTATATGCGTTCTAAACTGGTAGAACTATTATCAGCGAATGATGCTAAAACAAAGAAATGGTTGACGGAAGTCGTTGCTGGTGAACAAGAGGGTGTTCCTCTGGTCGTGGTAAAGGCAATCGAAACAACAGGCGACTTTGAGTTGCAGACAGATGAAGATGTTATTAAATCATGCGTAGTCAGATCTAAAAAGACGGGTGGATTGAAGATAGAGAAATCCACTACATCAAAACAGAATTTTGACATATCATTGACTTGCAATCTCAGAGTTACTAAACTTAATTTCAGTATAAGATCGAACAAGGTGGGTGTTCAACATAAGTTGGGGCAATTCCTAAATTTGGCAGTTAAATTTAACGGTGCCAAGTAAAATCTTATAAATAGTCGTATATGACATACGATGCAATATTTAAATTAATTGGAGACGTGGGTTTCCCAATCGCAGGCGCTTTACTTGCGGGTGTCTTTGTGTATTTTGTAATCAACTACATTCTGGAGAGCGTTGTTAAGGCGCTCAAGGGAATGCAGGGTATTATTATGGGACTCGACAATCGAGTCAAGACAATGAACCATGATATTATTCGCGTTGATGCAGTTGTTAGTTCCGCTTTAGGTCTTAAACCAGATCTAGATAGAATAGCACGAGCAGACGGGAAAAACGATGCTCGGAAAGATTAATGGACCCATTAATTATAACAGAACTAGTTAAACAATATGGATTCCCGATCGTCGCCTCTGTCGGCATGGGTTACTTTGTTTGGTTCATTTATAAGTTCGTAACTGATAAATTAATGCCGTTGATTAGTGAAACCAATGTGATTTTGATTGCGTTGATTGACCGTGTTCGCATGCTTGACAACGATTTAATTAGATTAAACCAGAAGGTGAGCGTAGTTTTACAAATAAAAGAGGATCATAGCAATGACAATCAACCTAAAGATTGAATTACTAAAGGTCTTCACAATTGATTTTAATTTTTCTTCTGACAACAAAAACAAAAAGGAAGAGAAAAATGCTAAAACGAGCGATGATGCTCCTGACGCTACTAAGTCTAAGTAGTCCAGCATACGCAGATCCTATAGTCCAACAGTTTAAATCACCTTCCTTTACAGGTTACGGGTGGTCTTCACACGTGCAGTCAATCGACGCACAAGAGCGTTCGCGAGAGCAGGCAATTAAAGATGCTGAGGCAGCAAAGGCAGCATTAGCAAGAGCAGAGGCATCTAATACGCCACTCGCCAAATTCATGGCGCTGTTTACCTCTCAGGTATATGCCCAACTTGCTACACAACTTTCGAACAATTTGTTCGCAGAAGGTGGGAATGCCAGTGCTGGAACATTTAACCTCGACGGTAACTCTGTGAGTTATGTAAAGACTGGGACAGAAGTTAGACTAACAGTTGTCGATAAGAATGGCAATACTACAGTTGTTGTCGTTCCTATTGCTACATTCGCGTTTTAAGGCAGAGTTATGAAAAAAATAATTCTCCTTCCAATTCTACTAGCAACTTCTGGTTGTGTTGGTGCGCTTCATCCTACTGCCAACCAATCATATCTGTTCAGAGATGATGCAGAAGTCAAACGTTTTGCGAATCCAAAATTGTTCAAGAATCTTCCTGAATTAGATGGCCAACCAATTCCTATCGCGCTGTATTCATTTACTGATAGAACTGGTCAACGTAAACCATCTTCAACTCTTGCAAGTTTCTCGACTGCAGTAACTCAAGGTGCAGATGCTTATCTGATCAAAACACTGCAAGATACAGGAGACGGTAAGTGGTTTACACCAGTCGAGCGTGTTGGTATTGATTCGCTGATCAAAGAACGTCAACTTGTTCGTCAAATGCGCGAACAACTTTCTGGCGAGAGTGCTGAACCTCTTCCACCACTCAAGGTTGCTGGTATCATCTTAGAAGGTGGTATTATTGACTATAACTCGAATATTAAAACAGGTGGTACTGGTGCTAGATTCCTTGGCATCGGTCCATATCAACAATACACCCAAGATCAGGTAACAATTAGTCTTCGTCTGGTTTCTGTCCAAACTGGCGAAGTTCTAAATTCAGTTACAGTGGAAAAGACAGTTCTCTCGACTTCCGAGGGGGTGACTGCGTTCACATTCTTCGACATGGCGACTAGAGCATTTGAATTTGATGGACAACAAACAAGTAATGAAGCAGGTAGTTATGCGATCCGTTCTGCCATAGAAACGGCCGTTGTTGAGTTGATCAAGGATGGTGAAAGAAAGAATCTATGGAGATTCAAACAAAAGGAAACGACAAATGAAACTAAGTAAGTTTTTATTAGTTGGTGCTGCTCTTTGTTATGGAACATCTGTGATTGCACAAACTGTACTGCCAACAGCACCAACTCCTCCAGCAATTGTAACAACTTCGCCAAATGAAACAGAGGCAAATACTGTTGCAACTACAAATAAGGTATATATCGATCAAGAAGGGGGCAACGTAGATGTTAACATCGTTCAAACTGGCACTGCTAACGTTATCGGTTCTTCTATTGATCCTATTTACCTACGTGGTGATAACCAAAGCGTTATCGCAATACAAACAGGCAATGGAAACCAACTTTATATGGGTGTCGTATCCGACACAGGAGCACAAGGAATCGCCGATGTAACAATTCGTCAAATTGGCGATTTAAACACTGCTACTATTCGTTGTGGGACAGAAGTAACTGACTCCTCATGTAATCAACTCGACATGAATGCCAAGTTCACTGGTAATAACAACTCGTTTGTTTTCCGTGGTTCGGGTGCTAATATCCGTAACTCTATGGATTTCAACGGTAACAATAACACAATCAACATGGATGCACTATCACCAAATGCGTCACAAACTATTCTGGTGACAGGAAACTACAATGACTTTGATGTTACACAAACTGGTACTGGTGGAACATTCGGTCACTCGCTTTATGTTAATCTAACAGGTTCATTAAACACTATAACAACACAACAGTATGGTGTTTCTGAGACTGTGATCAATATTAATAGTGTGGGATCAAATGGCACGTTTAATATCAAAACTGGTCACTAATCTTCTACTGATATTTCTGTTATCGACTCCTGCCTTTGCGGATATTGGGTCGATAACAGATTTCAGAGGAGGTGGTGCCATTAAGCGTGGCGCCAAGACTACAGTTGCATCTAAGGGTGCAAGAGTTCAAAAGATGGACACTGTTTCAACAAACAGTCAAGGCAGATTTAGGATAACATTTAATGACTCGACTACCGTCAATATTACAGAAAACTCTCGCCTTCTTGTGGATGACTTTGTGTATGATGGGGGAGGGAACACGAAGGGCAAACTTGGACTTCGGGTCGCGCTTGGCACCGTCAGATACGCATCAGGTAAAGTCGCAAAAACAAATCCACGAGGCGTAAACATTCGCACACCGACTGCCACTATCGCAGTCCGTGGCACAGACTTCGTTATGTCGGTTGATGAAGCAGGTCGTTCTACGGTCGTGCTGGTTCCCGAATGTTATAACGAACTAGACATTACAAAACAAACTGCGGAATGTCCGAATGGAATGATAGATGTCATTACAGCATCTGGCGTAGTTACATTAACACAACCATTCCAAGCAACAGTTGTGGAAAACAACTTTGCGCCACCTGCTCCGCCAGTAGTTATCAATCCATTAGTTAAGACATTAGATAACAATGTTCAAATTGTTCCGTTGGAAACAGATGATGGTCAGAGTTTGCTCCAACTTGCCAGAGATAGTCTAAAGAAATTTACGAATCCCGCAAAAGCAGCATCGGATGATAACAAAGACCCAGATGCAGGCACAAACGATAACGTGGAACAAGTTACAGTTGCTATGCTTCGCCAAGCAACACCGCAAGAACTTCTGGATGTTTATGCCGAGTTCAACGAAGGAACCAAACCAGCAGAAACAATCTATACTAATGTATCGCCAACATTCAAGAAGAACGTTCAGGTTGGTTGGGTGTATACTCGATTATCGGACGACAAACAACAAGCAATTACTGTTTGGTTAGAAAAAGGAACAGAAGCGCAAGTCGTATCTGTTCAAAATGGATTAGTAGATGTTTACAACTTTATGGACGACAAGTGGACAACATCGGGAACTGGTAGACCACAGGGCAATATCACAGTGATGCAAGAAACAGGTGCAAGATGAAAAAACTAATCGCTCTATTCCTACTATTCTTTGCAATTCCAGCATTCGCACAAGTTACAAACTATGGATTTGAGAATGGCGACTATGCTGGGTGGACAGCAAGTAATGGTAGCACAACACTAAGAACATCTTGGAGCGATTCAGGTAATGGCGTCCAAGTAACTACTGGTGTGCAAAATTATTGTCCAGGTGGTGGTAAGTGTTGGACAATTACACCATACGGTTCATACATGGTTTCTCTGCAAGCAGGCGGTAGTTCTCCACAATTTAATGCTGCAATGACAACACTTGGTCTGCAAAGTTCTACCATCACAACAATTAGAAATACCATTTACTCCAATGGTAACATGTATCCAACTAATGCTACTTCGATTAGTAGAACAGTCTTTCTTCAGGCAGGTGTTACATACACCTATGCTTGGCAATATCTTTCAACTGATTATGTTCCATACAATGATGGATCGATGATCACTGTTACTGGTGGACCTGGAACTGCGACTATTAATGGTCAGACACAAGACTATGCTCTACTCGGATTTACGAACCAAGGTACTGGTAATTATTCGGTAGGATCTTATGGTGCTACTGGTTGGCAGGTCGCAGTGTTTACTGTTCCTACTGATGGTAACTATCTTCTAGGATTTGCTTCGTTCAATCTAGGTGATACTGCATTGTCACCAATTCTATTCATCGACCAGATGCAAGGAACAACTTCACTGAATGGCACAACATTTACACCTGTTGCACCAAACGCTGGTTCTACTGCGCCACCGCCTCCTGCACCTGAACCACCTGCTCCAACATATCCTCTCGCTTCTATCAGCGCAAACCAATCATTGAAGATTAATCAAACAAATGCGATTACACAAAACTCTATCTATATCAATGTAACGGGCTCTAGCAATTCTGTTTACATCGAACAGTTCTCTAAGCAGAACCAAATCCGTGGTGTGAATGGCGCACAAGCAATGACGATTAATGGCAACAGCAACAGCGTAACTATTAATCAGGGAACAGCGACAACACCAATTGGTAAGAACTTAGCAGAAGTTTCCGTTACTGGTAATAACAACATAGTCTCATTGACGCAACAACAAGGTAGCAAATACGCCGAGATTATCACTAATGGTCTCGGTAATCAAATCTCAGCGCAACAAAAAGATGCTGGAGGAAAATCGTTGTTTATCAATGCTTTAGGAAACTCTAATAATATCAGTACCTTACAACAGGGAACTGCTAACCATTTTCTAGATATCAGCGCACCATTTGGTGGAGTTACTGCATCCGTCACTCAATTAGGTTCTTCGATGAAGCAATTTCAACTTTTACTAAATAGTCCTGGAATTGGTGTAACTGTCACGCAAAATAACTTGACCGCTGCCGACTCTGCGAAAATGGAAATAACATGCACGACTGGACCATGTAATGGATACTCTTATACAAAAAACTAAAAAAGTTCTACTCTCGCCTTGGTTGGCACTAATTACTTTTGCGGTATTGTTAACAGTAAAACTAGCAAACCCATACTTGGTTGAATCCACAAGATTGAAGTTTTATGATTATTTGATGCTCGGTTCACCGACGCAATCCGAACAAATTGTAACTGTTAATATTGGGGAGAAAGCAATTGAAAAATATGGACAGTGGCCTTTCCCTCGCGAAGTCCACGCTAAAATTATTAGCGATATTTATGGCAGAGGGGCTGCTCTTGTTGGTAGCACTATACTTATGCCTGAGCCTGATCGTCTCGGCACTGACGGAGCTCTTGCTGATGCTCTGAGCAAGTATCCAGTAGTCCTGAGTCAGACAGTAACCGATTCATGTAAGGCAGGGAACCAGAATATCGCTCGGACTGGCGTTGCCGTCGTCGGCGACGGAGAAGCAACTGAATTTCTTCCTCAATACCCGTGCGTTCTAAGTAATATTCCACCTCTGCAAGAAGCAGCCGTCGGTGTAGGGATAACGTCGACTCTACCCGAGACTGATGGGGTTGTGAGGCGAGTTCCTCTTCTATCTCAATCAAAAGGCGAATACTATCCTGCATTTGCGATAGAGATGCTGCGTGTAGCTGCAGGAGACTCTTCGTATCAAGCGAAGATAAATCAGACTGGGGTCGAAGCATTACGAATTCCTTCTTTTGAAACTATTAACACAGATGAATATGGAAGAACGTTCATTAATCCTAACTACCAATTTCCGTCATACGAAATTGGAGAGGATCCTTTACCTGTCCTGAGTGGTAAAATCGTGATTGTTGGCGTAACTGCTGCTGGTATTTCGAATCCTGTAGCGACTCCTTCAGGTGCGCAACATCCCCATCAACTCCAGGCGAGTATTCTTGAAACTCTGATAAATGGGGATTCTGTTTCGGTTCCGAACTGGTCAGCAATTGCGGATCTTGCTGCATTTCTTGGTCTTGCTCTGGCATTGATCATTCTTTCTCGTTTTAGATTCTCTATAATTTATATTGCTATTTTACTCGGTGGATATTTCTATCTACCTGTTTATCTGTTCGCGAGCAAAGGTATTCTGTTCGATGTAACATTTAACATATTTGCTATTGCTCTCATCTATATTCACATCTTTACCGCAAAGTATATTTCTGAATATCTACAGAAGCAACAAATTAAGAAACAGTTCGGAACCTATCTGTCACCAGATCTTGTTGCTCAGTTACAGAGACAACCAGAACTTCTGGCGCTTGGTGGCGACTCCCGAGAACTATCAATTATGTTTACAGACGTTCGTGGATTCACTACAATCAGTGAACACTACGGCGAAGATGTTCAAGGTCTTACTAAGATTATGAACCGCTACATGACAGTGATGACAAGAGCAATCCTCGAGAACAAGGGGACACTAGACAAGTATATCGGCGATGCTCAAATGGCATTCTGGAATGCACCATTAGATAATAATAAACATGCCGTAGACGCAGTAAGAACTGCTTTTCAGATGTTAAAAGATTTGGAGACTTTCAATGAAGATATTAAAGAAGAAGGCATTCCAGCTTTCGGTATGGGTCTTGGTATTAACACTGCCACTGTGGTTGTTGGTAATATGGGCAGCGATCAGCGTTTCGATTATACTTGTTTGGGCGATGGCGTTAATCTGGCTGCTCGTCTCGAAGGTCAATCCAAACCTTATGGCGTCAAACTCGTCCTCGGACCACAAACTGCCGAATTGGTTGGGGATGTATACCAAGTAGTAGAACTTGACTTGATTGCAGTTAAAGGTAAGACAGAACCTGCTAGAATATATACGGCATTCCCGTTCTTTGATGCAGCAGGACATTTACAACATGATAAGTTCTTACAACTGTATCGTGAAGGTAAATGGGAAACTGCTAAAAAGTTTGCCAGCGACTTAAAGAAGTGCTGGCAAGGGGAGTTGGTAAATTACTATGACATGATGCTCGAGCGCATGGAGGGTGAACCTCCTGCTAACTTCGACGGAATATATCGTGCAACGTCCAAGTAAGTAGGAATGTATTTGGATTCTTAAAATCAAAATACACAGTATCTTCTGTCGGTTCTTCCTTTAGTGAATAGAGTTCGCTCTCAACTCGACCGAAGTGTTGATCGAGTTCCTGATCGTGAATTGATGTAGACATTAAAAACTTCTCCCAATTGTATGTCGGCAAAATTGCCGAAATAGTTCCTCAAAATCGCCTCTCTTGTAGACCCATGCATCATAAAGACTCTGTGCGACAGGAATATCGCTACTTGACTTACTAACGTAGTAACCTCGATCTGTGAGTTCTTCGATCAGATCCTGATCATCAAAGTCATCCATATAAACTTCGACTTCTGTAGTAATGCTAACCATTATGCTGCAATCCTTTTCTTATATTCAAGACGACCTTCAAGGTATTCCTCGAAAGATTTATAAGTGGGAACACCGTTCGCTTCGAGTTCGAAGTTTATTTGAGCGAACTCTTCAAGTTCGTATCCCCAACCATTCCACGGAATCCCGAGGAGTTCCAACAATTCTTCTTCACGAGAAATTATTTCAACAGTCATCATATTCTCCATCACAATATATTCACTATACCCTAGTTTATGGTAAAAGTCAAGCCCTAAATTACATTCGGTAATATTTTTGTCGATAATATAGGGCGGACTCAAGATGAAATTCGTCGTGGCGTTCCCAGAAAGACATTTTCCGTTCAGCGATTTCAATTTCTTTTCCGGCTTGAATTTTCTCTTTAGGATCAGGCGAATTCCCAAAAATGTGACGCAGAACAAAATGGTTATAGGAATGATTCGCCCAAGCACTATTAGGGTTCATTTTACGAATCAGGAACGGATCAAAATCCTTTTTGTTCTTGGCATTACCAGACGTTTCATAAAAAATAGACATTATTTTTCCTCCAATCGTGAATGTTCATTCTACTCCATTTTAATCAAATTGTCAAGCCCCTATTTTTAGCTTGACATTTTCCATTAGATAAGGTATAAGAGTATGTTGAGTTAGAAAAAGGATTTTGTTATGACTATGCACCTGATGTCTCATGCGTATACCACCACTAATACGAAGAAGCGCAAGACTTCTAATAAGGGTGTGACTGCCAAGTATGCACAGGACTGGGTGGATTACAACAAGCAGATGAAGCGGATTGGTTGTAAGACCAAAACGTTCGACGAGTATGTCCAATATCGTCAAGGCAATTACAAACCCAAGTTGCGTGGCACACCTCTCCCTGACTACCAAGTCAGCGACCATCGTCAGAAGTATCCTTCTGGTGACGGTATTGGCGTAACCTTCGCTCGCAAAGAGAATACATATACAGGTACGCTGATCAAAGGAATCGCCACCATGCATAAATCTAATGCAGTTCCCATTATAAATGATGAGCAAGCAATTGAAGTAGCAAGGATGCGACGAGGATGAATGTACGGGAAACATTAGATTCCGTTGGTAAGGGATTTTGTCCACAGAAATGGAGATGGCTTGGTCTCTCTTTACATACAGGACAATCTCATAGTTGTTATCATCCTCCATTTTTAACAGTTCCACTCGATGAGATTAAATTAGATCCGTCTGCTCTACATAACAATTCTTCTGCAAAACAAGATCGAAAGAAAATGCTCGAGGGCGGAAGACCTGACGGGTGCACATTTTGTTGGAACATCGAGGATATCGGAGGAAAAAGCGATCGTATTTTACGAAACTATCCGTCAAAAAATAGTATGCTCGATTACATGTCCGAAACAGAAGTTCTACGCAATACTCCATGGGATTCTAATGTAAATCCATACATGGTAGAAGTTAGTTTTTCTAACTCCTGTAATTTTAAGTGTGGTTACTGTTGTCCGTCGGTCTCTTCTCTGTGGGAAGATGAAGTAAACCAACATGGTAATTATGATTTACAGTACGACCAATATGGGATAAACGGTAAGATATATTCTGAGAAAGAATACAATCCATATGTTGAAGCATTCTGGAAATGGTGGCCTGATTTAAAAAATGATTTGAGGATTTTTCGAATTACTGGCGGTGAACCTCTGATGACAACAAACACATTCAAACTATTAGATATGCTGAAGGAAGACGGTAATCCTGAATTATCGCTCCAAATAAACACAAATCTGGGAGTGAGTAATCGCAAAGTTAAAGATTTCTGTGGGCGAGTGCAGGAATTGGTTGAAATAAACCATATTAAAAATTTTAGACTATTCACCAGTCTTGAGTGCACAGATAAGCAAGCAGAATATATTCGTCGTGGTCTAAACTATGAATTGTTCTTGGAAAATGTTAACACTGTTCTAGAAACGGTGCCGACTGCATATCTAAGTTTCATGTCAACATATAACGTTCTTACGGTTCCCTACTTCAAAGATTTTTTGCAGTTAATTGTAGAACTTCGCAAAAAGTGGGGTGATCGGATTCTTATGGATATTCCGCACCTTAAAGAACCACCTCATTGGACAATGAATATTCTTCCAAAATCATGGGGTGTGCACATAGATAATGACGTTGAATTTATGCTCCTGGATGGAGGATTTCGAGATGTTGAGATTGCTAAAATGAAACGGGTGCGTGATTATTTTTATAATGACACACATAACATAACAGAAGAATATAGATTGAATGCTAGAAAAGATTTTGCCAAGTTCTTTCCGGAATATGACCGTAGAAGCAACAGTAATTTGGCAGAAACGTTTCCCGAATTTATAGAATTTTTAGAATGGTGTAAGGAATTATAAGACATGGTTAATTTTGATGTTGTAATGTTATGGATGCAATACATCCGTAATAATCCAGAGAATGCATATCGTTTCTCGGAAAACTTTTGGCCGAGTCAGATCGAAAGTAAGAAATGGTTGCTTGAACACGTAACTCCAATGGATCGATCTATCGTAATTTTCGGTGGATGGTATGGAGTTCTTGCACAGTTTATTGCACATAAATTTCCAGATGCCCGAATTCTAACCACAGATTTAGATTCTAGTTGTAGGCATGTATTCGCTGCTATCGACGAATGTTATCACGATATTGTCTTCCGTCAACATGACATGAAAAATGGTATGCCAATCAACGTACACCCCGATCTGGTGATCAATACCAGCAGCGAGCATGTTACGCAAGAAGTTTACGATGCTTGGTGGGACTCTATCCCTAGCACGACTAAATATATCGTCCAAGGAAATAATCTAGAAAATCCTGAGCATGTTCGTCTTGCTAATAGTCTAGAGGAATTCTTAAAAATCAACAACATTGAAGATCCGCAATATGCAGGTATGTTGAAGTGTGGGCATTTCTATAGATACATGGCAGTGGGTTATAAAAAATGAGTGATAGTGCGCACGAAGAGCATAATCTAGACGTCCATTCAGTAGATTCATACTGGAATTTTCTCAAAGAAAAACGAGAAGTAATCAACGCAGTTAGTCCATCTTTTTGTGCAGCAAAATGGAAACAATCAACCATTCTTTTGTATAGCGGTGAGACACATAGTTGCCACCATCCCTCGCGACACAAGATTACTCTAGAAGATATTAAAGATAATCCACGTGGTATTCACAATACTGCTGTTAAAAAGGCAGCACGTATTGACATGCTTAATGGCGTACAAACCAAAGAATGCGATTATTGTTGGAAGATTGAGAATCTAAACAAAGATTGGATGAGTGATCGGATATACAAATCCACATATTCGTGGGCGCTACCGCACATTGATGAAATTGTCAAATCTGGCGATGGTGCGAATATCGATCCGTCATATCTGGAAGTTGCATTCGAATCTACTTGCAATTTTAAATGCGTATATTGTAGTCCAGAAAGTTCTTCTAGATGGCAAGAAGAAATCGAAACTCATGGTCCGATCGAACTAGAAGATTTCAAATTACACGATCTTGAATGGTTGAAGGAAGTTGGAAAACTTCCAATTCATCGCAAAGAACAAAATCCATATATTGATGCTTTCTGGGAGTGGTGGCCTGACCTCTATCCCAATTTACATACGTTTAGAATAACTGGTGGTGAACCCTTGCTCAGTAAACATACTTGGCGAGTTCTTGATTATATCGCGGAGAACCCAAATCCTAATTTGACACTCGCGATTAATACTAATCTCAATGTTCCTGATAAATTAGTCGAGAAATTGGTGGAATACATCAATAGAATCTCTTGCAATATTAAACTGTTTGACGTATACACATCATTAGAGAGCACTGGTAAACATGCTGAGTATTCTAGATTTGGTATGCAATTTGATGAGTTTAAGAAGAACTGTAAGTATGTCTTAGATAATACGCCGAATACAACACGGTTGCATTACATGACAACCATAAATTTAACAAGCGCACCAACTCTTCTGGAATATTTGGAATATATCAGAGAAATGCGATTGAAATATTACAGTAAGATACATGAATTTAGAGTAAGAACTCATCTGTCATATCTACGGTGGCCGAGAATGTTATGCTTAACCTTACTTTCAGAAGAAGATAAAAAACGATTTGGCGATTCTTGGATAGAATATGTTGACAAACATAAATTAACTTCTAGAAAATCAATCGAGGAAACGTTTTACTTAGAAGAAGTTGATCAAGTAAAGCGATTAGTTGACTACATGAGATCGACAAAAGAATCGCAGTCTTTATATAAAGATTTTAGAAACTATACTCGCAGTTTGGATAAACGCAGGAAAACATCTTTCGTAGACACCTTCCCAGAACTTGCATATTTGATGGATGATGACTATTATGGATGACGGATTACTTCAATTCAGAAACAGTATACTAAATTCTAAATCTGCATCGTTTTGCGGCGCAAAATGGGGCAATAGTACACTGTGGTTAAACAGTGGAGAAACCAGCAGCTGCCATCTTCCTCCTGTTCATAAAATAGATCCAGAGCAAATTTTATCAGATCCAGCAAAACTGCATAATACTGATCATAAAAGTAAGATGCGACAACTTATGAAAGATGGGCATAAACCTTCTGAGTGCGATTACTGCTGGAAGATCGAGAGCATGGGACCCGATTATATTTCAGATCGTGTTTTTAAGTCGTTGCAGTTTACACCAGAAGAAATGCAATCTTGGTTTGATAAACCAGCAGATGCTCGTATTATCCCGCCTACATTAGAAGTTATGTTTGATAGAACCTGTAATTTTGCATGCAGTTATTGTAATGCAAATTTTAGCACAACTTGGGAACGAGATATAAAGAAGCACGGACATTATAATCTTGAAACTGCAGGTGGTGGGGCGTTCAAGCATGATGGTACTACAAATAATTGTCACGAGAAAACAGAAAATCCATATATCAAAGCATTTTGGGAATGGTGGCCAGAACTTAGTAAAGAACTTCGCACACTAAGAGTTACTGGTGGTGAACCGCTGATGAGCACAGATGTTTGGAAATTAATAGATCTGTTTGCAGAAGAGAAATACAAATTCGAATTAGGAATCAATAGCAACCTTGGTGCAAAAAAATCCATCATAGATAGACTAATAGAGAGATCGCACGATATTAATAATCTTACTATCTTCACAAGTATGGAAACTACGGGTGCGCAAGCAGAGTATATTCGTGATGGATTAGATTATAACTCTTGGTGCGATAATGTTGAGCGGATTCTTGGAGAATCTAATGTGAAACGTATCGTTGTTATGATGACGATTAATGCATTGTGTCTCTTCAACGTAACTGAAATTATGGATCAAATTATGCTATGGAAACGTCGTTATGGAAATCGTATAAGCATGAGTATAAACTTTCTTCGGTTTCCTGCGTTTCAGAGTCTAACTGTTTTGCCAGATTCTATTAGGGAAACTGCTTACCAGAATCTTAGTGATTGGATCCAGAAAAATAGAGACAATCCCGATCTTATGTTTACCGAGAAGAGTGATGTTGAACGATTAATTTCGTATGTAAATATCATTGAAACACCGCATTCTTACGATACTGATCTTGAGAAGAATCGCAAAGATTTTAAAAAGTTTTATTCTCAATATAGTTATCGTAGGAATAAACCAATAGATGTATTTCCACAGGAGTTTTTACAATGGTTCAATACTCTTTAAGAAATGACGGGTATTGTGCCCTGCCATTCAATCACATGAATCTTCATCCGAACGGAAACGTTTCTGTTTGTTGTGTTTCTAAGATGGATGGACCTGACAGTGGATTTGCTAAGGATCAGGATGGAAACTTATTCAACCTAAAAACGCATACGCTTGATGAAATTTTTAATAGTTATTCTACGAATAAAATTCGTTCAGAAATGTTAACACAACAGTATCCCTCTGCGTGTGAAGGTTGTTACAAGATTGAGCAATATGGCGGAAAGTCGCGACGAATTACTGAAAATAATCGATGGGAAAATATTGAGAAACCTAAATTAGAATTTCTAGATATTAGATTAAGCAACCTTTGTAATTTAAAGTGTTTGATGTGTTATCCTGATTCTAGTTCTTCTCTAGTCTCAGACTACAAAGAATGGTCAGACCAACTTCCGTTTATGACAAAAAACAGTGCCGATTATGAGTTATTCCAGTGGTTCGACGAAAGTATTATTGATCAACTATATGCACATAAAGACACTCTGAAGTATCTCTATATTAATGGTGGTGAACCTTTTATTATGCCGATGCATTGGAAATTACTCGAAAAACTAATAGAATGGGGTGTTGCTAGTAACATTCATATTAGTTACAACACCAATTGCACAACTTACGATGAATCGTTTAGTGATTATTGGAAACACTTTAAGGTTGTTACTGTTGGTTGTAGTATGGATGCAGTAGGAGATAGAAATAAGTTTATCCGATACCCAAATGATTGGGAAAAGGCAAATACGAATATTCGAAAGTTGTTAGAAAATCCCCATATCGCTGCCTTAAACATTACATGTAGCATCCAATGGTTGAATGCACCTTATTTACCTGAGTTTTATGAATGGGCAGTTCCACTCACAAAACTCAAACCCCACACAACTATCAATCAGAACTTTATTGTGTTTCCTGAGTATCTCTCGCTAAACTGTGCATCGAAACAATTCAAAGAAGATTTGAAAATGCTATATGAAGAATCACCACATTCAAACTGGATTCTTACTGAAACAATGAAATCATATCTTCGCACAGAGTCACAGGACAATGATCTTTGGATCAAGGGCAATAAATACTTAGACGTTGTTCAACTGAGTAGAAAAATGGGACCGTGGAAAGACATATTTAACTATGACTATCAATACTGAAAATAACAAAAGTATTTGTAAATATCCATGGGATCATAGTTACATAGGATCGCAGTACGAGCGGAAACTTTGCTGTATATCAGATGACATTGTCTCACAGGAAAAGACGGAAACCAAAGATTTCTGGAATTCTGATGTGATGAAAGATGTTCGAAAAAAGATGCTCGCTGGAGAAAAGGTTGATGCCTGTTCAGTTTGTTATAAAAACGAAGAACAGAACATTGAATCTTTACGTCAACAGAGTTGGAAGAGTCCCTGTAGCGAAGAAGAAATGATCTCTGAGGTCATAAGCAAGACTAATGAAGATGGTTCTACGGTAGAACTTCCCACATATTTTGACTATCGAACCATTCACTGTAATTTGCAGTGTATAAGTTGTGGATCGCTATACAGTTCGAAACATGCCTCATTATATTCCGAAATGTGGAACAGTCGCCCTAAAATGTTTCCTTCTGGTAAAGAATTTGTCATTGATTATGAGTTCGAAGATTCGATGGCGGAGGAAATTATTGAATGTCTTGATACGCGAAGGTTGACAAAAATTTATTGGGCTGGTGGTGAACCAATGATGTCAGGCGTGCATTGGAAAGTAGTCGACAAATTGTTGGAGATTCAATCAACAGATCCACAATATATATTCAGTATCTTTGTTCATTACAATACCAATCTAACACGCCTTCACTGGAAGGGAAAGATTATTCCTGAGTTATTGGAGTTTTACCAACCAAGCATACAGGCAAGTTTAGATGGGACGCATGAAACTTTTGAATTTTGTCGAGATGGTGCATCCTGGGAAACAGTTTCTACTAACTGGAAAGAATATCATTCTAGACTGAACAAGAGAAATCAATTTGGTCTTTCTAGTATTATGTCTGCGCCAGTTCTTATGGATATAGACAGATGGTTTGAATTTTATGAACCGTATGACCCAGAACTGCATTCGCACAAATTATTTAATCATATTAATCGAAAAACTCAACAAGGATTCCTAGACATTCGGTTATACCCACAACAAATTTTTGACCGAATAATTGATCATGCCATTAAGCGGTTTGAAGAGTGTTCTTTGAGAGGAAAAGAAAGAACGATTGCAATATTAAAATCGTATAGATTGGACAAAAGCAATAACCCGATTTATTCGGATCTGGAAATGTTAAAACTGATGAAGAAAAACTGGCAATACAGAGAAAAGTTTCTTCTAGGAAAACACACCTTTGAGAGTCTAACTGCAATTATTGACCCAGAGGTAAGAGATTGGTATTTGTCAATATGAGCGAAACTAAAATTTATTGTCCATCTATGTGGAAATCAGTGCATGTTGATACCGATGGTTACCTTACTCCATGTTGCCTTTTCATCCACAGAGAAGATAAAAAAAGTAAACTTGTAGATATACAACATGCTGAGAGTGTCCTACAAGAAGAATTCCAGGAATATCGTGATCAACTATCGAACGGTGTTTGGCCGAGCGGGTGCAACCAGTGTAAATTCGCAGAAGACGAAGGGCGAGATAGCAAACGTCAACAAGATATGTGGATGTTACACAATGGAACGATGAAAACGCCACCCGAAGACGTTTCTCTTGAATATTTACAGTTAAAAACTGGAAGATTATGTAATCTCCGTTGCACGATTTGCACTCCTGCATGCTCAACTGCAATTTCAACCGAACTTTTACGCATAGGAAAATTGGATCGAGCAACATATGATCGTCTCAATGAAGAGATTGCTTGGTCTTATGATTTAGAACAGTATAAAAAACTTAATCCTGGTGATGATGGTTACTTTAGAATTGATATTGCTGGTGGCGAACCTCTACTAAATAAGACACACTTTGAGTGGTTGGATCAATTATCTAATCCAGAAAAAACAATATTACAATACAATACGAATGGAACACAAAGACCAACCAGGAAAGAGATTGATATCTGGAAAAAATTCAAAGGTATAGTTTTGTCTTTCAGTATAGATTCTTATGGCGATAAGTTCGAGAAACTTAGAGTTGGTGCTAAGTGGGATCAAGTTCTGGATAATTTAAAATACTGCCAAGAAGAAATTATTACAAAGGAATTTGATTTACAAACATCAAATGTTTCTATCGTTATGACAGTAAGTAAAATGAACGTTAGAGACCCAATTACCCTTTATAAGATATTGACTCAATATGTGCAGTTTACTAATTCAGAACCATTAAATTTCAACTATTTGTATTATCCCGATCACATGGCATGCCACAATATGTCTCGCCAGGAACTTGAAGAAGTAATTGCATTGTATGATGCTGAAATACCTTCGTTACCCGAAAATAGTAAGATGCGAAAACAATGTTTGGATTTACGAAACAGTCTATTTACCTTCTTAGATGGAAAGGAAGTAGAAAACCCAAGACCAATGCCGAAAGATCATAGAGAATGAAACTCGAAGGAAAAACACGACTAATTTCATTTGGATGCTCATTTACTTCTGGTGCTGAATTAATAGACCATGAAATACTTGGTATTAGTTTTGAAGACTGCAATAAAATGAAGCGTCAGTGGACTGCAGATAAAAAACAACTGGTTGAGTTTGAAAACTATGTTGTTCGTGCGGGTAAGACTAACTGGAAAGAGTATATTAATAATTGTTCGAAAAGAAGTTATGCTGCCAAATTAGCAACTAAACTCGGTTTAGAACATGTTAATTGCGCTATACCTGGATCTGCGGTGGATCACATGGTTTTAGATTTATTTCGAGAACACTATACTGAGAAATTGAATTCGACAACAGACCTACTATTATTAGGAATGACGATGCCACATAGATACCTGTGTTTTACAGAACGTGGCATCCCTGTTTCTAGAGTCTTGAGTGAGCGTGATTTTATAACGAGCGACGAGCATTATAATGATTATAAAGTTATGCAAACTTATATGTGTGCGCTGCAAAATTTTAAGAATTTTTGCATTGTAAATAACTATGATTTTTATATACAACCAATTCTGCCAAAGGAACTTCTTTTTTATAATGCTCCGGAATCAAAGCATGGTAATATTTTTCCAGATATGCATTTTAACTGGCAATATTTACCGACGTTCAAAAAAACATTTCAAGAGTTACTAGATTGTAGTATTGATGGAAACATATCTTTGTTTAGTAGGTCTGAAGAATACGGGATGGTGTGTGGATTTAAACACCCACCTGAACAAGCCCATGTGTTTTTTGCGGAGGCATTATATGATAAAATTATTAATACAAAAAATTAGAACTTATTTTGTTAAACGTTCGCACATCCGCCGAATGAAGAAAATAAGAAAACTAGATCCCTTTATCTATGATTGAGTGGGGGATATCTGCTGCAGCGCATGATGCTGCTCTTACTGTAGTTGATGGTGAACAAATTTTATTTGCTTCGCACGCAGAACGGTATAGTGGAATAAAAAATGACAAACATCTAAATGCCGATCTGATCAACGCAGCGTTGAAGTTCGGTAAACCAGAGAAGATACATTGGTATGAAAAACCAAAACTTAGAGGTATGCGTAGATTTCTTTCTGGACAGGGTTTGGTTCGATTTAGCGTAAGGCAGTATCTTAAAGAATTTGGTCTTGACGTTCCTGTTGAGTTTGCTTCACACCATGAGTCACATGCCGCTGCAGGTTTCTATACTTCTCAGTTCGAATCTGCGACTGCTCTTGTAATCGATGCGATCGGTGAATTTGACACTGTATCTATTTGGTTGTGTGATGGTGAAGGGATGATGAAGAAGTGGAGTATGGATTATCCGAAATCTCTCGGATTGTTTTATTCTGCTATAACAGACAGAGTTGGATTGAAACCAAACGAAGATGAGTATATCCTCATGGGTATGGCAGCGTATGGTAATCCCGACAAATATTATTGGGACATGCGCGAACTCTATGAGAAAGTAAATCTACATCGTGGATGTAAGTGGTGGTTGAAAGACGAAGATCCTGATCACTACGATCTTGCCGCATCAGCGCAGAAGATTTATGAGGAAGAATTCGACAAATTACTCGTTCGCGCAAAGATGAAAGACACTTTCCAAAATAATCTAGTATTATCAGGGGGTTGCGCACTTAATTGCTCTGCCAATCATATTGCTAAAAAATACTTTAAGAACGTTTGGATTATTCCGAATCCTGGAGATGCAGGTAGTTCCCTCGGTGCTATTGCTGCAAACAACCGCCGAAAACTAAACTGGCAGGGTCCATATCTTGGCGAGAATATTGATACCGAATATCCTGTAGAAAATCTATTGACTTCTTTGCTTAAAGAGGGTATAGTTGGAGTTGCTAGTGGAAGAGCGGAGTTCGGTCCGAGAGCATTCGGTAACCGAAGTCTCCTTGCCGATCCAACTAGAACAGACATTAAGGACAGAGTAAATGCAATCAAACGCAGACAAAAGTTTAGACCATTCGCACCAGTCATCCTTGAGCAACATGCAGCAGAGTATTTTGACATGCCAGTTGAAGTATCCCCTTACATGCAGTTTACTGCAAGATGTAAATTTCCTACAAAGTTCCCTGCTATCGTTCACGTTGATGGCACATCTCGCGTCCAAACTGTAAACAAGCAACAGCATCCAGGATTGTTTGAATTACTAACTCGATGGTATGAAGAAACAGGTTGTCCGATGTTACTTAATACTAGTCTGAACATTAAAGGGTTTCCGATGGTAAATGATGAAAAGGATGCTGCCATGTTCCAAGGTATGTATAATGTGGACGTATTTTAATAAATAAACATATGGCGGATATACTGAAATTCCCTGATAAGTTTATTAACGGAAAGCGGTTATACCGAATACCGTTATATTCGGACATGGACATTGATGTTGTTTTATTTTGTGTTAATGCATTTGGCGAAACTGATAACCGTGTAATTATCGACGATTTAATTAAAATGGATCCTGTTGATGTCATAAAATGTATTGACTTTTCACTTGAATCAGAGTATATTTCTAATACTACGAAAGCGCATATCGAATGCATTCGTAAGTCAATCGAGGAAATTCCCTTTAAACTTGAGAACTAATATATTATGAATATTTTTTACCTTGACCGTGACGTCAAAACTTGTGCTACATATCACAACGATAAGCATGTTGTTAAAATGATTTTAGAGTATGCCCAATTACTGTCAACAGCACATCGCATGCTCGACGGCAAAGAATATATTGATGCCTCTTCTGGGCGTCGAATCAAGCGTTGGCGACTTGAAGATGATAAGATGGAAAATATGCTTTACAAAGCATCACATATTAATCACCCCAGTGCTATTTGGGCGCGACAGTCCAACAATAATTACAATTGGTTGATGTGTTTATTTCAGGAACTGTTACAAGAATATACGTATCGCTACGGTAAGATTCATGCAACCGATCGTCTAGTATACTGGTTACGTCAACCACCTGCTAATATTCCTATTGGATATCTGACACAACCTACACCTGCTATGCCAGACGAATACAAGGTGCAGGGTGACTCTCTACAGTCATATCGTAACTATTATATCGGCGCAAAAAAAACTATGGCAAAGTGGAAAAATCGTCCTATTCCAGAGTGGTGGAGGGATACAGTTTAATAAATACCTGTATGAGATTAAAAAGAACAATCCCCATTCCAATTTCAGATACCGAGATCGTTCGGTAACAATAGGCGACTCCACCTTATGTGGGGTCGCCTTTTTTGTATTCACTCTAGACAAGATTAAGGACTGTTTATGACAAGAAGAAAAAACAATCTCCAAGTTGTATCGAATTCTGAACCAAAAGTAACAATCGAAAAGAGTAAACTGTGCAAAGTTAAATATGAAGATCTAAAACACATTCAACCAAAAACTCAGAATCAACGACTCTTCTTCGATCTTTACAATCAACAGTCCAATGCAATTCTACTACACGGTGTAGCAGGAACAGGTAAAACATTTATTTCCATGTATAAGGCACTTGAAGAAGTTCTGGACCCAACAACAGATTATGAACGTGTTGTTGTTGTGCGTTCAGCAGTACCATCAAGAGATATCGGACACCTTCCAGGTGACGAGAAGGAAAAAACAGAGGTCTATACTTTACCATATGTTGAGATATGTGATGATTTACTCAATCACATTCAACCATTCCTGCGGTTACAGGAACAAAAGACCGTTCATTTCCTAATCACCTCGTTCGTGCGTGGTATCACACTTGATAATTCAGTGATCATTGTTGATGAATGTCAGAATATGACTGACATGGAACTGAACTCTATTATGACACGTATCGGTAAGAACTCCAAGATTATCTTCTGTGGAGACTTCCGACAAACAGACCTATATAAAAAGAACGATATGTCTGGTTTGCAAAAGTTTATAACAATTGCTGACATGATGCCTTCGTTTAAAACAGTTGAGTTCTCTGTTAACGACATCGTCCGTTCTAAACTGGTCAAGGAGTATATCATTGCTCGTTTGGAATACGAAGAAAAATATAATTAGGGCTTGACTTTTCTGTAGAATATAGTATAATGGATTTATGATGTTTGAAACAATATATGAGTATGAAGATTTTGCCCAGTCAACTACGAGCGAAGATGGTGGTAGAGTTTATGTAAATGCCAGCGGCACTGCATATCCCTCTGCCACCACCGTTCTTGGTGTTCTCTCTCGCGACTCTATCGCTGCTTGGCGAAAGCGTGTTGGCGAAGAGGAAGCGGATAAGATTTCTAGACAAGCATCAACTCGTGGAACTAAAATCCACACGCTAACTGAAGCATATCTTAAAAACGAAAACGTTAGCGACAAGATCGATGAAGTCAAGGCATCGATGCTCGACGTCGAGATGTTCAACAAATTTAAATCTATCTTAGATCCAATCAGCAACATTCATTGCCAGGAACTCGCGCTTTACAGTGATCACCTGCGTATGGCAGGTCGAGTAGACTGTATTGCTGAGTATCATGGTAAACGTGCTGTTATCGATTTTAAAACGTCAAATAGACCAAAGTCAAAATCATACATTGAGAGTTACTTTATGCAGACAGCAGCATATGCTATTATGTATGAAGAACGAACTGGTATTCCTGTTCCATGGTTAGTAATTCTAATCGCAGTTGAAGATGATGTTCCTCAGGTATTCATCGAAAAGCGTGACGACTGGGTAAAGAAACTTCTTCGCACCCGCGACTATTATGAAAATGGATATTACACCAGTGAGTGAACTGTCCGAACAACGGATGAAAATATGCATGGAATGCGAACATCTAATACATAAGCGTATATGTAATCAATGTGGATGTTTGATGCCCGTAAAAACAAAACTTAATCGTGCATCCTGCCCCAAAGGTAAGTGGGGTCCAGTAGGAAAAAAACTTCCCTGGGAAGCATGACAATTAATAAGAAGAACGTATTATGCAAATTAAAAGATTAGATTATGGTGCAGTAGAAGTTTTGGGATTTGATATCACAAACTTCACACAGGAAGACAGTAATTATATCCGAGAATTGCTGTTAAAAGAATTAATTGTAGTGTTTAGAGAACAGGATACTAACACTTTAAATTTCGCAAGAATGATTCACGAGATTGGTGACATTGCTAATTGGAATCAATTAAGATTTGACTTTGATGGTAATATGCGCCCAATGCTTACAGAGTATCCTGACATACATAACTGGGATAAATCGGAATTTTTCCCAATACAGGCAGTGACTGGTAAGAAATCGAAAGATGGACAATTCACTGGGATTTTCCCTCTCGGTAAACTAGATTGGCATTGTAATCTCAATGGTCCAGATCGTGCCGATGGTGTTGCATTGCAAGGCATCAAAGGCGTAGAAGGAACTCGAACATCTTGGATGAACACTGCTATCGCATTAGCAGAAATGCCAGATGAATTGTATGAACGAGTAAAAGGTAAGTATGCGAACTTTCGGTATAACTTCTTAAAATGGTCTGATGTAATGGACGAACGTCAGCGACAATACATGCTAAAGAATCAGCATGAATATAAGATGTGGTTAGAGCAAGAAAATGCTGGTGGTATCAAGGGTATCTATCTCTACACCAATAATGATTGTGAGATCGAAGGTGATGATGGATCATTGTTCCAAGATTTACAAGACTACTTCTTTCAAGAAAAGTTTTTATATCATCACGACTGGAAAGTTGGTGACATTGTTCTTAGCGACCAGTTATTGACATTACACAAGCGTCGACAAGAGGTTGATCAGGTTTTTGAGAATAGACTACTAAATCGACTGACATTTAAACTCTCCAATACGGGCGATCCACTGTATATCGTGGAAAGAAATAAGTTTGATGTTTGAAACTAAAACACGAACTTTAGTTAGAGGTATTTCATATAGAGTATCTGCATGGTTATTCACAATTCTGTGGACATATCTGTTCACTGGAAATATTGGTGAAGCGACAGGATTTTCAACTATCCTACATTTGATGTTGAGTATAGACTACTACGTTCACGAAAGAATTTGGTTGAAAATTAAATGGGGAACTTTAGGAAAAAATACTTGACTTTCAAAGAAATCTATAGTATAAATAATATATCAGTTGTTGATACAATCTGAATGCTGCGTAGGACAGGGGTGCAACTCCCCTCGCCTCCACCATAGATAAAGCAACAGGGACTATACAGCGTACGTAATATAGGAACTGGCTGACCGCATGGCTTGCCCCAAGGGATAATGTTTGGGGGCGTCGTAACTGGATGGGAGTCATGACCTTGGATGTTACTTCAAGTTGGTGCTTTATCTATGATGGGGGCGTACTTAGGATTCGACTGCGAGTTGAAGGCGAGAGTAGACTGATTGACTGGGTAAAGTGCCCACAAAAAGTAAATGCAAACGATAACGTTGCCTTTGCAGGATATGCGCTAGCCGCATGATCCCATTGGGTTTTTGATAGTTTTTCCTCGAAACAGAATAAAACTATCAACCGTTCGATTAAACGGGTGGACCGAGTTGCTCTGCGGTTCTATGCTTATAAATATTTGCATAACCCACTACGCCTCTACTTGAAAAAGCACGCATAGTGGGTTTTTTTTGTCTTCGGGCAACCAGTGTGGGGAGTCACTGGATAATACCCTCTCAAGTTTAACAAGTATTAGGAAATAAGATGACTTCCTTTAACAAGAAGTTTTTCAAGTTTCTTTCGATTTTTACAGTATTAGTATATAGTTTATATGGAATCAATTCATATGCTGAAGATGCTATCGAGAGAGATACGAGGGAATATTCCCTCGGCTTTGTAGAAGTAATCCAAGAGATTAAAGAAGATGCGGCAGAAGAAAAGAAGAAAACCGCACTAAGAAAAATTGAAACCCAAAACATACATTTAGCAAATAATCGCGAATTGAAGTGTCTAGCAGACAATATTTACTACGAGGCAGGAAACCAGTCAACTCAAGGAAAGTTGGCGGTTGCTGCAGTAACTATCAATCGCGTAAAAAGTCCCAAGTTCCCGAAGTCTGTATGCGCAGTCGTGTATCAGAGAACTAAGCGTGTTTGCCAGTTCTCATGGGTATGCGAAGGTAAAAAAACTGTGCGCAGTGCCCAGCAATATTCAGAATCTAAAAAAGTTGCTGAAAAAGTATTGCTTTCTGGGGCAAATCACGGTATACTTGGACGTAACGTGCTATTCTACCATGCGGATTATGTAAATCCAAGATGGAACTTGAGGCGTGTTGCGAAAATCGGTGATCACATTTTTTATGCAGGATAATAACTTTGAATATGGTAATGGATGGTTCTGAAGTAACCAATGAATTTTTAATTACGAAAGAGTATAATTCAGCAACTGAGTTCTCTCAATTTATTGAGAAACAATCATTCGAGAATGGTATTCCTTGTTTGGATATTCTTCTTGACTATTGTGTCAAAAAAGATATTGAGATGGAATCAGTTGCTGTTTTACTCACCACTTCTCTCAAAGAGAAGATTCGAGCAGAAGCAGAAGAACTAAATATGTTAAAGCGCAAATCTGGTGGGAAATTACCTCTTTAATGCAAGCATATGAAGTTTATCGCCTCTACATGGCACTTAAACTACACTTCACTACTGAGTCATATGACGTCACTGTTACTAAAGGTGCCGTCAAGTCATCAGAATCTGCCTTCTTAAAACGAAGAGATGTTTTCCTATTCAGGAAACTGGCGAAGAAGTTCGTCGCTCGTCAAGAAATTATCAACTACTTTGTTGCAAACTTTGCAGCAGGAGATAAGAACGGCGGCATCTTTAATGCAGATTCTGATGACATCTATGAAAAGTGGAAGGGTAGACAAGACAGATTGTCTTACATGTTCACAAACGATATTAATCGTTTACTCTTAGAAGCAGAGAAGGCAGAACAAGATCCCTTTGTATCTGTCAACAATCAACATCCAATAATTATTAAGATGTTATTGGGAAATAAAATTTCACTAGAAACAGTTATTATACTTGACAAACTACTAGATTTCAGGTATAATGTAAATACTGAATTGTTGAATGATTTTATCTGGAATGATTTAAATCTTTTGATAATTAAGTATCGTCCGTTCGTTCGTTTCGATCGGTCGAAATTCTCTCAACTATGGATCAAGGAGAAAGGCCAAGTGGTCTGTTAAATGGGTAACTCAAGAAGTAGGGACTATTGGGGAAATGATGAACCAAAAGTAAGAGAAGTACGTAAAGGTGTTGATAAATCAAATAAACACCGCAAGAACCTGTATAAATACTCAGGTAGTAATGATGCTGAAGAGTATGACGACTACGATGATTATGATACAAATCGCAAATACTAACATACAACGCAAATATAAGGACAATACATATGTCAATTAATTCACTATCAGAACTCCGCAAAAATCGCGGAAACTTCGACTCACTCATGAAGGCAGTTGAGTCAATCGCAAACCCATCAAATGAAAAGCGTGGCGACGACGATCGCTTCTGGAAACCGACTGTCGATAAGGCAGGTAACGGTCAAGCAGTGCTTCGTTTCCTCCCTGCTCCTGCAGGTGAAGAACTTCCTTGGGTTCGCGTCTTTGATCATGGTTTCCAGGGTCCAACTGGAAAGTGGTATATCGAAAACTCGTTGACCACAATCAACAAACCAGATCCCGTTGGCGAACTGAATTCCGAACTTTGGAACTCGGGTATCGAAGCGAATAAGGAAATTGCTCGTAAGCAGAAGCGTCGTCTTTCTTACATCTCAAATGTGCTGGTCGTTCGTGACCCTGCCAATCCTGAGAATGAAGGTAAGGTCTTCCTCTACAAGTATGGTAAGAAAATCTTTGACAAGATCAAGGATGTAATGCAACCAACCTTTGAAGATGAAAAACCAGTCAACCCATTTGACCTTTGGGAAGGTGCTAACTTCAAGTTGCGCATTCGTCAGGTTGAAGGTTATCGTAACTACGATAAGTCAGAATTCGATGGTCCAATGCCTCTTGATGATGATGAAGATAAGTTGGAGAAGATTTGGAAGAATGCGCATTCGCTTGCCACTTTCCTAGATCCTTCGAACTTTAAGTCATATGATGAATTGAAGGCGAAGATGAATGCTGTTCTCACAGGTGGTGCTCGTATGGCAACTGCTGAGAAGGTTAATCCGCTTGATGCTGAGGATGAACTGTTCGTTGAAACCAAGATGCGCAATGCACCTGCTGCTAAGGCAACGGATGACACTCCACCTTGGAAAGAAGACAGTGACGATGACACGATGAATTACTTCTCGAGTCTCGCTGATGACTAAAAACTTGGGGGAGCGTTTCGCTCCCCCATTTCATTATGCTACTGCTCTTTTTTCCTGGAATCTCAACCACGTGCTATCAGTTGGTCTTGCGTTGATATAATCTCTACCAGAACCAAACACAGGAGATTGCTGCGTATTGGCAGGTGCTTGAATTACTGTTGGTGGTGGCACGTTTATTACTGGTGCAGCAGATTTAGCAGTCATATCAGTACCACGTTCAATTACTGCGCCATCTAGATTTCTTCCAGTTTCCAATCCTGCAGTCTTACCGACTGGTTTAATTTGTGAACCAGAATATTCACCAGATGCCATTTTTTCTTCAGTACTATCAACCAACCCAAAGGTCAACCCACTCGCAATATTTCTTCCTGCGTTGAGGAATTTTTGCCCTGTTGTTGCCTTTTCGTCTGCATTAAAACCTTTATAAGCATCGTATGCTGCCATACCTGCTGCGAGTGGTAAAGCAACTTTACCCAATACTCTACCAGCAAATCTTCCTGCAGTTCCTAACCGTCTTCCAGCGGAACCAAGGAACGAAGATGCTTTAGCAGGCATTTTTTTCGCAGAACCCATAACTCTATTGAACATGCTCGGTTTTTTCGCAGCACCAGCAGCAGTAGCACCAACAGCGCCTGTTGCCGCAGTAGATGCTAAAGAAGAAGTAGGTGCAGATGTAGGTGCAGATGTAGGTGCAGATGTAGGTGCAGATGTAGGTGCAGATGTAGGTGTGTCGCCAGGAAGCGCATTGAGATCTCTCGCTGCCAAACCAGCATCAATTCCTAGTGAAGCTGCAGTTCCCAAAAACGGAACAGTTCCTGCTGCTCCTGATGCAACTTCTAATCCTGCGCCAACAAAGTCTCCCTGCAATGCTCTTTGTGCGCCAAAACCAAGGCCAGCAAGTATACTTACGCCTGGAATTTTTTTCAGTAGTGACTTACCTGCTGCCTTTGCACCGAGTTTACTTGCGCCAGATTTACCTATCCCAGTAGCACCCTTTACTTTATCCCATGCGTTGGACCAGAAACCACCTTTTGGTTTTGCTGATGGGACATCATTTGCAGCAGGAGGAATATTTGGTCTAGTTCTTGTAGAAGGTTCCGCAGTTCCTGGTTTTTTGGGTGGAGTTTTTTCTTCTGTTTCTGGACCTTGATATGTTGGGCGTTCGTTTACTCTCTTTTTTTGTTCCTCAACCATTCTGTCATCATCATTGGCAGCCGGAGGAATTTTTACTCCAGGATCATTCGCAGGAGTTGGTAAGGTTCTACTTGGTGTTTGTCCTGGAACAGTTTTGGGTGCTTGACCTGGAACAGTTTTGGGTGCTTGACCTGGAACTCGAGTTACATCGTTCGCTGGGGCGTTTGGTGTGGTTCTTGTTCCTGGCATAGATTCGGGTGCACCGACACTCGATTTGCCGAACCCAAGTTTATCCTTTGCCCAATCCCAAGCACCAACTGCACCTGCTGCTAAACCAGCGGCTGCAGCAGCACCAGCAGCAAGAATACCAGTTCCTCTGCCTCTCACTCTTGCTCTTTGACTTTGTCCAGGTCTTCTTCGTGGGTCCGGAAGATCTATATCCGGAACAGGACTATCACCCGTGCATTGACATGAACAAACACAATCTTTAATTTTGTTCAACATATCCATGAGGTCTGACCAACGAGTTTCCCATGGATCCATGGCGTCAGTAGCACTTCTGCTAAATGCAGGATCAGTTTCTCGGATTCCGGATTTTAATTCTTCTATATCGCTTCTTGATACCGCATCGGGTTTATTATCAGGATTTGATAGACTTGTTGTTTGTTCTCCACCACCAGTTTCAAACTTATCTTGATCGGGCGAATTGGTATTCGATGAATTGACAGAATCTAATATTTTTCCAAAATCACTGGCGCTGGACTCAGCGAGAGCAACTTTTTTGTTTTCGTAATCTGCCTTTGCTCGTATTCTTTCTCTTCTCTCTTCATCCTTAACAAAACTGCCACCAAGACCTTTTCTGAACCCATATGAAAAGTCTTTCAAGACGGATCCAAATATGCTAGTCCCTTGCACCTTTGCCTCGGCAGGCGTCTTCCCTGTGACATTACGCATAAAGCGATTTTTGAATGTATCCTGATCACCCGTAAGCGTGGCGTTTGCGTCCTGGAATTTTTCTTGTAGAACAGATTCTTTTAATCGTTCACCAACACTCTTTAGTTGTTCATTGCCAGATTTATCTGCAGAAAGCATTATCTTTTCAGCAAGTTCTGCGAGACGCTTTAACTCTTCAGAATTTTTACCTTGAAGTTTGCTGATTTCTTTTACTACATCTTTCAATAATGTTTTGTCTTCATCAACAAGATTTTCTACTAGATCTTTGTTTGCAAGTTCTATTGATTTTGCAAAATCAGTTACGATTCTTGCAACTGATGTATCAGAAACAGATTTCATTGACTCCGTGCTAACAGATGCAAGAACTTTAACGAGAATTTCGTCTCGTTGTTCAGGTGTCAGTTTCTGCGCACCCTTTTTAGTATTTTCTTGTTCAATATTAGGCAACATGGAGTTTAATTATCCTTGATTCTGTTCTTCTTGTTTTTTCTTCAAGTGGGTCAGCAATAAACCAATATACACTTCCCTTTCCCAAGGTATCATATTCTCTAATTCGGTTAAACTATATTTATGCTCGTGCATCAATATGAAATTAGTTTTATAGAAATTCATCAAATTGTCATGAGAAAGGGTTACCCGAAAAAACTTTCTAGTCCATCAATTACCACGACATTTTCAGTCTCACATTTCGGGCATTTGTATTCAATAACTTTCTCAACTCTTGGTGCAGTTTTGAAGAATTCTGAAATTTTTTCAAACTGTTCAGAGGTCAGACCGTCAACAAATTTAATCACTTCTTCGATTGGTTCATCGTTTGTTGAGAAAATTTCTTCTTTAGTATAAATCGCATCAATCGCCGCGACCATGATGTCGAATACCTTTAAGTCATCCTGGATTAATGTCTCAGCGGCAGGATACTTCATGATCACACCAATATCATCTGTTAATTGGATCTTGTTGCTATGATTTTCTGTTATCTGTAGTTCTATGGTTGATAGATCGAGTTCGAATGGAGTTCTGTGACTGCACTCACCACAAATTAAATTGAATTCAGAACTACCACCAATAGATTGCGAGCGCAATTTTACAAATATGTTTTGTAAATCAAAGAATGGAAGTTCTTTACCATTAACTGCCCCTTTACTGCAAGCAGTAATCACATCTTGCATTGCTTTAAGAATATCTGATTTATTACCAGATTCTTGCGCCATTATTAGAAGTTTTTCTTCTTTGACGAGGAATGGTCGAAATTCGACCTTTAGATTTTTTGAATAAATTTCAATTTCAAAAGTAGGTGTTTCTAACACGGGAATCATTATTATATTCTCCAAATAATTATATTGTTTAAATTACGACGTCGTCTTCTTCAGTTATATCTTCCGGAAATCCATCTGGTTGATCTTCCGCTGAAAATTGCATTGGATTACCTTCTGGGTCATATCCGCCAATTGCTCTCCAATTTTTATATGTGAAAGTCACAGGCATGCGTAAAACTTGCGCATTTGTTCCAGATGCTTGAATTGGTGCCAATGATCTCGGGAATGCGCCCTCAATTCTCCATTGCACAACAACTTCATCTTTGTTGTTCAGGGCGACCAAGTCAATATCAGCAACATAATCGTCTGGGTATTCGACATATCTTGTTACTGGGTTAACAATTTGCCGCATCCAGTCTCCAAAAAAGTCTTTAACAGTCCACGATGCATCAACCAAAAATGTCATTGAGATCGAATCTCCACCGAAGTCAATAGACGTTGCACGTGGATAATTTAAATTGTTCAATCTATATGCTCTCGTTCCGATAAGCAATCCAGGAAAAATTATATCTTCCACCATCATGGAGATTATTTTTGGAGATTCTCCCTGTGAAGTATAATGACTTTGCATAATTTGTGGATAATTGAACATTACCTCAAATCTATTAGATCTTGCTAAGTCAGTTTTCTTGACTTGTGAGATGAAATCTGATATACTGTGGAATGCCTGCACCATTAAAATTTGCTCCTAGAATCTCTGAATACCTGTTCTTTTGTGGCACCCACAAAGTTCTCGATCGGCAAGAATATTGCTGCTTGCCAATCTTCAGGGTTGACTTTCATGAATTGTGAATTAACGTGGTTGGTCAAGTAATGTTTGATACACGGTTTGACCTCATTCGCATTCTTCAAGTTGTTTAATAGATTGTATGACATACGTAACTTGGTTGTTTCAGAATATGTCTTGGTTGTCTTGTAATCTAACAATTCGCCCAGAACTTGTGCTCGTAGCAGGTAAGGCAGGTAATGTAAGTTGATTCCATAGAATCCACCTTTTGCTGGACCGAATGGTAACACCAACGGAAAGGTGTCATAGAAAGGAAGTTCTTCCTTCAACTTTGGGTCGTAGAAATACAGATACATTGAACCAATCTCGATATTGGTTTTCAATTCACCAATATCTGATTTCATTACGCTGCTCTGAGACAACCTCGCGCCAACGAGGTTTTTCACATTGTTCATATACCAATCCATGGACTTTTGTCCATCACCTGCCTTGGCACGAAGTCTCTGAAACGGATTTGCCAATTACCTACCTTGTCCTCTGTATGCTTTATAATTTGCACGTTTACGTTTATTCATGGTTGAAAACTTTATCGAAGAGGAACTACCACCGATTGTGGTTTTGCCCTTTTTCTGATTAGTAAAGGAAATTTTAGTATTTCCGCCACCAGATTTTGCTTTTGCCATAGATATTCTCCTTCTTATTTATTACGGATTCCCAACTCTTTTTCAGTTAGGATGATGAATTTCCATCCTCTATCTTCACAAAACTCAGTAGCAAATTTCCACTTTGCTTGGTTTACACCCCATTGCATAACTTCCTGTAGAAACTTCTTTGTTTTCCTAGCAGGAACTTTGGGTTCTTTAGTAAACTTCTGCGGTTTTACCTCAACCAGATACTTCTTTGTAACACCACTTTTTTCTTGAACCTTGATATAAAAATCCACGAAA
>Ga0247722_10000065_pt1 | contig 64284 bp, 43 predicted proteins | sample MSEWelMarce3H_FC_FD_189094 | JGI IMG/M metagenome (GOLD analysis project Ga0247722, IMG submission 189094) | Subsurface sediment microbial communities from gas well in West Virginia, United States - MSEEL Well Study Marcellus 3H_FC | ecosystem: Environmental > Terrestrial > Deep subsurface >...
AAATAACTGCTGCTGCAAGGTAAAGTGATCGACTTTAATGTCATGACACGGCGCAGTAGCTATACGCACACATTGCAGCAGCAGTTATTTAGTGAGCCGCAAACATGGGTTTTTGCGGGTGAAAGTGGCTTGTTATTTTTGGCCGAAGGTGAGTCTGTTTTATGCCAGAAGGGCGGGCAGCAGTTTGTTTTAAAAGCGATGGATAGTTTGTTTTTAAGCGCCGACGATGTGGGTGAATGGCTTTTGGTGCCTTATGGGGAAGTATGTCTCTTTTTTACTGATTTAAATAAATGTGATTACCCGCTGAAATAAATAATTAGATAAGTAATTTTGCTTACAATAATTAATGTATTTACTTTCTATTTAATTCCAATTCTCTTTCTTGAATATTTAAATTTGTTTATTTTAATAATTAATAAGCACATAATGATGTTCTAATTTTGTAAGTTTTATTAAATGGAGCTGACTTATGCGCATTGAAAAAGTAATAAATAAGCGAAGTACGCAGGCTGGTGTATTGGCGATTGCTCTTGCCAGCATCATGGCTGCATGTGTGACAACGGGAGGCGAAAACACGGCAGAATCTGCCCCGCCACCCGCGGCAAGCCAGCAGGGGAAATCAGAGCATGCCCCTGTTCTGGGTGAGCAGCCCAGCCAGCCATTTGGCCTGCCGCCACAGGCTGGGGCAAAAGGATTACCTGATCATCCTCAGGTGTCTGCCCTGCAAAAAGGCGCGGCGGCAGCGCCGCTTTATGCACAATGCGATCAGCGATTATTTTCTTTATCGGGCGCGGCACTGGCCAGCTATGTGGCGACGGTAGAAGGGCGTTGTATTAACAAGCTTTTTGAGGCCGATGCGGCAACTTACCCAGTTATTTCGGCCGCAAATATGCAGGCTGTGGCAAAAGAAGCGCGTTTGCGCGCACGCCAGTGGAATCCGGCCAAGCCCAATGGGCTTTGGCCCCTGGCTACTTTCTTAAAAGCAGGCTATTTCACCCAGTACAGCCACGCCAGAGAAGTGGGCGAATATGGGCGTACTGTTGATCAGCCCGTTATGCAGGTGGTGAGCGCGCTGGCTGAGAACCCAGCGATCTGGTTAAACCCTGCTGAATCTCAATCCAGTGGGGCATGGGAACGGCAGAATGATGCGCGGCAAAGTGTTAGCGAAACTATGATTCTGGCCGATTCGGTGCGCCAGTCTGAATATGCATTGCCATTAATAAGTACTTTTTTTAGCCGCTATCAGGGGCAGTTTAAACAAAGCTATGCTCAATACGCTTTGCATCCTATGCAAACCACCTTGTTTAATCTGCATGGGCAGAGTGGATTTGCGGATCAAGTTGCGGCAGGCCAGCTCGATAGCCTAGTGAAAAGCCTTGTTGCTTTATTACGCCAAGGCCGTGGTGCATTTAAAGACGAGCAGATGTTTTTAAATACGTTGCGCGAAACTGGGCGCTTTATGCTTTACCCCAAAACCAAGTTGCTGGCCGAGCCTGCTGTGGCCTTATACCTAAATGCGGAACGATTCTCGGCGGCGTGGGCTGAGGCGGCATACGTGCTTAAAACTATCGCCAAGGTGCCCTGTGATCGCTACAACCTTTGTAATGCTGAAACCGAGCTAAAAACCAAGCTGTTTCCTAACCGCTGGCAGTTTGATAATGGCAATTTGGTGTTTGAAACACCACTGACCCGTGATGAGGTTGAGCCGCTTTACTACGCCATGAAGCAGGTCGAGGCGCAGTTAAAACGCGTAAGCGGAGTAAGCGAGCCGGTTAAAAATGATCCGAACCCACGTTTACGGATGGTGGTGTATGGCACAAAGGCAGATTACGGTAAATTTCAGGGCTTGCTCAATGGCTTATCCACCGATAACGGCGGCATTTATATTGAAAACGGAGCAACCTTTTACACCTACCAGCGCACCAGCCAAGAAAGCACGTTGTCTTTAGAAGAGTTGGTTCGCCACGAATATGTGCATTATTTATCCGGCCGCTTTATTCAGCCGGGCATGTGGGGCACAGGTGAATTTTCCCGTGATAGCCGCCGTATGCCTTGGTATGACGAAGGCTTTGCTGAGTTTATGGCGTGGAGTACCTCGCGCGAGGGCATTAAAGTACGTGGCCATGTGGTGGATGTGGTGGCTAACAATTGGCCTGCCAGCTATCAAACACCAGCGCAAATTATGCGTTCTAGCTATAGCGATGGCTGGGATTTTTATAGTCATTCGGCCTTATGGTTCTACTTTTTACACCGCAATGAGCCGGGTATTTTGGCTGAGGTGTTACAGCAATTACGTAATGATGATGTTAAAGGCTTTGATGCACTGGTGAAACGTCTTGGCGCTGATATGGCTTTAGGCGCTCGCTTTAAAACCTTTGTAGACCAGCAGGTTACATTACAGCGTGCTGGACAATTGGGTGACACTTCAACGTTGAAAGGTAAAGATTGGCTGCCTCAATCTGAATGGCAGCTTGCAAACCCTGCGCTGATTCAGAACTATATTGCCAGAGAGCTGCCACTAAGTTGTCGTAACTGGGCAAGTGGTTCAGATAGCGAGCTGCGCCGTTTTGAATGCACAGGCTTTACAGCCATTCGTGCCTCCACATTGACGGCCGCTCATCAAGAAAGCGATACCCTGCTAAATAAAGCACTCATTAATTTGCAAGGTAAAGCCAATAACTTTATTGCGCTGAATTGCTTTGCCAGCGATTATCAGCTGGATACGCATCGTGCGGCCTTACGTTGTGAAGGCCCGCTGGCAGTCGATAACATCGTCACGCCAGCGCCAACTGGCATCCCGGTCACGCCGCCACCAGTCAAGCCAACGGCTGTGCCAACACCACAGCCCACTGCTCGCCCAACGGCTGTGCCGACATCGGCTCCTACCCCAACAGTGCGCCCAACTACGGTGCCTACTGCACGGCCAAGTCCTTTGCCTACCCAGCCGCCATCAACACTGGCCTTATTAAAAACCCGCTATAGCAATACTGGCCGCTGCTTGCGTGTCACGCTGGAGGCGAATCAGCCGGTAGATCGTTTTGTGCTGGTGAATTCAGCCAAGCTGGGGCGGATTAATTTTGCTGAATATGGCAGTTTCACCTACCGCCGCGATGCCGATGTGCCAGGGCTCGCAGACAGCATTACCGTTCGCCTGCAGCGCGGTACGCAATTTAAAGATATCCGTGTGGTGCTGGATGCAAAACCCGTGAATCAAAGCGAAGAAGCTTGCTGGGCTGCCGCATAAACTAGCAGTCCTGTCGGACTTAGACGGTTGAAGCGAAAAATCGCATGGTCGAGACCAGATTTTGCTGGATTTGCAGCGCCAATAACGAGTTATTGGTCAAAAATCTGGTGAAATATAGGCCGATCAGGTGATTTTGCAGCTGACTGATGCTAAGTCCGACAGGCTAGCTAGCTAGATCGGTGCAGCAGGGGTGTCATCCTGCTGCACTGCCGTGTTTGTACTGGGTTTTATTACCATAAATAGCCGGTGATGGCAGATCAGTTAATCGCAAAAAAATGATTTTTAATCGCCAGTTAAAAAGATAAGTAATTGTAAATATTAGATTTATTGCCTATTTTTTGCCTTGGCGATTAAGCATTTAATCGCAGCTAGCAGGCGTGGTAGTTGGGCCCCCACTCGCCCTAGGGTGCTTGACAACAGTGCGCTGCAAAGCTGATTATGCGCCCACTATGATGATATTGAACCGCGCTTATTCTTATAATTATCTGGCTTGCTCACTGGCAGCCCGATGGGTAGCGTTCATCTAAAGCACACAGATTGAACCATCTAAGGCCGCCAAATTAGGCGGCCTTGTTGCATTCTGGCCAGCCTACTTTGTTGGTTCTTGTGTTTACAAAAAAAAGGACCACACCATGACTACTCGCTCTAATTGGGGCTCAAAGCTGGGATTTGTGCTTGCTGCGGCAGGCTCGGCCATTGGCCTTGGGGCCATTTGGAAATTCCCTTACGTTACCGCTATGAATGGCGGTGGCGTGTTTTTGCTGCTTTTTCTGTTTTTTAGTTTTACGCTGGGCTTGGCCCAAATGGTGGTGGAGTTTACGCTGGGCCGTAGTGCGCAAACTGGGCCGGTAGGGATGTTTCGTAAGCTGGCGGGTAAATCTTGGCCGTTGATCGGCATGATGGGGATTTTTGCAGGTTTTGTGCTCTACAGCTTTTACAGCGTGGTGGGCGGCTGGACTTTGGCTTATCTTGCGCTGGCCATGGATGGCTCGGTGCTGACTACCGATACCAAGGTGCTTAAAGATACTTTCGAGCATTATGTATCTAATCCTTACTGGCCGATTCTGACCCACGGTGTATTTGTACTGGTGACGCTGGGTATTGTGATTGGTGGCATCGAAAAAGGCATTGAGCGCGCCAGCAAATTGCTGATGCCGGGCCTGTTTATCATCATGCTGATTCTAATCGCCCGATCCTTAACGCTGCCTGGCGCATGGCAGGGCGTGGTGGCTTTCTTTGCGCCAGATTTTTCTAAGCTTACTCCCGCAATGGCAGTTGATGCGCTAGGTCTCGCGTTTTTCTCGCTGTCTTTAGGCACGGGCGGCATGATCGCTTACGGCTCTTATGTGAAGCAAGAAACACCGGTATTGCACTCGGCGGCTTGGGTGGTGGGGCTTTCGTGTACCGTGGCGATTTTAGCTGGGCTGATGATTTTCCCCGCGCTGTTTGCCTTTAATCTTGACCCAAGCGCTGGCCCGGGCCTGACCTTTATGACCATGCCGGTGGTGTTTGCTAGCCTGCCTTTCGGTCAAATCTTTGCGATTGCTTTTTTTGCCCTGCTCTCAGTGGCCGCGCTGACGTCATCGGTATCGATGCTGGAATTAATCGCTACGTTATTTTTGGATGAATACAAACTGCCACGGCGCAAAGTGATTCTGGCGCTCTCATTGGCGGTATTCCTCTGCGGTATTCCCGCATCGCTGTCTTTTGGGCCTTGGGCTGACGTGAAATTCTTCGGCAAAACCATTTTTGACCTGATGGATTACAGCGTCTCCAATGTGATGATGCCGCTAGGCGGAATCGGTGTGGCGCTCTTCGCAGGCTGGCGCGTATGGCCACTATTGGAAGAGCATTCTGGCCTATCCGGCTTGGCACTCTTCGGCCTGAAATGGAGCTGCCGCGTAGTCGCGCCTTTATCGATTGCGGTGATTTTGGTGAAGAATCTTTGAGCCTTATTTGCAAACTCTAAAACCCAAATCTTGAACCACGGAGATCACAGAGAACACGGAGTTTCACGGAGAAAAACCTTTTTGAGTTGAGTTCATTTTTTTGTTTTTAAGTACTTTCAATCTTAGCCCCAGTTGGGGACATTCCGGCTCATTGCAGGGAGCTTAAGAGTCCCCTTGAAACACGCCGTAGCGAGGAGCAAGCGGGGCGGGGGATCGCTTGGGAGCGAGGCAGCGAGCCAATCCCGCCCGCCGCCGACTCGATTGTCCGCAGCGAAGGGGTCTTCGTGTTTCGTGGGGCGGCCTTCTTTGGCTTCGTTTCTTGGCCGCGCAAGAAAGGAAGGCCCCCGCGGTGGCTACCGCTCCAAAATCACCGTGCCGAAGGCACTAAACTAATAAAGCCTTGTTTTAGATTTGCATCGTGCCCCACGGGCTCATTTATTAAAAACACGCAGGATGTTTTATGACTACACGTAATGCTTGGGGCTCGCGTTTGGGCTTTATTCTGGCGGCGGCTGGCTCGGCCATTGGGCTGGGGGCGATCTGGAAGTTCCCTTATGTCACCGCAATGAATGGTGGTGGGGCTTTCCTACTGTTATTCCTGATCTTTAGCTTTACCTTAGGCTTGGCACTGATGATGGCCGAGATTGCCTTGGGGCGCTCCGCGGCCAATGGTGCGGTGGGCGCGTTTAAAAAGATGGGTGGCAAGCCTTGGGCGCTTTTGGGCCTGCTCGGAGTGATTGCAGGTTTTGTACTGTTTTCATTTTATAGCGTGGTGGGCGGCTGGACTTTTGCTTATCTGGGTAAGGCCATCGATGGCAGCATTCTGAGTGCCGACCCTAAGGCATTAGAAGCGATGTTTGGCAGCTTTGTATCTGATCCAATCAAGCCCTTGCTTACCCACGCGCTGTTTACGCTAGCAACTTTAGGCATTGTGCTGGGCGGGATTGAGAAAGGCATCGAGCGGGCTGGCAAAGTACTGATGCCTGCGCTGTTTATGATTATGCTGATTTTGATGCTGCGCTCATTAACGCTGCCGGGTGCATGGGCGGGTGTAGTGCAGTTTTTAGCGCCAGATTGGAGCCGCGTAAATCCTTCGATGGTAGTGGAAGCCTTGGGGTTGGCGTTTTTCTCGCTGTCTTTAGGCGTGGGGGCGATGGTGGCGTATGGCTCTTATATGCATTCCAGCGAAGAGATTCTTTCTGCATCGCTGTGGGTGGTGTTTTTGGCGGTAATGATTGCGCTGTTAGCTGGGCTGATGATTTTCCCTGCTGTGGCGGCCTTTGGTTTAAACCCCGCTGCTGGGCCGGGGCTGACCTTTATGACCATGCCCGTGGTGTTTATGCATCTACCCTTTGGGCAGGGTTTTGCAATTGCCTTTTTTGCTTTGCTGGCGATGGCTGCTTTGTCGTCATCGGTGGCGATGCTGGAGCTGATTGCCATCTGGTTTGTTGACGATCTAAAACTACCGCGTCGCTGGGTGTTGATTGGTATTGCCTTGGCGGTATTCTTATGCGGTATACCGGCATCGTGGTCGTTTGGTATCTGGTCTGATGTGCGCATCTTTGGCAAAAGCATTTTTGATGCAATGGATTACTTTGTATCCAATCTAGCTATGCCTGTTGGTGGCATTGGCTTGGCATTACTGGCGGGGTGGAAAGGCGATTCGCTGGTGGATGAAGTGGGTTTGCAAGGCTGGAAAAGACAAGCTTGGCTGATTACCTGTCGATATCTTGCGCCGGTGCTGATTACCACTGTGCTAGTAAAAAATATCTAGAAGCTTGTTGCAACGCAAAATTACTGCTTGACCTGCTCATCCCTTACAGGGCATTCTTTAAAGCATGAATATATATAAGATCAATTCCTTCACTGGCTGGTGGCGTTTTTAATTAAAGCGGCACCGTTGATCTATGGGGCCGCCGAAAGGGCGGCCTTTATTTTAGCTCGCGTATTCGGTGGCAGAATAATTTAGCAAATGGCACTGGCCCATTTGCTGCTACTAGGAATAGCGCATGTCTCGTTCGCAATGGAGCTCTAAGCTCGGCTTTATTCTTGCCTCCGCTGGGGCAACAGTCGGTTTGGGCTCAATCTGGAAATTCCCCTACGTTACGGCCATGAATGGTGGCGGTGCGTTTCTGCTTATTTTTGTGCTCATTACTTTTACCCTTGGCATTGCGCTAATGCTGGCTGAAATAGCCATTGGCCGTGCTGCGGCTTGTGGTGCTGTGGGGGCGTTTAAAAAGCTGGGTGGCAAAGGCTGGTCGGCCGTTGGCTATATCGGCGTGTTGTGTGGGCTGGTTGTATTTTCTTTTTATAGCGTGGTTGGCGGCTGGACCATTGGTTATCTACTGCGTGCCCTTGATGGCCGTGTCATGAGTAATGATCCCAAGGCCTTGGGCGCTTTGTTTGGCCAGTATGTTTCTAGCCCTGTTGAACCCATTGTCACCCACGCTCTGTTTGCGCTTCTTACCCTTATCGTCGTGATGTCTGGCATTCAGAAAGGCATTGAGCGTGCGGGTAAAATTTTAATGCCAGCGTTATTTTTGTTGATGCTGGCGCTGATTGTTCGCTCCTTAACCTTGCCTGGTGCAGGGGCGGGCGTGTTGGCGTTTTTAGCACCAGATTTCTCTAAAGTGAATTCAAAAATGCTGGTCGATGCGCTGGGCCTAGCGTTCTTTTCATTATCAGTAGGGGCGGGCTGCATGCTGGCTTATGGTTCCTACCTTGGGCGTGATGTAAAGCTGACCAATGCGGCGATGTGGGTAACGGGCTTAACCACTTTGACCTCTATTTTGGCAGGCCTGATGATTTTTCCTGCCATTACTGCTTTTGGTTTAGACGCAGCAGCAGGCCCAGGCCTTACTTATATGACCATGCCCGTGGTGTTTAACCATTTACCTTTTGGTCAATTTTTTGCGGTGGCGTTCTTTGCACTGCTGCTAGTAGCGGCCCTGACATCATCGGTTTCTTTACTGGAGCTGATTGCGGTGTATCCGATTGATGAATGGAATCTGCCCCGTAAAGCCACCACCGGCGTGATTACCCTCTTGGTGTTTTTGGCCGGTATTCCTGCCTCGCTCTCGTTTGGCGTGCTGGGCGAATACAAATGGTTTGGCCGCAATGTGTTTGAACTCATGGATTACAGCGCATCCAACATCTTGCTGCCCTTGGGCGGTATCGGCACGGCGCTGTTTGCAGGCTGGAAAATCTGGCCTGTGATCGAAGCTGAGCTAGAGCTCAGCCCTGTTTTAAACTGGGGAATGAAGTGGATGTGCCGCATCGTTGCACCGGCATTGATTGCTTTGATCTTGGTTTACAACCTATAAACGAGTGGCTTGCTGCATATTCATTGCCCACGTTGATATGTCGTCATCCCCGAATGCATTGCTCGGAGATCCAGCAGAGCCACTTGATTCCCAATAGAAGCACTCGGGAGTGACGATTTGAATGAGCCTTACCGTTTATCCCCGTTCCACAGGCACAAGGCTGTGAGTGCTCTGTGGATAAGTTGGGTAAGTCTTTGTTCTGATGGTGAGTTTTTTTGCTGATGAAATTTTGAGCAGTCTGGTTTTCTGGAGTTTCAGTGAATATTAAAAAAGGCCAGCAGATACGCTGGCCTTTCTCTTATCTGGCTTTCTGCCAGCGCTTTTGCAAGCCGTCAAAGCTTAAGTAGAGCGCAGGGGTGATGTAGAGGGTGATGAGTTGCGATAGTACTAAGCCACCAACCACCGCCACGCCCATAGGTTGGCGTAGCTCAGCGCCTGCGCCTATGCCGATGGCAATCGGCATGGCACCCATAATGGCGGCCAGCGTAGTCATCATAATGGGGCGGAATCGCAGTAAGCAGGCTTCCCGAATCGCATCTACGGGCGCTTTGCCTTCTTTGCGCTCAGCCTCTAGCGCGAAGTCGATCATCATAATGGCGTTTTTCTTGACGATACCAATCAAGAGCAAAATCCCGACCATGGCGATAAAGGTGAGCGGCAGGCTCATGATATCCAGCGCAATCAGCGCCCCAACGGCTGCCGATGGAATACCTGCCAAAATGGTGAGCGGGTGTATCCAGCTTTCATACAGTACGCCCAAGATCACATAAATCACTGCTACGGCCACTAGAATCAGCCATAGCTGGGTGTTTTGCGATTGCTGAAATACGGCGGCATCCCCAGCAAAAGCGCCAAATACTTTGGATGGCAGCTGGATTTCCTGCTTCAGCGCTTCGATCTTGGCTGCGGCTTCCGAGAGTGTTTTCCCTTCGGCCATATTAAACGACAGCGTTACCGCAGGCAGCTGGCCTTGGTGGTTGATGGCGTTATTGGTCATGATGCGCTCGACGCTGGAAAACGCCGAGATGGGTACTAAGACGCCGCTATTGCTGCGGGCGTAGAGCTTATTTAGCGCCGATTCATCACGGCGATAATCGTCACCAAGCTGCATCAATACCGAGTAGCTGTCTTGCGGCAGATAAATGGTGCTGATTTCGCGCTCTCCAAACGCGCCATACAGCGTTTCGCGCAGGTTTTGCATATCGATGCCCAAGGTTTGGGCCTTGTCTCTATCGATATTGAGCCTTGCTTGCAGGCCGCGCTTTTCGGTGTCTGAGGTGACTTCGGTAAAGATCGGCGATTGGCGCATGGCGCGCATCAGCTTGTCTGACCAATCGCTTAGCTCATCCGATTGCACGGCTTGCAGGGTGTATTGGTAGCGGCTTTTTGAGCTACGTGCGCCAATTTTCAAGTTTTGGGTCGGGTTAAAAAACACTGATATGCCGGTAATACCACTGGTGTCTTTACGCAGGCTGGCTACGGTTTTTTCCATAGAAAGCCGCTGATTGCGAGGCTTTAAGGTAATAAACATCCGGCCACGATTGCCGCTGGATAAGCTAGAAACCACCACGTTTACATTGGGGTTTTTTTGAATCCGCTCGGCGATTTCGGTATGCAGTTTAAGCATGGCAGGGTAGGCAATATCCTGCGGGCCCTCAGAGCTGGCCTGAATTTGGCCGAGATCTTCTTCAGGGAAAAAGCCCTTGGGCATGGATTGATACAGCCAGCCAGTGAGCACAAAGGTGGCCAGCGCCACAGCCAGCATCAGCTTGCGCCTCTTTAAGCTCCAATCTAGCGTGCGTTGATACGCGCTAAGCAGGCCATTAAAACTACGCTCAAAAAAGCGGCTCCACGCAGGTACATGAGCGTCCGGTGCTTCGTGCTTAATATAACGGGCGGCCAGCATTGGGATCAGCGTCAGCGCCACCACGGCAGACACCATAATGGCCAAGGTGACGACGGCGGCAAACTCATGGAACAGCAGGCCAATGGTGCCAGGCATAAAGAAAATCGGGATAAACACGGCAATCAGCGATACCGAAATCGAGACCACGGTAAAGCCGACTTCCTGCGCGCCCTGAATGGCGGCTTCCATGGGCTTCATGCCGTTTTCAACGTGGCGCATGATGTTTTCAAGTACCACAATCGCATCATCCACCACCAAACCAATGGCAATGGTCAGCCCCATCAGCGAGATATTGTCGAGGCTATACCCCAGCCAGTGCATCAGTGCAAAGGTGGCAATCAGTGAGATGGGTAATGATAAAGCCGGAATCAGCGTGGCCGCAGCACGGCGTAAAAACAGCAGAATCACGCCTACCACCAGCAGCATAGTCAGCAACATGGTGAGGTTTACATCGTGAATCGCTTCGCGCACCGATTGCGATCTGTCATTTAAAACCTGCACATTTACCGATTCAGGCATTTGCGCTTTAAGCTGCGGCAGTGCGGCTTTAATGGCGTCAACCACGGCCACGGTATTGGCGTCTGATTGGCGCATCACGGCCAGTACGATAGAGCGCTCGCCGTTAATCCAACTGCCGCTTTTCACGTCTTGCACGCTGTCTTCTACCGTGGCGACATCGGCGAGGCGCACCGGTTGTTTATTTTTTTGCGCAACGATTAAATTGGCAAAGTCGGCGGCATTTTTAAGCTGCTCATTGGCTTGCAGCGCCAGCACTTGCCGTTTGCCATCAAGCTGGCCAACGGGGCTGTTGGCATTGGCAGATTTAAGCGCGGCGGATAACTCGGCCAGCGTCATATCCCTTGCTGCTAATAGCTCTGGGTTGACTTGCACCCGCACGGCAAAGCGTTTTTGCCCATAAACTGTGACCTGCGCCACACCATTGAGGGTGGAAAGCGTGGGGGAAATCAGGTTGTCGCCGTAATCATTCAACTCGGCCAAGCTCATCGATGGTGAGTTAATCCCCACCATCAGCACCGGCGCATCCGCAGGGTTCACTTTGCGGTAGCTGGGCGGGTTGGTCATATCTTTAGGCAGACCACGCGATGCGCGATAGAGCGCGGCTTGCACGTCGACGGCGGCATCGTCGATATTGCGATTGGCGTCAAACTCTAGTGTGATCGATACCTTGCCCTGAGTGCTGCTCGAGGTAATAACCGCCAAACCGGGGATGGTCGAGAATTGCTTTTCTAGCGGGGTGGCCACCGATGTCGCCATGGTTTCTGGGCTAGCACCTGGCAAGCTGCCAGACACCTCGATGGTGGGCATATTAAAAGACGGCAGGGCAGAGATCGGCAGATTAAACCAAGCCACTACCCCAGCGACGACCACCGCCAGCCAGAGTAGGGTGGTGGCGATCGGTTTGTTAATACTAAGTAAGGAAATATTCATTTTGCGGCACTGGCTGGCTTCTGTGCCTTGGCTGCGCTGGCTTCTCTGACCTTGCTGCCATCACGCAGATTTTGCCCGCCTTCTTTAACCACTCGCTGATTGCTGCCGATGCCACTGACTACGGCGCGCTCGTTTTCTACCTGTACCAACTCAACCGGAATCGCTTTAACGGTTTTGTCTGGCTGAATGGCAAACACAAAGCGCTGGTCTGGGCCGGTTTGTACCGCTTGTACGGGCAGAACGACGGCATTTTTTAATGTGCCCGCAGCAACCTGTACCGGCACAAATGCACCTGGCCATAGCTGGTTTTTAGGATTAGCAAATTCGGCTTTTAAAGTAATCGTGCCTGAGTTGGGATTTACCGTGTTATCGATAAAGCTCAGCTTGCCTTGTAGCTTGCTACCATTGCTTAGCTGTGCGTTGACGACGATAGGGCGGGGTGCGTTTTGCAGGGTGCTTAAGTTCCGCTCAGGCAGGCTGAAGGCAACGGTAATGGGGTTGAGCTGGCTGATGCTTACCAATGGGGTGGCGATGCTAGGCTGCACATAGCTGCCGGTATGCACTTCAACCAAACCTGCACGCCCACTCAGTGGTGCTTTGATCTGTGAGTAAGATAGCGTGATCTTGGCGGCATCCACCGCTGCGCGTTCTGCGTTGAGTGTGGCTTGTAGCGTTTCTAGTTTGCTTTGTGCGTTATCGAGCGCTGTTTTAGAGATAAAGCTTTGCGCTGCCAACTCTTTTGAGCGCGAATAATCTCGCTCTGCAGCGGCTAGTTGGGCCTGACTTTGGGCAAGTTTTGCCACTGCTTGGCGCACATTGGCTTCATCTTCTCGCGCATCTAGGCTAAATAACAGCTGCCCAGCGCGGATCTGGTCGCCTTCTTTAAAATGTACCTGACGGATCAAACCGCTTTTTTGTGGCCTGATTTCTACCTGATCAAGTGGCGTTACATGGCCTTGTGCACTCAGGTTAAGTGCAATATCTGCACTTTTCGTCGTGGTGGCAATGACTTGCTGCGGTGGGCGCACGGTTTTTTCTTTCGCAGCTTCTTTGCCACAGCCAGCAAGCAGCAAAACAATTAGGGTCAGGCTTAATTTAGTCATTCATTATTCCAGCACGAACACCGCGCCGGAATCGTACGGTGATCGCAATCATTGTTAAAGCCACCATCAGACCAAAGCCGGTAATAATGGCGTACATAGGAGGAATTCCGCTGTTTTGGAATTGATTAACAACGGCTGCGCTGGCGTTGGCAGTGATGGGCTGGCTGAAATATTTCACCATCATGGCATGAATGCCAACCATCACAAGAATGCCAATGTTCTCATTAAAGTTTTGCACGGCAATCGAGTGCCCCGCACCCATCAGGGTATGTCCTCTATGTTGCAACATGGCGTTTAAAGGCACTACAAAGAAGCCAGATAAACATCCCACAATAAACATTAAAAATGCAGCCAGCCAAGTATTGTGAACAAACAGCATGCCGATCACCAAAATGCCCATGGCAATTCCTGCTGGCAGCACATTAAATGCCTTTTTAAGAGGGACGCAATGCCCAGCCAGTATGGCACCCGCTGCAATGCCAAATGCAACAACGGCTACTAACTGAGTGGCTTGTTCCATAGAAAAGTTCAGCCAAATCACTGCCCAGTTCAATACTACCAAGCGCATCGTGGCGCCTGCTCCCCAAAACAAGGTGGTTACACCTAGAGATAATTGCCCCTGAGGGTCTTTCCAAAGTTTTGCAACGCAGCACCAAAATTCTTTGATTAAAGCAATAGGCTGAAGTTGTAGAGGTTTGAGCTCTACATTCAATTTGGGGATGTAGCAGTTAAGCCAAGATGCAGCGAGATAAAGCAGGATAATTGCGGCAATAGCAAAGCTGGCTGGGCTAAAGTATGGAGCTAGATGGGTGGTTTTTAGCCAAGGTGCAATATGAGATCCGGCCAGTAAACCGCCTAAAATGGTGCCAAAAATAATAGCACTAACCGTAGCGCCTTCTAACCAGCCATTGGCTGCAACCAGTTTTTCATGCGGAAGATATTCGGTAATGATGCCGTATTTGGCTGGGGAATAGGCTGCGGCGCCAAAACCAACTAAGGCGTAGGCCATAATCGGGGGGATGCCCACTAGCATCCCTAAGCAACCTGCAAGCTTGATGCCATTACAAATCATCATTGCTTTGCCTTTATGCATGGAATCTGCAAAAGAACCAGCAAAGGGGGCAAGTGCTACATAAGAAACAGTAAAGCACCACAGCAGCATAGATAAATGCCACTCAGGAGAGCTTTGTTCCTTCAGGAGTGCCAGCGCGGCAAAGAAAAGGGCGTTGTCTGCTAGCGCCGATAAAAATTGCGCGCCAAGAATAATGAAAAATCCGCGATCCATCTTGGAGCAATATCCGTTTTTATAGTAGGGGGTTTATATCATAAAAGAGTATAAGCCGGCATTGTCGCTTTTGCGCCTTACGCCTGATTAACAAGGTTTATACTCTAGGTTTTTCCTTGCGATGGTTTTGTCATGACTCGCCCAATTCGCGCCGTGATTCATACTGCAGCGCTTGCTGCCAACTATGCCCATGCCAAAGCCTGTGCGCCAGCTAGTAAAGTATTTGCCGTTGTAAAGGCCAATGCATATGGACACGGTATTGCCAATATGGTTGCAGCCTTACCCAATGCCGATGCTTTTGCCACACTAGAAATGCCATCAGCACGCTCCTTAAGAGCGCTTGGGGTGACCCAGCCGATTCTATTATTAGAAGGTGTTTTTTCTGTTGCAGAGCTACAGCTTTGTGCAGAGCAGCGCTTTTGGCTAGCGGTGCACGATGAACGCGGCTTGGCTTGGTTAGAAACCACGGCTCTGGTTTGTCCTGTACATGTTTTCTTGAAATTAAACACCGGCATGAATCGCCTAGGTTTTCCTGCTGAGCAAGCGCCAGCACTTTTGGCACGTATGAATCAGTGTAGCAATGTTGCCAGTGTTACGCTGATGGCCCACTTTGCCAGTGCTGATGATCCTGAGCAGGGTGTGGCGGCGCAGTATGCCCGTTTTGAAACGGCATGTGCTGGCTTGGATTTGGCCAAAACCTTAGCTAATTCTGCCGCGCTCTTGGCCTATCCTGAAACCCATCATCAATGGGTACGCCCTGGCATTTCTTTATATGGCTCTTCACCATTTAGTACTCAAAGCGCTACAGAGCTAGGCCTGCAGGCCGCGATGACACTGACTGCAGAAGTGATCAGTGTGCAAAATTTGCAAGCCGGTGATGCTGTGGGATATGGCGCTAGCTTTATTGCTGATCGTGCGATGCGGATTGGCACGGTGGCATGTGGTTATGCAGATGGTTACCCGCGTCATGCCCCAACGGGTACGCCGGTGCTGGTAGATGGGATGGCTAGCCGCTTAATTGGCCGTATTTCTATGGATATGCTGGCCGTAGACCTAAGCGAGTTGCCCAAAGCTGGAGTAGGCAGCCAAGTTGAGTTGTGGGGAAAAAATCTCTCGATTGATGACGTGGCAAAAGCGGCCGGAACGATAGGTTATGAGCTAATGTGCGCTGTAGCTGCTCGTGTTCCTGTTTTTGTTGAGTATTAATCAATAATGGACGGCATAGGGGGTGGCTTTTGCACATTTAACAAGCCTGGCAAATAAACGGCTTAACGAGCTTGTTTAAAACATATATTCTTTGCCCGCGATGGTTATAGCAAACAAGCATAACAATTCATGCATAAATAATGACTTAAACTGTTTTCTTGCTCGAAAAGATGGTCGGGTTTCATTACAATGATCCTTCCTTTTAAAACCTACCCAAGCAGCAGGTTTGATCCATGGCATTGATTGTTCAGAAATACGGTGGCACCTCGGTAGGCACTACCGAGCGGATTAAAAACGTGGCGCGCCGCGTGGCTAAATTCAAAGCAGAAGGGCACGATATTGTGGTGGCCGTTTCAGCAATGTCCGGCGAAACAAATAAGCTGATTGCACTGGCCAAAGAAATTCAGGCCAACCCAGATCCTCGTGAATTGGATGTTATTGTCTCAACCGGTGAGCAAGTCACCATTGGCCTACTGGCTATGGCGCTGAAAGAAATCGGTGTTGACGCGGTGAGCTACACCGGTGCTCAGGTCAAAATCCTGACCGACAGCGCGCACACCAAAGCGCGTATCCAACATATTGACGATGCACCCATGCGTGCCGATCTGGCCGCTGGTCGTGTGGTGATTGTGGCAGGCTTTCAGGGCGTGGATGCACAAGGCAATATCACCACCTTGGGCCGTGGCGGCTCGGATACCACAGGCGTTGCTCTGGCAGCAGCTTTAAAGGCCGACGAATGCCAGATCTATACCGATGTTGATGGCGTTTACACCACTGACCCGCGTGTCGTGCCTGAAGCACGTAAGCTTTCTACCATCACCTTTGAAGAGATGCTGGAAATGGCCAGCTTAGGCTCAAAGGTGTTGCAGACCCGTTCGGTTGAATTTGCCGGTAAATACAATGTGAAATTACGTGTCTTGTCTTCCTTCCAAGAAGAGGGTGAGGGCACGCTGATTACCTTCGAGGAAGACAGCAAGATGGAAAAACCCGTTATCTCCGGCATTGCCTTTAATCGCGATGAAGCACGTATCAATGTGATTGGTGTACCGGACAAGCCGGGCATTGCCTACCAAATCTTGGGCCCTGTTGCGGATGCAAATATCGATGTTGATATGATTATCCAAAACGTAGGCCAAGATGGCACCACTGATTTTTCTTTTACTGTGCCTAAAAATGATCTAGGCCGCGCGATCAAAGTATTAGAAGGCGCACAAAGCCAGATCAGTGCTCGCCAGATCAATGGTGACGATAAAATTTGTAAAGTATCCATTGTTGGCGTAGGCATGCGCTCGCATGTGGGTGTGGCTTCAACGATGTTCCGCACCTTGGCTGAAGAAGGCATCAATATTCAAATGATTTCAACTTCTGAGATTAAAATCTCGGTAGTGGTCGATGAAAAGTACCTTGAGTTAGCCGTTCGTGTGCTGCACAAGGTATTTGGTTTAGAGTCGATTTCATAAAATTAGCAAAGTTGATCGCTTTTTCTCTGTGCTAAAACAAAGTTTGGTCGTGTTTTTTGCAGTGATGAAGATTTAAACAAAGAGGCACAGAATGTTTTATTCTGTGCCTCTTGTTATTTACCCTTACAAAACAAACCACTAGCTTGAGACTAATACTAGGGTGTAAGAAAAAGGCTTATAAACTTAAATTAATTGCAGATTGGCGGTTGACGGCTTTGCGGTGTTTGCGTAGTATTCGGGTCCTTGACGGAGAGTTGGCCGAGTGGTCGAAGGCACTCCCCTGCTAAGGGAGCATACGGGCAAAACCTGTATCGAGGGTTCGAATCCCTTGCTCTCCGCCAAGCATTTGCGGCTGTAGCTCAGTTGGATAGAGTATCTGGCTACGAACCAGAGGGTCAGGAGTTCGAATCTCTTCAGCCGCACCATTTTAGTTTTTCTGATTTGCTTTTACTTATCAGTAATTATGAAAATATTTAAAAGTACGATCCCATAGTTTAGCGGTTAGAACACTGCCCTTTCACGGCGGCGGCCGGGGTTCGATTCCCCGTGGGATCGCCAAGATTAAGCAAGAAAAGTAAGTTCGGAATGATCAGGCCGGCTAAGCCGGCTTTTTCATTTCTACAGATTATAAGTAGCGGCTGTAGCTCAGTTGGATAGAGTATCTGGCTACGAACCAGAGGGTCAGGAGTTCGAATCTCTTCAGCCGCACCAATAATCTGAGTAGTACTAAAAGTATGATCCCATAGTTTAGCGGTTAGAACACTGCCCTTTCACGGCGGCGGCCGGGGTTCGATTCCCCGTGGGATCGCCAGTTATTATATAGTAATAGCGTTGCGGCTGTAGCTCAGTTGGATAGAGTATCTGGCTACGAACCAGAGGGTCAGGAGTTCGAATCTCTTCAGCCGCACCAAATATTTGCATAGCATTAAAAGTACGATCCCATAGTTTAGCGGTTAGAACACTGCCCTTTCACGGCGGCGGCCGGGGTTCGATTCCCCGTGGGATCGCCAGTATTAGTCTTGTAAATAACCACTTACCTTATCGGTTGAGTGGTTTTTTTACGTCTGAAATTTCTCGCTTTATTTTAGCCTCCATCCAAAGTGCGTTGAAGCTGCGCCTGAATCCTTGGAACTACAAATTGGATAAAGGGCACTGCCATATAGCTATCTGTAACAAATTGACTACGCAGCTCAATTTGCTCTATTTTTCTTTCGCGCTCTAAGCGCCAGTCGCCTCCTTGCTCATGATGTAGCTCAGATAAAATTTGATGTGAAGCTAAATCACAGGGGGGCTCGTGAGCGAATACAAAAATCAATGCTATCGCTGATCGGGTTTTTCAGACGGTGATCGGTGTCTAGCAGCCTGTCGGATTTAGCATCAGTCAGCTGCAAAATCACCTGGTCGGCCTATATTTCACCAGATTTTTGACCAATAACTCGTTATTGGCGCTGCAAATCCGGCAAAATCTGGTCTCGATCATGCGATTCTTCGCTTCGACCGTCTAAGTCCGACAGGCTGCTAGCTCGATGCGTAAATCTGGATACTTCAAGCTAAATTCAACCAAGATGGGGCTAAGTATGGACTGCCCAAAAGACTGAGTTGCATTAATGCGCAATGGGCCTTCTACTTTGGCTTGCAAGTCCTCAATGTCTAACTTAGATATTGCAACATCTCGCGCAGCGCTGAGGCATGCACGGCGAGGCGGATGCCCGCTTCGGTAGCGATACACGGTGAGTAGTGCGTAGCACTAGCGCGGTGGTAAGTTCTACTTCTAAGCGCTTTATACTTAGGCTGATATGGTTTTTTGTGTAGCCAAGAAAATAGGCTGCAGCAGTAAAATTAGTTGTACATACTAGGGTCTGTTGACGTTTCATTCGCAATTGCGCTGAGCCGGGAAACGTCAACAGAGCCTAGTTTAAAGTGATTTAAGTTTAGCCGTACCCACCATGAGAAAGCCTTTTATATAAAAAGAATGGCGGCGGCTCTATTTTAAAAGTGAGCTATTTTTTTAGGATAACTATTTGTCAGTTATAGAATGGCTAATCCAGTATTAGCTCGTTTCACCTTAAGCATTTGGGCAAATTACGCTAATGTTTTATAAAATAAAAGCAGTTCTTTGAGGATTTTAACAACAGCATCTGTAACATCTCATTGAGTGATGGCATGTTCTATTTCTTGATTATGTCTCTTGCACCGGAACCCTTGATTGAGTGACCTGTACGGCAGTGCTAATTTCAGACGATTTAATTGGTTTTGACGTGGAGCGCCCTTATTCCACACTTACCTTACTCAGGCCTCATGCGCGTGTGAAGGCGTGGCTGAGCAAGAGACATAATCAGGTTTTATTTTAAGGTGGAAGAGTTGGTGAAAATAAATGACTCCAGTTTAGACTTACTGGCTTGTTTGAATAAAGCTTTGCAATTAGCAGAGCAGCTAGCACTCTGGCACGATAAAAAAGGCGTGCATGGTACATTGCGGCCTGAGTTTTTAAATTTTACGGATTTAGGGCTCATTATTAAGCCGCCGCATGCTGACGAAACGGCTTTGAGTTTGCATTGCTTACGTTATACCTCGCCAGAGCAAGCAGGGCGACTCGCTCAGCTAGATAAACGTAGTGATTTGTATTCGTTAGGCATTATTTTTTATGAATGGCTACTTGGCGAGGTGCCATTTTTTGCGGATGATTTACTCGATTTAGCGCATCAGCAAATGTCTTCTTTACCGCAAGCCCCTATTTTGCTTAATCCGCTATTGCCCCAGCAGGTCTCGAACCTCATTCTTAAATTATTAGCGAAATCACCAGAGGCTAGATATGCTACGGCTAAAGGTTTAGTTGCTGATATTTCACTTTGTATTAAGCAATTAGAAACCAAAGGTGAAATCCATTTATTTGCACTGGGTGAGGCGGATATTGGCTCACAGTTTATGATTCCAGATCACCTTTATGGGCGTGAGCAAGAATCACGTCATCTAAAAGAGATGGTACAGCGTGCAGCTAATGATGAAACTATCTTATGCATGCTAGGTGGCTATTCTGGGGTGGGAAAGTCTGCATTAGTGCATTCATTAAGGGGATATATCGAGAGCCATGATGCGCAGCTAATCGTTGGAAAATACGACCAATACCATAGAGATATGCCCTATTCAGCGATAATTGAAGCATTGAAGCAAATACTAAGGCAGGTTTTATCAAGTAAACAGGATGAAATAACTCTGTGGAGGGATAAATTAGTCGCCGCTTTGGGCGAAAATGCTCAAATAGTGATCGATGTTTTACCAGATTTAGAGCGAATTATGGGTAGCCAGCCACTTGCACTACCATTAAATGGTGATGCTGCTCAGCGGCGGTTTAATGATTTGTTTTCTCAATTATTTGGCTTATTTGCAAGTAAAGAGCACCCATTAGTTATGTTTTTAGATGATTTACAGTGGGCAGATTTTTCTTCATTAGCCTTAATACAGTCTTTTTTTAGAGATAGCGTTGGCTCTCATTTATTAATAATTGCAGCATATCGTGAGAATGAAGTAAACATTAATCACCCATTAATGAATATGCTTAATGAGCTAAATAAAACGAAGGCATGTATTGAAAAAATTACTCTGATGCCTTTACGCGCTGAACATCTACATGAAATGATTAAAGATACGTGTCGCAATATTTCGCAAGCTGCTGAGCTAAGCCAATTATTAATGAGCAAAACAGAAGGAAATCCTTTTTACTCACGACAATTTCTAAAAAATATGCAAGTAAAAGGGCAGCTTTATTTTAATTATGCTGATAATGCGTGGCACTGGAAACTAGATCAAGCGCGTTTACAAGATGCTGCTGATAATGTGGTTGATTTAATGACTCAGCATTTAAATAATTTTTCTCAAGAAACACAATATGTACTGCAAACTGCAGCCTGTATTGGTAAACAGTTTGATTTAAATTTATTAGCTATCGTAGAAAAATGCTCTGAAGCAGATGCATTACTTAGACTGGCGCCTGCATTACACGATGGTTTATTATTGGCAGTGAGTGATGTTGGGCTACAAAAAGTATTTCAATTCTCACATGATAGAGTTCAGCAAGCAGCATATTGTACTGATAAAAATAGAAATTTAAATTCATTACACTTAGAAATTGGTCGCCGCCTATTACTGAAAACTTCAGTAGAGGCAACTGAAACCCCTTTGTTTGAAATTGTAGATCAACTCAATTATGGCTTAGAGAAAGTTAAACTGCCACAAGAGCGTATTGTATATGCACAGCTTAATTTAAAGGTAGGCATAAAGGCTAGATCCGCAATGGCTTATCAAGCTGCTATTTTCTATTTAGAAACGGCACTCTCCCTGCTGCCAGATGATGCTTGGCAAACAAATTATCAGCTTACTTTCGATATTCACTTAAATGCAGCAGAGTCCTGTGATTTATGTAATTTAGATGAGCGCTTTGAAAATTTAATAGAGATATTATTGCAGCATGGCTCAAGTGTTTTAGACAAGGCACAGGCACGCATTCGGCAAAGTATATTTTATAGTCGAAAAGGGCGAATGATTGAAAATATTGAAGTTGGCCGAGAAGGGCTAATTTTATTTGGTTTAGCTATTCCTGCCGCCAATGATAGTGCCACTATGGATTTTTTGTTTCAAAAAGAAATGGTGATATTCAGAAATTATTTTTTAAGTAAAAAATATTCAAGCTTATACGATTTGCCACTTGCGCTAGATGCAGAAACAGATGCTATTTTAAAACTTATTGCATCTGTTTCTGAATCCGCTGTCTTTGTTAATTACCATTTTTTCTCATTAATTTCGGTGTTGGGTGTTAATCGATCTATTGCTTTTGGTAATGCATTACTTTCCCCTCTTTGTTATACATTGTTGGGAATTACATTGATTTCTAATTTTAAAGATTACAGTGATGCGCGAGAAATTTCTGACATAGGCTTGAAATTAAGTAGGGAAAAATTATTTGATTTGTGGGGATATAACCGTGCATTTACTTATTATACGTGGAACATTAATCATTGGACTTTGCATGCTGAAACGACACTGCCCTTACTCGATGAAAATTTTAATTTAGCATTAAAAGCACATGATTTGGTATATGGGGCTTATGTGCTAGTGGCTAAGCCTTGGAATCATTTTTTGCTTGGGCGCAGTATGCTGGATGTAATTGCCAGCCATCAGCAACTTGCCCAATATTGTTTAACTCATGATGTGGTTTTTCCTGTGAGTTTATCCCTTCCTTTTGAGGCCGCGGCAAGGGCTTTACATGGTGAAACAATCTCATTAAGTGATTTAAATAGTGAACACTTTAATGTCGATGAGTTTTGTGAGGTGTGGGGGGCTGTGCCAATTGTGATGGCTGGGTTAAATATTGCGCAGCTCACTTTATTGGTTTATTCGCAAGAATTTGCAGTAGCATTGCAATTGGCTGAGAAAATTGGTACGGATTATCCTTCTACCTATGTTTTAAATTTAACTTGGCAATTTTCTTATGGTTTAGCAGTTGCTGCGCTAGCAAGACAAAGTATTGGTAGTAAACGCCAAACGCTATTGCAGACCTTGGGCAAGATCGTTCATTATTTTGAACAAATTTCCCGTGATGGCACTCCAGACAATATTGAGCATAAACTGGCTTTTTTGCGCGCAGAGCAAGCACGGCTGGATAATCATTTTGAAGATGCAGAGCTTTTATATCGGCATGCAATACGGCTAGCTCAACAAAGAGGCTTTTTATTAGATGAAGGCTATTTTCATGAAATATTGGGATTATGGCTGGAAGAAAGAAATTACTCTTTTGAATCTATTCAACAGATATTAAGCCAAGCGGTAAACTGCTACCGGCAATGCCATGCTTTGGCCTTAATGGGACGAGTGGAGTTGCACTTAAAAGTTTTACCAATGCATGAATTGTATGGAAGCCAAAGTGATATTGATGCATTACACGCGTTAGATAGCTTAGACACCTTGGCTATTTTGCGTGCGGTGCAGGCTATTTCTAGCGAAGTGGGTTTGCAGCCATTATTAGGGCGCTTATTAAAAATTATTATTGAAGCGGCAGGAGCAGAGCGTGGTGCAATTGTAGTTAGAGAGGGTGATCAACTTCATATTGAGGCTATTTTAAACTTTGATCAGGTTGCTTTGCCAGAAAGCTTATTACGCTTTGTTTTTAATACTGGGCAAATAACGCTATTAGATGAGCTGACGCAATTTTCAGAATTTCGCGGTGATGCTTATTTTTCTCAGCACCGCCCAGCTTCTATTCTCTGCCGTGCTTTGGGTCGGAGTAGTACGGTGCGGCGTGTGCTTTATCTTGAGCACAGCACGATTAGTAATACCTTTTCTATGCAACGTAGACAAGTATTGGAATGGCTCTCGGCTCAGGCCACTATTTCGATTGAAAATGCCCAAACCTATCAAAGTTTGGAATCTTTGGTGGCTAAACGCACCGATGAGCTGGAACGCAATCGGAATATGCTGGAATCGATTTTAGAATACTCTCCAGCCTTGGTGTTTTTAAAGGATTTAAGTGGGCGATATTTACGCCACAATTTACGCTTAGCTGAGCTCTATAATCGTTCAGGACAATCCTTAGTAGGAATGAATGATGAAGAGATTAGTGGGGCGGAGGTTGCTAAGCGCTTTTTGGTGCAAGATCGCTTAGTGATTGAAGAAAACCGCCCTGTGCGAGTGGAAGAAGAAGTGCAACTGAGTGATGGGTTGCATACATTTCTCACACATAAATTTCCGATTCGTGATAGTGATGGCAGCGTATACGCCTTAGGTGGAATTTCAATTGATATCACTGAATTAAAAATTGCTCAGCAAACCGCAGAAGCAGCAACACAAGCCAAAAGTGCTTTTTTAGCCAATATGAGCCATGAAATTAGAACGCCAATGAATGCTGTCATTGGAATGGCGCATTTAGCACTTAAAACTGATTTAAGTGATAGGCAGCGTGATTATCTACAAAAGATTCATTATGCAGGGCAATCTTTATTAGGAATTATTAATGATATTTTAGATTTTTCCAAAATTGAGGAGGGTAAACTCTCGATTGAAAGAATTGATTTTAATCTTGATCAGGTATTAGCCAATATTGCGACGTTGACTTCAGGTAAAGCAGAAGATAAACACCTTGAATATCTGTTTCAAGTACACCCTGATGTGCCGCGCTATTTGGTAGGCGATCCCCTTAGGCTTGGGCAGGTATTGATTAATATGGTTAGCAATGCCATTAAATTTACCCAAGAAGGCGAAGTCCATGTTACTTGTGCTTTGATGAGCTCTGATCTTAAAACGGTAACTCTTAGATTTTCGGTGCGGGATACGGGCGTGGGGATGACGGTTGAGCAATGTGAAAAGCTTTTTCTACCCTTTAGTCAAGCTGATAGTAGTACCACAAGAAAATTTGGAGGAACAGGCTTAGGCTTATCGATATCTAAGCGCTTGGTGGAGTTGATGGGCGGTAGTATCGGTGTAGAAAGCGTGCCTAATCGTGGTTCTGTATTTACTTTTAGCTGTACTTTTGAGCGAGAAGCCGCACAAGCCCATCCTTCTACTCGCTTACCTAGTCATTTGCGGGGTATGCGGATTTTGGTGGTGGATGATAATGCTGTGGCGCGGGAGATTTTAAAGCAATCCTTACAAAGCTTAACCTTTACGGTGGATACAGTGCCTTCTGGTGAAGATGCTTTGGTTAATTTACATCGAGCTGATGCAATCGAGCAGGCGTATAGCGTGGTATTTACCGATTGGAAAATGCCAGAAATGAATGGTTTAGAGCTCGCTCGCCGTATCAATGCGGATAAACGATTAAATAAAATACCTTCTGTGGTTTTGGTAACGGCTTACACCCGTGAAGATATCCGAGTTGAAGCTGAATCAACTGTAGTGGATGGTTTTTTATTTAAGCCAATAAATCAGTCTATGGTAGTGGACACCTTGCTCACTGTTTTTGCGCCTGAGTTATTACGTGATGTGGCTTCATTTACCCGTACTGATGTTGTGCCTGATTTAAAAGGTATGCGAGTTTTATTGGTTGAAGATAATCTAGTGAATCAGCAGATAGCCCTTGAGTTAATGCGCTCTGCGGGAGTTAGCGTCGACTTGGCAAATAATGGGGATGAGGCGGTTGAAAAAATATTTGAATATGGCCCTAAACATTATCAATGTGTATTAATGGATTTACAAATGCCCCAAATGGATGGCCATGAAGCTACCGCCTTGATTCGCAGTGATAATACTTTTGATTGTTTGCCAATTATAGCTATGACAGCCCATGCTATTAATGAAGAAAGGGCGCGCTGCTTAGCAGAAGGGATGAATGAGCATATTACCAAGCCAATTGATCCCGCATTATTATTCGAGCGTTTACAATATTGGTATCAGCACCGTTTAAGCGCAGATGGCAATACTCGCGTATATGTTGGCGTGGCCAATATCGCTTTGAAAGGGCAGGATAATGAGGAGGAGTTTGATGCTTTAATTCAAAGCAAGCCAATAAGTAAACTCTTTAGCAGTGATTTAGAAAAACTACAATCACTCGCTGGAGTAGCAGGTTTAGATATTGAAGATGGCTTGGTGAGACTAGGCCAAAATGTCGAGATTTATTGGTTGATTATTCAGCAATTAGCCAGCACTGAGAATGATAATGTAGAGCGAATTCGTGCTGCTTTAGCAAAAAATGATATAGAAACAGCCTATAGAACTGCGCATTCACTGAAAGGAGCGGTCGCGAATTTATCCGTCAATGATGCCACTCAATTTGCTACTTTAGCGGAGGCTTTACTTAAGCGAGGCGAGCTAGGAGATGAGTTATTGTTGGTGCTTAATCAATTAGATCATGCGATGCAAAGCTTTTGCGCTGCAGTGAGTAAGGTAGAAAATATCACTTTGCATTAATGTATTATTGCTAATGACGAATGAGGCTTAGATATAAAAAAGCACCGTATTTTGTACGGTGCTTTTTTTGTGGAAAGTTAGATTTTCCCTTCGAGTTGCTTTCTGATTTCTGGCATTCTGTGTTCTAGATAATGAATGCTGGTGCTGCCTTTAATAAAGGCTTCATCTAAAAGCAATTGTTGGTGCAATGGAATATTGGTGTTAATTCCTTGTACCACCATTTCTGATAGCGCAATACGCATCCTCGCCATGGCTTGAGCGCGGTCATCACCGTAGGTAATGATTTTGCCTATCATCGAATCGTAAAACGATGGCACGGTATAACCTTGGTAAACGTGTGAATCTACGCGCACGCCTGGGCCGCCAGGGGTATGGTAAGTGGTGATTTTTCCTGGGCTAGGGATAAACTTCAGTGGGTCTTCCGCATTAATCCGGCACTCAATGGCATGGCCTTTGAGTTTCACGTCTTTTTGTGTATAGCGCAGCGGTAAATTAGCCGCCACACGAATCTGCTCTTGTACAATATCAATGCCGGTAATCATTTCGGTCACCGGATGCTCAACTTGAACACGGGTATTCATTTCAATGAAATAGAATTCGCCATTTTCAAATAAGAACTCGAATGTGCCTGCACCACGGTAATTAATTTTGCGGCACGCTGCAGTGCAGGTTTCACCAATTTTTTTACGCTGTGCATCGGTAATGCCTGGTGCTGGCGCTTCTTCAATCACTTTTTGGTGGCGGCGCTGCATAGAGCAATCACGCTCGCCCAGATAAATAGCATTACCGTGTTGGTCGGCTAGAATCTGGATTTCAATATGGCGCGGGTTTTGCAGGTATTTTTCCATGTAAACCATGGCATTACCAAAGAATTTCTCCGCTTCTGATTTAGTCAGCTCAACGGCGGCAATCAACTCATCTTCGTTATTTACCACGCGCATACCGCGGCCACCGCCACCGCCTGCGGCTTTAATAATCACTGGATAGCCAACGGCTTTACCAATTTTCATTAATTCAACAGGATCGTCTGGCAATGCACCGTCTGAGCCAGGTACGCAAGGCACTCCAGCTTCTTTCATGGCGTCTTTGGCAGAGACTTTATCGCCCATTAGGCGGATAGATTCTGGGCGTGGGCCGATAAAGGCAAAGCCTGATTCTTCAACGCGCTGGGCAAAGTCAGCGTTTTCACTTAAAAAGCCGTAGCCAGGGTGAATGGCTTGCGCTTCTGTGACTTCGGCTGCGGCGATCAGTGCCGGCACGTTCAGATAACTGAGCGTTGATGAAGCTGGGCCGATGCAGACAGATTCATCGGCTAATTTAACGTATTTTGCTTCGCGGTCGGCTTCGGAATGAACGACCACGGTCTTTATGCCCATTTCACGGCAGGCGCGCAAAATGCGCAGCGCAATCTCACCGCGATTAGCAATCAGAATTTTTTCAAACATGGTTTACTCCGTGAGGAGTGAGGAGTTAAGCGGGGCAAGGCCTCACCGCTTAGTGCTCACCGGCAATGAATTATCAGCCAATAATAAATAGTGGCTCGCCATATTCAACAGGGCGGCCGTTTTCGACCAAGATGGCCTTAATCACGCCAGACTTATCGGCTTCGATCTCATTGAGCAGTTTCATGGCTTCAATAATGCACAGCGTGTCACCTTCATTAACTTGCTGGCCAATTTCTACAAAGTTTCTCGCTTCTGGCGATGAGGCGCGGTAGAAAGTACCCACCATCGGTGATTTAGCCACAAAGCCTTCGGGTTGTGCTTCAACTTCGGCGGCTACGGCTACTGCAACAGGTGCTGCTGGCGCGGCTGGGGGCAACTGATACTGCATTGCTTGCGCATAGGCAGGGATGTTCTGATTAACACGGGTGATTCGAACGCGTTCTTCGCCTTCGGTCACTTCGAGCTCGGCAATGCCAGATTCTTCGACTAGATCAATCAGTTTCTTAAGTTTGCGCAAATCCATAGGGGGCTCCTCTCTATATTGAGAATTTATCAGCGTTGATTTAAATCAGCTGGCTTGGGGAGTAAAACGGAGTGCGAATTCCAGTGCGCATTCATAACCATACGCGCCTAGACCGCAGATAACGCCAACCGCAAGGTCGGAAAAATAGGAGTGATGCCGGAACGATTCACGAGCATGAACATTGGATAGGTGGACTTCAACAAAAGGAATTTTCACCCCAGCCAGCGCGTCACGGATGGCAACGCTGGTATGCGTAAACGCGGCGGGGTTAATAATGATAAAATCTGTGCCGTCCAAACGGGCGGCATGAATGCGATCAATCAGCTCGTATTCGCGGTTCGATTGAAACGCGTCGACGCGTGCCGCACGCTGCTGTCCTAGTTCAATTAGCTTAGTATTGATGGTGGCGAGTGTATCCGCCCCATAATGCTGTGGCTCTCTTGAGCCCAACAGGTTCAAATTTGGGCCATGTAGTACGAGGATACTGCGTGTGTTTTGCATCCGCTGTTCACTGTTGTTGCCTATCATTGGGCGAAGTTTGCCGCAGTATGTGCGAATTTGTCCAGAAAAAGTGGGTAATTTCGGTGAAAACACGTTCTAAAACGATTGTTTGAAAGTGTGTTAAGCCAAGCTGAGTGCGGGTTTTATCATACAAGGCGATACATGCTTTGTAGTTTTGTTACATTAATAAAAAGGCTGTTTTGCATGCAAGTTGCTGACTTTGATTACCATTTGCCTGAATCTTTGATTGCCCAGTTCCCACCAGAAGTCCGTGGAGCAAGCCGTCTCTTACATATTGATGGCTTGGCACGGCAAGATTCATACTTTCGCCAGCTACCGCAGTTTTTACGCGCTGGTGATGTGCTCATTTTTAATGATACTAAGGTCATCAAGGCGCGGGTCTTTGGTAAAAAAGACTCAGGAGGCGCGATTGAAGCCTTAATTGAACGTGTTTTAGATGAGCATACAGCACTGGCACATATCCGCTCATCCAAGGCCCCTAAACCTGGTGCAAAGTTGATTTTTGCAGATCGTTGGCTCGCCACCATGATCGAGCGCAAAGATGACTTATTTAAATTACGCTTTGATGGTGATCAAAGCGTTTTAGATATCTTGGAGCAAGCAGGCCAGCTGCCGCTGCCTCCTTATATTACGCATACGCCTGATGAAGAAGACGCCAAGCGTTATCAAACCATCTACGCTAAAGATCCTGGCGCGGTAGCCGCTCCCACCGCTGGTTTGCACTTTACGCCGGAGCTGCTTGCCGAGTTACACACGATGGGGGTGAAAACGGGATTTCTGACTTTGCATGTTGGCGCTGGAACATTTCAGCCTATACGGGTAGATGACGTAAGTGAACACATTATGCATTTTGAGCGGTATTCAATTCCTGAGGCCACCGTTGCTCTCATTGAAAAGGCGAAGGCTGAGGGGGGGCGAGTGATTGCGGTTGGTACGACGAGCTTGCGTGCACTGGAGGCAGCGTCACAAAACGGATTTTTGGCCGAGCCTACGGGTGACACCAATATATTCATTACGCCAGGCTATCAATTCAAAGTGGTGGATCGTTTAATTACCAATTTTCACCTGCCAAAATCAACGCTCTTAATGTTAGTGGCGGCATTTGTTGGTTTTGAGACGATGCAGGCGGCGTATCAGTACGCGGTAGAGCAGGAATATCGATTTTTTAGCTATGGCGATGCGATGTTATTAGAGCCTGCTAATCTAAAGTAAGTGGTCACGCTGAGAAGGGGTTGTCGTGCTGAGTGAAATGAGTGCAGAAGACGCTAAAGCATTAATGCGTGGCATGGTGATACCACCTCGGCCTGATATCCTACTGGATTTGGAAGACGAGCAGCATTCTAGCTCACCGGATTTCGCTAAAATAGCGCGGCTTATTAGTGCTGATGTTGCACTTTCGGCTGCGGTGATTAAAACGGTGAATTCTCCGTTTTTTAGCCTTGCGACGCGGGTTGCCTCGGTGCAACAGGCCTTGCAATTATTAGGTTTGAAAAACCTTTCTAATATTGTGCAAGGCGTGGTGTTGCGCCAAGTGCTGTCGCCTTCTACCCAAGATGATTTATCTATTTTTTGGGCATCATCAAACTCAATCGCTATGGTTGCGGCGTTTTTATCGGAGTCGGTACATGGTGTATCGGCGGATGACGCTTATACGTTGGGTTTATTTCTGAACTGCGGTAAGCCACTTATGGCTGCTCGTTTTCCAAATTATGTGGCCGCGATTTGTGGTGAAGAAGCACTATCCAAATCACAGTTAATCAGCAATGAAGATCAGCAATATGGTGTAAGCCATAATGTGGTGGGCTATTTATTGGCAAGAACATGGTATCTGCCTAGTTCAACGAGCTTAGCCATTTTACATGTCCATAATTTTGAGATTTTCAAACAATCTGCAGTCGGCGACTGGCAGTCTATTTGCACATTAATTGCCTTGGCTTGCTTGGCTGAGCACATTGTCAAATTGAGCCATAATCAGCCTGAGCACGCCGAATGGCCAAAGATAGAGCTACTCTTGCGCCAGCATCTAGGCTTTGATCTTGATGAGTTTGAAGATCTGGTCGATACCGGCCAGCAAATGCTGCTTCGATAAAATTGCCGCCGATTTATCCCCCTAGTTTGATTGCTTTGCAGCTGGCTTGGCGGTAATCTTGCGTCCCGCGCTGGACTGTGTTTCTGGCGGCGTTTAGGAAAAAAAATGCTGAAATTTGAATTAAAAGCGACCAGTAGCGGCGCTCGCCGCGGCACGATGACCTTAAACCACGGTGTGGTGGAAACACCGGTGTTTATGCCGGTAGGGACTTATGGAACGGTTAAAGCCATGACCCCGCGCGATTTAAAAGAAATTGGTGCGCAAATTTGTCTTGGTAACACCTTTCATCTGTGGCTGCGCCCAGGTTTAGAAGTGGTCGAGCAATTTGGCGGCTTACATGAATTTATGGGCTGGGATAAGCCAATCCTGACTGACTCGGGTGGTTTCCAAGTGTTTAGCTTGGGCGCGATGCGCAAAATCACCGAAGAAGGCGTGACTTTCCAAAGTCCTGTTAATGGCGATAAATTATTTTTAACGCCCGAAGAGTCCATGAAAATCCAAACGGTGCTTAATTCTGACATCGTAATGATTTTTGATGAATGCACACCTTACCCTGCTACACGCCAAGAAGCTGGGGATTCGATGCGCATGTCTTACCGCTGGGCTAAGCGCTCCCGTGCTGAATTTGATGCGCAGCAAAATCCAAATGCGCTGTTCGGCATTGTGCAGGGCGGCATGTATGAAGACTTGCGTGATGAATCAATTGCTGGTCTGGTCGATATCGGCTTTGACGGCATGGCCATTGGTGGTTTGTCGGTGGGCGAGCCTAAAGAAGATATGGCGCGGATTTTGGCGCATACCGCCCCAAAACTGCCAGTGAACAAACCACGCTATCTAATGGGTGTAGGCACGCCTGAAGACCTCGTGTATGGGGTAAGTCAGGGTATTGATATGTTCGATTGCGTGATGCCCACTCGCAACGCAAGGAATGGCATGTTATTTACACGCTTTGGCGATGTAAAAATAAAAAATGCCAAACACAAGCTCGATACCCGCCCTTTAGATGCAACTTGTACGTGCTACACCTGCAAAAATTTTAGCCGAGGCTATTTGCATCATTTATTTCGCACGGGCGAGATTTTGGCCGCGCAGCTTAATACCATCCACAACTTACATTACTATCAGGTGGTGATGGCAGAAATGCGTGCTGCAATTGAAGAAGATCGCTTTACTGAGCACGTGGCTGAGTTTCACACGGATAGGGCACGCGGGGTAGATTGATTGGCGCAGACTAAATAAGTATTTTGCGAAAAAAGGCCATATAGAATTATTCTACATGGCCTTTTTTATTGACTGAGTTGAAGAAGGTGGCGGGGCCACCGATTGATCTCAATTTAAAAAATAACTTTGATTGTTGCCGCTTACATAACTGAAAAAACGGCATAGATTGCTCTGTGCCGTTTTTTTAGCCACGCTTGGTGCGGTATGCCATAGCGCTATTTTGCTAATTCAAGCTCTAGTTTAACAGGTAGGGCGATTTTGTTTTCTGTGCTGTATTGGTAGTCATTAAAAATATGTTCAGCACTTAAAATTTGATAATTACCGTTGTCCAGCTTATGGCTGGTGTCTTTTAGCCGATAGGTATAGTGCCCACAGGTCCAGCAATCAAAGTTGCGCATATGCGTGCATAGGCAAGTTTTATCCATGACTTTAATGCGCTTCGCGTCTGGCTGGATGGCGATTACCCGGTTATAGGCTTCGATATAGCTGCAGTTGCCTTTGGCATCGAGCAGGTAGCCATAAGCTTCGCAGTTAGGGCGAATACCCGCGCCAATCGACGGGCTGTTTTTTAACATGCGCATCGGGTAGCCGGTTGGGGAGATCTGGTTGACTTCGATATTGTCTTCGCTGGCTTTGAAATACTCTTGCTGTACGTCAGCAGGCAGGCCGCATTCTTCCGATACAGTAAAGCGCGTAGCCACCTGCACTGCTGCAGCACCCGCTTCTAGGTAGGTAACAGCGTCAGAGCCAGTAAAAATGCCACCAGCAGGGATAACGGGGATATCTAAATGCTCGTCCAGCATAAACTGATGAATTTCGGCCACGATGGTGGCCAAATCATATTGCGCCCAGTCCATACCAAAGCCTAGGTGACCGCCGGCTAGTGGGCCTTCTACCACCACATAATCGGGTAGGCGGTTCAGCTTGGCGTTTTTACGCAGGAATAACTGTAAGGCACGTACGGAAGAAACAATAATGCCTAGCTTGGCATCACGAAAGCGCGGGTGATCTTCGATCAGCCCCATAGATCCTAGGTGTAAGCCAGCGGCTAGGGTAATACCATCAATGCCGGCATCTAAAGCTGCATTTAAACGGACCCGAAGTGTTTCTTTCGGGGCGTTCATGGTGAGTTTTTCCATGCAGTTGATAAAAACCATACCGTCGCCACGTTTGGCTTCCATGGTTTTACTTACATGCAGCTTGGTGGCTTCTTCTAGGCGGCCTAAATCAAACTGAACTTCGGATTTATCCGAGTTAGCTACATTGTGTTTGTATTGTTGGAGCTTTTCTTTAACTTGCTTGGTTTTGTAGCGACGATCCGTCACTGTATTGATCATTGCGTCTGAAATATGGCCTACACCACCTAAACGAGCCGCTTCAAGCGCCAAATCAGCGGTGGAAATATCAACACCCATGCCACCAATCATGATCGGCACTAATTCTTTTTTGCCGAAGCGAAGGCGGAAATCATCTACACGTTTCATCGTTTGTACTTTAACCAAGTAATCAAAAAGGGGCTAAACCTTCTAGTGCTGCTCAAGCAGATTTCATATTACTGAAGTTCGGCTTGAGCAGAGCCTAGGCACCGCATATTTTTATCGCATTAACACCGCGAGGGTGGGAATTTTGCGGGTAAATTCAAATTAAAATGAGCATTTGAATAGAGGTAATTGTTGCGCGAACGCTTTTTTTGCGTTTTGAATCCCCAATCAGTGGCGATTTTTAAAATACTATTTCTCATTAAATGCAGTAATTTATGATCTAAATCAACTGGCTAGCGCGTTTTGTTGCATGCTGATCAAATCTTTTATGCCTTGTTCGGCTAAGTCTAATAATGCATTCATTTCTTGACGAGTAAATGCTACGCCTTCGGCAGTTCCTTGGACTTCTACGAATTTTCCACTGCTGGTCATCACCACATTCATATCTGTTTCACAGTCGGAATCTTCAGGATAATCCAAATCTAATACCGCTTTGCCTTGATAAATTCCTACTGAAATGGCTGCAACATGTTCGCGAATCGGTGATTTTTCTAGTTTACCAGCGGCAATTAAGCCATTGATGGCATCGGTCATGGCGACAAAAGCACCGGTGATACTCGCAGTACGCGTGCCGCCATCGGCTTGAATGACATCGCAATCAATCACAATTTGGCGCTCGCCCAAAGCCGCCATGTCGACTACGGCGCGTAATGATCGGCCAATCAAGCGTTGGATTTCTTGGGTGCGGCCACTTTGCTTGCCTTGTGCCGCTTCACGGCGCATACGGGTATTGGTGGAGCGTGGCAACATGCCGTATTCAGCAGTCACCCAGCCCTTGCCCTTGCCTTTTAAAAATGGTGGTACATTTTCTTCTACCGAAGCAGTGCACAGCACTTTGGTATCGCCAAATTCAATCAGCACCGAGCCTTCGGCATGACGCGTGTATTGGCGAGTAATGCGTACTTGGCGAAGTTGATCGTTACGGCGTGAGGAAGGGCGCATGGGTTCGGTCTCTTTATATTTTAGTTGGGTGGATTATACCGATGTTGTGCCTCGCCATCGCTTAGCAATTTTACGCCCTGCAATAAGTCACATTTACACAGTACAGGCGCTATATGACGGATATGTTGCAGCGCTCTGATCCGGTTGTGGGTGGCTGGCAGAGCTTCCTTGTAATTGGGTGTAAGCCAGAGCCATGATTGCTCGTGCTATTTATGATTTAAGGGCAGTAAAGTCTGGGTCAGGACACTGATAGCCAAATTTTGGCGTCCAGTCAAACTGCTTGCCAGTTTTTATATAGCGTAGATAAAGCTGGCTGCCCGCTTTACTATCCTTTTGAATAACCCAGCTGGCTCCCTTGCAGAGTACGGCAGCATAGGCTTGGCTTTTGGGGGGCAACAGATCGGCGGCTAATACTGCAAGCGCGCTAGCTTTCCAGCGGTAATGCAGAAAATGTTGGTCAGATTCGGGCAGTGATTGTTGAGCTCGGCTGGCTTCCAACTTACTAATCCAGCGGGCGTTTTGCTCCATGGGCTTAAAGGCATCCTCCAGTAGACTGGTGCCACTGTAATCTGGCGTCATTTCATAGCTGCTAAATTCCATTCCTTGCGCGCGCAGCAGAGTAGCGGCCCGAAAATAGGCTTGGGCACGCTTAGGCTTATCTACCTTGGGATCATCAGCAATCTGGCGCTGTTGAGCAAATTGTTGGGCCCATTCGCGATAATTAGGCGCCTCAAAGTAGCTTTGTGCTTCTGAGTAGCGGCCAAGCCGCATTAGCCGGCGTGCGAGTAGCTCTCTTAGCTTGACTGATGGTGTATGGCGTTGCAGATAGCTATCGTTGCCTTCGATTACGGGCCTGAGTAGCGGGGCAGCAGCCTGGGTATGCTGATCTACAAAGTTTTTTAATTCGTCAGCGGTGAGCACGCGCTCAGCCACATCTGCCACGTCCATCCAGTATTGGCCAGAGCGATAGAGTAAATCCATCGCTTGCAAATAGTCATCACGGTGCAACGCCAGCAGCGCTTGTTCGGCGGCGATACGGGTGGTGGGGGCGTCTGTATAGCTGGAGCTACTTTCACTGGGAAACTGCGCAGCGGCTTTGGCGTAGGCTGCGGTGGCTGCAGGAATATCGCCTTGGCGCAGTGCTATTTTTGCCCGTAGCCACCAAGCGAGCCCACTATCTCTGCTGTTTTTTATTAGGGCTTCGGCCATGATGTATTTGCCGGAGCGATAGGCCAGCGCCGCCAGCTTGTCGTTGTCCTGTTGCATATTGGCTTGGCTGAGCAGGGTTAAAATTGGATCTATAAATTGTTTGTTACCGCTGCGGCTGAGTAGCTCAATGGTGATTAATTGCTGGACTAGCGGGTCTTGGATGCTGCTACGCAACGACTCATTGTTTTTAGCCAGATAGCCAGAGATAAACGTCAGGGAAGCGATGCCTTCTGGGTCGCCTTGAGCTGCTTGGCGGGCGTAGTGCTGCGCCGCGAGTGGGATGTTTTTTTGCCTAAAATAAATACGCGCTTGTTGCCCAAGGCTGCTTAGAGAGAGCAAGTCAGGGTCTGCTGCGCCATTTTTAACGGCATCGATCAGCTGTTGAAAAACCTCAATCGCCTGCTCGCTCTCTGCTTTAGAAAGCGGTATGGGCGGCGTGGCTTCACGGTTATTGGGATCTTTTGCACCATCACCAATTAATGTTCTACCTAAGGAATACAGTGCTTTTAAATGCCATTCGGCTTGATCACTCTTTGGCAGGGCCAGTACTTGTCTGAAGTAATCTGCAGCTTGAGAGTCATGCAGTGAAAAGGCGAGTGCAGCCTTGGTGTAAAGGCGGGCAGCCATGGGCAGGCCAGCTCCTGCTTTCCATGCGGCCTCGATATCGGGTGCGGCACGCATGGCTTGTACTTGTGCTGTTGGCGGCAAACTGGCTGGTGCTGCGGCTTTCCAAGTTGGCAATTGCGGATCTTTTGGCGTCAGGCGCGAGGCCTCCCATTCATAGTTACCCTTGGGCAGGGCTAAGAGGGTGGCGGTTCTATTCATCAGTAAGCGGTTGGGAAAATCTGGCCCGCATGCATCGACCGCCAGTGAAAACAATAGCGTGCTAAGTGACAGAATAATCAGCGGATGCGGATTGCGCTGGCGAAGGGCTTTAAGGACTGACAAGTGTTTTATCCTCTTGCAGAGATGTGCAGCGCAGCCAGCCTATGGGCCGAGACTGCCCGCTACGCAGCTGATCAGGTTTAATCAGCTTAAAGTGTTGTTGAGACCGATCGCTTGCCAGCTGGTAATTGCCGATGGCGTCTGCGGCTAGGCAGTCGCTGGCGACGATGCTGATTTGCCTAGGCAAGGGGGCATCAGCTGGGCCGGCATTGTGCAAAACAATATCATGTAGTTGCTTGGTTTCGTTTAGTTTAGTGGGCAGGCTGTGGATTTTGACCTGCCAGTTTGGGGTGAGTGGCTGCTGCAAAATAACGGCGCTGAGCGTGCTTAGCGACCATGCGCGTTGATCACTCGCCAAAGGCAGCCGAAACCAGATTAAGCCTTGCAAACTTGGTAATCGCTGCGTTTGCAACTGTTGAATAAATTGGGCCAGTTGCTGAGGGGCAACAGTGAGTTCTTGCTTGTTATTTGCCATGCGCAGTGGGGATTCACTTTCGACCTGCCAGTCTTTACTCCCCACGCGCGTTAATCCCATGCCGTAAGCGGGTAGGGCGGCGCGAAATGGCCGGTCGCTTAATTGGCTATAGCGCTTGATCCAGCCAAGTGCCAGCTTGGCATCAAATAGCCCCTGCTCTGGTGAAAGCACGGCATGTACTTGTAATACGGATTGGTCAGTTAGCTGCAATATTTTGGGAAAAATAGGCGAGCTACTCCAAGTAGGCAGAGCGGTAATGCTCAGTTGCAGGGCTGGCGGTAGCCCTTGTTTAAGCCCTTGCAAAAACTGCAAGTACTCCGGCAGGCGAGCGCTTGCCGCATCGTGGTCGATCTCTACCCCGAGCAGATTTAAGCCGCGAGCTTGCCAGCTTTGGGTAAGGGCAAAGATATGCTGATAAATAGCGGGGCGGTCAGCGGGATTTAATTGCTCGTCTAAACGCACAACCAGCCAGAGCGGGCGGCCATCTTTTTTGAGTTCGTCATAGTCAATACTTAAGTTGGCCCAGCCAGTTTGTGAATGGTGCTGCAAGGCCAGCACACGCAAAGCCGAGAATAGATTGCGACTTTGCAGCAAGGCATCGGCGTGCTCTTTTGTCCAGACTCTTTGCCAGATATAGGCTTGTTGATCCCAAGCGGTGTTGGGGCTGTGGTTTGCCATAAAAAAACTACTAAGGGCCAGCATGGCAGCTAGTGCTGTGCCACATAGCATTAACTTTAATCGTGTCATGGTAGGGCACTTATTTTTTTAACAGCAGCCCCAGCATGCCAAATAAGATGGGTTGGTGTAGTAGATAAATGATTAGGCTGTGCTTGCCTAGCCAGCGTAGTGGGGCAAGTTGGCGTTGGCCACCTTGGGCTAGCCACTGTGCTGGGAGCATGGCTTGGGCGGCCATGCCAAGCAGTACCACTCCAAACCAAGGCAGCATCGGCACGTAATCTTCGGTTCTAGGCTTGTAAGTCATCATGCCCAACCAAGCCAGTGCGGGCTGATTAAATAACGCGGCTTGTAGCTGCACTCCTAGCAAAATCAGCGCAAATCCCAGTACTAGGCAAAGATGGGGTTTATTTAAAAATAGCGGGGCGATTAAGCCTGCCACAAAAAAGAAGTGCAGTACGCCAAACCAGATAATGGCATTGGGGAAAATAAACCAACTGCCTAGCGTGGCGGCCCCCGCACAGGCCAGTAATTTTAGCTGGCGTTGCCAGCTTGGCCACCCACCTGTGCAAAGCCCCGCTACCGCAGCAAATAGGCTGACGATCAAGGTGCGTAGTGCCACCCATTCTGGATCAATATTGGTTTGTACTGACCAAAGGCCAAAATAGGCTAGATCAAATGAAAAATGAAAAAACACCATTAAGGCAACAGCAATGCCTCGCAGTAGATCGGGAAGGGGCTTACGCGGCCTGAGTGCTAATGACATTATTGGGAGTATTTTTGGATGGCAGCTTGAATTTCAGCAATAGCGGCTTCGATATCATCATCGGTGATATTAGCGCTGCTGCTTAGTGGGTCCATATGTGTGGTAATGGTGTTTGGGTCTAGTTTTTGGGTAGAAACAAAGGTGTTTTCGGAGAAAACGCCTTCATCCGTATCATGCCAATTAATGCCCAAAGCGCTGATATTATCGGAAAACTTACCCGCACGTAATTCGGCTCTATCCATTAGCTGGGGGATAGAGAATAAAACAGGAAATGAGGATAAAAAATGAATTAAATCGCTTTCATCCACCGAGCCCCAAAGCCCATCGGTGCATAGCAGTAGGGTATCGCTGTCAATTAAGAGAATTTTGCTGCCTAGTTCAATATCAGGTTTGAGCGTTCCACCTAGGCAGTTATAAATTTTATTTCTTTCTGGATGAATTAAGGCTTCTTCGGCGGTGATTTTTCCATCATTCACCAATTGCTGCACTTTAGAGTGATCTTGGGTTTGCAGTAAAATTTCTCCTTTACGCAGAACGTATAGGCGTGAATCCCCAACGTGAGCCCAATGTAAAACACCGTCTTGCACTATGCAGCAGACCACGGTGGTGCGTGGGATTTCAAGTAGCTGATGATTGCTTGCATAATTAGCAATCGCACTATGACATTGCAGCAAGGCATCATGTAGAAATTGCGTAGGTTTTCGAAGGTAGGGCTGTGCTTTTTTCTGGAATTGATCCGTCAGTAGTTCAACAGCTATTTGCGCAGCAATTTCACCATGCAAATGGCCACCCATGCCGTCAGCTACCACTAATAACAGCGCGTCGCGGCTGTAAGAGTAGCCCAAACGGTCTTGGTTATATCGACGCCCGCCTTGGCGGCTATTTTGATATACAGTGAATTTCATTCTGTTTCCAGCTGACCTTTGTTCGAAAACTTGACCCATTTACGTCTTAAAGTACTCACAATGCCGCTGCGTTTAAGCGGTGCGGAGCCGCGTTCCAATAGTTGTTTTTGTAGTTGTGGCACACTTTGTGGGCGCAGGCTAGGATCTAAACTTAAACACTGCGAAATAAGCTCGATCAGTTCGGGTGAGTAGCGATCCCCATAGCGATCGTGCAGTTTAATCACCTTGTCTTCTTTCAAGCGTAAATCAGCAGGTTGTGGTGCGGTGCCGGCGATGCAGGCAAATAAGCTAGCCCCAATGCCATAAATATCAGTCCAAGGGCCGTGTGGGTCTTTTTTATTATATTGCTCAGGCGCAGCAAAACCAGGCGTATACATTGGGGTGAGCTTACTTTGCTCTAGGGCTAAGGTTTGCCGTGCAGAGCCAAAATCCAGTAATACTGGCGAGCCATCTTTGCGAATATAAATATTGGCCGGTTTAATATCCAAATGTAAGAGTTTATTTAGATGTACTTCGCGTAAGCCATTGAGTAAATGATAAAAAACATGGCGAATTAGGCCTTCATCTACTCCTTCTCTGCCGTGTTTAAGCTGAATTTCTTTTTGTAATGTGCGGCCACGCTCGTATTCCATCACCATATAAACCGTATCATTAGCACGGAAAAAATTGCGCACTCGTATAATATTAGGGTGTTGAATATGAGCTAAGGTTTTACCTTCTTCAAAAAAACACTTTAAGCCGTGGCGAAATAAAGCAATGCTATCTTCGCTGCGTGCTTGTACCACATCACCTGCGGTTCTGAGCGCTAAAGAATTAGGTAAGTATTCCTTGATCGCAACCGGATAATCATTCTCATCATGGGCCAGATACACAATACTAAAGCCACCCGCCGACAATAACTTGGCGATGGTGTAGTTCTGGAGTTGATAACCGCGTGCGAGCGGTTGATTGCTTGGAGTTGCCATCCGACTCTTTTCGTTATACTGATGTATATCTGTTAATTTTGATTTCAGCTTGAGGGAATGTAAAGCTATTCCCTTTAAAAGGAACCCTAATGATTTTAAGTATGACTGGTTTTGCCTCCATTCAGCGTGAATTGCCAGGTGGCACGCTCAGCATCGAGCTGCGCTCAGTAAACCACCGTTTTCTGGACCTCACCCTTCGCACCCCAGAGGAGCTTCGCCCCTTAGAGGGAGGAATGCGAGAGCGCGTTGCTTCTAAATTAGCACGTGGCAAAGTTGAGTGCCGTGTTAATTGGAATGCCCGTGTCGGTGCTGAAGCCGCGTTACAACTTAATACTGAGTTATTACAACAGCTTTTAGCCGCTGCTGCCGTGGCTAAAAAAATTGCACCACAGGTGTCAGAATTACAACTGGGCGAATTGCTACGCTGGCCAGGCGTGTTATCTGCCCAAGTTGCTGCGCCAGAATCGTTAGGCACAGCCTGCTTAGAAGTGCTGGATGAAGCCCTTCTTGATTTTAGCGCCAGCCGTAGCCGCGAAGGCGATAAGCTTAAAGCGCATTTATTAGAACGCATTGCTGGCATGCAAATCATCGTTGATGATGTTACTCCATTGATTCCACAATTGGCAGCGGCATATGAATCGCGAATGAAGGCGCGTTTTTTGGATGCTCTGAGCTCTAATGAAGATGAGCGCGTGCGCCAAGAAATCGTTATTTTTGCGCAAAAAATTGATATTGATGAAGAACTATCACGTCTTAATGCCCATTTTAGCGAAATTCGCCGCATCTTAGAAAAAGGCGGTTCGGTGGGCAAACGCCTCGATTTCCTTATGCAAGAATTGAATCGTGAAGCCAATACACTTGGCTCAAAATCAGTGAGTGCCGAAACCAGCCGTGCATCTATTGAATTAAAAGTGCTTATAGAGCAAATGCGCGAACAAATTCAAAATATTGAGTAAAGTTTTAAGCCATCGTTTACTACTTGAGTTACACACGCCAAGCCCTGTTAATTCAGGGTTTTGTCGTTATCAGCTTGGGTTTTTTACATGAGTTGGCGTTGTTTAATGGCAGCCTCTGCTTGTGTAGGAGTAAAAAAACAATAGCGGTTTCGTCCTGATTTTTTTGCGTAGTACATCGCTTGATCGGCATGTTTAACTAAAGTTTCGATGTCTTGAGCATCGTTTGGATAACATGCAATACCAAGGCTGCCAGAGATAAGCGCTGTGTCTATTCCCAGTAAAAAAGGGTCTACCAAGGCGTCCACTAGCTTTTTCGCGATGATTTTTACATCTTTTGGGTCGATAATATTGGCTATGGCAACGATAAATTCGTCGCCACCAAGTCGCGCGACGATATCCGTTTCTCGTACGCAGCATTTGATGCGTCGCGCTACTTCTATCAGTAAGGCATCGCCCGAGTCGTGCCCTAACTCATCATTGATTTGTTTAAATTTATCTAGGTCGATCATTACCAAGTAGATTGGTAATTTACTGCGTTTGCTCAGTTTTATTTCATGCAGTAATCGTTCATGAAAGAAGCGGCGGTTAGCTAGCTCCGTAAGCGAATCGTAATTGGCTTGGTGCAAAATGGCTTTTTCAGAGTGTTTGCGCTCGGTGATGTCGCGGCCAATACCAATTAGCCCTTTGACCTGGCCATCTGCGCCAAAAAATGGCGTGCGCAACACTTCTACACAAGATTGATGTTGGTGTTCTTGATTGGTAATCCAGCGCTCGGATAAGTATTCGCGCCCACTAGTGAGCACTTGTTGATCACAGGCATAGAGATCTGTGGCGAGCTCTACAGGCATAAGATCGAAATCGGTTTTGCCTACGACTTGGGTTTCACTCAAAGAATGTATACGCTCAAATGTACGGTTGCAGCCCAAATAGCAGCCATCTGAAGATTTAAAAAAAATCATGTCAGGAATCGAATCCATTACACCCCGCAGCAGCATTTGGTCGCGCTTAGCGGTTGCTGCAACTTGGGATAGCTCTTGAGAGCTAAGCCGTAAAGCGTTCTCGAGTAAGAAGCGTTCTTCTTCAACTTGGTCGTAATAGTGGTCAATTGCGTTTAGAAAAATGCCTAACCGTGCATCATCGCGTAGCTCGGGCACGATATGTCGTTGTAGTTGACGATTCAGTAACCGGTGCATGAGGCCTTATTCCCTTAATGTAGTAATGGTCATGGTTTGATTGTGTAATTGGCAGTTCATCAAGGCGCCATGTGGCGCTAATTCACCATATGAGTAAAATCCCGTAATACTCATATTAGGTCCTAATATAGTTTGCACGGCTTCTAATTCTTCCTCGGCCATTTGGCCTAAAACCAAGCGTCTTCCTACGCAGCTTACTAAGAGGCATAGGCCAGGATTATCTGAGCCATCTAAACTGGCTTTTGCGGCATCCGCTGCGCTATCCACTAAATCGTCAAGCTGTGTGCGCATAAGGCGACAAACCGCTCCCTCAGGTACATCACCGGCAAATCGCAAACTTTGGGTGGCTTCGTCTATACCTAGTAAGGTGCGAACCAGTTTGCTGTCATCGTTGGGGAGCTTCACACTTAAGGGAAAGCGTAAGCCGCTGCCGGGTAAATCAATTGCCATATTCCCTAGGTACTTTTTGTACAGAGTTAGCGCCGGTTGGCCATCAATTTCCATAACAATATTGCCTGTGGAGCGGGTTACGATGCGCTCGGTACCAAACTCATGCCAACCTGCAAAACAAGTACTGCGTACTTGAATGTCGCCGTAGATCCCTAACGCCGCAATACAGCCATTGCGGGCAGGGGCGTTGGCCATCACCCACGTGGTACCAAAACGAGTGCCATCACCGGCCAAGCCGCCACTTACGGCAATTTCTTGTTCCCAAAAGCCCTTGGCTAGATCGCTGCCATTTACTTTTTGACCATCAGACAAAATAAAAATATGGCGTAGACCTTGTTCTTGTAGCGTGGCGAGCAAGTTTTTGCTTAAGGCAAGCAAATCACTGCTTTGCTCCGTATCCATAGCCACTAAACGTACTCGGCTATGCGTGAACTTCACTGCGGTGATGGCCATGTCCTGATCGCTTAATCTAGCCCCCAGCACATTACCCGCAGAGGAGCAGCCTAAAATACATGCCTTGGGGAAGCGCTGGCGTAGTTCAGAATAACAATCGGCACCATAAAAGTAAGGCGTGTCTGCAGCAATAAACACTAGATCTGCATCGCTAAGGTTTTGCCCAATTTCACCCCACCCTAGTGTGGGGGTCCAATACCACTGCTGCGTTTGCACAATTCATATCCTTTTTTAATTAGGCGTTTGTTGGGTATCGTGTATTGGCGTTTTCAAAAAAGTCTGCAAGATGCAGTTAATATTAAGATGAATTAGAAAAGTGATCGCTTGAATTCAAGCTGTCCTTGGAATAGGCGGTATAGAAGCAGTAAGATTCATTCTTTACTGCACTAGCACAAGGCATTATCAAGATATGGTAGCGCTATAATTACTTTGGAAGCTATATGGTGGTGAAGGCTTGATGTCTTGTAAGCTTGTATTGGTAGTTTAAATAAAATATAGCTTATTTTTATTGTGAAATATTGGTAAGTAGGATGTTTAAATTTTGCTTCATAGGAAGTGTGCGGTTAGCCATTATACTCAGCACACCGATTGAGGCATGTAGCAAAGTGATGAGAATGGCCCTTGAGAAATGGCCGCCTTATATGTTTGTGGATGCTAAAGGTCAAGCTAGCTGGGCTAGATATTGAATTAGCTCAAGCCATATTTAAAGAAGCGGGCTGCCCATTGATTATTTTGGCGGAACTACCTTGAAAGCGCCGCTTAAATATGTTTATGAATGGCCATCTAGATCTGATACGCCAGAGCAGCGAAGCTTTAGTTGGCTTACTATCTGATGTTACGCAGGTCTTTAGGTGGAATGCGCTCTGCAGCTGATTGAGAAAATCCTAACTCATTGATTTTTCATAATGGGTGCGTAACATCAGTTACTATCCCTATAAAAAAGAATCAGTCAGCCTATTAGCGCCCAATGTGGGTTGGTATGGTGAGAGTTTTAAGGCGCATTCTTTGCGGCTGCATGAAGCGTATTTAGTCTCTCCATTGGAAGAAATATTTACTCAAGCCGTCAAAATGCTTGCTTCTCATCGTGCAGAGTTGGTTTTAGAGGGGACGGCGGCTTTAATTGATGAGGCTAAGAAAATGAATATTGAAATTCAGCCCCTGCCTATGAATATTAGTAATGATCAAGTGAGTTTTATGCTAAGCAAAAATAGTGTTACCTCAGAATATATTCAGGCTTTAAATACTGCAATTACTCGGTTAGAAAAATGCGGAGCACTGGCTAAGATTAGTGAAAATATGGCATGTAGTTTGGGAGTATTTGAATTTATGTAAAAGGTATTAAATATGAATAAATATAGTCTGGTGCTGATTAAAACGTAGCTCAACAAGACTATAAAAAATATTGGGCTTTGCATGCTCATCACCAAATTATGACTTATATCCACTTTAAATATTAGTTATGCAGAATACCTTAATCAAGTTGTAGAAGAGGAATCACCGTATTTGTTTTTATACAATAGTACTGACAATGAGCATCAGAGCCACAATGAGTAATAAAACGGCACTGGTTTTTTGCAATACAGATTGTGTCGTGATGGCTGATCAAGTAATGGTTCAATGCGCTGAGCAAAATAGTAATGGGCACAGCAAATGGCAAATTAATAACGCAGAAAAGTAGCCTCTAAAATATGCGATATCGCCCGCCTTAAAACAAAAGCCCCTGCTTGATTGCCAAGCAGGGGCTTTATCATCAACGGTGTGATGAGCAGGGCTGTTTTAGATTACAGATGAGGCAGAAGCGTTACCTGATTTTTTGTGAACGGCTGAGGCCGCAGATGCTGCGTGTTTTTTAGCTTGGGCTTTTTGCACTGTTGACGCTGCAGATGCTGCGTGTTTTTTAGCTTGGGCTTTTTGCACTGTTGACGCTGCAGATGCTGCGTGTTTTTTAGCTTGGGCTTTTTGCACTGTTGACGCTGCAGATGCGTGGAGTTTTGAGTGTTTTGCTGGTGCTACTTTAGTGGCGTGTGATTCAATTTTAATCGGAGTGGATGCAGATTCTGCTGCTACACCGAAAGCGGTAGTTGCAACAAATACTGTAGCAGCGATAGTTATGAGTAGTTTGTTCATGGCTTGGCTTCCTAATTTTAGGTCGGTGGTGGAGCGGACAAATTCAGTATCTACTCTCCGGATTCAGAGTTCGATAAGGCTTTGGTTGCGATGTGTAACCATCTGTTTTTTTGTAATTCATTTGGCATTTTTTGGCTAAATTACGAGCTTAAGTTTCGTTCGAAGTTCATCAAATCTGCGCTAGGTTTTAATGAATAAAGCTGTGCCAGCCTGCCGCCCGAGGAAATTTTTTCATCGCTGAGATTAAAGATGCTGGATACCTCGATCCGGTGCATCAGGCTTTTGCGCTGCACTGGCTTTTCAATAATCGCTTCGGTCACCGATTTGAGTTGGGCAATGGTAAAGCGCTCTGGCAGGCAAAAAATCGGCATCATTGAATAGAGGGTTTTTTGTTGGAGCCGCTGTTTAGCTAATTTAATAGCCTAGCAGCCTGTCGGACTTAGCATCAGTCAGCTGTAAAATCACCTGATCGGCTTATATTTCACCAGATTTTTGACCAATAACTCGTTATTGGCGTTGCAAATCCGGCAAAATCTGGTCTGACCATGCGATTTTTCGCTTCGACCGTCTAAGTCCGACAGGTTGCTAGCGGAACTTGACTGGTTTTATGCGTAATCAGCTCAGCTATGGTTTTGATGTAGAAACAATGCAGGAGTTGACAGCCATATTACTGGTGCTTACTCTGCTATTCCTTTCGCTATTTATATGGCAAAAGGGGCTGCATGCTTAGTTTTTCTACAATGCTTATTTTTTCAGCTGCTGCTCTGGCGTTAACCGTTACACCTGGTCCAGATATGTTGCTAATCGCTTCCTCTAGCGTGAGCCAAGGCAAAAGAGCGGGCTTTGCCACGCTGTCAGGCATTATAGCGGGCACGTATTGCCATGCCCTTGCGGCTGCTTTGGGCTTATCACAACTCTTATTACGCCTTCCCTTTGCTTTTAATCTGTTGCGCTTTGCCGGTGTGGCTTATCTATTTTATTTAGCATGGAAAACCTTTCGTTCTAAGGCCGCTGTTTTCTGCCCAAATGTCTCTATGCCAAAAATATCGGCTAGGCAGGCTTTTTTGCGTGGGCTGTTGACCAATCTGTTTAACCCAAAAATGATGTTGTTTGTGCTGGCTCTGTTTCCGCAGTTTGTAAGGCCTGAAGCAGGGGCCGTGGCGATGCAGATCATGCTGCTGGCGACAGTATTAAACCTGATTGGATTACTAGTAAATGGTGTGGTGATTTTTGCTGCGGGTAAATTAAGCACGTTGCAATCTGATCGTCCGAATGCATGGCCGCAGTATTTGTTATCGCTTGTGTTTGTTGGGCTGGCGGCGCGGTTGATGATTTTGTAAATGTGCGCTCGGCATCATGCATATTTTTGAGCGGTGGTCTTGAAGCTATATGTTGCCTCTTGCGCTGACAGGGGGGCTTTGGTCTCAACAAGGCTGAAGCGGTGATGTGGTTTTTAATGCTTAAAGTCAAGCATGTCGCTTTTGCACTCAGCCTATCTCGCTATCTGGCGTAATTTATTAGACAGCCTGTAGTATAGAGCGGCGCCACTTGCATGGGCGGTGGCTTTAGCTCACGGGAGAATACAATGAATCAGTTGCAAAAAATGCTGCTCGGTATCTGTGTTTTGGGCACTTTGCAGGCAGAAGCTGCTGCACCCATGGTTAAAACTTCAGCTCCGGGGTTTTATAGGGTAATGCTGGGAGATTTTGAAATCACTGCGCTTTCAGATGGTACGGTGGCCTTGCCGGTGAATACGCTGCTCACCAATATCAGCAAGGGGAAGATTGATAAGGCGTTGGCAAAGTCTTATTTAAGCAGCCCGCTAGAAACATCGGTGAATGCCTATCTGATTAATACTGGCGATAAGCTGGTACTGGTGGATACCGGCGCAGCAGGTTTATTTGGCCCGACCTTGGGGCATTTTATGGAAAACTTAAAAGCCGCAGGCTATCAGCCAGAGCAGATCGATGAAATTTATATCACCCATTTGCACGGCGATCATATGGGTGGGTTAATGGTGGGCGAGCAGCTGGCGTTTCCTAATGCCGTGCTGCGAGTGGATCAGCGTGATATTGATTTCTGGCTAAGCCAAGCCAATATGGACGCGGCCCCAGAAGCGATGAAAGGCTTTTTTAAAGGCGCAGTGGCTTCAATTGGCCCTTGGGTTAAGGCAGGGAAGTTAAAGACTTTTGATGGCAATACGGATTTAATCCCTGGTGTGAAGTCGGTTTCTACCTATGGGCATACCCCAGGGCATAGCATTTATATGGTAGAAAGCCGTGGGCAAAAGCTGGCGCTTTGGGGTGATTTAATGCACGTTGCCGCGGTGCAATTTGCTACGCCTGAGGTGACGATTCAGTTTGATACTGATAGTAAATCCGCTGCCAAGCAGCGTCAGCAAGCTTATGCCGAAGCTGCAAAACAAGGCTATTTGATTGGCTCCGCTCATTTATCCTTCCCTGGGCTTGGGCATTTACGTAAGGTAGACAAGGGCTATAGCTGGCTACCAGTGAATTACTCGCCCATGTATGGTAAGTAAGTGATGTGAGTAAGGGCACGCCCGTCATTTTTTGCCTTAGCATAAAAGTGGCGGGGTTTTGACCTCCTTTTTGATCTGCAACCCATTTTATTTTTGTATCTAAGCACTCTTTTTCGGACTTATCAGTAAATGAAATATCTGGTCATTGGTCATCCCATTGCGCATAGCAAATCTCCCCAAATTCATCAGGCTTTTGCTGAACAATTTAATTTGCTGGATTTTACCTACGAGCGCTGCTTGGCTCCTTTAGATGGCTTTGCTGCGCTGCTGGCGGAGTTTGCAGAGGCAGGTGGTGGTGGGGTAAATGTCACAGTACCATTTAAAGAAGAAGCCTTTCGGTTGTGTACAGCGCTAACCGAGCGTGCCGCTGCTGCAGGGGCTGTGAATACCATTAAGTGTGCAGATGGCGTGCTGCTTGGCGACAATACCGATGGCGCAGGCTTGGTAGCAGATCTATTACGGCATACCGGCTTAGCAGGCAAGCGCATTTTGCTACTAGGGGCTGGGGGGGCGGCTTGTGGCGTGCTGCTGCCTTTATTGGCAGAAAAACCGCTGAGTTTAACCATTGCCAATCGCTCTGTAGCGCGGGCGATTAGCCTAGCCGAAAAATTTAGCGGCAATATAAAAATTACGGCGCAGGCTTTTGATACTTTAGCTGGTGAGTTTGATGTGATTATCAATGCCACTTCAGCGAGCTTGGCGGGGGATACGCTGCCCTTAGCCACTACTATTTTTGCTCGTGATTGTTTGGCTTACGACATGATGTATGGCAAGGGTGAAACGCCGTTTATGAAGCAAGCCCGCTTAGCGGGTGCCTCACAATGCAGCGATGGTTTAGGTATGTTGCTAGGGCAGGCGGCTGAGGCTTTTTATGTATGGACCGGTTTGCGTGCGGATGTGCAACCCGTATTGGCGGCAATGCGGGCGGCTTTGTAATGGCAAAGCGATCAGTCGCCGGCTGGTTAGGCCGTATATTCTTGGGTGTGCTGGCGCTATTTTTGCTCTGGAATCTATGGATTGTTGGGCATGTGTTGATGTGGAAATGGATTAATCCGTCCGCCACTTCTTTTATGAGTGAGCAACTGGGGCAATTGCAGCAAAATAATCCAGACGCCGAGCTACGGCATACATGGGTACCGTATGCGCAAATCTCCCCAAATCTAAAACGCGCCCTAGTGGCGAGTGAAGACGCAAAGTTTCTAGATCATGAGGGTTTTGATTGGGAGGGGATTCAGGTGGCTTGGGAGAAAAACCTAAAGAAGGGCCGTATTGTGGCGGGAGGCTCGACCATTAGCCAACAGCTCGCAAAAAACCTATTTTTATCGAGCGCCCGCAATCCGCTGCGCAAAGTAGAGGAAGCTATTATCACCGTGATGCTGGAAGCCATCTTAGATAAGCGGCGCATTTTTGAAATCTATTTAAATGTGATCGAGTGGGGTAATGGTGTTTTTGGCGCGGAGGCCGCGGCGCGTTACTACTACAAAACCAGTGCGGCCCGTTTAGGCGCAAGCCAAAGCGCTAAATTAGCTTCGATGGTGACTAATCCACGCTATTACGATAAAAACCGTAGTGATCGCAAGCTGCTGCGTAAAAGTAGTATTGTTTTACGCCGTATGCCTTATGCAGATATTCCTTAATTTTTACCTGTTCTTGATTTGCCGCTGTAAATCAAGGACCGATAGCGGTTTATTCGCTTTTTGTAAATTGAATATTAGGGAGTTTACTTTGCGTTGAAGGCTGTTTTTTATAAGAAATAAAATAGATCTGATATTTTACTTACGTATATTTGTTTTGTTATTATTTTGCAGTGTGTTTAGCTGACGTATATATGCAATTGTTAGTCAGTTCACAGTCAAATATCTTGAGTAAGTGAATTAAACAGAATATTCTGCAGTAATTCTCCCTAACGGCCTTATCCTAATGGCACAACATGCTGAAATTAATCGCTTAATTGCTGAATGTGATCGCCTTGTTTATCTTGATCCCAATCTAAGCTTGAAATATGCAGAAGAGGCTTACGCCTTGTTGGCGGGCTGCGACATCCCGATGCTTGTGCGCGTCACGCTGGCTTACTCACGCTCACTGATGGCATTTGGCCGAATTGAGGAGTCCCTTGCTTGCCTGCTTAAAGCACTGACGCAGACAGAGGTGGAGAATCAGCGCGCGGTGCAAGAAGATTTACTCCAAGAGCTAGCCGTCAGCTATTACAGCATGGGGCAATACGAAGAGGCGGCAGAGTATTGGGCGGATTGCATTAATAGTGCAGATTTTTCTGCAGCAGCAAAGCTTAATGGGCATATAGGTATTGGCATGATTTATTTTGCCTACGGCCAGATTGAGCAAGCTTTAGCTCAGCATAAAATGGCAGTTTCCTTGCTCAATCATCAAATGCCAGCCATAAGCCATGCACGGGCTTGGATTAATCTGGCATCCAGTTATTTTCAATTAAAGCAATGGCATGAAAGTCAACATGCTTTGTTGATGGCCTACCCCTTTGCCCAAGGGGCGGATCATCAAGAATTTGTTGCTGAGATTTATCTCTGCATGGCACAGATTGCCTTAGAAACGAATAACTTAGATGTCGCAAGGAAAAAATTAGCGCAGGCTAAGCGCTGTTGTAAGGTTTGGGTTTGGGGAGAAATGCAGCAGCAGTTACTACATGGGCGTATTTTTCTTGCCACTGGTCGCTTGGATGAGGCTATTTGTTATTTTAAACAGGGGCTGAAAAACGCCAATGAGATGGGAGCGAGTAAGTACATACTCAAGGCTTATCACTTTCTTTCGATGGCATACCAGCGCGCTGGGGATAAGGAAAATGCAGAAAGTGCTTATGGAAACTATCAAGCCGCTTGTGTGCGATGCGAGATATCCAGCCAAGGTGATTGCTTACAAAAAATAGGTAAGTTACTGACTTTTAAAAAGGATTCTGTGGAAATGCTGCACTGCGCATAGATTGTCATAACTACAAGTGTTAAGATTGGAAGCGTAAACTAAATGTCAATTTGGTGTCATAATGCTTGCGTCCCCTGTCGATCAGCTCCTGCAGCGAGCTAAGCAATTAATTTCTTCCCGCAGCGTTGATTCGCTGGGGTTTGCGACGCAGGCGTGTGACTTGGCTGTGCAGCTTGGCTGCCGTTTAAGTGAGGCAGCAGCTTTAACGGTTTATTCCAGCGTCTTACAGCTACTTGGCCAGCATCGTGAGGCAATCAAGATCTTAGATAAGGTCTTAGATATCGCAGAAACCGATGAGCTGGGTGTGTGGCGAGGGGAAGCCTTACAGCTTATGGGGGTTAATACTTACATATTGGGTGAGTATGAAAGCGCTGAGAAATATTGGTTCTGCTGCTTAGAGCTCTCAGCACAGGCCATAGAAACCACACAGCGTTTATGTGCCCATATTGGCTTAGGGCAACTTTATTATGCTCATGAGCAATTTGAAGTAGCGCTTATTCATCATAAAATGGCGCAAGATTTAGCAAAAAAAGAACATAATGCCAATTACCAAAGTATCTGCCTTATTAATATCGCCATTGATCTTTATCGTTTAAATCGTCTAGATGACGCAATGTCAATTGCAAGGCAAGCGCTCCCTTTGGTACGCGCCGAAGGCAATTACGAGCTAGAGGCGGAGGTGTATAGCGTTTTCGGTTTAATTCGGTTAGAGCGTGGGGATGTTGAACGCGCTAGGATGAATTTTCTGGTGGCTTTAAAAATTAATCGTCTACATATTAATACTTGGAATGAAGCAGCTAATTTGCTGGCCTTAGGGCGTTGTTCTTTAGCTGGGGGGGAGTATGAAGCAGCGCTGGATGAATTGCATCGTGCATTTGCCGTAGCAGATGTGATGGAATCACAGAAATTATTAGCGGATATTCATGAAATATTTTCGCATGTGTATCAAAAAATGAATTTGCCAGAAAAAAAAGAGCAACATGAGTTAGCGCATAAAAAACTACGTATATTACTACTAGAGCAATCTGCATCTGCACAGCTGCGCTCAATGGAGCTGGCATTGTTAGTGCCTAGCTAAGCATTAGATGCAAAAGCGCCCATTTCTTAGAAACAGCAAGAAGGCATTCAATAAAAATGATAGCCGTGGTTTTATTTAATACGATTTACCTTGATCTAATGGATTAGTATGTCCTAATTTGATGGTAGATTAATATTACGAGCAAAAGCGCCAGTATGTCTATTCATGATGCCATTGATGAAATAAATATCCGTGCTCGCCAGATCAGCTTGGTAAATAAGCCTGAGGCGTTTCAGCTTGCAGAATCTGCGTGTCAGCTTGCCACCCAGTCTAAATATAATTTGGGCTATGCCCAGGGGCTACTCAATCAAGCCTTAGCTTTGGCGCAAAGTCCCACTTTTGATGAAAGTATGGCTTTAATGCGGCATAGCTTGTTGCTAGGCGAAGAGCATTCTTTACGTGAGCATGTAGTGGATTGCTTGCAAGAAATTGCCGGTGCTTATTACGCACAATGCCAATATGATTTATCCTTACAGTATTGGTCTTATTGCTTGGATATTTCTTTAAATATTACTAATAATGAAGCTTATATTCAAGCGCACATTGGCATAGGCCAAATTTATTTTGCTCATGATGATTTCCCTAGCGCATTAGAACACTATCAACAGGCTGCTGAGTATTTACCAAGAATTAATAATGATAAATTAACGGCTTCTTTGTTAATTAATTTAGGTGCTGTTTATTTGTCTCTAATGCAATACGATAAAGCTTTGTTGGCTTTGAAAGATGGCTTGCTTCAGGCTAAAAAAATAAATAATCATGAATGTATTTCTGAGTCTTTATGCTTGATTGGCCAAGTTGAATGGGCATTGAGGATAAAAAATTCTGCACATAAAAATCTGCAACAAGCACTTAAGCTTAATAAAAAATTAAATAATCAATGGGGTATTGCAGTCAATTTATTAGCTTTAGGTAGAATGAGTTTAGAAAAAGGAGATGATAAATTATCCTTGAAATATTTAACCCTAGGTTTGTCTAATGCGATGCAAAGAAATTCTGTAAATTTAGTATTGCAATTTGAGCAGTTATTGGCAGAATTGGCTGAGCGGCGTGGCGATTATAAATTGGCATTTGAACATTTAAAACGTTTTAGCTTAGGTCTACAAACATTTAATAACCAACTTTCCCCTCATAAATTGCATGCAATGAAAATGCAATTAGAAATGGAAAACGCGCGCTTAGAAAACGATGATTTACGCCGCCAGCGGGCAAGCCAGCATAGGGAAATTCAGCGGGTAGAGCGGCTGGCTAGTTACGATGGGTTAACGGGCATTTTAAATCGTCGTGGCTTAGAGGAGCAGGGGTGTGAGCTGTTTTTACGCCAATGCCAAAGCCAGAAATCGTTGTCAGTGTTAATGATCGATGTGGATCACTTTAAGCGGGTGAATGATCGTTGTGGCCATCCAGTGGGCGATAAAGTATTGCGGCAGATTGCTGCGTTACTTAAATCGGGTTGTCGTCAAGATGATTTAGTCGGGCGGTATGGGGGTGAGGAGTTTGTGGTGCTTTTGCCAAACCATGAAGGCGTGGCAGCAACAGAAGTAGGGGAGCGGCTGCGTAGCCTAGTCGATGCTTGGATTTGGTCAAGAATCCATCCAGAACTAAGCATCACCATCAGTGTAGGCATTGCCAGTATTGTGGATGATGCTTCATTAGAAGCCTTGCTTAGTCGCTCTGATCAGTGCCTGTATCAAGCTAAGCAGCAGGGGCGTAATCGGGTGGTGGTTTAAGCATTGTTCTCGCTGTTTTGGGGCTGGTTTTAAGCCGTTTATCTACGCTTCGTTTTTCCTCAAGATTCTTAAATCTAGGCTTTATATAGGTAATGGCTCTAGAAATAGTTCGTTTTGTTGCATTGCGGCTATTTTTTTACTTTGGCCTATATTGCGCTTAAGCTATTAAAAATGGGTGTTTAAGGGTTGGGGGCGGATATCCCCACAAAAAATGGGGCTATAACAATGGGGGTTTTCCGCTAAAATCAACGCTCCCATGACCCCGCAAGCCCTAAGAGTCCCCCATGGCCGAGCCTATTAATACTCCCATCCCACTTCAGCAGCATGCTGCGCATGATCGTCTGCGCGAAATTCCTTACAATTACACCTCGTTTTCCGATCGTGAGATTGTGATTCGCTTGCTTGGGGATGATGCCTGGCAAGTGCTGGATGATCTGCGCCAGCAACGTAAAACCGGCCGGTCTGCGCGGATGTTGTTTGAAGTGCTGGGCGATATCTGGGTTGTGAAGCGTAATCCCTATCTGCAAGATGATTTACTCGATAATCCTAAGCGCCTGAATATGCTGGCTGAAGCTATGCATCACCGTGTGCATGAGATCGAAAAACGTCGTCAAGAAAACACCCAGGTTGCGCTGCTGATTGATCGCACCCGCGAGGCGGTAGAGCGCTTTGAGCGCGAGTTTATCGATGTAGCTCTGCTGCGCCGTAAAGTGCTCAAAAAAATGGGCCGCATTACTCGCAATGACAATATTTGTTTTGATGGCTTGGCGCGGGTTAGTCATGTTACTGACGCTACCGACTGGCGCGTTGAATACCCCTTTGTGGTGCTGGCCCCCGATACCGAAGAAGAAATGGCCCCCTTGGTGGCCGCCTGTATTGAGTTGGGTTTAACCATTATCCCGCGTGGCGGTGGTACGGGTTACACCGGTGGTGCCGTGCCGCTGACGGCGCTCTCTGCCGTGATTAACACAGAAAAACTCGACCAACATAATGGGGTTGAATATCGTGAGCTGCCTGGCGTTGAGGGCAAAGTAGCAACGATTCAGTGCGGCGCAGGGGTAGTGACACGCCGCGTGATGGAAACCGCCGAAGCTGCGGGGCTGGCTTTTGCGGTTGATCCAACCTCGGCAGATGCCTCCTGTATTGGCGGCAATGTGGCGATGAATGCGGGTGGTAAAAAGGCGGTGCTATGGGGCACTGCACTGGATAATCTGGTGAGCTGGAAGATGGTTGATCCAGACGGCAACTGGATGTTTATCGAGCGCATGGATCACAATATGGGCAAGATCCATGATGCCAAACAAGCCACATTCCGTATTCGCAAATTTAAGCCCGATGGCAAAACGCTGATCAGCGATGAAAACTTGGTGATCCCTGGCAATAAATTTCGCAAGGAAGGCCTAGGTAAAGACGTAACTGATAAATTCCTTTCCGGCCTGCCGGGTATTCAGAAAGAAGGCACCGACGGGCTGATTACCAGCGCCCGCTTTGTGCTGCACCGCATGCCCGCGCATGTGCGCACCGTTTGCCTAGAGTTTTTTGGTGAAGTGAGCCGTGCTGTGCCATCGATTGTAGAAATCAAAGATTATCTGGATGCGCATTCCAGTGTGCAGCTGGCTGGGCTGGAGCATTTAGATTGGCGCTATGTGCGTGCCGTAGGCTACGCCACCAAGGCCAAGGGCCATGGCCGGCCTAAAATGGTGCTGGTGGCTGATTTAGTCTCGGACGATGAAAATGCGGTTGGTGAGGCAGCCAGCCACGTGGTGAAGTTGGCTAATGTACGTGGCGGTGAAGGCTTTGTAGCGGTAACACCAGAGGCAAGAAAGAAATTCTGGCTTGATCGCGCCCGCACTGCAGCGATTGCGCGCCACACCAATGCGTTTAAAGTAAACGAAGACGTGGTTATTCCGCTGCCACGCTTGGGTGAGTATTCCGACGCCATTGAGCGGATTAATATCGAGCTGTCTTTAAACAGCAAGCTGGATCTGTTGGATAAGCTGCAAGATTTCTTTGCTCATGGCCGCCTGCCTGTCGATGCTGGGGACGCGCCGGTTAGCGCAGAAGAATTTATTGGCGATCGGCGTGAAAGCGCGTTGGCGCTGATTGAGAAATCACGCTTTCACTGGCAGTGGATTTTTGATCACCTCGATGATTCCTTCGAGCTATACCGCGCCGCCTTCCCAACCATGCCTTTAGAAAAAGAGCTGATTGGCGATGATATTCCGCAAAGTGTGTTCCTTGCGCTGCGTGATTTTGTGCTGCGGGTAAGCTGGAAGCGCGAGTTGATGGGCGAGCTGGAAACATTGTTCTCTGGCCGCACGGATAAATCCATTATGGAGCTGGTGTTTGCCATTCAGCAAAAAGTGCTGAAAGGCCGCACTTGGGTTGCGCTGCATATGCACGCTGGCGACGGCAATGTGCATACCAATATCCCCGTGAATTCTGACGACTATGAAATGCTGCAACGCGCACACAAAGCCGTGGCGCGGATTATGGGCGTGGCTAGAAACCTGAACGGGGTGATCTCTGGTGAACACGGCATTGGCATTACCAAGTACGAATTTTTAAGCCGCGAAGAGTTGCTGCCGTTTGAAGCCTATAAGCAGCGGGTAGACCCAAACGGCCACTTTAATAAAGGCAAGCTGATGCCAGGGGCGGATCTGGCAAATGCCTACACGCCATCATTTAGCCTGCTCGGGGCCGAGTCGCTGATCTTAGAAGCGTCCGACATCGGCGAGATTAGCAATAGCGTAAAAGACTGCTTGCGCTGCGGAAAATGTAAGCCGGTGTGTAGCACGCACGTGCCTCGGGCTAATTTACTGTACAGCCCGCGTAATAAGATTCTGGCAACGGGCTTACTCACCGAAGCGTTTTTATACGAAGAGCAAACGCGCCGTGGCGTGTCACTCAAGCATTTTGATGAGCTAGGGGACGTGGCTGACCATTGCACGGTATGCCATCGCTGCTTAAATCCTTGCCCAGTGAATATCGATTTTGGTGATGTTTCGGTGGCCATGCGTAATTTCTTGCGCAAAGAGGGCAAAAAGAAATTTAACCCGATCACCGCACTGGGTATGGGTTTCTTAACTATTAAAGATCCCGCCACTATCAAGCTGATCCGCAAAGTGACTATTGAGTGGGGCTATAAAGGGCAGCGGTTGGCGCATGCCATCGCTAAACGTATGGGCTTGCTGAAGCCTGCCTTGAAAGCGCCACCTGCCACGCTGGGCAAGGCTTCGATCAAAACGCAGGTGATTCATTTTATTAATAAGCCAATGCCAGGTGGCCTGCCTAAGAAAACCGCCCGTGCCCTCTTGGATGTAGAAGACGCAACGACCGTGCCGGTGATTCGTGATCCGCAAAGGATGAATGAAGAGCAGGAATCCGTGTTTTATTTCCCTGGTTGCGGCTCGGAGCGCTTATTTAGCCAGGTGGGGCTCGCCACGCAAGCCATGCTTTGGCATGTGGGCACCACCACCGTGCTGCCGCCGGGTTATCTCTGCTGCGGTTACCCGCAAACATCGGGCGGTGAGAAAGATAAGGGCGATAAGATCACTATGGATAATCGCGTGTTATTTCACCGCCTTGCCACCACGCTCAATTACCTTGATATCAAAACGGTGATTGTGTCTTGCGGCACCTGTATGGATCAGCTGCAAAGGTATCAGTTTGAGCTGATCTTCCCCGGCTGCCGTCTCTTAGATATTCACGAATATTTGCTGGAAAAAGGCGTGAAATTGCAGGGCGTAAGCGGTGAGCGTTATATGTACCACGAGCCATGTCACACCCCGATGAAAACTTATAAAGGCATCGATGTGGCCAACCAGCTGATGGGCGAAAAAGTGGAGCTGAACGATCGCTGCTGTGGTGAATCAGGTACTTTTGGCGTATCCAAACCGCAAATCGCCACGCAAGTACGCTTCAGAAAAGAAGAGGAAATGAAAAAAGGCGCAGATAAATTACGCGCCGAATCTGGCGTACTGGTGGATAAAGCTGGCAAGCCCGCGCCAGTAAAAATCCTCACATCATGCCCATCCTGCCTGCAAGGCTTAAGCCGCTATAACGACGATGCAGGCACCACCGCTGACTACATCGTGGTTGAAATTGCTAAAACGATACTCGGTGAAAACTGGATGCCGGAATACGTAGCAAAAGCACGCAATGGTGGGATTGAGCGGGTGCTGTTGTAAGGTTGATAAAGCGTGGGTATGGGGATCGCCATCATATTAAAGTGTGGTGGGTGATATAGGGTGGCCACCCGTCCCACGCGTTTTCGCAAACCTGAGATAGGGACTTAAACATGTCTCGCCATCGGCGTGCAGTAGTGATGGGAGGCGGCTACTTTTTTACGGTAGTTACCTATCAGCACCGAGCTATATGTGATGCTTTTATGCGTCTAGTGTCCGTTGCAATTGAAGAGGTGCGAGCCTCTCGCCCATTTATCATTGATGCATGAGTTTTATTGCCAGATCATTTACATTGCATTTGGATATAGCCATCTACCCCGATCAAACTGAGGTAAGTAGTGCCGATTTTTTACGTGCGGTGCATCGTATTTGTCCCCTAAAAATCAAGACTATTTTGACCGACAATGGCACTCACAAACCGACTGTTTTACCCGTAAAGCGAAGACGCCGAGCGGGCAGCATGTGTTTGATCGTGAGGTGCCGTACTGAAAATTGAGCACTGCCTTATTCCCTCACGCCCCCCGCAAACAAACGGAATGGTGGAGCGTTTCAATGAGCGAATTAGCGAGGTCATTGAGTAAACGCGCTTTGCCTTATTGGCTGAGCTAAAAGTGACTATGGAGAATTATTTAAAGACCTACAGTTACCACATTCCACAAAAAGCACTTGATCACGAACCCCCTATTCAACCAATGAAAAAATGGCAAGAAAACAAATCTGAATGATTTAGAAAACGAGATTTATAATATGTCGAGACTTGACACTTATGCTACTAATGATAGTAGATAATGTATTCATATTACGACGCTAGGATAATTTGATCAAATATGCCATTGCACTCTAGAATTGATTGCTCTAAATCAATAAATACCTGCTGACAATACAATATTTCAGAAGAATGCACGCCATCTTCAAGTAATTCACAAATAAATAGCGTTTCCTCATCTTGCACAATGCGTGCTGCTCCTTTTAGCTTATGTGTTAATTCGTTTATTAAGTGATAGTTTTGCGAATGAATAGCTTGTTTTAATGCCGCCAGATCGTTGATATTGGTGGCTTGCATGATGCTAATAAACTCCCTTAGCACCTCTTTATTATCAAAAGAAAATTGCCGGATCGTGTCATTAATCGTGTTAAAGCGTGCAATATCAAATTGATTATTTGTCTCTTGGACACGCACATTAGATAAAACCTCAGCCAGCTGATTGATATTCACTGGTTTGATCAGGCAGCGATTCATTCCTGCTTCTTGCGCCCGAATCGCTGTGCTTTCTCTGGCATCGGCGGTATAGCCGATAATAAAAATACTGTCACCTAATTGTTCGCGCACATGTTTAGCAAAGGTAAAGCCATCAATTTCAGGCATAAAGCAATCACTGATAATGGCATCAAAATGACTGTGTTTCAGCAGCTCTAAAGCCTCATAAGCGGTGCTAAGACAACACACCTTGCTCAGGCCCAGAAAATGCAGCTGCTGTTCGAGCAGTAAGCGGTTGGCAGGGTGGTCATCGACCACCAGCAGCTTCAGTGCAGGGTCTGTGCGTGGCTGGGTGCTTAGTTCCTGATCCGCGCCGGCGCTGTCAACGATTTGGCTGGGTATCTTTAGCAGCACCGTTGTGCCGGCATCAGGTGCGCTGCGCAGAGATATTTCCCCTTGCATTTGTTTGACTAAATTAGCGCAGATCCATAATCCCAGCCCAGTGCCTGTTTTGCTCGAAAGCTCGCCCTGTGCATAGGCTTCAAATATTTTTGCCTGTGATTCCTCAGAAATCCCACTGCCCGTATCGGTGACTTCAATCGCTAAAAGGGGCGGCTCATTTTGTCTGACCAGCCAGTTGACTTTAATGCTAACAGAGCCGCTATGTGTGAATTTAATAGAATTGCCAATTAGGTTACCTATAACCTGAGCCAGCCGTTTTTCATCGAGTAATACTAATTTTGGCAGATCAGGATCAAGATGAATCTTAAATTGCAGCCCGTTTTCTTTAATAATCGGGCGATAAACAGCATCAATGCCATCAAACAGGTGATACAAAGCGCAGGGGTGAGGTGAGATACTCAGTTTTCCAGCTTCTATTTTGGCCTGATCTAATATCCCATCTAATAAATTCAACAGGCTGTTTGCCGATTGAAAAATAGCAGAAAGATTACGATTGCTTAATTTTTTCAGTTCCAGCTCAATTAAACCTAAAATCGCATTCATTGGGGTACGAATTTCATGGCTGATAATAGCCAGAAATGTGGATTTAGCCCGGTTCGCTGTTTCTGCTTCGTTTTTAGCCTTCAGCAGCTGACGCCCATTTTCTTTTTGTTGTGAAATGTCAAACCAGCCACCCAGCACGGCATTTTGATCAAGGGTGATCGAAACAAAGGGTTTAGACCAAAGCATCAGATCATGCTTATTGTCTTTAGTTTGAACGTCCATTTCTTCATAAATTGTATCGTTGCTTGTTGATGCGCTTACCATGAGCTGTGTTAAACGTGCGTGCAGTGCTTCTTTTTCAATTGCATTATTAATCAGATTATTATATCTCTGATTAGAAATATGAATTTCTTGGCTTGGAAGATTAATAAATAATGCAAAAGGGAGCTGGTCGATCAGTCTGGATAGTGTATTAAGCTGCTCTTTAAGCATTTTACTATATTTGCGCGATTTATAGTTGCGAATAAATATATAAACAAGCAGAATAAAAGTTATAAACATAAGCAATAAAAATATTGCCCGGTAATTAGATTGCTGATTTAGGCTCAAACCCTTGTGCACGGTGGTTGATTTATTATTCAGCCAGTTGGTGCTGATCCCATTCAATTCTTCTTGCGAAATGCTCAAAACAGCTTTGTTAATTATTTCAGCCAGTATCGGTTTTTTAAGGGTGGTGGCAATAGCGATATTTGACGGTGTTGGGTCAGTTACGCCAATAATCTGAAATTTTTCGGTTTTCTCAGTAGAAATAATCGCTGTTGAAGAGCGCAAATTATTAATGATGGCATCTACTTTACCTTGCTCCAGTAACTGAAAAGTAGACAGCAGATCTGGTGCGTCAATAAAGGTAATTTTCTTAAATAGTTCAGGGTCAAGTATGGTTTCTTTAGCGATGGAATTTCTGATCACACCAACCTTTTTACCCGCCAGATCATTAGTGGAGTGTATTTCTGTATTATCGGTACGGGTAATAAGCCCCCAGAGGGACTGCATATAAGGCGGCGAAAAAAACATGGTTTTTTTTCTGCTTTCAGATATTGAAAGAATAGGAATTATATCTGTTGTATCATCAGAAAAACTTAATAGCTCATGGACGCCGCTTTGATTGACTTCAATAAATTGAAGGCCAGTCCGTTGCTCTATTTTTTCTAAAATATCAATCGCAATGCCAGTGGGCTTGGATGACGGAGTAATTTTAAACAGGAATGGATAAAAGTTAGAAGGGGCGGCGTATCTAACCTTTGGATTTGTTTTTAGCCAGTTTTCTTCTTCAGCTGTAAGTCTTATTTTTTTTATTATATTAGAATGATCTGGTCCACCTTGCCACCGATGCTGGATTTCAAGCTGGCTGTTGATAGGAATATCATCAATCGCTGTGTTCAGTCTTTTAAGTAAATCTGTATTTTTTTTTCTTACCAGAAAAACAAACGGGTCGTCAGTAATGGGGGATAAATTGGATATTTCCAAATTATTGAGCGACAACTGATTAAGTAAGAAATTTGTTTCGGTAGCATTTCCAATATAAATATCTGATTTTTTAAATGAAACAGACTGAAGCGCTAATAAAGAGTTTTCAAATGATATTATTTCTTTGTTTTTATACTGCAGGCTAATTGTTTTTTTAAGGGGCGAATGGTTGCTGGTTGCAATGACTGGCAGGTATTTGCTCGAATCTCCTTTGCGTCTAACTTCTACAAAGTTATTTTGAATATAAGGGTCAGAGCTTACGGTGTCGTTATTTTTGTCGCTTGATTTTCCAGCTACAAAATCAATTTCTTCTTTTTTTAAAGCAAGAAAAGCACTTTCTTTGCTACTGAAGTTGATAATCAGAAATTTTTTATTTAAAGCTTTCTCTAAGAATAATAAATAATCTGTTGTAATTCCTTGCCTGGTAGTGTTTCCATTTTTTATATGAAATGGAATGCACTCATTCAATACCATGCCCACTTTTAGCTTGGAATAATCGGAAGTATTAGTGCGATAAATTGCAGATGTCTGAACCTCTGGCTCAACGGCTATAGTGGGGTTTGCAAAGAACAAGCTTATAATACTGCACAAAATAAACAGAGTTTTTATTTTAATTGAGGTAATTTTCATTAACATAACTAGCGAGCTCAACCACAGAGTTGATATTTAATTTCTGTAAAATACGAACTTTATAATTACTGACAGTTTTATTGCTGATAGAAAGAGCGACCCCGATTTCTAAATTGGATTGTCCCTCCGCAAGTAAGCGGGCAATCATTAATTCCCGATTAGATAAATATTTGGATTCTCTTGCAATTTCTGTTCTTTTTCCATTTGTTAATCCCTGTATGATTGATTCAGGGAAAAATGAATAACCAGCAATCACCATTTTTACGGCCTGAAAAATATCATTTATATTTTTACCTTTACTGATAAATCCTTGTGCGCCAGCATTAAGCGCCCTAATGGCGTAAATATTTTCATTTTTAGCAGAAAGAAAAAGAACTTTAGTACTTAGCTCAGCGCTTCGAATTCGCTTCATGATTTCAAAACCATCAAGCCGGGGCAGTTCAAGATCTAAAATAACCAGATCAGCATCATTTTTTCTTAAATACTCCAGCGCATCAATGCCATTGCCTGACTCTAAAACAACTTTAAACTCGCCTGATTCTTCCAGTGCTGAACGAATAGCTAGGCAAATGGCTGGGTGATCGTCAATAATTACAATAGATCTCATTAAAGTATTCCTACTAACCCTGCTATTAATGATAAAAAATTTAAATAATTATATTAGGAATGGATGCCTTATATAATTTATTTTTTTATGGTGTGATTAATAACATACTTTTCATGTTTTTCTTTAATTTTTTTCTCTTTAACCTCACGAGCGGAGTCAAATTTTTTATATTCAAAAGAGGCATTGTTTATCATTTAAAGGGCATGAGCAAGAGACTAGTAATTAATCTTGCTGGGTAAGCTCTTAGGTGTGTTGTAAGTCTCATAAACGAGCAGAATATATGTAAATAATAAGAAATTTCACCAGTAATGCAAGAAATATCTCGTTACGGCACAAGGCGGGCATTGGTTAGAATTTCAGCATAACTAGTGAGGTGGCTAAATGTATAAAGTCCTGGTGGTAGATGACCATGATGGACAGAGATTTATTGTCTTTAATATGCTAAAGGAAATGGGGCTTAAGGATGTCGTGTCTGTAAATAGTGCAACAATTGCATTGTCGGACATTCATCAGTCTAGCAAATCCCTGCCTTTTGACATTGTGATTTGTGATTTACAGATGCCCTATATGGATGGGGTGGAGTTTGTCAGGGCGCTTGGAAAATGTAGTGAGGCGGCTCCAGCATTAATCTTTATGAGCTCATTTGATCAAAAAGTGCTGCAAGCGGCTGAAAGAATTGCGTTGGCCTATAAAATTCCAGTTTTGGGTTCTATTCAAAAGCCTATTTTATTGCCGCAGTTGAAAGCACTGCTTGAGCAGAAAAGACCGCTCATTGCAGAAAATACATCTAAGGTGTCATTAAATAAATTCAGCTTGCAACAAATTCGAGCCGGATTAAAATTAAATCAATTTATTCCCTTTTATCAGCCCAAAATCAATCTGGCTTCTGGTGAGTGTATTGGTGTGGAAATGCTCGCTAGATGGGCACATCCGGTGTATGGCGTTCTGACTCCTGATGTTTTCTCTGATATTTTTATTGATGATGAATGTTGCTCTATTTTAACTAAACGCCTTATTGTTAAATCTTTTGAAGATTTGGCAGATTTGAATGGGGAAAAAATCAGCCTTGCAATAAATTTAGCATGGAGTATGTTTAAAAAAATTGATATTGCTGATTATTTAATTAGCCAGGTGGGCACTTATAAAATAAACCCTGAAAGGGTGATAATTGAAATTACTGAATCTGAAGAATCGACCGACATGACTATTGCACTGGATACAATGATCAGATTGAGACTGTATGGATTTAAACTGGCTTTGGATGACTTTGGAAGTGGATATTCTAATATGGAAGTCATCAGCAGCTTGCCCGTTAATCAATTGAAAATAGATAAAAGCCTCATTCAGGGTGTGCACAAAAATAAGCAAAAGCTAAAAGTATTAGAATCTGTGGTTGATTTGGCTGAAAAATTAGCTTTAAAAATAGTGGCTGAAGGCATAGAAACGGAAGCAGAATGTAATATTGTTAAATGCCTGGGCGTGACGGAGGGGCAGGGATATTACTTTTCTAAGCCAAGAAGTATCAGTTCATTGAAAAAATATCTGGAAATTCAGGATGTGATTTGAGCCTGTAACTAAAATTGTGTAAATGCCTTTGGCCGATTAACCTCTTCCCGAGGATATTTCATGTCAGGCATCACAATGGACCGTCAAAAATTACAGGCTCTGG
>Ga0247722_10000066_pt1 | contig 64024 bp, 50 predicted proteins | sample MSEWelMarce3H_FC_FD_189094 | JGI IMG/M metagenome (GOLD analysis project Ga0247722, IMG submission 189094) | Subsurface sediment microbial communities from gas well in West Virginia, United States - MSEEL Well Study Marcellus 3H_FC | ecosystem: Environmental > Terrestrial > Deep subsurface >...
GAAAAAATATAAGAATGCTGTCTGGTTTTAAATAGCAGTTTTGATTTTACACCGCCTCATGAAGAAAAACCTAATAAAACATTTGAATTTATAGAATCTAATAATTCTGCTCAGTTATTAGATTTTGTAATTGGACTGCAATTAGTTCCTAATAATCATGGGAAAAATTTACGCATAGAAAAAATAGTAACTCATATTGTTCAAAACCTGAATGAAAAAGCTAAAGGTGATTTGAATTTATTTAAAAAATACCTTGATGAAGAATATGAATACAATCCGATGGAGGACTTGCCCGAAAATCTATTTTGTGAAAATGTAGTTTTCTATGGTGGTAATTATACTGTTTTCTCTGGGATTTATGGTTATGCTGTAGAAATATTCAAAACCCTTTCTGAAAGTATATTTTCCCAAGACTGCACTTTGCCTGATGAATTTAAAAACCATGTATATAGTGGGATAACTCTAATTTTAAATCTAGGACAAAAATTATCTCAAAAGTTTAACATTTCAGGAAATATAAGAGATGTTGAAGGAGAAAGTAAGCTAGAATATTCATTCGATTTAAAGGACACATCATTTAGTCAAGAAGAAATATACAGTATTTGCGAAAATCATGGTATTGACCCAAGAATTGTAAATGATTTTGTTATTACGCCAAATGATAAAAGATTTTCAATTGACGACCCAGATTTAAATCCATTATTGTATTATCCTATTGTATCATATGATGATAGATACTACTTTGCTTTGATTTCAAATCAGATAAATGCTTTAAATGAATTTATTTTTAGGTTAAGTGATAAGTATAATTGCAATAAAGAATTAGTTTCATTATATCATAATAAATTATGGTATGAGCAATGGGGAGCTTGTAACAAAATGGATTGGCAATTAACTGATATTTCACTACCTGAAAATACCCATACTGATATATTAAAAGAAAGAGTTTATCAATTTGACACAAATAGAATTGCCTATTCGTGTTACTTACATAATAGTAGTATTGAAGGTAAATATAAAGTTAATCATTCTATTAATGGTGATTTTGACTTAAATCAACGAATTAATGAAGTAGTCTCAGCCCTGAAAAGTAACGAATTATTCAAGGATTTCAAGATACTTACTCTGATTAATTATGAGATGATGGGGCGAAATCTGTATTTAATGTTTGAGAGACCACAAAAAGACGAGTATCGTTTAGCAATACCCATACATCAATTTAATTTACTTTGTTCCTCTGAAAAATGGAATAATTTAAGTTTGTTGAAGTATGCGAAATCTTATGAACGATTTTCCCAAACAACACAAACAACAATATCGGACACATTAGATATTTATTCAATTTATAAGTCTAATGATGAAAGTTTCTATTTCGGAGATGATGCTAGACCGAATTTCATGACCATTGTGCCTGGTGATGGAAGTCGACTAATTAAAGATGCAAAAATTGAAAAGAATAGACATGGTATTTTAGGCGAGGTTGAAGGTAAAAGGGCATTTATCCCTTGTGAAAAATATGCGGACTATGCACCATTATATAGACCACTTTATCGCTATGGATATTATGCGATTTGCTTAGAAGCCTTCAAGTTTCCTATATGGATAACGAATCATCAAGCACAAAATAGGGAAATGGTTGTTGATGCGAGGAATTTTGCAGAAGCGATAGCATTTTGGTTATTTAAGCTAAAGAGCGAGATTTCATCTTTATTAGAAGCTAATATTTCAAATTTCTTTGAAATTAATATTATTCTTGATGATGCTGTTTTTGAAAACAAACAAACGAAGGATATAATTGAGAGTTCAGACGATAATCATTATACTTTTTCACTGGATGGTTTCACCCTTGATTTTGTAATTCCTTTTTCCAAAATAAAAACATTTATTGGTAGTAATAATTACGGAGAAAGGGAAATGATAAGAACTTTACTTAAAGCATTCAACCTAATTGATGGAATCCAATTTTCTGATGAGTTTATAAATCAATGTTTAGAAAAATTAATTCCACTTGGAAGTGCTAAAATGATACTTTTATCAGATAGCCAGAAAGACCAGTTAATTGATAATAGGTGGTTGATAAGCCCAAAATACATTAGCAATTCCGAGATTGAAAGGACTTTAGATGAATTGCCTGTATTAATTGAGCAAACAAAGGCAATTCCTGTAAACATTGAAAAACCTGAAGATAAAAAAGAGCTTTTTAATACTGCTACCCAATTACTTTTAAATGCTTTATCCGAAGAGATTAAGGAGTTTGAATTTGAGTTTTTATTAACTGCATTAATTGAGCTACATGAAACATTGGTATGGAAGAGAGAACATAACAAAACACTAATTCCTGCTCAAATTTTGTGTTTTGGAGATTTGGATGGAAAGTTAAAAGAAATCTTAGATGATGAAAATAAGCTTGTTAAAACATCTTTAGCAACAAGGTGTTTAATCGAATATATTGCATCTACACCAACAAAAGGTTCTATAAAAGCAAGTTTTGACGACATTGATAGATTACTAGTTTTGATGCATGAAATTGCAAACTATGGTTTCCTAAGTGATGCAGTTCATTTTAAACTTGCAAATCCAAAAATCGGTAAGCTAAAGTCAGGTAGAATTGGAATTTCAAGAGAGTTTTTTGATGATAAGCTTAAACCATTTGCTGAAGCTCATACAAAAGAAGAAGTTGATAAGTATTTAGCAAACTTTGAAAATAGATTTGAAATTTCTAATTTCTCAGTAGAAACTTCAGAAAAAGAAACTGATGAAGATAAAGAATTAAATGATATTGATAATGCATTCCTTGAAGACTGGGGAATCAGTTATTTGAATATATACAAGTTCTGCTTTTCATGTTATATGCTTTGTCTTGAAAGCGAAAGTTCAACAATATCAATGTCTGAATCTGAATTAGTAAAGAAACTTGTTGAAGAATTTAAACTGCCCGAAAATGAAGCTGTTAATGGAATAATGCGTTTTTCAATTTCAGAAAGACCAGATTATTTGAAAGCACCAGATGGCTATAAAAACAATGAAGTCTTTCCTTGGAAATATAATCGCGAATTTAGTTTCGCTAGAAGATTCCTAATAAAGCATACTAATGATAAAGGCAAATCAAAATTAACTTGGGGTTTTAGAAATGCAATTTCTGCGCAAAAACAACTTCACTATTTGTTGCATGAAGGTAAACTTAATAACGGTGGTGAAAATATTGAAAAACTATTAGGAACATTTCGAGAAAGAAAAGGTAAGGAATATCGCAATCAAGTAAAGGATTGGCTTAAAGGAAATAAAAACTTTGAAGTGATAGACTACGAGGTTGATATTTCGCCAAATGGTCACCTGCAAGCAGATAAGAAGTATGGTGATGTAGATATTATGGTGTTTGATACTGAAACTAATTTTGTTTGGAGTCTAGAATGTAAAGACACCAATAAAGCTAAAAACATCCATGAAATGAAAAATGAAATGGATAATTATCTTGGTCGTGAAGGGGGGAAAGGAATGATAAAGAAACATATCGAAAGGCATAAATGGTTAGAAAACAATACTGATAAAGTTTGTGCTTTCTTAAAAATTGAGAATCCAATAAAAATAGTATCATATTTGTTGACTTCTGAAGTTATTCCAACCTCATATACAAAAGCAGAAGAATTACCGATGCCTATTATTGCTTTTCCTGATTTAAAAAGAGAAGGTGTAAAAATATTATATCCGACCCACTAAGCCATGCACATTAAGCAAACGCACATATCAACCGCACAACCAAATTTGCTTAAAGAGCATGTCTTTTCAACGCACGGATTGACAGACAAAAAAAAGCACGAAAACACAACACGGCTAAAAGACAGAATCTAACATAAAAACATGAGAATAAATTTTGAAAAGACAGATTAAAATATTAGCATATTCATTGAAGGTTGGTGCAATAAAAAATTTGTTTTCCACCCCAGTTCGGTCCTTCGGGACAGTTGAGGAAACCAACACACATTGCACATTTGCAAAAGAGTGCAATTTTCCTACCCAATTTTATAGAAATAAAGTAGTATTTTAATATGTGGAAAGATAGCGAAACAAATATAGATTTACTTGACTTTGATTATCTAATTGGTGTTACAAAAAATATTATAATAAACGATGAGCTATCACCATCCAGTATTGGTGTTTATGGTGACTGGGGAAGCGGAAAATCAAGCTTAATAGAGATGACATTAAGCGAGTTATCAAGGAATAAGGATTATCTCTGTCTCAAATTCAATGGTTGGCTATTTGAGGGGTATGAAGATGCAAAGACTGCTTTGATTGGCACAATACTAGACGAAATCAATGGTAAAAAAACACCTACTGGCAAAGCTAAAGATGCGATTCAAAGACTATACAAAAATATAGACTTTTTTAAGTTAGCAAGTAAAGGGATTGAATATGGTCTTGGCTTTCTATTAACAGGTGGAATTGGAACAGTTGCTGACATCACGATGCAATCAGTAATTTCAAAAGTAAAAGAGAAAGCTTCAGATTTATCAGAAGGAGATATTAAAGACGTGCTAAGTAAAACATTGAAAAGTGATGAGATACGAAAAAAATTGAAAACTTTCCATAGTGATTTCTCAGAACTGCTAAAAGAGACTAAAATCAAACGATTAGTAATCTTTATAGATGATTTGGACAGGTGTAATCCGGATACAATTCTTGCTACTTTTGAGGCGATACGCTTATTTCTTTTTACTGAAGGAACTTCCTTTATTATTGGAGCAGATGAACGTCAAGTAATGTACGCCGTTCGGAAAAAATTTCCTGAAATAAAAGGAAATAAAATTGACATTGGAAAAGAATATTTAGAAAAGATTATCCAATATCCAGTTAAAATACCCCAGCTTGGGGTAAAGGAGGTACAGTTTTATATAATGTGCCTTCTTTTAAAATATGAATTGAAAGAAAAACATGCACCTGTTCTTGAATTTATTCAAGAGGAAAGACAAAAAGACTTCTTAAACTTCACAATATCATTTAGTTTAGTCGAAGGAAGATTTCCGAATGAAGAAGAAAAAATAAAAGAAGTGATTTCACTGGCGAATCAACTTTCTGCTGTACTTTCTAAAGGACTGAACGGTAATCCAAGGCACTGTAAAAGATTTTTAAATTCGCTTTCCATGCGGATCACAATGGCTAAGATAAAGAAGATTGACCTTGATAAGAAAGTGTTGTCAAAACTTATGCTACTCGAATATTTTAAGGATAATGTATTCAAGGAGCTTGGCGAAATGCAATCAAATGAAAAGGGATTGCCTGAAGAAATAAAATACATTGAAAATGATAAATGGGATAAAGTTGAAAAGCTAAAGCTCTGGAAAGATGATGACTGGTTTATAAATTGGATTAAAATAGAACCTAAATTAAGTGAAACTAATTTGCAACCTTACTTCTACTTTTCAAGAGAGAGTCTTCAATTAAGAAGTACTAGTGAAATAAAACAATTAAGCCTTGAAGCTGAAAATATTTTATCTGGATTATTGTCAGGAAGTGATTCTGCAAGAACCGAAGCTCTAAAAAAAGCTAATTTGATAAGCGATTTTGAATCAGCCCAAGTACTAAGAGCAGTTATTTCAGAGATTGAAACAGCATCTGATATTTCCGCCGAGCTATTTAAGTCATTCATTTCTTGGGGTGGAAGCCGACCCGAAAACTATACCGATACTATTGCATGTTTAAATGCAATACCAAGTGGTAATATTAAAGTTTCATTCATTCCACGGATAAAAGAATTTGCCTCAACATCCAATAAAGTCTTGGAGATAAATGAACTCCTTGAGAAATGGCAAAAAGATAACCCAAGATTAAAAAACGCAATTGGTAATGAAATAAAATAAAAATATGGGAACCTCAAGTATGTACACCGGACCATCCGGGAATCCATTATTACCTGATGATTTTGATGATACCACAAATCCTGACTCACAGAATGGTGATGATAATTCTCAAGACCAAGAGAATAATAATACTGATGGAGATTCTGCTGAAAATAATCAGAGCCATAATAACGATGAAAACAGTGGTAATAATCAAGACTCAAACGGCAATGAGAATAACTGGAGTAATGCTAAAAACTTTATGTCTCGGTATGCCTCTGGCGCATCTCGAAACTTCAAAAGAGCTGTTTCAAGTTATGTTAAAGCTCATGGAGGCTCAAAAAGCGCTGCAAAATCTGCGTCAAGCGGTATTCGTTCAACATCGGGTTTAGGACAATTTTTAAGCAGTAGTTCAACGCAAGGAATTCGAGAAACATTATCTCAATATAACGTTGAATATGAGGGAAGAACTGCAAAAGAAATATTAACAGATGTTATAAATCGAATAGCACCCATTCCTGTAACCAAAGAAGATTCTGTTGCAAGAAAAGCATTACTTCGTACAATGGAAGTTTTATATGAAAAACTTGACGATGAAAACAATGACATAACTACTTTAGAAAAGATTGATAAGGAGCTTTTGAACGAAATGATTCCGATACAAGTGGAATCCTATATTTACGAAAGAATTATTAATGATTTAGGAAGTCGTATTGAATCAAAATCAACTTCTCCTGCTGATGCAATAAGTAAGGAGAAAGAGTTAAAAGAATATATCAATTCAAAAGTAGAAACAACATTAAAAGATAAAGACTTCTCTAAAATTGATTTTAACAATAAAATGAACAAAGAGGTCGAGAATCTTTACGAACAATGTTATAAGGTTATGGAGGATATACTATGATTCAAATTATATGCAGATTAAATGATGAAGATAATTTTTCCGTTCAGGATTGTCTTTTTAATATTAATCTAAATGATAAAAAGGAATATCATTGGACATTTTATCAAACTGTAAGGAGGCTCTGCCAGTTTCCAAACTTCTTTTCAGATGAGGCACTTGACTTATTTTACATTTCATTGATGGTATATTATGCCGACCGAAAAGTTCTTAGAAAAGATACTTTTGATTCATGGACTCGAAGGTTCAAAATATACATGCCTGTTTTAGAACCTGATAAATGGAACAATCAAAAAGAATTGCTCGAACAAATGGTATCATTCCTAAGTGGGGATTTATGGGAATTTGAATTCAGAAAAAGGGAATTAAACAATAAGGAGTTAAGAGTAAAAAAATGTGCGGAAAAATCTAGGAAAAATTATAAACCATTAGCATTTTGTATGCTTTCAGGAGGATTGGATTCTTTTATTGGTGCAATTGATTTATTAGGCAAAGAAAAGAATATCGCTTTTATAGGACATTATGGTGGAGGTAAAGGTGTTATTGAATATCAGAATAATGTAAAAACAATTCTTAGTGAGAAGTATGCTCTTACCGATAAGCAATTTTTTAATTTTCACGCAGCACCTGTTGGTGGTATAGAAGATTCGACAAGGACTCGCTCATTTATGTTCTTTACGCACGCAATAATTTTAGCTTCTGCTTTAAATGAACAGACCAAACTATTTATCCCAGAGAATGGATTAATTTCATTAAACATCCCACTTACGAACACACGATTAGGAACAAGTAGTACAAGAACAACTCATCCATATTATATGGGAATGTTACAAACCCTACTAAATAATCTAGATATCAAAGTTGAGTTAAATAATCCTTACCAATTCAAAACAAAAGGAGAGATGATTATTGAATGTATTGACTCTGCTTTCCTAAAAGAAAACATTTCGAAGACAATGTCATGTTCTCACCCGGACCAAGCTCGATATGATAAGGCAAAAGCCCCTATACACTGTGGTACTTGCTTGCCTTGTGTAATACGTAGAGCAGCTATTGAAAAGGCATATAGTGTCGATTATTCATCATATAAGAATGTGAATTTCAATTTAGGGAATAACGCTCCAATTGACCTTAAATCATACAAAATTGGGATTCTGGATTTTAAAAATTCTTCATCTAAAACAATATTTAAAATTCAGGAATCTGGTCCTATTTTATATAAGCAATATGAGTTTGAAAAACTCTATGTAAGTGGAATGAATGAACTAGCTGAGCTTTTAGATAAATACAATGGATAGTTACTTATACGACACTCATTTTCATTTAGATTTATTCAAATCTGTTAGTGATATAGTCAAAGAGGTTGAAGAAAATAAGATATACACCATCGCAGTTAGTAATTTACCTGTACTTTATTCTAAGCTAAAGGAAAAAATTTCATCAAAATATATAAGACCTGCATTAGGATTTCACCCTGAATTACTTTTTCAATACAAACATCACATTCCTCAAATGTGGACATTGTTAAATGAAACCAGATACATTGGGGAAGTAGGTTTAGATTTTAAGACAGGTAAAGATTTTAAAGAACTTCAAGTATCTTTCTTTACTGAGCTTATTGACCGATGTAACCAGATTGGAGGTAAAATACTAACAATCCATTCAAGGCAAAGTGCAGATGAAATTACATCAATTATAGGTGCCTCGTTTAACGGTAAAGTAATCTTGCATTGGTATTCAGGAAGTAAAATTACATTGAATCAAGCTATCAAAAATGGATATTTCTTTTCTGTTAATTACTCGATGGTTAAATCAAATTCTGGAAAAGAATTAATTAAGATGATTCCATTAGATAAATTATTATTGGAAACAGATTCTCCATTTGTTAAGTATAATAAGAAACCTTTTACACCTAAGGATATTAGATATATAGTCGAAGAATTATCTGTTATTTTTGAGGTTGACTTCCTTAGAATGTCCTCAATCCTTTGGTCAAACTTTAAAAGGTTAATTAAATGAAAATCCAACACACAGCCAAGCACAATCGCAAATCGCCTTTGGCGTTTTTTGATGACTTTGGAGACTTGTAAAAAATGCAAGAGGTTTATTTTGGCTTAAGATATCAGATCAATTATATTGGTTTTATATATTGTTCGATAATGAAATTTCCCATCCTTCTTAATTTCTCTATCCCTGTAAAATAAAGACTTTATGTAAATTCTATTTTTGTTAAACAAGGAATAGGCGATTATTTTTTGTAATTTTCGCAACACAATAAAGCAGTATGACGAAAGAACATCAAATAGAGGAAAAGCTAATTGAGCAGCTCAAAGAGCTGAAATATACTCATCGGCCCGATATTGTTGATAGAAAAACACTTGAGCAGAACTTCAAAGCCAAATTTGAAGCCCTGAATCGTGTTCGTCTTACGGATAGTGAGTTTCTAAGGTTGCGGGAACAGATTATTGAGCCTGATGTTTTTGAAGCTTCTAAAATGTTGCGCGAAAGGCAGTATTTTCAAAGGGAAGATGGTACGCCACTACATTATACTTTGGTCAATATCAAAGACTGGTGTAAGAATGAATACGAGGTTGTCAGCCAACTACGAATTAATACGGAAAACAGTAATCAACGCTATGATGTTATCCTTTTGATTAACGGTTTGCCGGTAGTGCAAATTGAGTTGAAGAAACTGGATATTTCGCCCCGGAAAGCCATGCAGCAAATCGTGGACTATAAAAATGAACCGGGCAATGGATATGGCAACTCCCTGATGTGTTTCATGCAGTTATTTATTGTGAGCAATCGCAGCAATACAATTTATTTCGCCAATAATAAAAACCAGCATTTTCAATTCAATGCAGATGAGCAGTTTTTGCCTATTTACCAACTTGCTGATGAGAAAAATAAGAAAATCAGGCACCTTGAATCATTCACAGATAAGTTTCTGAAAAAGTGCACCCTCGGTGAGTTGATTAGCAAGTACATGGTATTGGTAGAGAGTGAACAGAAATTGCTGGTTATGCGGCCTTACCAAATTTATGCTGTAAAAGCCATTGTTGATTGCATTCACCAAAACAGGGGTAATGGTTACATTTGGCATACCACCGGAAGTGGGAAAACCCTGACATCTTTCAAGGCTTCAACGCTTTTAAAAGACAATCCTGATATTGAAAAATGCCTTTTTGTAGTTGATCGTAAAGATCTCGACCGTCAAACCCGTGAGGAGTTTAATAAGTTTCAGGAAGGAAGTGTGGAAGAAAACACGAATACCGAAACTTTGGTTAGACGTTTACTTTCCACCGACTATGCCGATAAAGTGATTGTCACCACCATTCAAAAATTGGGTTTGGCACTGGATGGCACATATAAAAGGAACTATAAAGAACGGTTAGAGTCCTTGAGCGACAAACGGATGGTTTTCATTTTTGATGAGTGCCACCGATCCCAGTTTGGAGAGAATCACAAGGCGATCAAAGAGTTTTTTCCAAATGCGCAGCTTTTTGGATTTACTGGTACGCCCATTTTTGATGACAATGCCTCTCAAAAAATTCGTGAAGACCAATACGAGACCTATAAGACGACAAAAACCATTTTTGAAAAGGAACTACACGCTTACACGATAACTCATGCCATTGATGACAAAAATGTCCTGCGTTTTCACATTGATTATTTTAAAGGGGAGGGTAAACAAAATCCTAAGCCTGGAGAAGCTCTTGCTCAGCAGGCCGTAGCAGAAGCAATAATTGACAAGCATAATGCTGCCACCAATCAGCGGAAATTTAACGCACTTTTGGCCACAGCTTCCATCAACAATGCAATAGAATATTATCGCTTGTTCAAGGAAATTCAAAAGAAAAAGTTAAATGAAAATCCGGATTATGTGCCTTTGAACATTGCCTGTGTGTTTTCGCCACCGGCACAATTGATTGCTGCCAACGGTGACCAGCAAAGTCAGAAAAATGCAGCAGACATTAAACAGCTTCAGGAGGATTTAGCGCAGGAGAAAGAAGACAACAAGCAAAATCCGGAAGAGAAGAAAAAAGCTTTAACTGAGATTATTGCCGATTACAACAAACAATATGGCACCAATCACAGCTTTAATGAGTTTGATTTGTACTATCAGGATGTGCAAAAACGCATTAAAGACCAAAAGTTCAGCAATAAAGAATATCCTCGTAAGAATAAAATTGACCTGACCATTGTAGTGGACATGTTACTCACAGGCTTTGATTCCAAATTCCTGAATACTTTGTATGTGGACAAGAACCTGAAACATCACGGATTGATTCAGGCTTTTTCGCGTACCAATCGTGTGATAAACGATACCAAACCCTATGGAAATATTCTGGATTTCCGCTCGCAACAGGATGCCGTTAACCAGGCCATTACTCTTTTTTCCGGAGAAGATGCCGGCAAGGCCAAAGAAATATGGATGGTTGATCCTGCTCCGGTGGTGATTGAAAAATATCAAAAGGCAGTTGAAGCTTTGGGGGAATTCATGCATGAACATGATTTAGCCAACGAACCACAGGAAGTTTACAACCTAAAAGGTGATGCTGCCCGGATTTCTTTTGTGAAAAATTTCAAGGAAGTGCAACGGCTCAAAACCCAGTTGGACCAATACACCGATTTGGACGAGGAGCAAAAGGAGATGATTGAGGCCATACTTCCAAAGGAAACTTTACAGGAATTCAGAAGCTCCTACATAGAAACCGCCAAACAATTCAGGGAAATACAGCAAAAAGAGGGTGATGATGCCCCGGAAGAAATACAGCAACTGGATTTTGAATTTGTATTGTTTGCTTCTGCGGTGATTGACTACGATTACATCATGAACCTGATTGCTGATAGTACACAGAAGAAACCGGCCAAACAAAAAATGACCAAGGCGCAGGTCATTGGTTTGCTGAAATCGAATTCCAACCTCATGGATGAGGAGGAGGATCTGACCGAATACATCAACAGTCTGGATTGGGAAAGTGGAAAGGATGTGGAGACTTTGCAGAAAGGTTATGAAACATTTAAGGCTGAGAAGTACCACAAGGAACTGGCTGCCATTGCCAACAAACACGGGTTAGAAACATCAGACCTGAAAGACTTTGTTGAACAGGTTATGAACCGAATGATTTTTGACGGGGAAAAACTCACAGATCTATTGGAACCCTTGGAATTAGGATGGAAACAAAGAAGTAAGGTAGAGGTAGCATTGATGAAGGACCTTGCACCACAATTAAAAAAATTAGCCCAAGGGCGCGAAATTTCAGGATTGGCAGCCTATGAGTAAGGAATTTGTAATTATGGCATTTCCGGCACAATTAAAATATAGGCAACGATAATTGATATTCTTATTTCCCCGAATTTGAGAGAATAATTGAAATAATGAAGAAAAGTAAAAACATAAATGTTCAGGGATTGCAGATTGGGTTCATGCAATCGGAGCAAAAAGACTTTATATGTATTACAGATATTGCGAAACACAAGAACCCAGAAGCGCCAAGGGATATCATTAAAAACTGGATGCGCAGTAAAAATACAATTGAATTATTAGGGCTTTGGGAAAAATTACACAATCCGGATTTTAAACAGGTCGAATTCGACCTGTTTAAAAATGAAGCCGGTTATAATCACTTTGTTTTATCACCTCAAAAGTGGATTGAAGCTACTAATGCCATCGGAATAGTTGCAAAATCAGGACGCTACGGTGGTACTTATGCCCATATTGATATTGCCCTTGAATTTGCCTCCTGGGTTTCGGTTGAATTTAAATTCTACCTGATTAAAGAATTTCAATACCTGAAAAGCCAACAAGAAAAAGAGTTGGACTGGAATATTAAACGAAAACTTACCAAAATAAACTACCGGATACATACCGATGCCATTAAAGAAAAACTGATACCAGATAACCTTACACCTCAACAAATAAGCTATGTTTATGCCAATGAGGCCGATGTGCTTAACATGGCGTTGTTTGGCAAAACAGCAAAGCAGTGGCGAGACGAAAACCCCGGTGATAAAGGGAATATCCGCGATTATGCCAATGTTTCGCAATTGGTGTGCCTGGCCAATCTCGAAAACCTGAATGCCGTGCTGATTGACGAGAATGTCCCACAACCCGAACGGTTAAAAAAACTCAATCAAATTGCCATTAACCAAATGAAAATCCTTTTATCAGACGATAACACTAGAAAACTGGGGAACAATGAGTAAGGTGATAAAACGTGCCAAAAGCAAAGCTGGAGGGTTAATACCGGAATTGCGTTTTCCTGAGTTTGTGGAGGATGGGGAGTGGGAATTAAAGATATTAGGTGATTGCTTATTAAAAAATCCTGAATATGGAATTAATGCACCCGCAGCACCATATTCTGATAAATTGCCAACTTATCTTAGAATTACCGATATCTCTGATGATGGAACATTTATTACAAGGGATAAAGTTTCTGTAAACAGAAATGTCACTGAAGATAATTATCTGTCGGAGGGAGATATAGTTTTAGCAAGAACAGGGGCAAGTGTTGGCAAATCATACAAATACAGAAAAAAGGACGGTAAACTTGTTTTTGCAGGGTTTCTTATAAGAGTAAAACCAGATACCAAGAAAATAGATTCAGAATTGCTCTTCCAGTTTCTTTACTCTGAACAATATTGGAAGTGGGTAAGTTTCATTTCTGCAAGAAGTGGACAGCCAGGCATTAATGGAACAGAATACGCTTCAATGCCGATTAATTTACCTCCTACAATACCGGAACAACAAAAAATTGCCTCCTGTCTTTCTTCCTTAGACGAGCTGATAGCCGCCCACAATGATAAACTTCAGGCCCTCAAAGACCACAAAAAAGGCTTGATGCAAAATCTTTTTCCCCAAGAAGGTGAAAAAGTACCGAAGTTTCGTTTTCCGGAGTTTGAGAATGATGGAGAGTGGGTAAATAATACGTTAGGGGAAGTTGCAACATTTTCAAAGGGAAAAGGAATATCCAAAAGTGATATTTCGGAAAATGGAAGTTTACCTTGTATCAGATACGGAGAATTATATACTCATTACAATGAAACTATCCGAGATATAAAGTCATTCACAAATTTAAATAGTGAAACTTTAGTATTGAGTGAAAAGAATGATGTAATAATTCCTTCATCCGGCGAAACTCATATTGATATAGCCACAGCTTCTTGTGTTATGAAGGAGGGAGTTGCTTTGGGTGGTGATTTGAACATCATTAAAACAAGAATTAATGGTGTTTTCCTTGCCTATTATTTAAATAATGCAAAGAAAAAAGAGCTTGCACAAATTGCGCAAGGAATTTCAGTTGTTCACCTTTATGCTAATCAATTAAAAACATTAGTGGTTTATATTCCATCCTTTAAAGAACAGCAAAAAATCGCCACCTGTCTATCTGCCTTGGATGAGTTAATCACCGCCCAATCAGAAAAAGTAGAGCACTTGCAGTCGCACAAAAAGGGCTTAATGCAAGGCTTGTTTCCGAAAATTGACAATTAATTATGACACAAATAGAACAACAACAACTGGGTAAAACCCTTTGGAAAATAGCAGATCAACTACGAGGTGCAATGAATGCGGACGATTTTCGCGATTACATGCTTTCATTCTTGTTTCTAAGATACTTATCTCACAACTATGTAGAATCTGCAAAAAAGGAATTAGGAAGAGATTACCCTGATGACACGCCAATAGACGTGATGTCTAAATTAAAGGTAAATACACCCTTAGAAATTTGGTACTACGAGAATCCAGAAGATGTTGAAGAGTTTGAAAAACAAATGCGGAGAAAAGTGCATTACGTAATCAAACCGCAGCATCTTTGGAGTAATATTACCGAACTGGCCCGAACACAAGATGGGGAATTACTTATTACTTTAGAAGCCGGTTTCCGCTACATCGAAAACGAATCGTTTGCAAATTCTTTTCAGGGTTTGTTTTCAGAAATCAACCTGAATTCTGAAAAGCTCGGTCGAACACCAGCCGACCGGAATAAAAAGCTTTGCACCATTATTCAGAAAATTGCTGAAGGAATTGCCGAATTTTCTACCGATACTGATACACTAGGGGATGCTTATGAATATCTGATTGGGCAATTTGCCGCCGGTTCCGGTAAAAAAGCAGGCGAGTTTTATACACCTCAACAAATCTCAACCATCCTCTCTGAAATCGTTACCTTGGATAGCCAGGAACCTTCCACAGGAAAGAAAAGTAAGCTCGACAAAGTACTGGATTTTGCCTGTGGTTCGGGATCACTTTTGTTGAACGTAAGGAAACGAATAAAAGAAGGTGGTGGCAATACCGGTAAAATCTATGGGCAGGAAAACAATATTACGACCTACAACCTGGCCCGAATGAATATGCTGTTGCATGGCATGAAAGATACCGAGTTTGATATATATCACGGTGACACCCTGCTCAATCACTGGGATATATTGAACGAGATAAATCCATCCAAAAAGATAGAATTTGATGCCATCGTAGCCAATCCCCCATTTAGTTTGCGTTGGGAACCAAACGACACTCTGGCCGAGGATTTTCGTTTTAAAAGTTACGGATTGGCCCCGAAATCAGCTGCCGACTTTGCATTTCTTTTGCACGGGTTTCACTTCCTGGCTGAAGGAGGAACCATGGCCATTATTTTGCCACATGGAGTGTTGTTTCGTGGAGGAGCAGAAGAGCGTATCCGAACCAAACTACTAAAAGACAATAATATTGATACGGTTATCGGGTTGCCTCCAAATTTGTTTTATTCTACGGGTATTCCGGTTTGTATCCTGGTACTGAAAAAGTGTAAAAAGGAAGAAGATGTCCTGTTTATTAATGCCAGTGAGCATTTTGAGAAAGGCAAGCGTCAGAACTGGCTGGGGGAAGAGAATATTACATCTATCGTCGAAACATACAAATACCGAAAAGAAACCGACCGTTATTCACGAAAAGTTTCGATGGAAGAAATCGAAAAGAACGGTTACAATTTGAATATTTCACGCTATGTGAATACAGCTGCAGAAGAAGAAAAGATTGACTTGAAAGAAGTGAATGAACGCCTGGCATCAATAAATGAACGAATCAAAACGAATACTGATAAACACAATGAATTTTTGAAGGAGTTGGGATTGCCGCTAATTTAATACCCTATTAAAACCAGTTAAAAGGTCATTATGAAAACACTAAAAACCAACATCTATTTTAAGGTGGGAGCAATAGTTGTCATTGCTCTGCTGTTGCTTATTCCTACATCGATGATTGAAAGCCTGATCTTTGAACGGGAAAACACTCAGCGACAGGCCATCACTGAGGTTAGTTCAAAGTGGGGGCAGGAGCAAACTATTTCAGGACCTTTTATCTCCATTCCGTATTATAGATATGTAAAAGAGTTTTCAAAAAAAGACTCAACTGAGAAAGTCATTCAGGTCAAAGAATATCTTCACATTCTTCCATCGAAACTTAACATCTCCGGAAACATTAATCCGGAGAAAAGATATAGAGGGATTTATGAAATTGTCGTTTACAATTCCAAAATCAATATTTCAGGAAACTTTGACAATGTGGATTTTAACACTTTCGATATTCCGACAGAAAATATTCTTTTGGATAAAGCCGAGTTTGTTGTTGGTATTGACGATTTAAGAGGGATAGAGGAACAGGTGGCATTAGAATGGAACAACAAGGAAATACCATTTAACCCGGGAGTTTCTTCAAATGATGTTGTGAAAAGTGGAATCAATGCACAGCTCGTAATGAATCCTGATAACAACCTAAAGTACAATTTCAATCTTCATCTGGATCTGAAGGGTAGTCAGTTGCTTTATTTTACGCCTGTTGGCAAAGTAACCGATATAAATATCTCATCTGCTTGGAGCAATCCCAGCTTTAACGGTGCTTTTTTGCCGGATAGCCGTGAAGTCACCAATAAAGGATTTAAGGCCAATTGGAATGTTTTGCACCTAAACAGGAATTTTCCTCAAGCCTGGACCAACAGCAGACACTCAATCGATGAATCCGCTTTCGGGATTGACCTTCTGCTTCCGGTGGATAGTTACCAGAAATCTTACAGGTCGATCAGATATGCCATATTGTTTATTGGTTTTACCTTTCTGGTATTCTTCTTTATCGAAGTTCTGAATAAAATATTTATCCACCCGATCCAGTATATCCTGGTGGGAATTGCTTTAGTGGTTTTTTACACCTTACTTTTATCAATATCTGAGCATCTGAAATACAATATTGCCTTTATTGTTTCTGCTCTATCAACTTTGTTACTGGTATCAGGCTATGTAAGGGCAATATTGAAATCAGGAAAATTAACAATGCTGATTTCAGGAATTCTGGCCGTGCTTTACACATTCATTTTCGTAATAATTCAATTACAGGATTACGCATTGCTAATCGGAAGCATAGGCATTTTTATAATCCTTGGACTGGTTATGTATTTCTCCAGAAAGATTGACTGGTACAATTTGAATTTGAATGAAAAGACAGATTAGCCGCATTTTCTGACAAAAAATATGGTATGTCGGGATTTCCGACTAACCACAATTTAGGTGAAATCTCATGGAGCAACAACCGACCCCTATAATAGAGATAATTGAGCTCATTTTATTAATGGGCTCAATTACTTATCTCCTTGGGGCGGGTTTTCAGCTTTATAATCTGCGTAAAAACAGAAAATCCTTTTTGAAAAGCCTGGCTGTTATTCTGGTGACCCGGTGTTTGACTATCCCTGCATCATTTTTTATATGGAGTTTCTGGAATTTACCTTTCGATATAATGTTTTTCTTTATTTTTCTGCCGGCTTTTTTGCCTGAGGTGGTATTGAGCCCGTTAATGTTGAAGGTGTTTGGAAACAGACTAATGAGTTTTACTGTTAAATGGAAGAAGAATCAGATTCAATAAAATCCGCATCTTTATGACACAAAACCATCGTTAAACCTATATGAATAAAGAGCACAGAGGCGTTGTAACCCAATTTGATGTAAGTAAGGAATACGGATTTATTAAGGAGGAAATAATCGGAAAATCTTACTTTTTCCGATATGAAAGAAATGAACAGATTTTGTGGGCCCGGCAAACCAAAGAGCTGCCTATGGCTTGTCCCCACAAGGACGATGTGGTAACCTTTCGTTTAAGGGCTTCCGATAACAAAGATCATGATTTTCAGGCCTGCCACCTGACTTTTATTAAGAACCCAACCATTGAGTCCATTAAAGAGCGGATGGCTCAGGGAGTTAAATTTTATGGACGGATAACTTTCAATAATTCCCGTTATTTTATTAACGATACAAAAACCGGAATAGTCTTTCCGGTAAGGATCCTGGCCAGGGAAAAGGAATTTATCGATTTTGAACAGTTGGACACCAATCCGGTTATGGAGTATATCCTGGAACAAAGGAAAAACCCTTCTAAGGTTTTTGCAAGACTTAAGCTCCGTTAGAGGAGGTGATGAAAAAACAGTTTAAAATCCAAAAATCATGTGTTTCCGAACCAAAAACAACAAAACCTTCAAACAGCTTGAAGACCGTTTTAAAGCCCGGTTTTTGACACCGGAATGGTACACTCCGGAAATTTTTTATGCTTTTACTTTTCCGATTACTCCAGTTATTACAAATGACAGGAATGATGCCATTCAGGGTTTTTCCTGGGGCCTTATTCCGCCTTGGGCGAAAGATACCAACATCCGCAAAAGCACGCTTAATGCCAGACTGGAAACACTTGACCAAAAACCGTCGTTCAAACCATCACTTGCGAAACGCTGCCTGGTTTTGGCCGATGGGTTCTATGAATGGAAATGGCTTGATCCGAAAGGAAAATTCAAGCAGAAGTACCTTTTAACGCTGCCAGACGAAGAGGCTTTTGCCTTTGCGGGACTCTGGAATACCTGGACAAATAGAAATACCGGAGAAACGCTGAATACATACACGATCATTACAACTGCTGCCAATGAGCTGATGAGTGAGATTCACAATACAAAAAAGCGAATGCCGGTAATATTGAGTCCGGAAGCAGAGAAAGATTGGTTGGATGGGGGAGAGCTTGTGATGCAGAATGATCTGATACAAGCCGTTCCATCAAAGTAGGAAATTTTCTTTGAAAAAATTTGTACACCCGGGTTTACTGGTTTATTTTTGCCCTCGGGTTAGGGTTAAGGTCAAAGGTCTGTCGGAATGCCGGCAGGCCTTTCTTATTTATAAATATTTAATGATCTCAACAATAGCAATATTTTTTTGTTATTCACTAACCCAGTTATGATAACCATTTGCATTATGCATTATCTGGAGGGTGTTATTTTTTTCCTGAATTACTCTTAAATGAGTTTATAATGTATATTCATTAAATGATGCTTAGAACTGTCACAAATATTATCATGGTTGCTTTGTTGTTGATTTCGACAACCGGGGTTACCATATCTAAGCATTATTGCGATCACGATCTCATTTCTGTTGAACTAAGTGGAGAGCATCCCTGCTGTGACGTTGAACCATGTTGTGAAACAGAGACAGAGTTTCTTCAGGTAAAAAATGATTTTGTTGTATCTGCCTCAATTTCCATTTTACCTTACCTCTTTTCAGCACTCCTTGATAGCGTTTCAAAAGAAATAGATGTAACAACACCTGAAAAGCGTTTACGTTCTGCTATTCCACCTTCCTTTGGGCCAATTCAAAAAATGGCCAGGCGCCTGGCATTGTTCCAGGTTTATCGGTTATGATTTAAATTTTCCAAAAAGAGAATTCTTTCCTTTTGTTGGCAGAGTATAGATAACATTGGCATGTGATGTGCCCTTGTTGCCTTCCGACGTGTGGTAGTCTTTTCTGTACCCGGCCAATATTTCATCAGCAAAGCTTGCTTAATCCTTTTGGTGATTTTATCCCCAGAGGACCAAGTATTTATCTTCTAATAAATTTTCAATCATTTTTTCAAAAACAAGGATAACATTATGATACATAAAATAATAGTTTTATTGACCCTGCTATTGATCGGATCAGGAGCTACCATCTTTGCACAAAACAAAACAGAGAAATTTGAAGTAAAAGGGGAATGCGGCATGTGTGAAGCCCGCATTGAAAAAGCTGCAAATTCTGTTGATGGGGTTACCGGCTCGGATTGGAATAAAGAATCCGAAATGATCACCGTGACCTATGACGAAGCAAAAACCAATATTCACCATATCCACATGGCCATTGCCCAGACGGGGCATGACACAAATATGCACAAAGCACCGGACGAGGTTTATGAAAAACTTCCGGGTTGCTGTAAGTACGATCGTGCTCCAGAAGAGAAGAATCAGGTTGTTAAATATGAGGTTTTTGGCATGGATTGTCCAGGGTGTCAGTCATCCCTCGAAAAGCAGGTAAACAAAATTGAGGGAGTAACCAGATCAACAGCCAGTTTCCAGAAAAAGCAGATCTCTGTTTTATTGGAACCCGGGGCTTCGGTATCTGACGAAGAAATAGAAAATCGCATTAGAAAGGCCAATTTTACTCCAGGCAAGAAACTAAATCCCCATGGAAATGAAGAATAATGGATTCCGTTTTATTTTGCTTACGATAATTTTTATGGCCCTTGGATTTTATTCAAGGGCAGAGGGAATTAGTGTAGATGCAGGTCTTACACCGGCTCAGGATCGAATAATTGTTCGTCTCCAGTATAGAAGCATTATTTAATAGGATGGGAGGGAACGAAATTCGGATGCACATGATGCCATTGGTAGTGGCCTACGGTTTAACACCCGATGTAACGCTGATGATGCGCAATGCATATAGAGATGTGGTTAGTAATGAAACCATGATGCAAATGGACAACAGCTTTATGGATCCTTTTTTAATGGGAAAAATGAAGTTGTACCGTAAAAACACCCGGCATTACTCGTTGGGAATTGCAGGATTTGTTGGAAGTACATTCCCTGTTCTGAGGAAATCTGCAGCAAATACATTTAGTCCGGTAATCGGTGTCAATGCCTCATTTCGTCCGGGACTCTGGTCATTTGATCTTAACAATGCATACGAATGGGTCAATTATAACACAAGTGAAAAGGAGGCAGCTGCAGGAGTATTTCAAGTGAACCTTGCAATTTCGCGAAATATTCTGCTGCCAGGTCTGGAGAATTGGATCTTGTCGCCCGTACAGGAGTTTTCACTGATCAACAATAACCCGGGAACCGGAGAATCAAATGTTTCAGGATATGTATCGCCGGGCCTCCAGTTTGTTTCCCCTCATCTTAAAATTGAGGGATTGTATCAAATTGCGGTTAACAATTCTCATTCAGGAGGATTGCAGGCCGGGAATCGAGTGATTTTGGGTTTGAGGTTTATGTTTTAGCAATGCAAACAGCTTGAATATATGTAGGTTTCGAAAGGTCTGCCCAAATATGGCAGGCCTATTTTACTGCGTGTTATTACAAAGTCAAATCGTCAACCTAAGAAGCCACCGTTGACTTGTATTCAAAAAGATCTTCAAATTGTTTGAAGACCATTTCAAAACCAGGTTTTTAACTCACTAAAGCTTTCTCCGGATTCCCGTTTTTGTCTCTTCCTTCCTTGATTTTTTTCGTAAAACCAGGCGAGATTCTTTTTATTAGATCTAAACGAGTGATTTGAATAAGCTTATTTTTTTATCATTATTAAAGCCAGAATATTGAATATTTCAAGTCGTCCTAAAAGCATATTTATAGATAAAACGAACTTTCCAAAATCGGGTAAGGATGCGAAATTTCCCAACGAACTTACATTCTCAAACCCGGGTCCGACATTTCCTAAAGTAGCTATTGAGGCGGAAAATGCAGTCATCCCATCAATGTCCATTGCTGTTAAGATGATAGTAGTTGCAAAGAATACAGCAACATATAATACAATAAAAACCAAGGTCTGTTCTTCTAATTTTTCGTCAATCCTCTTGCCGTCAAATTTTGACACAAAAACACTATTAGGGTGTTTTAGTAATTTTATTTGCTTTCCTAATAATTTGAAAAATATATACACACGATCAAATTTCAACCCTCCAGAGGTTGACCCGGACATGGCACATTGAATTGTAAAATAAATCAGGATAATTTGTGTGAAGATTGGCCAATGAATTGTATCTACAGTGGCAAAACCGGTTGTTGTTCCAAGCGAAATTACCTGAAACGATGCGTAACGCAATGAAGTCAATAAATCATAGGTTCCAGATAAATATAATTTCAAGGTTACCAGTAAAATACCAATTAACAATACTGAAACAAAGGTTTTTGCCAGGGAAGACCGAAATAAATTTTCTTTTTTCAGCATAATGGTACCGTAAATCAAACCAAAATGATTTCCGCTGAGAATCATAAATACCATAATAATAACTTCTATGCCGAGATTATTATATTCTGCAATGCTCAGGTTTTTTGTGGAAAAACCACCCGTTGCGATTGTTGCAAAAGAATGATTTATCGCATCGAAAAAATTCATTCCAAAAACCATTAAGGCTATTGTTTCAAGCAGAGTCAGGCTTATATATACAACTGCAAGAATGTGTACTATTTTACGGGTGTTGTACCGAAAATTCATTTTTGAAAGACTGGAAATCTCAGTGTTGTATATGGTTATTCTTTGTCCCTTTGACCTTGGAAGAATAAGTAAAACGAACAAAATTACGCCAATGCCTCCAATCCAGTGGGTTGATGAACGCCAAAAAAGGATTCCTTTTGGTAAACTTTCTATTTCAGTTAAAATTGTTGAGCCCGTTGTTGTAAAACCTGAAACGCTTTCAAACCAGGCATTAGTTAGTGTAAATTCCCCTCCCCACATTAGGTAGGGTAACATGCCAACAACACAGGTAATTATCCAACCTAAAACAACAATGGTTAAGCCCTCGTTAAAACTTATATGCTCTGTTCGTTCAACAAAGATGAGTGGGAAAACCCCAAAAATTCCGCATATTAATGCACTAAATAGGAGCGAAACCGTTGATGATTCGTTCAAAAAAAAGGAAATCAGGAAAGATATAAATAAGAAAACCCCATTCAATAAGAGTACAACTCCCAGGTGCTTAATGATAATTTCTTTTTTCATTTCTTCGAAGTATTGAAATTTTTCACCTGTCTTTGAAGTAAATCATTAATTGCGTTTTCTAATTTTTTGATTTCGTCATTGGAGGAAATATCAACTCTGAGACTTTTATCTCCGTCACGGTAATTATCAACTGCTTCTGCTAATTCAGATATTGGATTTACAAAATATTTTGTAATAAAGAAGTTTAGTATAATTGAAAAAACCAACGCTGCGATTATTGAAACAATACCTGGCATAATTGCTCTTTTTGATTTTTCTTTTAAATCCGAGACTTCATTAAACATACTGGATTGATTTAAAGACATTAATTCATTCACGGCAGATTTGGTGTCAACAAATTTTTGGTGAATATCATCTTTATACCATACGATGTTACCCTGTTTGTCCGTATCAACAATCGGACGTTGCCAACTCGATTTGTAAATTCTATACGCCTTTTCAATATCCCTGATATAGCTTTCTTCATTATTCTCGGTAAGATTATTCTTTGCAACTTCAAATGCCGAGAAAAAAGATCTGTCTGCTGCTTTCAGTATTTCACGACCTTCTTCCCATTCACCCAACATCAATAATAAAATTCCACTGTCCTCCCGTTCCAAAGCTTCAACCATCTTTTTTGATGCTTCGATGGATTTATAATTATCTTCCACCAGGCCATGAACTGAATTACTTAACCAGCGAAACTCAAGAATTGAAATAGCCCCTGCAATAGCCAACATTGCAATAAGAAGCATAAAGCTTGCAAAAATTTTGAGCTTTAAAGTTTTTTTCATTTGCCAATATTTTTTCTAAAAGAAATGCTATTTAATTTATTTAAACAACATGATTTGTAATGCAGGTTGTTATGCTTTAGATGTTTGATGATATTTGTTTAGCTGAATTCGAATTATTCCGCTGCAAATTTCTAAATAATTCCTCATATAAACGGTGTCACGATAGAAAGAATTTGGAATTTTTCAAAAGTTGAGATAGTTCTCAATGGTTTTTGTGGGAAAATCTCCAAGTGACAGAACCTCAGAAATGATTAAAAGGAAATATCGTAATTTTGGTCATTGTTGATGTTGTTAATTTTGTTTTATGAAGAGAATTGTAAATTATTTTTTTCAGGGTTTGCTTTATATAGCCCCCTTTGGAATTACGGCTTACATTATCTATGTTCTTTTTAGTTTTACTGATAATCTGCTGGAAGGAATCCTTAAGAAATATCTTGGAATAGATATTCCGGGATTGGGGCTGGTGTTCATTTTCTTTTTCCTGGTGTTGGTGGGAATTATTGGCAGCAGCATTCTTGCCAGGCCGTTCAAGATTTTCTTTAACAGACTTATTGAAAAGGCCCCCCTGTTGAAATTTATTTATTCCGCTTTGAATGACCTTTTTTCTGCTTTTGTTGGAAAAGAAAGAAAATTTAAAAAGCCTGTCATTGTCTTGGTGAATCCTATTTCCAATTTGGAGAAATTGGGTTTTATTACTGAAGAGGATCTGAGCAAGCTTGATGAAAAAGAGAAGGTTGCCGTTTACTTTCCTCATTCCTACAACTTTTCAGGTGAGTTGTTTATAGTTCCAAAGAACCAGGTTCGGTCTATTGATGTAAATCCGGCTGTTGTGATGAAATTTATAGTGTCGGGTGGTGCTACAGGAATCTGACAGAGAAACATGTCATTTTTTATGAATATGGATGACCGTTAGAATTCCGGCTGGTTTGTTTTTGGGTTTAAATCCAGGAATTACCGGATATTAAAATGGGGTGGCGTGTTTTCTTGTTTCACAATAAAGTCAGAATAGTTTGTTGTTCATTGAGTTCTTATCTGGAATGAAATACTTGGAGTGTAAGTCTCTGAAGGTTTGATGTTAACGTTTCTATGTTTGGTATGCAGGTTGTGGGAAATATTTCTTATTTTTGAAACAATAAGAGACTGTTCTTCGTAAACACAGAATAAGTCAATATATTTTAAGAAGGAGGGAAGATATGCAGGGCACAATTGACAAAAGATTAATCTTCGTTGTTGTTATTTTTTTTCTGAATTTGGGACAAACCAGTTTAGGAAAAGAATCTGAAAAGCAGAATAATCCTTCCAACAACATACTTACCGCTTATAATTCGCTTACTCCCGAGTACCAAAGACCATCTTTTGAAGCCTTTCGATTGGGAATGAAAGGGAAACAAAATTTAATGGAGGAGGGGAAGCTGAAAAACAATAAATACCTGACTTTAATTGATTTTTCTCTTTCTTCTACACAAAAGAGACTTTGGGTTATTGATTGTGATAGTTTAAAAATTGTACAGCATACTCTGGTGGCTCATGGCAAAAACACGGGAGAAAATAAAGCTGAAAAGTTTTCAAACATTCCACAATCGAACATGAGCAGTCTGGGCTTTTTTGTTACTGGCGAAACTTACCATGGCAAACATGGTCTTTCCCTTCGTCTTGATGGTGTTGAACCCGGAATTAATGATAAAGCCAGGGAAAGAGCAATTGTTATTCATGCAGCTCAGTATGCGACCATGCAATTTGTAAATAAGCATGGACGCCTGGGACGAAGCTTTGGTTGTCCCGCATTGCCACCTGAAAAAAATAAAACGATTATCCAGTCTATTAAAAACAAGTCTTGTGTTTTTATTTATTATCCGGAAGAAAGCTATTTCAGCCTTTCAGAATATGCTTCTCAATCTAAATCGTAAACGGGCCTTGATTTAAGAGCGATGTAAATTGACTGATCGCGGTCATATATATCTTTAGAAAAATGATGATTCCCTTCCTGATCGATCCAGGCAGTCCAGTAAAGTAGATAAACCTCCGGCTTTCGTGTTAAACGAACGGTTTGAGTAATATTGGATTCAATAGCTTTCTTAATTGAAGCCTGCGACCATTTCCCTTGATCCGCGAGAAGTAGTTCTGCCAACTCAATAGGCTTTTCCACTCTGATACAGCCTGAACTGAAAGCTCTTTCTGTCCTGTTGAACAACTCACGTGTCGGTGTATCATGCAAATAGACATTGTAAGTATTGGGAAACATAAATTTTATCCTTCCCAGAGCGTTGCTTTTTCCTGGTTCTTGTCTGTATTTATAAGAGAATACACTATTGCTGTTCCAGTTGACTGAATCGGGATTAAGCTTTTTTCCATCCGGGCTAAAAACAGTTATGTTTTTATCGGTTAGATAACGGACATTTTTTTGAATCTCGGGAACTAAATCATTTCTGAGAATTGTTGGCGGAACGGTCCAGGTTGGATTAATATCCAGGTACTCCATTACGCTTTTGAACACCGGAGTTTTCCTGTACGGTCGGCCCACAATAACTTTTTGATGGTTGATTGGCTGCTTGTTGTCGATTACTTCCAATTCAAAATTGGCAATATTCACCAAAACATAATACTGGCTAAACTCAACTGGAAGCCAACGCCAGCGCTCCAGGTTTACCTCAAGTGTTTTTATTCGTTCTTTGACCGGTGTATTCATTGCCATGGTTGTTTCCGGGCCTATATTGCCAAGTGCTTCAATTCCATGTTTTTTTTGAAACTTCACAACAGATTGTTGTAATACATCATCATAAGAATTGTTTTCCTGGTCAAAAGAGGAATCATACTCCCCTGTTACTCTCAATCTTGCTTTTATTTGGGGAATACGCGGGTCTGCCATTCCTGGTTTTAACATGGAACCAGAGCTAACCTCCGGCCAGCCCCCTTCCGCTTCTATTTTCCTGTACTTCTCAAGTTGTTGCTTTAACAAATCATAGTTTATATGCTTTGGATATAGTCTTTCAAGTGCAGGGAGTAACGGTTCTTTGCTGATATCATCTATGTAGGATATGGGATTTCTTTCAGATTTAACCACATGCCATTGCGCATTCCTTGTCTTTGGATTTGTCTTTCCTGAGATTATGTGTGAAGTCAGAAGTAAAAAAGCATCTGTCAAAATAATATCTCTTAATACCTTCTCTTCAGCAGTGCGTGCAATCGACATTTGTTCGAGAGTAGAAATATGATAATCGGATGGTGAAAGTCCATGATCGTAACTTTGCTTAATGGCGGTAATAAGATCATCAACATCTTGTCTTCTTTCCCAAACAGGGTGGAAGTTCCGATCCCTGTAAGTTTTTATTACTGATGGGATCGCATAAATTTCAATTCCCTGATCAAGAGTCAGGTATTGTTCAAGATGATCAATCTTTTCATGAAGAAGTTCTTTTATACTTCCGGAATCAGGAGAAGGGGTAGCTCCGGTAATAAAGACTTTCCATGGAATTACAATTAGAAAAACTATCGCTAAAGATTTTAAGTAGGTGGAGATATTCATAAAACAGTTGTTTGTCATTAAAAAAAAAAACTTGCTTAAAGCATGAATTTACAAACCTTTAGCTTAACTTTCAAACGACAAATCCGGGTTTATATCATTTGGCAATATGTTTTTTAATATTATCGGACATGAAAATGGAGCTCGAAAGAATAAAACTTATTAAAAGAGTAACCGTTACAGGTTCGATTGTAAACCTGGTTTTGTCTTTAGGTAAGATTATCGCAGGCCTTATAGGCAAAAGTTCTGCTATGTTGGCTGATGGCATTCATTCCCTTTCTGATTTAGTCACGGATTTAATTGTTTTAATGTTTATCGGAGTTTCAGGAAAGGAGAGAGATAAAAGCCATCATTACGGGCACGGTAAATTTGAAACTTTTGCTACCATGCTAATCGGATTTGCTCTGGGACTTGTCGGGATTGGGATATTATGGTCAGGAACCATGAAAATTATCCGGTTTGTTTCGGGGGAACCTATTCTTAAACCCGGAATAATAGCGTTATATGCAGCCGTAATTTCTATTCTGGCAAAAGAAGTCCTGTTCTGGTACACCTTTTTAGCAGGAAAAAAAACGAAAAGCAGTGCATTAAAGGCCAATGCATGGCATCATCGTTCAGATGCATTTTCTTCAATAGCAACAGCCCTGGGGATTTCAGGGGCATTCTTTCTGGGAGAATCCTGGAGGATTCTTGATCCTCTGGCAGGAATTATTGTGAGTATTTTTATCTTAAAAATCGGGTGGGACGCAGCTATTCCCAGCATCAAAGAGTTATTGGAAACCTCTTTACCCTCAGACGTGGAGAATATTATTTCGGAAGAGATTAAAGGCACTGAAGGTGTCTTGTGGTTTCATAATTTGAGAACAAGAAGAATTGGAGAAATTATAGCGGTTGACGTCCATATTAAGGTTGACAAAAATCTTACCGTTGAGGTTTCGCATAATATAGCTACAGAAATAGAAATTCAATTGAAAAGGGAATTTGGCGAAAATTCCCATATTGGGATTCATATTGAACCTTTTGCTGGTTTTAATTAGAAAAACAAACAATGCTGTCATCATATATCTTATTAATACTGGGATTTGCCCTTCTCATTTCGGGTGCCAACGGGCTTGTCAATGGTGCTACCGGGTTGGCCAGAAAATATGGAATTTCTGATCTCACCATTGGATTAACCATAGTTGCTTTTGGAACTTCCGCACCTGAGTTGGTTGTCAGCTCAATAGCCTCTATTGAGGGGCATCAGGATATTATTATGGGTAATGTCATTGGGAGCAATATTTTTAATCTTTTCGTAATTTTAGGTCTTTCAGGCTTAATCACACCCCTTGTTGTTCAGCATTCAACGGTTTGGAAAGAAATTCCCTTCTCTTTTCTGGCAGTAGTTTTATTGTATTTTCTGAGCAACGATTTATTCTTTTCCCCGGAGGATACCAAAGCTCTAACCTTTATGGACGGCATTATTTTATTAAGCTTGTTCGGGCTATTCCTTCTTTATTTAAGGAAACAGCTCCAAAAAGACAAACCAGAAAGATCTAACCCATCTACAGAAGCGTCTCCAATAAAAATATGGTTCTCAATTATTCTGGGATTAGCCGGACTTATTCTGGGAGGTTCTTTGGTTGTTAACAACGCAATAGGGGTAGCCCGATATTTTGAAGTTAGCGAGAAGATAATTGCCCTTACGATTGTTGCAGCCGGTACTTCCCTTCCCGAACTTGCAACCTCCATAGTCGCTGCTTTTAAGAAAAACTCTGACATCGCAGTTGGGAACATTATTGGTTCCAACATTTTCAATATCTTCTTAATTCTTGGAACGAGTCTGGTCATAAAGCCTTTTAATTTTAACCAATCCTTTAACCTGGATATATGTTTTTTGGGGCTGGGCACCATATTCCTTTTCATTGCTATGTTTTCTGGCAGGAAAAGAAAGTTAGATCGATGGGAAGCTGCACTTTTACTGGTCGCTTACCCAATATATCTGATGTTCCAATGATTTAAAAACCAACGTTTTTTATTTCTACCTTTGGGCAAATATTTATTATTCAGAAAGGATTAGAGAGTAAGAATAATTGTTTCCACAAAATATAACCTTTCCTTCCAATAACATAAATGTCTCTTCTGCGTAAAGAGAGAAGTACCTTTCCCGAAGTATAGACCCTTTGTGCGTTTTACAAAACTTTACCCTGGAAACCTGATTGTTGAAACAAAACTTTAAGCAGTCATTGGATAAGGTTTCAGATACAGGAGTAGGAATGACTGAGGAGATTATAGACAGGATCTTTCGCATTGGCAGTAGTGTTTCTCAGAATGGAACCTCTGAGGAATCCGGGAGTGGACCAGGGTTAATTCTCTCCAAAGAGTTTGTGCAAAAATTGGGTGGCGAGATTTCAGCGCAAAGCCGTCCTGGAAAGGGCACCAAATTTGTTGTCTCTTTTCAGTTAAAGTTATAGGGATAGCTTAGTTGAGGCATTTGATTCGATCATTTTCTTTTTCCGGGGTGTTTTTTATTGTTATCCACCCACTAACATTATTCTCACCTTTGAGGTATTAAGATGATGATAAAAGCAAACCAATTTTATTATATTATGGTGATTACACTGCCTACATCAGGCGTAAACATCTTATTTTAAGTTGGGATCACCACAAAGAAGATATTGTGGTGATTCCCAATGTTTTTGTTTGGTTTTAAAAATTTAATTCAAACTTAGAATCTCATTTTTTATAGGTCTGAATGAAATTATTGACAATATCAGCCCATTTCTCAGTTAATTGAAGTTCCCCATCTAAGTTGAGGTTGTCACATTCGGTGTTATAAAATTCAAGTCTTGTTTTTTCGCGGTTTTTATGGTTTAGTATCAGTTCTAATTTGTCAATCACACTTTGTTTGCCTTTTCCTGAGGAAATTGTTCTTACTTCCTTATTCATTTCGCAACTGCTCACTTCTTTTAAGTCTAAGATTGAATTTTTCTTATCTCCGCATTTTAATCGGATAAAAAACAAGTGTCCACTATTTCTATCAAAACCGATTTCGCAGTTATTCCAAAAATCAAAATCTGTTATTGTACTGTTGCTTTTTTCGGCCAGATCAAGAAGTTCTCTTTTTATCCTGGATTTTTTCTTTGTTTGCGAAATGCGAAGAATTACATAAAGTAATACCATTACAATTATCACCACCAATAAGGTGATTATTGATGAATTTTCCATTTTAATTTCTTTTTAGCTTTTTAAATATTGGCATCTCAAATAATGAAATGCCTGAACGTCTCAAAGGATTTATTAATCCGTACAATTTTAAAAGCTAAAGCAATTACCAGAAATCATGAAAGGGATAAATAATATCAGGGGGATTAAGTCTGATATGAATTAAATGGAGTGAATAATAAAGATAATCAGAAGAATTATTGTTTAAAACAAATTCTGTTATTCTGGTTGAAAAGTCAAAATTAAAATACTGACTCGTCCGGGTTTGCGTGGGAATTTTGTTGAAGTTGCTGGCAAATTCCTGATTTGAAGAGACCGGAAGATAGAAACTGCGTGATGAAAATGAGTAATAGCCAGCTTGTGAAGACGTCTTTGAAAAATAATTTTCAGATTCCTCATTTACTGAATTGCTGTAAAATAGCGTAATACTGCAAAAGAGTACTGCTTGTAACAATGAAACTATTTGAAGCGTCATTTTCATAGCACAAAGATACAATACATTTGAGTGCTTTAACTCTTTAATGCTACATAAAAAGTACTTCCTTTATCTACCTCACTTTCAACCCATACCTCGCCATTCAGCAGGTCAACCAATTCTTTGACGATACTTAATCCTAAACCGGTGCCGGGAATTGTCTCTTTATTCGCATTACTTCCACGGAAGAATCGTTCAAAAATTTCCACAATCTCCGATTGAGGAATTCCAATTCCGGTATCTTTTACAAAAAAGATTATCATATTGTTTTTTTGCTCAGCACCGATAGTTATTGTGCCAGATGGAGTATATTTAAAAGCATTTCCCGTCAAATTCATCAAAATTTGTTTCAGCTTTTCGTAATCGGTTTTAATCTTCAGGGTTTCTTCGGTTCGGTTTTCAATACGTAACTGAACTTTTCCCTGATATTCAGGAGTATCATAAGTCCGTTTCAGGAAATTTAAAAGTACTCCGGGGAGGAACTCATTATTTTCCTCAATAAAACCTTTTGCCTGAAGTCTGGAATAGAGAACAATATCATCAATGATGTGGACCAAAAGCTCTGAATTAGTTCTGATAATCTCTGAGTACTGATCAACCAGTTCTTTTTTTGTTTCTGTAGGAAGCAGGGTTGCAAACCCCATTATGGCATTCATGGGAGTTCGTATCTCATGGCTGATATTGGCAAGAAATGCTGTTTTGAGTCGATCGCTTTCTTCTGCCTGTTCCTTTGCCCGGATTAGCTCCTTTTCGGCCCTCTTTTTTTCTGTAATATCGCGACCAATAGCTATTATTTCAACAACATGCCCATTTTCGTTTAAGACTCCCTTACCCGTCCATCCAAGCCATCGAATTCCTTCTTCTGTAAAAACGCGATTTTCTACTTTCGAATGATAAGGAGCTGTAAACATTGCTTTAAAGCGCTTTTCGGTATTAACTAAATCAGGTTCATGCAGTAAAAAATGAAATGGTTTTCCCAATAATTCGGCTTCTGGTTTACCAAAAAACTTACAAAATGACGAACTTACAAAAAGAAAGCGCCCTTCAAGATCCATTTTTACGATGAAGTCTGTTTGGTTTTCCACGAGTAACCTATACTGTTCCTCTTTCCTTGCAAGGTCTTTCATGAGTAGGTCTAGTTTGATGGTCCGCTTATTGACCATTCTTTTTAAAAGAAATGAAACCGAGAGGGCAATTAGAAGCAAAATGAAAATGATTCCAAATATAACAATGATTATCTTCTGATGCTTTTCAAAGAAATTAGGTGCCTTTAATCCATCAAGTTTTACCCAATTGTGATAAATCTTTTCTCTCTCAGCCTCCGAAATAGAATCTAATGCCTTTTCCAGAATTGCATACAACATCGGTTGATTCTTAACAACTCCAATTCCTATTTCCCAGTTAAAGTCAAGGGTTCTAACCAGGTGCAGGTTCTGTAGTCCGTGGACATCAATTAAGTGATTGGCAGTCATTAGATCAATTACAGCTCCTTCTGCCTCTCCAAATGTAACTTTCATCAGAGCTGAGAAATCATCTTCACATAAAACGATCTCTGCATTGGGATAAGTCTTGCGGATATAATCCAGGCTGCCATAACTATCCGGGCAGGCAAGTTTCATTTTCCCGATTTCCTTTTCAGATATGCTTTCTGTGTTGTAATCTTTGACTATTATTCCAATTGGAGATTTCAAAAAGGGATCTGTTATTTGAAGAAATTGCTCTCTTTTGGGTGATTTATGAACACTTCCTGAAAAGTCCACCTCTCCATTTTCTAATGCATCCATTACTTCAACCCAGGAGTTATATCTAACCAATTGAAATTTAACTCCAAGTTTCTTTTCGATAAGCCTGATGTAATCAGCAACGATTCCTTTGTGTTCACCTTTGTCATCAATGAATTCACGTGGAGCCCAGGATGGATCTGGAGCATACCTGATCTTCTCCTTATTTTTTTGCAACCATAATTCCTCTTCAGAAGTCAACAATAACCCAGGGTGGTTGATTTGTGCAAAACTGCTTAATGACAATGTAAACACGAATAAACAAATCAATTTTTCAGGAATCATATTTTAAAGGTATTGTGATATCAAGTAATATTTATCAGTAACAAATGGCTCTTTGCATAAAAAAACTATCCCCCAAAAGCAGCTAATCTGAAGTTGGTTTCAAAAATAGTTACCATTAATCCGGATGCTCACTTCTTTCAATTTGGGAAAGAACATAAGATAACATACGTTGCTCACCGACTTTTGGTTTTAAGAAAGATCCGAAAAATTTATTTAAAAACTCCTATGCATAATAATAAAAAAGCCAGAATCAATGAGAATTTATTAGAAATTAATATGATCCATGTGAAACTTATTGAAACCTTTGACGTAGATATTCAAAACAAACCAATGAGATGAATGGACGATATTACGTTACTTTTTGTATTTGCAGTCATTATTCCTTTCGGCTACTTTATTTCCAGGAGGAAAATGCCCTTAATTGTAAGGAGTAAGGCGGTAGAAATACTGGAAGATATTGTTTTTCCGAAAGGACATCAACAAAAGCAGGAGATAGTAAATACATTTCATGATATTACAAATCATAGATTTAAGGATGAAGAAGTCCTGGACTATTATTTCAAAATGAAAGGTCTTTGTATTCTTGGAAGAAATTGTCACTTGAATTTTTGGGTAAAGAACTACCTGTTATCACCTTCACTAATTAAACTCAATTATTTTGAGCAGTTGAGGTTTTTTGAAACGTTTTTACGATGTTCCTAATTCTTTAATCAAAATTAAGGAGTGAATTAATAATATTTATGTTTGATATGAACAGAGCCACAATATAATTTTTCTTTTCCAACCTCAATAGACACCCGGTTCGTTATAGTAATTCTATCTTCATGGCCCTCGATACTATTAACTTATATCTGCCGGGTGTCTTCTTTTTTTTTGACCATTCTGATCTTCAGTATTGACATTTGTCAGTTAATTGTTGTAAATATTTTAGTCTTTTATAAAATTTTATTGGCAGTATCTTTTTGATTATGAGCGTTTAGTCAATATGTACGCTAAAATTATCTTTATTCTTCCTAAAGAAAAATAAAGAGCCGAACCTCAGCTTAATGCTTTCGTAGAATTATATACTTCACAGGATTGTTCTTTTTATTCTCTACCCCCAGGAACCTTTGAAAGAGGTTTCAGTTTTCGTATTTATAATAATCCACATTCTACTACCGAAATTCTTCGGTAAAAACCATTAATTATGAGAAAAATAAGGATTTCTGATTTAAAATTTAAAACAAAAATTTCACTTGGGTTTGCAGTGATTATTCTTCTTTTTGGAGCCAATGCTTTTTACACAATGACAATTTTGTATATGGAGAGGGATCAGTTATTGCAAATTAATGCTGAGTCCGTACCGGCAAGCGATTTTTCAACCCAAATTCAGACCAATTGGCTTAAAGGAAGATATCACATGGTGCAGTATGTTTTGGGTGAAGATTTGGAGGAAGCCACTGAAGGTTTGACTTACATTGACACTACTCAGTCCATAATAAAAAGAGCGCTTCCGGTCATGCAAAGCAGCAATGCTTCAGGGCAGATTATTGATGCCTTTACTGAAATCGACAAGGATGTTGAAAAATACTCCAGTTTAACAAGGGAATATATTGAAATTGCTGAAACTTCAGTAGATAATTCAGAATTCAAAGAGGCTGATTTGGCGTCACTATACAATGAAATGGTGCTCCTTTCGAAGAAGATTGATGATGAAAGTGAATTTATAGCCGGTTCTTCTTTTGAAGATATCAAAGGAAACATCAAAGATGCAGAACTGGTGATGATTCAGGCAATAGCATCTCTTACAACCATTTTAATTATTATAATTGTTTTAGGATTGCTAATTGCCTATTTTCTGTCTTCAACCTTCGCTAAAAGCATTAAAAAAGGAATTAAAATCACAGAGCAAATTGCCGGTGGCGATCTTACCGTAAATATTGACGTTAAGATGCTCAGCCGTAAAGACGAAATAGGAAGTCTTGCCAGAGCAATGGATAAAATGAGGGAAAATCTTGATCATATTATTGGGAATCTGATGAACGGAGTTGTTAATATTACCCTGGCTGGTGAGGAAATGAGTCAGGCAGCACAAAAAATTTCATCAGGAGCAAACGAACAGGCGTCTTCAGCAGAAGAGGTTTCGTCAACCATGGAGGAAATAACTTCAAATATTGAGCAAAACTCCTCAAATGCTTCCAAAACAAAGACCGTTGCAGAAAAGACTACCGAAAGTGTTGAAAAAGGGAATAAAGTCGTGCAGGAGACGGTGGATTCGATTAATAATATTTCTGAGAAGATTAAGATCATTAATGACATTGCATTTCAAACGAATATTCTTGCTCTTAATGCAGCCGTTGAATCTGCCAGGGCTGGAGAAGAAGGGAAGGGATTTGCTGTTGTTGCATCTGAAGTCCGAAAGCTGGCGGAATTGAGTCGAAATGCAGCGGATGATATTATTAAGATTTCAAAACAAACCGTTGAAGTATCTGAAGATGCAGGAGAAGCTTTGCAAAACATAGTGCCTGAAATCAGACAAACTTCATCTTTGGTAGAGGAAATTACAGCTTCCAGTTATGAGCAAAAATCCGGTGCTAACCAGGTGAATGAGGCCCTTTCTCAGCTCAGTATGGTCATTCAGCAAAACGCTGCTTCTGCTGAAGAGATGAGTGCAAGTTCGGAAGAGTTGGCCAACCAGGCCGAAGAAATCCGGCAACTGGTTAAATTCTTTAAAACTAATACAGGGGATGCTTCAATAGATCATAATACAAGTATTTTTGAAGAGAAACTGGATTCTGAAGAAGTATTTCAACAAATTGAGACCTCGGATAATGAGGGGAAACTTCACATCGAAGCCGAGGATTTAAAAGAGTTTGAAAGATATTGATAATAGAATTCTTATGAAAAAATAAAATTAACTTATTGGCCTGATGGAACCCGCATGGTTGGAGTTTGCACATGAACTTTGTGACTATCCTGGCCATGCTCATTTCAATAGTTTAAGTTATTTTACCGGGGTTTGTTCTCAAAAAGGCAGATCCCGGTTTTTTATTAATGGCATTGTCGCTGGATTAAGGAGAGCCTTCTGATTTTTTCTTCTCAGTCGCTCTCTTAATACTAAAAACAAACAACCACAACGGGATCTAATGCAAATGTCTTATATGATTTCTGAAGAAAGCCTCTTTATGTTGTTTTCTGTATTAAACAAATGCCAGACAAATTGCTTTCTGTAAAAAGCAATTTAGTCGAATTCCTCTAAATGAAAAAAGCCGGCCCCTTCCGGAACCGACTCCCTTGCACGGTGGAGGCAAAGCCCCCTCCGCAATTCAAAATTAATTAAAATCGGAAATTAAATCAATATCGTTATCGCCCGTATCCCGGATCTGCTAAATACTTTCGGCTGCTGCAAGCACCGGACGCCAGACGATCCACACGACAATTCCTGGTGTTTTGTGAATGTCCCTTTATCCAGTGAATAGAGACCTGGTGCTTCTGCATTTCATTGGCTAATTTTCGCCAGAGATCCTCATTTTTCCGGTTAAGAAAGAAGGGGGAAGCCAGCCAGGTATTTAGCCATCCCTTATTTACAGAATCAGCCAGGTAGCGGGAATCGGTATAAAGTTCCACTTTGCAGGGAAATTTCAACAAACGCAATGCCTCAATGGCAGCCATCAGTTCCATTCGGCTGCTGGTTGTTCTGAGATAACTCTTTGAACCTTTGAGTGTTTTGCCTGCTTCGCTAATGAGGTAGTAGCCTATACCCCCTCTACCCGGATTGCCTTTGCAGGCTCCGTCAGTAAAAATTATGACCTTTTGCATGGTATATATCTAAGAGAAGTTATTCTATACCCAGATATTCAACGATGGCCTCTGCAACGAGAAGTTTTACAGGCTTACCGGTCTCAATCTTTTTGAGATTAAGGGCTTTCTTAAGTTCTTTACTTACCTGGATAACATCATTGCCAGGCCCGTCTGCATAGTATTTCTGTAAATGAGGAGCGCACTCGGCTTTCTTCCTGCCGGAACCTTTTCTGTTTTCCCGCCGGATGTTTTCAAGATGCGATTTTGAATGTACCCGGATCTGATTTACTACAGACTCATCGGAGAGTTTTTCAAAGATAGATTTTGCCATGACTAAAGAAGTTTGATGATTTGATCCATGAAGAGTCTGAACTCATTTTTGATTTTCGCTGGGGTAGAGGAGGAGGTAAGCAAACTCTCGGAGGTGCGAATGGCACGCTCATAGAAAACAGAGCGTGATAAATTCCGTCCCAGGACAGGTAACTTGTTTTGCTCAAGCAATCGTTCCATTTGCCGGATCTCTTTTCGACCATGTAAGTCATTGAAGAACCAGGCAACATTGGGATCCAATCCGAACTCTTTTTGTCTGACCTTACTCACTTCTGCAACAATGGATGAGAAATCAAGCAGATTTAAGGCATCAAAGTCATGCACTTTCAGTGGGAGCAGCATCACATCAACGAAAAACAGGAATTCGGTAATTTCTTTGCGGCTACCGTCAGGAGTATGAAGAAAGCCTGGCATGTCGATAATAATTGTATCGAAATCGCTGTTTAAACTCTTTACCTTTTCGTATATTTCAGGCAGGGAAGCCGGAATAACCGAAAAAGGAAGGTTTTCCTGAACCGATGCGTTCTTGAAGAGACTAAGCTGGAGGTCTGCGTCAACAATGCAGACCCTCCTGCTGTAGTCATGGGCCAGTGAACAGGCCGTAATCCAACTGAGAGTGCTTTTCCCTACGCCACCTTTGGTGGACACATAAGAGAGTGTTGTCATTTTGTTTAAATTTTTAAGTTATCGCCAATCCAAACTTAAAAACTTAAAAACCTACAACCAAAAATTTGTGTGATACAAGTGTGATACAGTGAAAAATATTGTGACTGTCAGTCAATGCTTTATGTCGATTATTCGAATCTTCTCATCCCGACTGTTGAAAATGAAAGGGTTAGCACTGTTGGTGCTAACCCTTTTTTGTTGTGGTTGCAACGCAGTTATAACAATTAAGAAAAAGAAAAAAACATTCGTCCATATCCCGGATTTGCTAAATACTTTTCGCTGCTTCAAGCTCCGGACGCCAGAGGATCCACATGACAATTCGGGGTGTTTTGTAAATCCCCCCGTTTAATTATTATATTTGAATTTATTAATGAAAATTCTCTGGTTTAATTTATGAATAGCAAATGACTAAAAGCCGTTGATTTTTTTTGTTCTGGCGGAGGTAAAACTTGCGGCTTTATGCGGGCCGGGATTAATGTCATTGGCGGTATTGATATTGATCCGAACTGTAAAGAAACGTATGAGGAAAAGAATCATTCAAAGTTCATGAATGCAGATGCTTCCAACAAGGCTCAGCGGCTCATAAATCTTACCTTTAGCCAATCATTTAGGGTTGGAATAATTCTCCCATCATTATATTAATGTCTAATTGTAGAGCAGAAGCAGTTAATTACAAGGAGTACTTTTAGCAGTAAGCCTCTGGTTTGTGGTATGATGTCAACATAATTCACATTTTTAAAAAGTGACTTTTCATATGGAATACTTTGGTTCTTGTTTGTGTAAAGGAATTAAATTTACAGTTATAGGTGACTTTGAGAGTTTTTATTTATGCCATTGCAGATATTGCAGGAAAGATACCGGGTCAGCTCATGCTTCAAATTTGTTTTCCACAACAGCTAAACTGGAATGGATAAAAAAAGAAACTGAGATTAGAATATTCCAACCACATAAAAGTAATCATGTGAAAGCCTTTTGTGCAAATTGTGGTTCAGCTCTGCCCAATTTACAAATGGACGGTAAACTTTTAGTTGTTCCGGCAGGATGTTTGGATACAAATTTAGAAATACGACCCAATGCACATATTTTTATTGCAAATAAAGCAAGTTGGGATGAGTCGTTGGAAAAAATAAATAAATTTGACCGCCTTCCTGAATAAGAAATAAATATGAAATAGTATTTTGTGACCTAACTAATAGAGAATACTGTACTCATTGAAATAGATAAATGGGTTTATTGTTGAGATATACTTTGATCATTGCATTTTGGCTGTTTAATTTTACTGCCAGGGCCGAACTGACCAGAAATATGTTTGACATCAGGCATATTGGTTATTCGGAAGGCCTGAGCAGTCAGCGGGTATTCTCAATTGTTGAAGATCAGCACAGCGCCATATGGGTGGCCACCAAAATAGGGATTGACCGGTACAACGGAGAGGTTGTGAAAAGTTATACGCTACCCGGAAATCTTTATTTAGGGGATATGGCCGGCCGTAGGTTGCGTTTGTGGTACGATGAGCAAAACGGACTATGGGCGTATGATCATACCGGTAGAATATTCAAATACTCCACTGAAGACGATGCGTTTGAGTTGAAATTGTCATTGGGAGAAGCCATTGGTGGCGAAATCATCCTAAACAAGGTATTTATAGATCCGAAAGGGTGTTTATGGATGGGGCTGAGCAAGGGACTTTATAAAAAAGAGATGGATGGCGAAATCTCCAATGTTTTGGCAGATAGGTATGTGAATGATATAGTGGCAGATTCCTCCTCTGTTTATGCAGGCACCTCTTCGGGTGTTGTTCTAATTACTCCAAATCAGGGAACCAGTTGGATGGTAAAAGGAAAGGATGTTCAAAGCCTTTTTTTTCACAGTGCCAATCAGGAACTCTGGATAGGAACCTTTAATGACGGGTTGTTGGTGTTGAACATGGAAAGCTCCTCTTTGCATTCAATAAAAAGTCAACGTGCCGGGTTCTTAAACCCCATCAGGGCTATTAGCGCTTACGATGATGAAACGATTTTGGTTGGAGTGGACGGTGGTGGCGTTTACACCATCGATCTGCAATCAGGAGAGCCTCATTTATTGATGAGTACAGAGGATAGCACGGATATTTATCTGCGGGGTAACGGGATTTACGCGGTTACCACCGACAGCCAGGGCAATATTTGGATAGGAAGTTACTCCGGCGGGGTATCCGTGGCCATTAGGGCCAGTTATCCCACCCGAATATTGAAGCATGAGAGGGGCAACGAGCATTCCCTGGCCAACAACAATGTCAACGGCATTGAAGAAGACAACAATGGAAATCTTTGGTTTGGTACCGATAATGGCATCAGCATACTCAATGAGAGCAGCAGTGTCTGGAAGCATGTGCTCAAAGGAGCTGTAGTGGTTTCTCTTTGTCGTGCTAAAAGTGGAAATATTTGGGCAGGTACTTATGGTGATGGTCTTTATCTGTTGAATCCTGATGGGATGCAGCTTAAACACCTGACTCAGCAAGGGGGGGAACTTACCACCAATTATATTTTCTCCGTAAGACAGGACCCGGAAGGAGATATATGGGTAGGCGGTCACAATGGCTGGTTGATGTTGCTCGACAAGGAGGGGCGCCACAAACAAACTTATGATATCAAATGGATTCACTCCATTGAAGTTGTTGATTCAAATCAAATGGGCGTTGCCACAGTAAATGGATTTTATCTGGTCAATAAGGCAACCAACACAATAAAGAGTTATGCCTCTTCTCCCGGATTGCAGAATAGAAATGCCAGTGCCTACATTATTGCCATGTTGTTTAATGATGACCAGACCGTATGGCTGGGAACGGAGGGTGGTGGTTTGAATCGCTACGATCTAAATACTGGTGAAACCAATATTTTTACTACCCGGGATGGTCTGCCCTCTGATGATGTTTACAGTCTGCAAAAAGATGCGCTGGATCGCTTGTGGATGAGTACCGCCAAAGGGCTTGCGCTGATGGAAAACGGCGATATTTCGAACCTCAACTACCTGGGAGATGTGGATAAGGAGTATAACAAGTCCGCCTTTGCAAGTCTCTCCGACGGACGTTTTGCATATGGTAGTACCGATGGGGCAGTTTTGGTGAAACCCGGAGCCATTAATCAAACTGACTTTGAAGCTCCGCTGCGCTTAACGGGATTGACCATCGATTACCTTGATTCTGCAAAGGCAAAGAAATGGAGACCGATTCTGCACGATATGGTTGGTCGGGGAACGGTGGAATTACCTTTCCGGCACAATTCCTTTGCTATTAACTTCGAATCGATCAATTACCGGTTTCAGCGTGACATCACTTACCAGCATATTCTCGAAGGCTACGACAAAACATGGAGCAATTCCTCGCCTGATGGCACCTTGCGTTACACCAATGTGGCACCCGGAACCTATTTGTTAAGAGTTCGTAATCTCCGTCGTAGTAACGGGGAAATTATTGAAGAAAAAACGCTTTTGCTTACCGTAGCTGAACCCTGGTGGAACACCTGGTGGGCCCGGGCAGTTTATCTGGCCCTGGCAGCTGCGGTACTCTATTTTATTTTTCGTTTCAATAGCAATAAGCTTCAGAAGAAGCACGATGAAGACAAAATCAGATTTTTCATCAATACGGCCCATGATATCAGAACGCCCGTTACCCTCATTATGGCGCCTCTGGAAGATATGGGGCACGTTTCCGACCTCAGCGATAAGGTCAGGTATTATCTTGACATAGCGCGAAACAATACTCAAAAGCTACACACGATGATTACTCAGCTTCTTGAGTTTGAGAAAGTGGACATCACCAGACAGAAGGCAAGTCTTTATCCGCTGTCTCTCAATAGTGTTTTAACCGAAGAGGTTGTTCGTTTTCAGGCATATTGCGACAATAAACAGTTACAACTTAATCTGAACCTGCCCGATGAAGAGGTAGCAATCAAAGGTGACAGACAATTTGTCGGGATGCTGCTCGATAATCTGCTTTCCAATGCATGTAAATATACTCCTGTCGGAGGTGAAGTTGTGCTGGATTTAATTGCATCCAGACGGAAAGTCATATTAACGATTCAGGATAATGGCATTGGAATCCCCAAAAAGAGCCAAAAATACCTGTTCAAAAAAGTTTACCGGGCAGAGAATGCACAAAAGTCCAAAGAGAAGGGGACAGGGTTCGGACTTCTACAGGTGCAGCGCATCGTTAAAATTCTGGGCGGAAAAATTCGTGTTCAGTCAGAAGAGCATCAGGGTACAACTTTTATTATCACATTACCCCGAACTTACGAACAACCAGAGTTGGTTCCCGAGCCGGATATCGTCATGAACCACTCTCTTTCCGATGAAGATTCCCGTTTGGATTCCCCGGTAAAACAAACCTTTGCGAGCCGCAACGATCATTCTCGCGAAGAAACTTTGCTCATCGTAGAAGATAACGAAACGCTCCGGTATTACTTACGTCACACTTTCGATGATGAATACCGGGTGCTTGATGTTGCCAATGGACAGGAGGCATTGGATAGCCTTAAAAACGAATATCCCGATTTGATTCTCTCTGATGTAATGATGCCCGGAATTCAGGGAGATGAGCTTTGCCGTTTGGTAAAGGACAATCCCGAAACGTCAGGCATTCCCTTTGTGCTTCTCACTGCTAAAGCTACCCATGATGCTACTGTAGAGGGCCTGAAGAAAGGGGCGGATGATTATATTCCAAAGCCTTTCAGTACAGAGATATTAAAGCTTAAGGTAAAGGGCCTGATTGAAAACAGAAAAAGGCAGAGAGCCTATTTCATGCGTGAGGCCTTGAGGCAGGTGCGCTCAGAAAAAGATCACTCCATCTTTGAAAATGAGTCGCAATCTACTGAAGATGTAACCCACGGCTTGTCTGAAAGCGATCGCAATTTTGTTGATCGTGCCACAAACCTGGTTATTGATAATATCGGCGATACCGGGTTTACCATCGACAGTCTTTGTCGCGAGATGGCTATGAGTCGCACGCTTTTTTACAATCGACTAAAATCACTTACCGGGAAATGCCCACAGGAGTTCATCCGCCTTATTCGACTTCAAAAAGCAGCTGAATTGTTAAAAAATGGCAAAAATGTAACGGAAACAGCCATGGATTGTGGATTTGTAAATTCCAAGTATTTCAGCTCCCTGTTTAAGCAGCATTTTGGTGTTCAGCCCAGCAAATACCGGTAATTATTTTTTCTTCTCAACTCCGTCTTTTTCTAACCTTATATAAAATGTGATAGCAATCAAACCTTGTTTGTCAGCTGTCAAACCTCCTTTTTAACAGTAGTTAGCATATTTGTGCCGACCTCATTTATGTATGAGGCGACCAGGTGAAGAATGTCAACACCTTTCACACACAACTTATATTTTTTAACAAGTATGCATTACAAATTTTATCACAAGTATGACATGAGGAGATTATTGACACTATTAATTATCACAAGCAGTTTCATCCAAACTGCCTGCTCGCAGGATGAGGAGGTTTCCCCTACAGAGACCAAACAGGAAGAATATCACTTCATGGATGATTTTGAGTCGTTTGATGCAAACGTATGGACAAAAGAGACGCACGAGCCCGGCTGGGTCAATCAGGAATTACAAGCCTATCGACCTGCCAACGTATCCGTCGGAACCGACAATGGTAAATCAGTACTTATTTTGGCTGCTGAGCGCAATGGGAACCAAATCTACTCGGGGCGCGTCAACAGTCAGGGCAAGTTCAATTTTAAGTATGGCAGCATAGAAGCCAGCATCAAATTGCCCAAAACAGGTAATGGTTTATGGCCGGCCTTTTGGATGATGGGCGATAACGGCAAACAATGGCCCGCCTGTGGTGAGATCGATATTCTGGAAATGGGAGAACGCAATGGTATTCTTAATGGTACTACCGAAACCTACTACAATACTGCCATTCATTATGGGCCTGATATGGATTCGCATGAACAGGAATATCACGGAGCCAACTTTGTTCATAGTTTGCAGGATGGCGAATACCATACCTACAGATTGGACTGGACCGAAAACAGCCTGAAAGTCAGTATTGACGGGGTTGAGTTCAAAATTTTCGACATCAGTGTGCAGAGCGGACGTCATGAATACTTCCAGGATCCCTGTTTCATTTTGTTCAACCTGGCAGTAGGAGGTGCCTTTCCTGACATCCATAACCTTAATGACCTTACTGCCTTGAAAGATGGTGAGAAAGCCAATATGTATATCGATTGGGTAAAAGTTTATTAATCCTTAGCTAATAAAATCTATGACTGAAAGAAAACTAAAAAGTGTATTGTTCTTTGGAACAATGATTCTCTTGCTGTTGGGGAATACCCTGCAGTTGAGCGCATCCTTGCCGGAAAGTCGCCTGCTGATGCAGGAAGACGGAACGATTTCCGGAACGGTAACCGATGACGTGGGCCCGGTGCCCGGCGTAACTCTAATTGAAAAAGAAAACCCGACCAACGGAACTGCCACCGACATGAACGGGGATTTTAGCCTGAACATCCCGGTAGGCTCGACTTTGGTTGTCAGTGCTATTGGCTATAAAACACAGGAAATAGCCATTACCGATGCTCAAATGACGCTGAAAATTGTTCTGGAAGAAGATACCAAACTTCTTGATGATGTAGTAGTTACTGCATTGGGGATCAAGAGGGAGCGTAAAGCTCTGGGGTATGGTCTGGAAGAAGTTGATGGTGCCGACCTGACCAAAGCACCGGAAACCAATGTTATTAACTCCATGGCAGGTCGTGTTGCCGGTCTGGTTGTTAGCCAGACAGCCGGTGGACCTTCTGGTTCAACCAGAGTTATTCTGCGCGGTAGTACCGAAATGACCGGTAACAACCAGCCCCTGTACGTCATTGATGGGGTGCCCCTTGATAACACCAATTTTGGGAGTGCAGGAACCGGAGGTGGATATGATCTGGGTGATGGAATCTCCAGTATCAACCCCGACGATATTGAAAATATGTCGGTACTGAAAGGCCCTGCAGCCTCTGCTCTTTATGGAAGTCGCGCCAGTCATGGCGTTATTCTCATTACCACCAAAAAAGCCAGTGGAGAGGAGAAATTCAGCGTGGAATACAACGGAACCCTCACTTTTGATACCCAGTTGGCTAAATGGGACGACGTTCAGCAGACTTACGGAATGGGAAGTTCCGGAACCTACAGCATCGATGCCGTATCCAATACCAACAAGAGCTGGGGACCAAGAGCTGACGGTGGTAATATGCTGAACTATTTCGATGGTGTGGAACGCCCTTACCTCATTATTCCCGATAACACCTCGAACTTTTTCCGTACCGGTAATACTGCCACCAATTCAGCCATTGTCAATGCTCAAAGCGGCAAAACAGGCGTGCGCTTCACCATTACCGATATGCGCAACAACGACATTGTACCGGAGACCTACATGAGCCGGGACGTATTTAACCTGCGTGCACATACTTCATTGGGAGACGTTGATCTGGACTTCAGTGCCAACTACACCTTCGAGGATGTGAAAAACCGACCGGCACTGGGCGATAGTAAATCGAATATCGGTAAAAATCTGATGACTCTGGCTACTACTTACGACCAGAATTGGTTGAAGACCTATGAGGACGAGGCCGGGAACTACGCCAACTGGAACGGAATGGACCCTTACAATGTGAATCCTTACTGGGATATCTACAAAAACTACAATAAGTCGCACAAAGATCTTTTTCGTCTCAACGGCAAAGTGCAGTGGAATGTAAATGAACACCTGAAACTGAAGGGAACCGTGGGTAGTGAACTCAACTGGTTTGAATTTGATGACTTTAAGGCTCCTACCACTCCCGGTTTTGAAGCTGGTCGTTTGCAAAACAGCAACTATCGCAACAGCATGTTTAATGCTGAGTTTCTGGCACTGTATAACAACAGATGGGGCGAATTCGATTTCAATGCTACGCTGGGAGGGAACCTGTATAAGGTCGATAACCTTACCACTGTGGTGACTGCTCAGGATATGCAAATTCGCGACGTGGTAGCCTTGATGAGTTTCAACGAGACCAGCATCAGACAATACAGCTACCGCAAGCAGATCAATTCTGCTTTCGGTGCCTTGAATCTGGGCTGGCGACACATGTTGTATCTTGATGCTACCATGAGAGCCGACCAGTCTTCAACGCTTCCCGCAGGGAATAACGTTTATACTTATCCATCATTTTCAGGAAGTTTTGTATTTTCTGAATTGCTGAATCTGGGTGAAACGTTGCCCTATGGAAAAGTACGCCTGTCATGGGCTCAGGTGGGTAGTGATACCGACCCGTACCAGTTGGGATTGGTTTACAGTAAATCGAATCTCACTTATCCGGGATATACCATCGGTTACATCGATAACAATACAATTCCCAACAAAGACCTGAAACCTACCATTACCAACTCATTTGAGGCCGGTTTGGAAACGAAATTTCTGAATAACCGCATGGGACTGGATTTCACTTATTATACCCAAATCAGTGAAGACCAGATTATGGGAATGGCTACCTCATGGACTTCGGGATATACTTATCGTCTGATCAATGCCGGTGAGATTGAAAACAAAGGGGTGGAAATATCCTTCAATACACGTCCTATTGAGATGAAAGACTTCTCCTGGGATGTGAATTTGAACTTTGCCAAAAACAGCAACATTGTTCGGGAGTTGGTGGACGATATGGATATGATAGAACTGGAGAAAGCAGCCTGGCTGGATGTTCAGGTGGCTGCCAAGGTTGGCGAAAATTTTGGTTCCATTGTAGGTCCCGATTTTCAACGTAATGAAAATGGGGAGGTGCTGATTGATCCGAATACCGGTTTGCCCCAATACGACAAAAGCAACCATGTACTGGGTAATGCCTCATGGGACTGGACCGGGGGTCTGGGAACCACGCTTACTTACAAGAACCTTTCCCTTTGGGCTCTTTTTGATGTGAAAGTGGGAGGTGATCTCTATTCCATGTCGGCCCGTGCAGCACACGAGTCAGGTAAGGCAGAAGCCACCCTGGAAGGGCGCGAAGAATGGTACAAGTCGGAAGAGGCCAGACAGGCAGCCGGTGTTCCCAAAGGAGACCAATGGACTCCCATCGATGGCTTCATTGCTCCGGGTGTAATCGATAACGGTGACGGAACTTACAGGGACAATGATATTTTCATCAATCCTGAAGATTACTGGATGAGTGTTAGTCGCAATGCCCCTTCTATGTTCATTTACGATAACTCTTACGTGAAATGTCGCGAGATATCATTGGCTTACAATGTGCCTCAAACCATTCTGGGAAATGCTGTAAAAGGACTTACTGTCTCGGCTGTTGCCCGAAACCCATTTATCGTTTGGAAGAATATTCCCAACATTGATCCGGATTCGAACTACAACAACACCACCGGGATGGGATTGGAATACGGCTCCCTGCCTTCGCGAAGAAGCTATGGTTTCAATGTCAATGTTAAATTCTAAGCCGCGTTCGGTTTTACATACTTAAAACACAATGAACACGCTAAAAATAAAAAAGATGAACTACAAACAATACTATATCACAGTGTTATTGGTGGTTATGGCACTATTCACCGGCGGATGCAGCGATGAATATCTGGAGAGTCTGAATACCGATCCTTCCAAAGCCGCCACCATAGACCCCAACGCACAGCTGACTACCGCGCAGTTGCAAACTTATGGCGATCTTGGCATGGTTGAAATTTACCGAAATTATCTCTATGGATTTAATCAACATCTGATGGGGTCCTGGAATACCACCAATTATGGTGGGAGGCATACGGTTGATAACAATGAAATGAGTCGAATGTGGACCAGTTACTATCCCAATGCCATCAAAAACCTTACGGATGGTATGGCACGAACTGCCGATGACTCCTCAAAAGTGAATATCAACTCAGCTTTGCGTATTTACAGGGTTTATATGATGTCACTCATCACAGATATATACGGAGACGCTCCTTATAGTGAAGCCGGATTGGGATATATCGATGGTAAATTCAACCCCCGATACGATACTCAGGAAGAGATCTACAACGATTTCTTTAATGAGCTTTCAGCGGCCGTTGAATCATTCGACAACGGAAAAGACAAGATTACAGGCGATGTCATCTTTGATGGCAATGTGGGTAAATGGAAGAAACTGGCCAACTCACTCCGACTGAGATTTGCGATGCGTATCTCCGATGTGGAACCTGAAAAAGCTCAGGAGGCATTTCAAAATGCGCTTCAGGCTGATGGCGGCATAATGGAATCAGCAGACGACGATGCCCTGATTCAATACATGGCAGTTGCCTTTAGCTTTGGACAAGAGGCTTACTCCGATTTTCGCGGAAACGCTTTGTCGCAACTCCTTTTTGGTAACGATCCTGCGAATAACCCCAGCTATCTGTGTGCAACTTTTTTCAATCAAATGTACGAAACAGGTGATCCCCGGACTTTCCGAATTGCCCGTTGCTACTACGATGGACTGATGAGTGCCACCAGTCCTGATAACCGCATCGATCTTACTCAGGAGATGTTGGATAAAGGCATCGCTTTTGAAGCGCGTGAGCCGGGAGCCTACTCATGGGAACCCTGGCCTCCCGGATACGAAAGCGATATCCTGAGTGAGCTAGCAGAAAGTAATCCTTCGATTGATCCTTTTGTGGCTCGTGAAACCGAGCCCAAACTGGCCAATAACTTCCTCAATGGTGACAATCCGGGCGTTGTAATGACTTCTGCTGAAGTGAAGTTTCTGTTGGCAGAAGCTGCTCTTAAGGGATGGAATGTCGAAGGTGGTACAGTGGAAGAGTGGTATCGTCAGGGGGTACGCGCTTCCATGGACTTCTTGTCCGATAATTATGGTACTGAAGTGGTGACCGACGAGGAATTTGATACCTACATGGCTGACAACGGAATCGGTTACACCATGGAAAAGAAAAAGGAAGCCATCAATACCCAGGCATGGATGCTTCATTTTACCAATCCCAATGAAGCCTGGGCCAACGTGCGTCGCTCGGGCTATCCCAGACTGAAGTCCCCGGCCGAATATGGCTTTGAGCAATTCCTCACCGGAGGTTCTGAAATTCCTGTTCGTCTGGGTTATCCTGTACTGGAATCTTCCTACAACAAGGAAAACTACGAGGAAGCACTGAACCGAATGGGTGGAACCAACAGCTGGAACATCACAGTATGGTGGGATGTTACAAAATAACCATTGATAAAAATATTAGCATGAAGAAACTACATTATATACTGATGGCCATAATGGCCCTGGGTTTGTCCTTCACTTCCTGCACCGAAGATGAAGACCCTTTCGAGACCATTACCGAAAATGACGATCCAAGAATCCTTGATCCTATTTTCGCTGACGGTCAAAACGGAGAATTGCCTCTTATTGCAGAAATCGACAGAGATGGCAACTTCACCATGGAACTGGTCGTTACTCCCTCGGCTTATAGTACCGTTACCTGGATGATTGATGGAAACCAGGTGAATGAAGGAACCGAACTCGATATCAATCTGAAAGCCGGTACCTATCATTTTAAGGTACTTGTGACAACTGATGCCGGTAAAAGTACGTATCGTGAGGGAACCGTAAAGGTAAATCCTCTTGCGGAGGATCCCTGGGCTACGGAACAAGGTTTCGAACGAATCATTGTCCCCGGAGGAAGCGCTGTTTTATACGGCGAGAACCTCAATTTGGTGAATAGTCTTGTAATTGGTGGCAAAACCATCGATGACCTTAATTATGTTGAAGGTGATGGGGGCAATTACATCGAATACACTGTTCCTGCAGACTTGAGCGTAGGACAATACAGGGTATTGTTGGTTGATGAATCCGGAAATGAGTATGGTGCCAATACTGTTACGGTTACTCAGTCGGCTTTTGTTACTGAAGGTGCCGGTCGCGCCAATCCTAATTCAGAATGGCGTCTGACCGGACTCAACATGGATCAGATTGCATCACTGACCATTGGTGGAGAAACCATTACTGACTTTGCAGAACAATCAGCTACTGAATTGGTGCTGACCAGTCCCGACTTTGAGGCCGGTACTTACAGTTTGACCGGAAAGACCACTGACGGTAATGATGTTGAATTCTACAGTAAAGGCAGCGTTAAAACCGAAATCACGGTTACTTTCTCCTCCGAAACAGTGTTGTTCGAAGGGCACCACTATGTCTCCTGGATTTTTGATGACGGAAATCCCAACAAAACTTTCAATCTGATTGGGAAGGATGTCTTTGCCTCAATGTCGGCAGGCTCCACCCTCAGCATTCACTATTCGATAGAACCTGCTGATGTGGATCGTCAGTTGCAGACCACCTCCGGATGGTGGACCATGTTGCCGGGTACCGAGGCTGTTATGTTGAATGAAGACGGAGTTGTGGAGGTCGTACTTACTCAGGAAGCTCTGGATTTGATACAGGCACAGGACGGTTTCCTTTGCGTAGGACACGGGTACTATGTGGATAAAGTTACTGTGAATTAGCGCAGTATAAACAACAATGAATCTATGTTTTGAAAAGAAAGGTTGACGTCATGTCAGCCTTTCTTTTTTGATTATCAGAGAATAAATGAAACGAGCATGGCAACGATTGCCACAAGGGAATATGTATAAATTCTTACATGCGAGTTCCATCCGACCTTGAAAAATTAATTTTATACGGATGAAACAGTTTTTATTTGAAAAAGAATTGAAAATGGTTAGTTTTATAGAGAAATAAAACCTTTAAGCATAAATCAAATTGATAGCCTTGCTTTATAACTTAATGTAATGATTATGCAGACCTGCCTAACATGGAATAAAGGATTGTTTTCCAATTTGTATGAGATTTATTCGAGTGGTAACAAGATTGGAAATCTCAGGGATAAAACATTCTCCCGGTATTCTTCCGGGGAAATAAATAACCAAAAGTATTTATTCAAAACATCGGGAGTTTTTAAACAACATACTCAGATATTTGATCAAACTGATAACAAATTTATTGGGGAGATCCATTATAACAACTGGATGACCAAAGCAACCTTGACTAAAAATGGCAAATCAATTAACTGGAGATATGATAATTTGTGGAATACAAAATGGAGACTCTTTAATTCGGAGGGAGTTGATATAAGATACTCAGGGTCATCGATTAGTGGCCGAATTGATTCTAATGTTGATGATGCATTACTTTTATTATCCGGTCTGTTTGTTACAAATTATTATTGGGAATCAACCATCACCATCATGATTGCGGTATTCTTGCCGTTATGGATAGTATTTTTGAATTGAAAATCTGTTACAGAAATGAATTATTGAAGCTTCAGGAATAACAGTTGAAGCAATCATTGCCCTATTAACTTTGTTCTGCAAACAATTTCTCAGGTATAGATGTTACTTACTAAATTTGCAAAAGGAACAAGTGAGAGCGCATTTAGAAATAAAAAACATCCGATTTGTCCTGTCCGTATTGGGACTGGTAATATTGCTTTTACTCTCACCTTGCAAGGTTCGGAACGCTGTAGAGGCCGAATTAGGTGTTCCGCAGACCAATGTCTTAAACAAGAGTCAGGCAACCCTTTCTCAGGCCGCCTGCCAGACAGTTGAGATTTCTGAGACCATTCAAGCCATCTCCAAAACCACTGTCAGGCTACCTTTCTTTCCCATGCTGAGAACAGATAAGATTGAGGGTGCTATTTGTTTTCCTAAACACGCTGCTACAAAGAAACCATCAGGAGCCCAACAGCCGGTTTCTGATATTCCTTTATACATTCTACATCAGAATATTCTTGTTTATTCGTAATTGATTGCTGCTCAGAAGATGTTCAGCCGGTTTAGGGCTGTGTGTTCAATTACAGATATTTATAACTTTTTTCAAGAAAATTGGATTGAAGTCATCTGCCGGTTTGTGGATGTACTTCAAATTTTGCTCTGCAATTTTTTGCAGCAGGATAAATTGTTTTATTAACGAGATTAACTATGGCAAATATTAGCATAAAAAATGATGCCGGGCTGATGACACTGGCAGTAAGATTGGTAATTGGTTGGACCTATTTTTCAGCCTTTTGGAGAAGAACTATTTTGGTCGATAAACTGGATCCTGAAACAGCCGGTTATATCGGTGAAAAATTCAACCATTTTTTGCCCAATGCACTGGGAATAAAACCCATTATTCAATATCTGGTGGAAAACCCCGATATACTCTGGATCAATATGGTGCTTTTTACCATTATTGAAGGTATTGTAGGGTTGTTTATTATTTTTGGTTTGTTTACCCGAATCATGAGCGTCGGGGTATTTAGTTTAGCAATGGGTATTTTGCTTGGTTCCGGATGGATAGGAACAACCTGTTTGGATGAATGGCAAATAGGTGTTCTCGGGATAGCAACAGGTTTTGTTTTGTTCCTTACAGGAAGCGGAAGGTACTCTCTGGATAATTATATGTTGAAAAATAATTTTTCAATTACCACAAAAAAGTGGTTTGCATGGGTTGGATCAGGTACTTTGCCTATAAAAGAAAGCGTTTTTCCAAAATTTGTTCTGGGTGGTTCCATATTTATCCTTGGTATGACTTTGATGACCAACCAGGTATTTCATGGTGGTTTATGGGGCCCTCTTCACAATAAGTCGGTAAAGCCTGTGCTTGAAATTACAGAGGGAAGGATTGACAATTCAACACTTTCTTTCGATGTCTTCCGAACAGAGGGTGTAGATGTTTATGGCTCCTGGGTGATAAATATTGAGTTGCTTGATGGTCAGGGCGATGCAGTAGTGCAGTATAATCAGGCTGATTTGGCTTCTTTGCCTGAGGAAAGTATTTCCAACTATTATGTTTCTGAAATTAAATCCGGTAAACATAGTTTAATTGTTCCTTTGGGGGCCAAGGCAACACTAAATTTGCACGATGATAATCTGTCCGGTTTGTCCATGGGTTCATATTTGTTAAAAATTACTGATATTAGTGGTGCATTCTGGGAACATGAAATCGAAATAAAATAAAAGCACACACAATACAGACAATAGCGGTTTGGGCGAGGCCCCAGACTGCTGTTGTTTTAATTAATCTGGTATATCTACCTGAAAATTAAAATTCATGTGCTTCAGAACCAAAAACAGCAAGACTTTCAATCAACTCGAAGATCGATTTAAAGCCAGATTTCTGACTCCTGAATGGTACACGCCTGATGTATTCAATGCGTTTACATTTCCGGTTACTCCGGTTATAACCAATGACCGGAATGATGTTATTCAGGGTTTTTCATGGGGACTCATTCCCTACTGGGCCAAAGATACCAACATCCGCAAAAGTACGTTTAACGCAAGACTGGAGACGCTTGCTCAAAAACCATCATTCAAACCTTCACTATTGAAGCGGTGTCTGGTCCTTGCCGATGGTTTCTATGAATGGAAATGGCTGGATCCGAAGGGAAAATCAAAGCAAAAATACCTGCTTACCCTTCCGGAAGAAGAATCTTTTGCCTTTGCGGGACTTTGGAACAGCTGGACAGATAGAAATACCGGAGAAATCCTGAATACCTATACCATCATTACAACTGCAGCCAATGAACTGATGAGTGAGATTCACAACACAAAAAAGCGGATGCCGGTGATTATGACTCCCAAGGCTGAGAAAGATTGGTTGAGTGGGGGAGAGTTGGTCATGCAGAATGATCATTTGGAAGGTGTTGTGTGTGAATAAGCTTACTTTGATAGTAAGAGAAATATTGTAATTTTATAATGGGTTAGGGTGAAGGTCAAAGGTTTGTCGGTGTGCCGGCAAGCGTAACAGCCTGCCCCGATCCTTCGGGGACGCAAGTGGTTCTTTTTGGACAGATACTATTTAACATCAATAATTTCGAACATATAATTCCTAAAGTTGCCTGACATCATACCATACAGTATTGAATGATTGGGAAGTTCTACCTTTGTGCCAGGCATCATTAGAGGAGTTTTAGAGGATTCAGGACTTTTATATGTTTCCGAGGTTTTTTCGCTACCATCAATCTTTGTGATATAGGTTTCGCCTAATTCGGCATTCTTAAACAACCCATCTTTCTTTTCTATGGTATTGTAAATAAAATACAAGCTCCCGTTTTTCTCAAAATCAATAAAGGAATTGTATTTGGAAGTCCTTAAAGAGTATTGGTTTTTGCTTATTTTTTCAATACTATTTATTGAATTATCTGCATTTAAAAGTACAATAAACACGTTGTTGTGGTGATAGATAGGAGTATATGATATTTGATTGCCACTTTGTTCTTTTTTTGTGCCGGTGATAAATTGCTCGGCTGTATAATATTTAGTTCCGTCATCCAGCGTTTTAATTTCGCTAATGTGATAATCAAACGGGTCATATTCCGATTTATCTTTTAAACTTCGTCTGAAGCGGTTTAGCTGTTTTTCAGTAAACCCTTCCTCTATCAGGTCAACTGAGAAATTCTCAATGCTCATTTCAGTTTTTTCTCCGCTTTCAACATCCAGCGTAAAAGCAAAAGCACCTTTTGCACTTATGGTTTCAGGGTCGGAAAAGACTCCGTTAACCTGTGTTCTCCCATTTATTACATTGAAACTCATACTTCTTACAAATTTCGAATTGAGATGAATATCAGAAAAGGTTTCTTTAGTTCCACTATCCGAGAATTTATATAGCTGGTATGTGAAGTTTGGAACATCGGTAAAATAGGTATCCTTCGAAAAGAAATTATACGCATTAAACTTACCTGAATCAAAGTAGTTCTTCTTATCTGCATAATGAGCTCCTAATAAATACACATCGCCATTGTTGTCAACCCGGAATTGCTTATAGCTAAATACACCTTCTTTAAAATTTGGAACCACACTGTTCTGCCATAATGAATTAAGGTTGTGGTCATAAACATAAACAGCAAAACGGAGGGGCTCATTTTTTCTGTTTAGAACGGTATAAAAGAACATTATTTTACTCTCATCCTCGGAGATCTCATATTGAACCGAAGTTCTTTTGTATTTACTGATTCCTGAATAGTCCAACTCCCCAATCATTTTTGCATCATCATTCAGCTCAAGTGTTTCTGGGTTAACTGAGCGGGAAAACAGGTAGTGACTTTTACTTTTTTCATTCTGAAAGGAAAAGAAAGCGAGAATTTTATTGTTGATGATTTGAGCACCTTCAAAATCAACCTTCTTACCATCCGGTCCAAGATCTAGTTTTGTTTTTTTTACCAGATTAACATTTTCATCAAACATTCCTATGTAATGGCCCGAATTCCCACCTCCAATAGTGGGGCCGTTGTGGATAGCAATAAAGGGTTGAAACAGAATATAGGCGCGATCATTGATAGACCCAATCGCCTTCAGCCCGGTGTTACCTCTCGGTAATTCATTCCATTCCACTTTGGTAGATTTTACGGTGTAATCAATTTCTTCTGCCGATAAGCAAAATGTTGCAGATATTATAAGTGAAAATATCAGTATTGTCTTCATAATCTTATCTTTTTTGAGAATTAAAATGCGTATCCAAGTTTTATTGCTGCCGGTAAATAGAAGTGTGAATCCCCTTCTTCGATAGTGATAACAGATGTAACCTCTTCTTTGTATTTGTATGTTCTAACGCCCATACCGAGATTAAAATCAAGCGTTAAATTTTTTTGAAGAGGAAGTTGATATCCACCGTTAAAAAAGACAATGTCGGTCATTAGCTTACCCCTCATAATATTTAATTTGGGCTGAATCCCGATATACCATTGTTCGTAATATTCTCTTAAATATAGACGGATGTTGGCAGCGAAGAAGATTCCGGTACCCGATTGGGGGAGATCATAACGAGGGTCATAATTGTGCAGGTTACTTTGGCGACTAATAGAAATCAATCCCATAGATGCTTCAACGGACAAATTTCTAATTATCTCCTTTTCATACAATACAGAATATTCTCCATTAAAAAGATCAATTCCAATTTTTACTAATTTGCTGTATTCGGATATGCCGTCGTCATCAAAATACTTTGAAATATCCTCCTGGGCACGACTGTTGACAATAAAAATACTAAGTACGGTAAAGACAAGTAATGTTTTTTTCATTTCAGTGTTTTGTTTTGAATTCGGCCAAAGCAAATCGAAGCAATGGTCATCATTATTGAGTTTTTTTTATGCTCGTTTTGACCCCAATAAGAAGTCTGATAGGTGTATCATTGATTATTAAACATCACCTGAAAATCACCTGTAAACGAACCCGAAAAAATCACACCATCAACCATTACCAGGTTCATCTCAACGGTATAATTGTTGTTTCCATTGTGGCTGATGGTAACTTCTCCGGCTTCAAGGTTCGACGATTCCATTGTTGAGCCATCAAAAACGGAATAGTTTGTCAACCAGTCGTCAAGTAGTTTTTTCCCTTCAGCTTCCGGATAAGCATAAGCTCCTTCAATAGTTTCACGAGTAAATGATTCCACGTCGATGGTTATTGAATTGGCTTGCGTCTCACTTGCGCTGATAAGTGTTATTCCCGTATGTCCGCTATCGCCAATAGACACACCCATCATTGTGGCGGAAGATATGGTAAAATCACTTCCATTCATTTGGATGTTATTGTCTTGCTTTGGAGAGGTTTCATCCTTCTCGCACTGTACAAACGTTAGGACTAACAATACCGTAATTAAGCCCTTTAAAACTTTAGTTGAATGAGTCATTTTTCTTTTTTTAGATTGTTATATTGTACTGCCATTCCCTCAGAAGGTGGCATTTAAGAGTTTCTTTTTAGAGCAGGTGGCGGCAGATTAGCTGCCATTGCCGGGTGTATCCGAGCGGTTACCGCTACAACGCAGGTACGCAAATCTTCACACAAAAGACTTCTTAAATAAACCTTTGATAAGTTTGTTGTATTCAGGGAAATTCCGGGATTTTGAGGCGGGAGAGAAAGTGAAAAAATAAATAATGAAAGGAGTATAATCTTCTTCATAGGTTGTTGTTAAAGTTTGGTTACGTCAAACATTCTTTCCTGGTGAATCAAACCTCAACAATCAACAACACGGAGTACCCCTAAACGGGGCAAAACCATCAAAGAGAACATTCGGGTAAAAAATTCTTTTCTTCAAGACGAGTAATTTTTATTATGGTTGGAAAAGTCTAAAAAAAAATAAAACGAATTCCGTTCAGCTCTGCTTTATCAACCCGAGAATATGTTATTGGGAGTGCCTTTCCCGAAACAATCTCTAATTGCAAAAAACGTTAGTTTAATCTATAGCTTTACTTATTATTACAGTAACCCGGGCAACACTACGGCTATTGTAATAATTGTTCCCTCCTCTTTTTTTTTAGAAAATTTTTTAGATAAAATCATCTTCAATTCGTTACTTTTGTAGGATTGTAAAGGGAAACCTGTTACACAGGAGGATAATAGCAATCCAAAATATTAAATTTAGATCACAATTGAGCCGGGGGAAGAAGCAACATAAAGACGCAGAAGTATTTGGAGAGTTGTCTGAAGAGCAACTTCTCCGTGGAATTACTGCCGGCGATGAGTCAACTTTTCGCCGGCTGTTTGATGCTTATTATCAGTTGCTGGTTAGCTTCGCTTTTCGGTTTCTGAACGATCTCGACTCCTCAAGGAATGTGGTACAGGATGTTTTTGTAAGTCTCTACGATAAGCGCGAAAGCATCACCATTCATACTTCACTTAAAGCACATTTGTATCAATCGGTTCGCAACAGGGCATTGAATGTTCTAAAACGTGATAAAATGCAGCGTGAGCATCATCACAGGATTTTTGAAGAACAATCAGAAGGGGATGCTTATGAAGAGATTTCCGGTGTGGATGAAATGCAAAACCGAATTTCGAAAGTTGTCGATGAATTACCACCTCAATGTCGTAAGATATTTATTATGAGCAGGCGCGACGGAGTGGCCAATGGTGATATTGCCGATCAATTGTCTATCTCTAAAAGAACAGTTGAAACGCAAATCAGTAAAGCGCTTCGAAAAATTCGTGAGGATCTGTTGAAGCATGGTTTTTTGTCTTTGTTTGCAACGATGGTAATGTTTGAGGTTTTAATTAGAGCCTGTCTATAAATTAAGTAAATTCTATTTTTATAGCTGTTTCTGGTCCGAAAGTGCCAGTTGCAAGGCTTGCAAAGCCTCCAAAAACGGAGTTTACTAGTCGTAAATGAGTATTTTAGCGGCAAGCGTAACGACGCAAGTGATACTTTATGGACAGAAACTAATTAGAATCATTTTAAAGTAAAAATCCAATACGTGTGAAGGGTTTCCGAATTGTCTTAATAGATGAATGGGGAAGCTTGGTTTTTTAATTAGTTACTAAAAAAACAGAATTATGGAATTCTTATTACAGCTATTTGCCGATATTATTGGCACGCCTGCCGAAGAAGAGTTGGTAAAGCAAGCCAATGAAGTAGTAGAGGATAAAAAAGTAGAGGCTGTTTCCCCATCGGAAAAAATAAAAGAAGAGGACCCGGTATTATTCGGACTTATGCAATTTCATTAATCGGTTCATGAGTTCGGAAGCATTGAGTGGATCTTTATTTATAAGAACATTGATGTGCCGAAAAATTTTTTTATGGAAACATTAAGAACCATAGATGCTGACCTGCTTGTCAGATATTTCTCCGGAGACTGTACTTCGGCTGAGATACGTCGAATTGAAGATTGGCGTTCAATTTCAGCTGAAAATAAACAGTATTTCGAAGATTTCAAGCAAGTTTGGGAAGCGGATTATCAAACTATGTTGTCCGGAGACCTGTTAGAGCAGGACTGGAATGCCATTCGCAGCAGAATAAATTTGCCCGGAAAAAGGCGGGATATTGGTGTTTTTTCAGCCTTTTCCCGTATTGCTGCTGCTGTTATTGTGATGCTGGCAGTGAGTAGTGCAGTGTATGTTTACTGGAATGTTCCCGGCTTCGGACGCTGGAATGCTTTTCAGACAGGAGAACAAATTGACTCGCTGCGACTGCCGGATAACAGTATTGTTTATCTGAACAATTATTCATCTTTAAAGTATCTGAAAAACTTTGAGGACGGAAAGCGTACTGTTTCTCTGGACGGTGAAGGTTTTTTTGAGGTTACTCATGATGCAAGCAATCCGTTTCTGGTTAAGTCGCCCGAAGGGGTCGATGTGAGAGTTCTCGGTACTGCGTTTCATTTGCAGACAGGGGAGGGTATTGACCAGATGGAACTGAATGTAACCGAAGGTTCCGTGGCTATTCAGTATCGCAGACACACTGAAAATGTGCTGGCAGGACATTCTGCAGTTGTAAAGGATCGTGAATTAAGGGTGGCTCCCATCAGTGATGATAATTTTCTTGCCTGGAAGACAGGAGAATTGAGGTTCTCGCAATGTCCTCTGAATGAAATTGCCAAAATTCTCAAAAAACATTACAAGGAAATTAAAGAGGTGAAAATTAATACCCAAAGTGATGTGTTGGTGACTACATCATTTAGAAATCAGCAAATTAGCGAGGTTTTGGATGAGCTGGCAATTCATTTTGATAAAAAATTTCTTCTAAATGACGGAGTTTTGATAATCTCTGAGTAATTTCGGGAGTTTATTCAACGACTGAATACACCCTTGAGATTAATGCCTGAAATCAGAAATATAATAAAATATATGATGGTCGTTGTCCTGTGGGCAATGACCATTGTTTTATGTACAGCTCAGACCGCCGAAACAAAGGTGTTTTCTGTGGATAAAACGAAAGGTTCTTCCGTTGAACTGATTGAACACATTCAGGAGAAAAGTGGATTCATCATCAGTTACAGCTCAAGGCTGTGTTTAAAAGAAAATATTTCTCTTTCTTCTTCCAGGAATACCCTGGCTGGTTTTCTTCAGGATATTTTCCAGGATTGTCCTTTTGATTTTGTCGAAAGGAAAAACAAGGTGATTGTGCGTCCGTTGAAGCTGTCGGAGCAGTCGTTTACCATTCTCGGATATGTGAGTGATGCCCGATCGGGGGAGCGCTTAATAGGGGCCAATGTGTTTAGCCGGAATCGTTATGAGGGGACAGCCACCAATTATTATGGTTTTTTCAGCCTTACACTACAGGGAGGTTCAGTGGATTTGTATTCTTCTTATGTGGGGTATAATGCTGAAAATAAACATTTTGATCTCACCTCGGATACCGTTGTCTATTTTTCATTGAAGCCCAATATTGAATTGCCGGAGGTTTCGGTTCTTGGATCCCGGATGCCTAATATGTTGAGGGGAGGAAGTTTTGGTGCTGCCAGGGTCTCCATGGATCGCATAGTAGATGCGCCTGCTCTTTTTGGTGAATCTGACCTGATGAGAGGGATTCAGATGCTTCCCGGAATTCAAAGTGGCTCCGAAGGTTTCACAGGACTGTTTGTACGTGGTGGAGGACCTGATCAGAACATGGTTCTGCTTGATGATGTGCCGGTTTACAATGTAGGTCATTTATTGGGCTTCTTTTCCATTTTTAATACGGATGCGGTAAACCAGGTTTCAGTTACTAAAGACGGATTTCCGGCCCGTTACGGAGGTCGTCTTTCCTCGGTAGTGGACGTGCGTATGAAGGAAGGAGGAAAAGATCAGGTTGGTGGAAGTGTCTCTCTGGGATTGCTTTCATCTGGCATCTCTCTTGATGGCCCTGTCTTTAACGAAAAAACGACGTTTGCGCTTTCGTTTCGTCGCACTTATGTGGACGCTTTAGCGGCGCTTTATCAGTTAGGTGCTGATGATAAAACCAACTATTATTTTTTCGATTTGAACGGAAAAATCAGTCATGAGATCTCCGAAAGAAGTAAAATCTATCTTAGTTCCTATTGGGGCAGAGACAAGCTTTATACACTTTATAATTACAGAGACTTTGATGTCAGGGTAGGGGACAATCAAGTTACAGATAATGTATCCATTAATGATGAGAGTAATGCCGGATGGGGGAATTTTACCGGTGCTTTGCGCTGGAACTATGTGGTGACCCCCAGGTTATTTTCCAATGTGACAGCAACTTATTCCAATTATCGTTTTTTTATCGGCCTAAAGCAAAGCGATGAGACACAAGGGCAACTGAATTCATATGAACAACGCTACCTGAGCGGAATACAGGATTTTACACTTAAAGTGGATTTTGAAAATTATTATCGCTCTAATTATACGCTGCGGTTTGGGGCCAGCGGGGTTGTTCACCGCTTCAATCCGGGTGTTGATCTGGTAAAGGAGTCCGGTGTTTCGGGGACTACCGAGGAGACATCCGTTAGTGATGTGCTGGTGTCCGGTCAGGAATACCGGGGGTATTTGGAAAATGAGTTTTCTGTGAGCAATCGGTTTTTTGTAAATGCCGGCATTCACTCGGCTCTTTTTCTTGGAGAGGGAGAGCCTTATTGGTCATTGGAGCCCCGGTTATCCCTTCGCTATGAACTGACCAATTCCACTGATATCAAAGGTACCGTTTCCCGAATGTCTCAATTTGTGCATATGGTTGGGACTGCCGGCTATTCATTGCCCACAGATTTGTGGTTGCCTGTAAGTGAGCGCATCAAACCGATGCATTCCGATCAGGCTACTTTGGGTGTCGATTTTCATTTGGGAAAGAAAAGAGGTTATATTCTCTCATTGGAAACTTACGCCAAATCCTATAAGAATATTCTTGCTTACAAAGAGAGTACGGGGTTTTTCGATTACAGTACTACCTGGGAGGATAAACTGACTACCGGAAGTGGCGAATCTTACGGAGGTGAATTGCTTTTTCAGAAAAACAAGGGAGATCTTACCGGCTGGATCGGATATACCTATGCCCGTACAACCGTTCATTTTCCTGAACTGAATGATGGAAAGTCATATCCTGCCAGGTTTGACCGCAGACATGACGCCAGTTTGTTTATGAATTATCGGTTCAATAGTCGTGTTACCGGCAGTTTAACCTGGATGTTTGGCTCCGGAAACCCGGTAACTTTGCCTGAGGAGAAGTATTATGCTCCTGGACTTGACTGGGCAAAACCTTCTGATTTCGGGTATTCCGAGGGGGTAGGGTCTTTGAATAATTACCGAATGCCTTCGTTCCACCGTCTCGACCTGGGTGTTAATTTTACTAAAAAGAAAAAAAGAGGTGAACGGACCTGGAGTTTTGGTGTTATTAATGCGTATGGGCGTCAGAATCCATTTTTATTATATTTTAGCGAAAGCGAAAACAATCCGGAGGGAAGCGCCATGCGACAGCTCAAGCAATTGAGTCTTTTTCCGTTTCCGATCCCTTATGTACGGTATTCATTTAAGTTTTGATAATTGGTGATTAAGAATTGGCACATACTGATTTTGCTGGCTTTGGCCTTCTTTTCATGTGAAAAGGAGATTGAGATTGAAATGGAAGAACGGGGAGGTCGCCTGGTTTTATACTCTTTTATTGCTCCTGATTCAATTTTACAGGTGCATTTGAGCAAAAGTGTCAGTCATTTATCTGTTGATGACTTCGAAAGGGTGTACAATGGAAATATTACCGTTTACCGGAACGATAGAATCGTGGATGATTTTATTTTTCCTTTTGATGAGTCCTGGGCCAACAGATACGGAGTGAATTTTTCATCGGGTGATTCCATACTGATAGAGGCTTTTGATGGAAGCGGGCAGAGTGTCTCCGGAAAGACGATTATTCCCGATACTGTTCCATTTTTGTGGGCCGATACGGCTACGGTTGTGAGAAGTGATAATAAGGATGGAGAGAGAAAGGTGCTGAATTGCAAGCTAACTATTTCTGATCCTGCTGTGATAAAAAATTATTATCAACTTATTATTTTTGAGCAAATATGCAGAATGGAAGAGGGTGTTGTGAAGTGTGAACAGAAACGGGTCGTATATGATAAAACAGATCCGGTGTTTTTTGTGCAGAGCAAAGAGGGCAGTCTCATAGGGGAGATTGACTTTGATGGTTGTTTTTCAGATACACTTTTCAACGGGGAGAATTACAATCTGGAAGTTGACCTGCCTCTTGAGTATGCTACGGTGCCCGACCAAAATGGTGCATCAAGGAAAATATATTTTTTACTGTTGTCGCATACACGTGGCTTTTATGATTATTACCGGAGCAGGGTCGTGGCTGAGTATGGATACGATTTACCCATTATTGATCCCATCCGGATTTATAATAATATTGATGGAGGGCTTGGTTTGGTCACAGGGTATAATGTCACAAGTGATTCATTGATTTTTGATAATGGGATATGACATTTGAGCCTGCACAATTGTTAGCCACATTTGACTTGTTGTCAGATTTTGCTGGTTTTTAAGGGAAACCTCCCAAAATCAGATTTTGGTATTCTTTTTGAAATATGTAGAGAAGTAGATATTTTAGTGGATTTTAATAAATAAACATTCTATAATTATGGCATTATTTGGAAAAATGGACAACCTGGATGCCGGCTCTTCAGAGGGGCAGAATCAGGATAAAGAGATAACTGATGTTGAAAAAACACGGGTGCTGATCATCGGTTCAGGACCTGCAGGCTATACTGCAGCAATTTATGCGGCCAGAGCCAATCTAAAACCGATGATGTATGAGGGGCTTCAGCCCGGAGGTCAGCTCACCACAACTACGGAGGTTGAGAATTTCCCGGGCTACCCACAGGGTATTACCGGCCCCGAAATGATGGAAGACCTTAAGAAGCAGGCCGAACGATTCGGTACAGATATTCGTTTTGGAATGGCTACAAAAGCTGACCTTTCAGAGCGTCCTTTCAAAATTACCATCGATGATAAAAAAATTATAGAAACAGATTCTCTGATTATTGCCACTGGTGCAACAGCCAAATATCTTGGCATTGAGGATGAAGAGAAGTACTCAGGATCCGGAGTTTCTGCCTGTGCTACCTGCGATGGCTTTTTCTATCGTGGTAAGGATGTTGCAGTTGTTGGTGGTGGCGATACCGCAGCTGAGGAAGCCATTTATCTGGCCGGACTTGCCAAAAAAGTATATCTGATTGTGCGTCGTGACGAGCTTCGTGCTTCAAAAGTGATGCAGAAGAGAGTTTTTGATACGCCAAATATCGAAATTTTATGGGAGCATCAAACCAAGGGGCTCTTTGGTGATGGTGTGGTTGAAGGAGCAGTTCTGGTTAAGAAGAAAGGTAGTCCTGAGGAAGAAGAGGTACGGATTAAGATTGACGGGTTCTTCCTGGCCATCGGACATAAGCCAAATTCTGACATCTTCAGAGATTATCTGGAAACTGATCAGGTTGGCTATATTCAGACAGTTCCGGGAACTACAAAAACCAATGTCCCCGGAGTATTTGCCTGTGGTGATGTGCAGGATACTGTTTATCGTCAGGCGGTTACTGCAGCCGGTACCGGTTGTATGGCAGCTATGGATACCGAGCGCTGGCTTGCTGAGAATCAATAATAGAAAAATACAATTCTTGGTTTAACCCAACTTGCAAACATGCATCCATAAAAAGCTGTTTGACAGCATGATACACTTTGTATTTTTACATTTGGGTCACCACTTTTGTTTTTCTGACAAATGGCCTATGTTTAAAGTTCAATGCATCA
>Ga0247722_10000067_pt1 | contig 63614 bp, 56 predicted proteins | sample MSEWelMarce3H_FC_FD_189094 | JGI IMG/M metagenome (GOLD analysis project Ga0247722, IMG submission 189094) | Subsurface sediment microbial communities from gas well in West Virginia, United States - MSEEL Well Study Marcellus 3H_FC | ecosystem: Environmental > Terrestrial > Deep subsurface >...
GTCATAGTCCTTAACATCAATCTCAATTGTCTCACCAGCTACAAATTCTTTGTAGGATGTGAAGTAGTAGGTTTTCTGTGTTTGTAGTCCTAAAACTGCATCTACAAAAATACCTCTGATCTTAACATTAAACTTTGCTACTCCCTGATAATCCTTACCAGGTTTAGCGTGAATGATTTCATACTTTGTTTTCATGTGTGAACCGGTATAACGGTATAATTAGGAAAGTGGGGGACTTTTGTTGTGGCTATCAAACCCTCATAAACTTTAAAAACTTTAAAATAAAAAATTTTAAAAAAAATTATAAAAAAATACCTCTCAAGTATGACTTAAGAGGTATCTATGATTAAAAAAACAAAAACATGAAAATCTCCTATTGCTAGGATCATTTATGAAGTGCAAAGATATAAAAGAAAAATACCTATCTTTAACTTTTTAAATAACAAATGGAAAATAAATATTATACACCTACAATAGAAGAGTTTCATGTAGGATTTGAGTATGAAGATAGAGGATTGTATGGAAAAAATGAGTGGACTAAATTGATTGTTAGTACTCAACATTCTTTAGAAGAAACAGAATACATTTTACAAACTAATAGAATAAGAGTTAAATACTTAGATTCCTCAGATATAAAATCTTTAGGATTTACTCAAATAGGCTATGATAGTTATGAAAAGAGTAATTGGTTTATAGATTTAGATGAAAAACAATTAATATTTATCTACTCACAAACAGGTAAAGTTTACTTTCAAGGAAATATTAAAAACATATCTGAGTTAAGAGTTATCCTCAAACAACTTAATATATCTTAAAAAGAAAAACCCTAGCTTAACTAGGGTATCTTGCTCTGTATGTTACAGAGTCAGTCTTAATTCTTAAGAATAGGGATATGCTTAATACTTAAATTTATAATTAAGTTATTTAATTAATTATACGAGGAATTCTTGACATTAGTTCTACTTTTTAAGAAATATTTTTATTTATTTAATTCTAAACTATTATCTTCTTTTTCTAAATTTTTAAAATTACATTCTAATGAAAACTTATTTATTAAATACTTATTTTTTACCAAGGTATAAGAAGCTAAAGTATATTGATTTTTTGATATTCCTTGTACAGCCCAATTTCCTTTAATAATACAAAAAATAGTATAACCAGAATAATATTTTTCTACAATTCTATCTTTAATAAATTGAGTATAATTATCAAATAAAACATCTAATTCTTTTTTTAAGTTTTTATCACTCATAATCTTCTTTTTTACTTACCTTACTGTAACCTAGAGCTTTATACTTCTCTTCTTTTATTAAATTTTTTATTTCTTTATGCTCCAATTCTTTCTTGATCTTCTTGGAGAGCTTCTTGTCCTCCTTCCAAGGTCTGTTCTTGTTTCCCATAATGATCTAGTAATGCTTTAATTTTTTGCATAGTTTGTTGTGTTCCCTCTTCTCCCTTAATACTATCTAAGAAAGTTTTATTCTTCTTTAAGAAAAGTTTATACTCCTTCTCTCTTTCTTTTTCTAATTTTCTCCTGTATTGTCTATTCATAAAATTTATTCTCTTATATTTGCAAGTATAATATAATTTTATGAAAGAACAAATAAAAAATTTAAGAATTAAGATTGATGCTTTAGCTCAATTAACTAAAGAGTTAAAACCAGTGTCTACTTCAAAATGGGTAAATCCTAATGAGTATTATGTTTACATGGATAATTCACAAGAAATTAATAAAGCTGTAGATTCATTATACTTAGCTAAAGCTTGGTTGGGTAAAGTATTAGGAGAATTAGGAAATGAAAATCCTTATGGCTCAGGATATAAAACTAAAGAAGATATTGTACCTACACAGGATGTAGCTAAAGAAACTACAGATTTTCCATTAGCTCCTGATAATTGGAGTACAGGAATACTTCAAATATCTCACATTGAGAAGGTAGATTGGTTAAGAACTGAGATTGAAAAACTAGTTAAAGAAGTAATGCTTTTTAAAAGTGAAACTCACACTGTTAGTTATATTGCTAGTATTGCTACTACTTCCTCATATAATAACTTATGTGAAGCTAGATTTTGGTTAGGGTTTGAGATGGAAAGAATTAAAAATAATTAATATTATGAAACAAATAAAATTAAAACTACTTGTATTTGAAGATTCTCTTAAAGATTCTAAAGGCAAAGCTATTACACATGATATTGCTGATATGTTGAGAGAGGCTGGAGAAGATGTTATTGAGGGTGAAAGTTTATCTTATAAGGATATAGTATTTGCTTTTAATACCTTACCTCCATTTATTCTTATAGGAGATCAGTCATCTCCTCTTATTTCTCATAAGTTTACTATTATGCAAGGCTTAACTGAGGATATTATGTTTAACTTCTTAGAAACTCCTGAGGAGATAATGCTTCTTATTAATGATGCTGAAGAGAAACAACTTAGTAAAGAACTTAACTCCCTTCAATTAGAAATCCCTTTTAGTAATGGAAAAACAGAGATTAATAGCAGTGAAGGGTGATTCTTATCACAACTATATGAAGGTTATGTCTCTTAATTTTAACCTTACTGAGACAGAGATAAAGGTAGCTGCTGAGTTATTAAGGGAGTATGAAACCTTTCAGGAACAAAGTACACCTGAGATTGCATGGGAATTACTCAACTCTCCTAAGACTAATAAGAGAATTAAGGATAAACTCTTCTTAAAAGATGCTTCTTATAATAATATTAAGACTTCTTTGAAAAAGAAAGGACTCCTTACTACTTCTGGCTTTAAGAATGGTATTTACTTAGCAGATATTAAATTTATTTTTAGTGAAGCTTAACCTTATTATTAAGGAAGTTGCTGATAATCTACAACTTCCGTACAAGGATGTTAATACTGTGATTAAGTTTGCTTTTTTAGCTACCTCTAAACAGATGAAGGATAGAAGTCCTAAGATAACTATAAGATACCTTGGGACTTTTATTAGAAAACTCTCTAAAAGAGACACTTATAAGAAATATTTACAACTAAAAGATGAAATTAATAGATATAAATAGTGCTACTGTAACCTTACATGAGGCTTGCCTCTTAGTTCCGGAGTTTAAAGCATTGTATGAGAAGAATAAGAAGGATAATGGTATACAAGCCTTTAAGTATGTATATCTTTTTGCTGATTATAACTCTCCTTATAGAGCTTATGATGAGGAACAGAAGATAGCAGCCTTAAATAAGGATTTAAATATGGCTCTAACTCAAGAACTTAAGGATGCTATTGAGAAATATAAAGATTTGAATTACACTTTTAATATGAGGTATCTACAAGATGCTATTCATGCTGCCAATCAGACTAGAGCTTACTTTAGAAATGTAAATTATGCACTCTTAGACGCTAAAGGTAATCCTGTTTATAGAGTTAAGGAGGTTACTGATGCACTTAAGAATACTTTACAAGTAATTACTACACTAGAAGGCTTAAAAGAGAAGGTAGAATCTGAGAATGTAGCACAAAATAAGGTTAGAGCAGGAGCAAAAATTAATAAATGGGAACAATAAGATGAGGAAAAAAAATATAGGTAATGTAAACAATATTCCTAAAGATTGGACAGGTGTAACTTTAAATAATGTTAAAGTTATATCACTACATTCTATTGTAAAAAATTATACAAATAAAGGAAAAACTCAAAATATATATAAATGGAATGCAATTTGTTTAAATTGTAATAAAGAATTTATTGTACCTAGTAGTTATTTAAATAGTAATGCTAAATCTTGTGGTTGTAAATTAAAAGAACACAGAGAAGAATTTGGTAAAAAATTTGCAGGGACTAATAAACTTAATGATGGAGAATCTGGTTTTAATATATTATATAATGATTATGTAAGAAGTGCTAATAGACGAAACTTTCAATTTAATATTACTGTAGAAAAATTTAGAGAATTAACAAAATCAAATTGTCATTATTGTGGTGAAGCTCCTTGTAAAATAAGTTATGATAGTAGTAGTAAAAAAACTACAGGATATATATTTAATGGATTAGATAGAAAAGATTCTAAAGTAGGGTATATTGAAAAAAATGTTCTTCCTTGTTGTAGTATTTGTAATTATGCAAAAAGAAGTATGAGTTATAATGATTATATTAATCATATAAAAAAATCAGCAATTCATTTAATTAAAAATGATAAGTAACAGTATACGTTCAAAAAATGGTATATGGATAAACACTGAACCTTTTAGAGAGGCAGGTAATAACTTTATTACTACTGGTAGATATACTGATGCTCTTCCTGGAACTCTAGAATTTGATAGATTCTGGGATCAGGAATATACTAGGTGTATGGAAGGTTATGAAGTCTCTGGTGCTAAGATTACTGGTAAACATTACTTTTATTTAAACTATTGCCTCATTAATAAGGTAAACTTAACTGATGATAACAGAGGTAAGAGAAAGGTATCTAAGGGTTTCTTACTTCCTGACTTTTGGGATGGTGATTATGAGTACTTCTGGTTCTTAGAGATAGCAGAGAATGGTATAGATCCAGCTCTTCTTCCATCTTTGCATCTAAATAATAAAGTACTCTGGACAGAGGGAGGTAAGAGTATGATAGTAGGTAAGGCAAGAAGAAGAGGTTTTTCTTATAAGAATGCTGCTACTATTGCATGGGAATATACCTTTATTAAGAAATCTCTTACTCTAGTTGCTGCTTATGATAAGAAGTATCTATTCTCAGAGATTGGTATCTTTACTAAGGTTATGGATATGCTCAATCACCTCAATACTAATTGTCCTGCTTTTAAGAGAAGCAGGCTTGTTAATAAAGTAGCTGATGGTAGAATTAAGAGTGGTTATATAGAGTATACTGATGATGGTACAGAGTTAGCTAAAGGGCATCAAAGTTCTATTACTTGTGTATCCTTTATGAATAATCCTGATGCTGCAAGGGGTGCTGATGCTAGTAAAATTATTGTAGAAGAAGCTGGTACTTTCATTAATTGGAATGAGAGTTACTATGCTATGGAACCTTCTATTAAGGCTGGTGATTATTATACAGGTATGATGATTGTCTTTGGTACTGGTGGTGATATGGATGCTGGTACTATTGACTTTGCAGAAATGTATTATAATCCTGATAATTATAATATGATGCCCTTTGAGAATGTATGGGATGAGGATGGATTAAGAGATAAGAGTGCAGGTTTCTTCTTTCCTATGTATCAGAACTATGAGGGAGCTTATGATAAGAATGGTAACTCAGATATACCTAAAGCTAAAGAACTCTTATCTAAACTTAGGGAGAATAAGAAAGCTAAAGCAAAGAGTCCTGATGAGTATTTAAGACATACTACTGAGTATGCTTGGTCACCTTCTGAGGCTTTTCAAATTATCTCTAATAATGTATTTCCTACAGAAGATCTAAGAAGACAGTTAGGGTTATGTATGACTAAAGATGAGTATAAAGGTATCTGTGGTAGAATGTCTTATGATAGTAATGGTAATCCAGAGTTTGTACCAGATCTCTCCTTAAGACCACTTGAGTATAGAGATAAGACCTTAGATAAGAGTGGTTGTATACAGATATGGGAGAAACCAACTATAGGTGTCTCGTATAATTTATATACTGGAGGATTAGATCCATATGCTACTGATGAAGCTAATTATAGTGATTCTTTAGGCTCACTATTTATCTTTAAGAGGTATGCTATAGGTGAGGAAACTCATGATCTTCCAGTTGCTGAGTATACAGGTAGACCACAGAACTTTAAAGAGTTTTATGATCAATGTATACTCTTAATTGAGTACTATAATGCAAGCTGTCTATATGAAAATAACATCAACAACTTTAAAACCCACTGTGAGAATAAACATAAATTGCATTTATTGTCCAGAACCCCAAGTATTGTCAAAGCTGCTTCTAACCAACACACAAATACCTATGGGATCAGAGTTGTCGGCAATTCGTATTCCTCTGTTAAAAATGAACTTATCACTTATGTAAATAACTGGTTAAGAGAGGAGTATGAAGATGGTAAGAGTAATGTTTATAAGATTAAGAGTGTAGGCTTACTACAGGAACTTATAACTTATAATAGTAGAGGTAACTTTGATAGATTTATCTCATTCTCTCTAGCTCTTATTAGAAGTATAGAATTAACTAGAATACAACCTGCTTTTAAAGACTCGTATAAGAGGAATGGTAGGGATTTCTTCTCATCCAAATTATTTAGTAACTAATGATTCCACCTCTTCCAGAACAAAGGGTTCCCCAAGCAACTAAGAATACCTTAGATTGGCAAAAGAAATGTATTATAGCACTTGTAGGTAGAGCATACTCTAATCTCTCAGGAAGTAGAACTTCTAGAGAAGCTAAACAAATTAACTATGATCTCTTTAACTCAATTGTTAATATTGAAGATTTCTCTTATGTTACTAAGCCTTATGGTGTTGATATACATGATAGTATTGGGAATCTTCCAGCTAATTTCCAAGATTATAATATTGTGCGCTCTTCTGTTCTACAACTGGTTGGTGAAGAACTTAAGAGACCTTTTACATACAAAGTGGTCTCTACTGCAGGAGAAGGTTTTAATCAATATCTTAATGAGAAAAAAGAAGCATTAGAGTATTCTTATCTTGCTATACTTAAAAATGCTCTTGGAGAAAAAACTGAAGCAGAAACTCCTGAAGAAGTAGAAAAATACTTTACTAATAATTATACTAATAATGTAGAAATTACTGCTAATAAGATACTTAACCATTTAGAGAAAGCTCTTAAACTTAAGAATCATTTTGTTAGAGGTTTTCAAAATGCACTTACTTGTGCAGAAGAAGTATATTATGCAGGTATCTTTAATAATGAACCTACCTTAATTCCTTGGAATCCAATACACTTTGAGTGTGATAAAAATCAAGACTCACTCTTTATTGAGGATTGTGATTGGGCAGTAGGTAGAATGTGGTTAGATAGAGGACAAATACTAGATTGGTTTGGAGACCGTCTTACTGATAAGGATAAGGAGAACTTAAGGAGTGCAGAAATCTTTAATGCTACTGCTTCTTATGGACAATCTCCAGAAGTTATTACTACTACTTATCCACATTATAACTATACTGGTACTAAAATTCTTATGCAACTTGTTACATGGAAAAGTGAAAAGAAGATTGGAACTCTTACATATGTTGATGAAAAAGGACAACCACAAACAAAAATAGTTGATGAAAACTTTAAGATTCCTGCAGACTTAAGGGGGCAAATGAAGGTAGAGTGGAATTGGATTCCTAGAACATGGATTGGAGTACAAATTGGACCAACAATATTCTTTGCTTATGAAAGCCCCTATCAGTTTAATACTGTAGATAATCCTTATAAATGTAAACTACCTTTTATTGGTAGAATATTTAATAACATTAATAGTAAGCCTACGTCTCTTGTAGATCTTATTAAACCTTATCAATACTTATATAACATTATCTGGTACAGACTAGAGTTAGAGTTTGCTAAGGCAAAGGGTAAGAAGTTTGTAATGGATATTGCTCAGATACCAAAGAGTAAAGGATGGACAGTAGAGCAATGGATGTATTACTTTGATACTCTGGGTATTGCATTTGTAAACTCAGCAGAAGAAGGTAGAGAAGGAGATCCAAGCTCTGTATCTAAATTTAACCAGTTTACTGGTATAGATATGTCTCTCTCTAACTCTATACAAGGTTACTTCTCAATGCTTAATAAAATTGAGGAAGCAGTAGAGAATATTACTGGTATCTCTAGACAAAGAAAGGGACAAATTAATTCTTCTGAGACTGTAGGAGGTGTAGAAAGATCTGTAGTACAAAGCAATGCCTTAACTGAGATATACTTTCATGAGCACTCTATGGTTAAGGAGAAAGTACTAGAACATCTCTTAGAAATAGCTAAAATAGCTTATGCTAATAATGAACAAGGCAAGTTAGTGTTTGATGAGTTCTCTAGAACAGTATTAAATACCAAATCATTACTTAATACAGACTTTGGATTATATGTATCTGATAGTATTAAAGATAATTCTGTTCTTGAACAACTTAAGGGTCTTGCTAAGGAAGGTATTTCCTCTGGTACTTTACAGTTCTCTAACTTTGTTACTCTACTAAAATCTAACTCTATCTCTGAAGTAGAATCTTCTATTAAGCAATCTGAGGAAAGAAAGATGAAGATGCAGGAACAACAATCTGCTACTCAACAACAACAGATTGAGAGTAATGAAAGAATTGCTAGAGAAAGAATGGATAGAGAAGAAGCTCAAAAACAACTTGATAGAGAAGCTAGACTTAGAGAAGCTGAGATTAGAGCACTTGGTAACATTGGTATGAGTAATCCAGACATTAATCAAAATATGATTCCTGATGTAATGGAACAAACTAAAGTTGCCCTACAACAATCTAAACAACAGTTTGAGCAGGTTGAAAAACAACAAAAAATGGAACTTGAGAAAACTAAGATGCAAGTTCAACAAGAAATGCAAGCTAAGGAGAATGCTCAACAGAATAAAGTTCATGCTGATAATATGAGGTTAGAACAACAAAAGCTTGCACTTAAGAAAGAAGAGATAGCTATTAAGAAGAAAGCTCTTAAATATAAACCTAAAAGTAAATAACGTATAAAATTAAAAACATAAAATATGCCTAACTCAGTAAAGAAAGAGGAAGTAGAACAGGTAGTAGAAACTGTAACTCCTGTAGTAGAAGAAGTAGTACCTGTAGTAGAAATTCCTGTAGAAGTTAAACCTTCTTTTAATAAAGAAGAAATTGTAGCTAAACTTGCAGAGTTAGCTTCTATCTTTAGAACTATGTATGGAGAACAATTGAATCCTGTATTTGCAGAGATTCATAAGTCTTTATCTAATGCACAGTATAAAATTATGCAAAACCTTTAATAGATATGAATAAGAAAGGTATTAAAAAATATCAAGCAGGTGCTGATGCAGTACCTACTACATTTAGTGATAAAGCAAGTGCTTTTATGGGAAGTAATGGAAGTGCAATAACTTCAGCTGCTGGAAGCTTAATGCCTTTACTTATGAAAAAACCAGACCCTAATGCCAAACCTTATAAGAAAGGTACTAACTTAATTAAGTATCAACAAGGTAATAAAAAAACTAAAGTTTTACCAGATACAGGATCTTCTTTTGAAATTACAATGGATGATCTTGCAGATTCTACATTAGGTGCTAAAGCTAAAGGACAAAGTGCTTCTGCAAAATCTAATGAAAATACAAATACTTCTGAAGATAAAAATAAACCAAAACAAACTAAAGGTGTAAGTACAGGTAAACAAGCTGCTGTATCAGGAGCTGTTGGTGCTTTAGGAGCAGGACTTAGATCTTATGGTGAAAGTGGTCCTGGAAAACTTAAATCAGTTTCTAAAGCTGTAGGTAACTTAATTAAATATGCATCTCCTCTTGTATCTGCTACAGAAAGTGTTAGGAAAAATATAGATACTAAAACAGGAGATATTTCTTACGGAAAAGCATTAGGTCAATTTCTTTTAGATCAAGCTGCTGGTAAAGCAGGAGGAGCTTCAGTTAGAATTCCATATAAAACAGCATCAAGAACTATGAAACAAGTTGATGATGTTATAGAAGATATGGCTAAAAGAAAAGAAACTTTAGTGGAATCTAAAAAAGCTAGTAAAGCTTATTATAATGATAAAAAAAGTGCAATAAAAGCTGATGCTGATGCTGATGCAAATAATCTTAAAAAATACAAAGAGGATTTTGCTAAGTTTGAAATAAATAAAACTCGTAATAAAAAAGCTAAACCTCCTGTAAAACCTGAACCTAGCACATTTAATCAAAAAGAATTTGCTAAAAAAGAAAAACCTTCTTTACAATATGGAGAAAGAGTAAACATTAAATCTATTCCTCAAATTGCTAAAGAAGCTGCTTCTGAAGAATTTAAAGCTCCGGCATTGCTTAAAAAAATTCAAGAGTATCGTAAAGATATTAATGCTGGTAATCAAAAAACACAACTATCAGATAGGCAAAAAGAAATTAATTTAGAAAATAGAAGAACGTTTAGGAAACTTGAGAATACTTTTGGTTTATCTGAAAAAGAGTTTTTAGGAAAACTTAAAAAAAGTGGAAAGTCTATTGAAGATTTCTATCAAGATTTGATGGAAACATCTAGAAGTAAAGGAATATCAACAGTTGGAGAACAAAGAAGAGCAAGAAAACCTGTTGTAGATTTAACTGAAAAACTAAAAGAAAAAAGACAACTTCCTGAAAGAAAAAAAGCTGCTCAAGAAAAAGTAATTAATAAAGAAGCAACTAAAAATCAACAAAAACTTATTACTTATAAGAATCAAACTGAGGAGCAAAAAGCAACTGCAATACAAAAATTTAAAGAAAACAGAAAAGCTCCTATTACTTTTACACCTGAGAGAACTAGAAGACCAGTAGAAGATATTACTCCTACTCCTAGAAAATCTCAACTTTTGCTTCCTGAAAGTCCTGTTACAATAGAAAGAAGAGCTAATAAAAAAGCTAAAGCTAAAGCTACAAGAGAATCTAATACTCTTAAAAAAGAACAAGAAGCAGCAAGATCAAAAGCAGAAGCAGAAGCATTAGCTGCTAAACAAGCTAAACAAGAAAAAGCAGCAGCTACTAGAGCAGCTAATAAAGAAAAGCAAATTGATGAAAAAGTTAAAAAAATTAAGTTCTATGGAACTGGAAAATAAAAAATCTAATGAAAAATATTAGAGAGTATAATAAACAACGTATAACAATTTAAAATTAGAACAACATGTTTGGAGACTTTGTAGAAGAAGAACTAGAAAATGAAAAAACTACAGTTGAAGAGACACCTGTAGAGGAGGAAAATCTTGAAGAAGACTTTGATGAGGATGAATACTCAGATGAGGATTTTGAAGAGAGTGATGAAGAGGTAGAAGATGATGAAAATAAAACTGCTTATCAGATTCTTATGGAGGATCTGGTAGAAAAAGGAGTTTTATTTGCAGATGAGGACAAGGAGTATGATACTAGTGAAGATGGTATTCAAGAACTCCTTGAAGATACTGTAAATGCAAGACTTGGTTCTCTCTTTGAAGAGAATGAAGACCTTGCTATGCTATATGATGTAGTACAAAACGGAGGTTCAATCCAAGATGTAATGCAGATTTATGGTGAAGTAAATTACAGTGAGTTAGATATGTCTGATGCAGGTACTCAAGAGCAAGTAGTAATTGATTACTATACTGCTAAGGGTCTTTCTGAAGATAGAATTACTCGTCTTATTGAGGGTTCTAAAGATGATGGATCTTTTGGTAATGAAGTACAAGAAGCATACTCTGCTCTTGTTAATTCTCAAAAAGCTCAGATGCAAGAATATCTTGAGGGCTTGGAACAAAGGAAAGTTGATGAGCAAGAAGCTGCCAGAGAACAAATGGTAACTCTTAGACAAACCATCAATAATATTGAAGAGATTCAAGGCTTTAAGATGGATAAAAGAACTAGAGATGATTTCTTTAATTATATGACACAGCCAACTAAAAATGGTATGACTAGATTACAGGAAGATGCTCAGGATTATGAGAAACAGTTAGTTATGGCTTTTATGTATTACACAAACTTCAATTCTGAAGATTTACAAAGAAGAGCTACTACTAATGTTGCTGATAAACTCTCTAAAGCTTTGAAGTCCCAGAAGGATAGTAATATTCGTTCAGGTTCCTCAGGTAGTAAGAGAAATAGTAATATTGATGACTTTGATGACATCATAATTTAAAAAATGTAAAACCTTTAAAAAAATAAATAAATAAAATGGATGTTAATGTAAATTCCAGTAATCTCCCTAGACTGATTGATGCTAGGGCGGTCTCAGGTGCACTTACTGACAGTAATAAACTAGATCAGTTGTTACTGCGTAAACCTTTCCAATTTGGACAGGTAGTATCTTACCTTTTGGGTAAGCAATATGGTCATTCTCTACAGTGTCTTACTGAGGCTCTTGGTAGAATTGAAGAGAAGGAAATTGATAGCAATATCTATCAGTGGGATGTAGCATATATGAATGATAGAACTATCAAGATTACTGCTGGTCCTACTTCTACTGTTGCTAATCAAGGTCTTAACTGTACTCCTGTACAATTGACTTTGGAAGAGAAATGGTTCTCTGGTATTGATAAAGTAAGAACTGATACAGGTGCTCTTGTAAACATTATTGCTGATCCTATTCAGACTGGTAATGGTTGGTTGTATACTTTCCAATTCTCTGATCCTGCTCAATACTTTGATCCTAATGATATTGTTGTAGGTGCTAAATTGAGTAGAGCTTATTCTCCAGTATCTGAGATGTCAGATAGAGGTGGATGGGTAGATTTCTTCTCACCTGCTAAATTTGAGAACTACTTCACTACTCACAGAATTGAGCATGCTATCTCTGCTGAAGCTATGAAACAAAAGATTGCTATTGAGTTGACTAAATCTGATGGAAGCAAAACCTTCTCTTGGATTGAGAAAGCTAAATGGGAAGCTATGGCACAACTCTTGAAGAGAGAAGAGATTGCACTTATGTATGGTACTATGTCTAAAGGCAATGTACTAGGACCTAATGGTAGACCTATCATTGAAGGAGCTGGTTTGAGACAACAAATCTCTAACAGAAACAAACAAACTTACAACAGACTTTCTTATGATATGTTGCAAGATTACTTAATGAACCTTTCTTGGATTGCCAATGGTCAATCTGGTGGTGACTTTAAGTTTGTAATGATGACTGGTAGACAAGGTATGATTGAGTTTGATAGAGCAATTCAAGAGAAAGTAAGAAATCTCTCTATCAAAGTTTACGAAGGTGGTCAGTTTGTATCAGGTTCTGGTATGAATATGAGCTTTGGTTCTCAATTCAAAACTTGTATTTTCCCTAATGCACTGGAAGTAACTGTAGTACATTGTCCTCTATATGATGATATTGTTCTTAACAGACAACTTGACCCTGCTACTGGATATCCTTTGGAATCCTCTCGTTTTACTATCTTCAACATTGGTAACAATGCTAATGGTGCTAACCTTGTTAAAGTAACCTTGAAAGGTGCTCAAATGGGTTCAATCCAGATTGAAGGTATGACTGATATCAATGGTAACTACAAGCAAGGATTTGCTCCTTCTAGCTCTGCTCTTGATGGTGCACAAATTCACATGATTAGAAGGTCTGGTATCCTGTTGAAAGATCCTCTTTCTGCCGGTGAATTGGTTCCTGCTAAGATTGGTAAATTCGTCTAATTTTTCTCATGTTGTTGTAGGATAGGGGCAGAAACTTTTTCTGTTCCCTATCTTATTCCAACATATATTTGCAACAACAAAAGATTTAAAACATTATGAAATATAGATTAAAAAGTTCTCCTAAAAGCTCATGGGGTTTTGTTAAAGGAGGTAAGAAGTATACACAGTTTGATAAAACTAAATATAGAGTAGTAGCATATAAAGATATGTCTAATAACTTTATTACAGGTTTATCTAAAGACGATGAAAAGTATTTTGAAGAAAAACTAGGTAAACCTATGGGTTACTTTTCTGCTAGAAGTAATTTTTGGTATGATAGTCCTATTGAGTGCTTTGGTGAAATGCACCCAGGATTTTGGTTTGATTATGAGGTAAACTTAGATGCTGAAGGAAAAGATCAAGGTAAGATTATTGAGACAGGAGAAGCTGATATTGATGAGGTGTGGAATGAGTTAAGAATTAAGTTCTTGATGGTTAATCCTTCTGTAGCTTATAATAACTCTAACAATGCACAAGCTATGTTAGAACTATCTTCTCTTGCAGAAGTATCTAAACAAAAAGTTGAGAATAGAAGACATAAAGCTGAAGCTTATGCTAAGTATCTCACCCTTACTCCGGAAGATAAGAGAAAATACTTTACAGTTATTACTGGTAAGAGTTCTGCTAATCTACTAGACAATGCTATTGATGAAAGACTTACAGATTATATTGAGGGGTCTCCTGCACAGGCAGATACTTTAGTATCACTTATTAATGATCCTTCTGTAGATGAGAAATATAAGTATAACCAACTATTCCTTGCAGGAAACATTATTAAAGATGCTAATGGTTATAAGTTTAATGGTATTCAATTAGGCTTTACATTTGATGAGATTTACAAGTTCTTAAAAGATAAGAAAAATCAAGAACTTAAAGATCTTGTTAATAAAGCGTATGATAAGATGTTAACAGTATAAGGTATGAATATTATAGAATGGCATCAAGCATTTAAGGTACAACTAGATACTCTAGATACACAGAGTGCTTTACGTTTACAACCTGAAGTGGTTGATGTCTTTCTAAATAAAGCCATTAATAAGATAATGATAGAGCTTTATGATTCTTATGAAGAGTCTCAAGAACTATCAGATGCAATGTCTTCACAGATAATAATTCAATCTATACCTTCTACTAATCCTGTATTAACTATAACTCCTACAAGTTTTCCTAATCAATGGAAAGTAAGTATTCCTAGTAATTATTATCACCACCTGCAATCTTATGCAACTTTACAAATTGGTAATACTAAAGGAGTAGTAAGAACAGTTAAACAACTACTTGATACTGAGAACAAAGTATTAAGTAATCCTTTTGAGAGAGCAGATGATACAGAAGTTCCTATCTTCTTTAAAGATGGTGGGATATATGTATACACACCTGATGGGTATACTTTAGATAGTTTTAATATAACTTATCTTAAAAATCCTATACAAGTCTCGTATAAAGGTAATAGTAGCAACGGCTTTCAGCCTATTAGTTCTGATATAGATGAATATCTACATGAAAGGATTATTAACCTAGCTGTTATCTACGCACTTGAAACATATGGTTCTGAGAGGACACCAGTTAAAGTGCAAATTAAAGATGTAAATTAAATAAATTTTATAAACTAAAAAACAAATTAAAAAAATGGACTTGTTAAAAGTTTTCGTAGGTGATGCTTCTGGTGTTGCCACAAGTGTTTCAGCAATGGTTCCTGGAGATCTTCTTCTTCTTGATGCTGCTACATTTACTCCACTAGCAGCAAACACTGCTAACATTACTACTAAAGATGTAGTTATTGCTTCTTGTATTAGCAAGAATGGTGTAAACACTCCTGTGTTTTCTACACCAATTAAAAGATCTAATATTAAGTATATTACTGCAGTAAATGATAATGAAGCTTCATTTACTGAAACTTCTGCTACTGCTGTTGTTAGTATGACAAATGTAGTTGCAGGAGGAACTTATTCTCTTGGTATTCAAATCAAAGAAGATTTGAGGATGGGTACTTACAACAAGAATACAGAAGTTATTGCTTCTCATGTATGCCCTAGTGTTGCATCTGATATTCATGAACTAACCTCTAATCTTGCTAAAGGATTTTCTGCAAATCCTCTTACTTCTGCTGGTAGTCCTTCTCAACTTGTTAAAATTCAAAGAACTGCTACTGGTTCTATTGTAAGTGCTGGTACTGCTACTGTTGCTCCTGGAGCAAGACAAGTAACTTTTGGTTCTGCTCATGGTAAAGTAGCTGGAGATTATGTTGGTCTTGGTGGAGGTGTTTATCAAATTGAAAAAGTTCTTTCTACTACTTCTGTGGTTCTAGATACAGCTTATCAAGGTGCTGGAATTTCTCTTACTGGAGGTACTACACAAGGAGCTACTGCTGCTGGTACTTTTGCTGCAAAACCAACTGCCATTACTTTTTCATTTACTGGAATTGCTCAAACTCAACAAAACAGATATGATCAGTTTAGAGTAGTAGATTTTGATGTAATTACTCCTAAAGGTAATGACCCTGCAGTTTTTACTATTGCAAAAACTGCTCCTATCTATCCAGTTGGTTCTTATCGTCAAATTAGAGATCTTGAAGAAAAAGCTTACACTAACTCTAATCCTTTGATTAATTACAGAGAATTTCCTTTTGAAACATTTCCTTTGAATGCTAATCCTGGAACTTTTTATTGTATTGTTACTGTGTCTTATGTTTCTGGATGGGGATATAATATGATGCAATCTAGTCAACCAGAGTTTTTACAAACTGCTGTAATTGCTGCTCCTTTTCAAATAGGTGGACAATTTGATGATGTTGCAACTGCCCCTAATACAGGTTCATTTCTTGAAACTTGGAATGCTTGGGCTCCAGCACCAAATTCAGGTTCTTATGCATTCTCTTAAGGTATAACTTAAACTCAAAATTTAAGAGGGAGGAGAAATCTTCCCTCTTTCTTTTTATATACTTTCGTATAAAAACATATGTTACTATCTAAGATAATATATACCATTCAAGAACTTAGAAGCAAGTTCTCTCAATCAGATGATAACCCACTCTCTGATAGACAAGTACTATTTATCTTGAATTACTATAGGTCCTTTCTTATTAGACAGGATATGGAAAAGGGTAGACCTTTATCTCCATTTATTATACAAGAGTTAACTTTAGATTTAGAGAAAGTTGATAAGGGTATTGGCTTTGTTACTAAGGATATGATTCTTAGAACTAAGATTACTATACCTAAACCTATAGAAGGGCATATGCATGATTACTTAACTTATGTAGGTAGAGCAGACTTTGAGGATAGATGGACACAATTAGATTTACAGTCTCTTAAATCAGTAAGCTATACTAGACACGCAGGTAGGTTTCCTAGATGGTTTGCTAGAGAGAACTTTATATATGTTAAGTTTCCTCCTACATGTACAACTAGTAAAGTATTGATTAGAGGAGTATTTGAGGAGCCGGAATTAGTTGCAAAGTTAGCAGGTAAGATACTTCCTTTTACAGGTCAAGAGTGGGATTATCCTATCTCTAATAATATGTTATCAACTATCATTAGAATGCTTGAGGAATCAGAGTTTAAGTTTACCTTTGCTATTCCTAAAGACCATGAAAATGATGGAAGTCAACAGTAAGGGAAATTTCCTTGCTGCACACCCTAACCTAAAAGATCTGCCTTATGATAAAATCATTAAGGAGTTTCAGAAAGTACTATACTCTCACCTATTTAAAGGTAAGACTATAGAAACTTATATAGGTACTTTTGAGGTAATAAGGTTTAAACCTAGAAGAGAGTTTAAGAAGAAACCTATAGACTTTAAAGCAACTAGAGAAGAAGGGTTTACTATTAGACACTTAAATGAGCATACTAATGGTTATGCTTGTATGGTAAACTTTACTCCTAAACCTTTCTTTAGTAGATATAAGTTTAAGACAGTTAGAGTCTTAGCTAGGTCTCTTGCAGCTTACATACTTCAGAATACAGAAGCGTATAAGTTATATTATGAAGTTAGCAAATATAAACACAGTAATATACAGGCTGGAACAACTGGTAGTGGAGCCACTCCCAATAGCTGATTGTTATGAATGGATAGCTGCTGCATTACAGCATATTGGTGGAGATTATCCACAAGTATTAAAAGATAAAACTCTTGATATAGAGAACTATAGAGCAGAACTTCCTTGTGATATGGTTAACTTCTTAAGACTATTAAAGGTGGAAACTCCTGATGGTCAAGAAGAAACTTTTGTAGAGGAAACTAGGCTTCCTAATTATCTGGAGACTTCTTATATCTATGCTAATAGAAGAGTAAACTTTTATGATCCTACACAACAGTATAATCCTTTTAATAACTCTATTAGACACTCAGTTAATAACTGGTTAACTCCTGAGAATGATTTGACTTGGAACTCAGTTCTTGATTATAGAATAGAGAATAACCACTTCCTCTTTAATCTTGAGAAAGGAACTATTAATATACAGTATTGGGCAGTTCCTACAGATGAAAATGAGTTACCAATGATTCCAGATACAGAAGCTTTTATAGAAGCTTTAATGTGGTATTGTTGTAAACAATTATCCTATCAAGGATATAAGTTTAAGAACCCAGAGTTTAAGATGATGTTCTTTGAACAGAAGTGGAATAGGTATTGCTTACAAGCTAGAACAGAAGGTAGAATGCCAGACATTCACATGTTACAAAGACTTTCTAATGAGAACATGAGGTTACTACCTATTACTAATCATTACTATACCTCATTCAGGTACTTGGGAATTATGCAACAACAAAATAGACATGGTAGATTTAGATAAGATATGGAAGGAGTAAATAGTTTTGAGAAAGGGTTACATAGGACTAATAGTCCTGTAGAACAACCAGAAGGTAGCTATGTAGATGCCCTTAACTGGATTAGAAATGATAGTGGTAGATTAGTTAATGAAGAAATGGAAGAATATTTATTAAATCTTCCTGGTTATACCTTATTAGGAAATACTCCTGTTAATGATTTATTTATATGTTTCTTTAAAACTCCATTAGGCTCAGAAATAGGTACTTTTAAAAAAGGTAATTATCTTAGTGTTTATAAAGACTCTGACTATAATTTACAATTAAACTTTAAAAATGAAATAGATTGTGTAGCTAGAGTAAATAGTAAAGGAGAAATTATAGTATACTTTGTAGAAGAAGATAATCCTATTAGAAGATTTAATTTAAATACTCCAACAGAATATACTACATTAGATGATTTTGAGTTACAACTTAGTTTTGATATTCCTATAATAAGACCAGTTGATGTAAGTATTGATAATGATGGTAACTTACCTACAGGAGTTTATTCCATAGTTCTTAGATATAGAACTTCTCAAAACAATGCTTCTGCTTTTGGTATACCTACTAGATTTTATTCTATTGCTAAAGGAGCTAATGTAATTAAAGATAACTATGAAGGAGGAGATCCCCAATCACCTTCTTCTAAATCTATTAAGTTTACACCTACTCATTTAGATCCTAACTATCCATATATTGAACCAGTTATAATTACTTATGAAGGAATTACTAGTGTACTTGTTGCAAGAAGTTTAGGAGTTTATTCTAATACTTCAAAACAAATAGTATTTTCTGATGTATCTCAATATCAAGATGTAGTTGATATAAGTTTAATATCTCAAAATCCTCTTTTTTATACTAGTGCTAAAAGCATAGAACAAAAAGATAATATACTTGTTCTTTCTAATCTTACTACTAAAAAGTATGATAGAGAGTTTCAACAAATAGCTAATAATATTGATGTATCTGTTTATGCAATTAATTATGCACAAACATTTGATTTTACCTTATCTGATTCTGTTCCTTTTAACGAGACTGAACTTAATAAAACAATTAATGTAGATATAACTTCACAAGAAACCGACTCTCCTTATAGAAATACATTAATAAAAAAAGGATTTAAAAGAGGAGAAAGATATTCTTTATCTATTACTCCAATATACAAAGACGGTAGTATAGGATTTGCTTACCACATTCCAGCAAAAAACAATCCTAGCAAACCAGATTTAACTACTGCATGGATTTCACAACAAAAATATCCTGATTATTTATTAAATGATTCAACTTTTCCTTATAATACTATTAATGATAATAGTGTAGATGCAGGTAAAATAAGACATCACCAAATACCTGATGTAGATACTTATCCTTTATATAGTATTAATAGACAAGTTGATTTAGTTGTTCTTCAATTAGAACTTACTAACATTAATTTTGGAAATCAAGCTCAATTTATACAAGGTTATATTATAGGGTTTCAACCTAGAAATAACTCTGCTAATACTCACATTGTTACAGAAGGTATTAATAGACCTTATATGCATAATGGTAATTTTAAAAAATTACCATTTTTTAATGGAGCTTGTAAATTTATATTTGAGGGTGGAGCAATAATGAAAATTGATGCTCAACCTCCAACAAATACTAATGATAACCCTAATGATAATGACCGTGATGGTAAAATAGGTTTTAATTTTTTTTCACCAGATTTTATTCATGGTAAAACTCCATATGGTAATAAATTTCAAAAACTTGGGTATTATAACGGAGATTATTTTTTTACATACACTAGGTTTAGTAGCGATGGAGATTCAAGACTTGCTGGTGCACATATAGCAGCTGCCCCATTTAATTTTATTTATCAAGGAACTCCTACTGTAGGTATTTCTAATATAATTGAAGTACCTCAAACATCACCTTCTTCTTTTGTTAGTACTAAATATGAAGTAACTGGTACAAAAGGATATACTCATATTGAATTACAAGATGGGATATATGGTAATTTTTCTGAATTTGAAGACGTCCCCAATGATTATAATCTTTTTTCTTTTGAGGGAGATTCAGATCCCAATACTGGGTTATATCAAAAACCTTCTAAATTAAATTTATCTATATGCAGATTAATAAATTCTGCTGAATTTCAGTATGGTAGATTAGAAAATGCAGATTATGTAATCTCAGAAACTAGTGTAAATCCTAATCAAACTTCAATTGTTATTGAAGGAGATACTTATGTTCAAAGATACTTCTATGATATATATGATAGAATTAATAATAATTTTACTGGTACAGGATTAAGTTCAGGTGCAGAAGTTCCATATGAATTTAGAATGTTAGCAGGTGTACTTATAGAATCTACTAATAATTATACTTTAAAACATAATAATGAAGATGAAGTACCATACTATCCTAAAGAAAAAGCTCTTTATAGAACAAGTGTACCACCATTAGGACTCTTTAATATAGATTATACTAAAGGTTATTCTAATGGATATAATAAACAATACTCTGCTATTAATAACACTAAAGTTACTGTATCTACACCTTTGTTATTTGAGGAGACTACTCAGTTTCCTAATAGAAGTGTATACTCAGAACAATCTTTTGAGAGTGAGTTAACAGATCAGTATAGAATAATACCTCCTAATAACTTTCATGATATTCCTAAAGATAGAGGCCCTATTACAGATACTTTTGTATTTGGTAATAACTTCTTTCATCATACAGAGTTTTGTTTATGGCAATCATACTTTAATCCTAATACTATTCAAAGTACTTCTCAAGGAGATGTAGTACTTGGTAATGCAGGAGTATTTAGAATACCTTCTAAACCTATTATAGATATTAAAGGAGGTTACATGGGGACATTTGATAAAAGTGGAACTAATACCCCATTTGGTAGAGTATTCTTAGATCATCATCAAGGTAAAGTATTCTTATTTGCAGGTGAAGCTCCAGTAGAAATATCAGATTTAGGACTCTTTCCATTCTTTAGAGAGTTTGTAAATACTATTGATAAATATTCTATGGGATATGATTGGGCTAATAAGAGATTATTAATTTCAAGAATTGGTAATAAAGCTATCTCCTTTTACCCTAAAACTCAAACATGGACATCATTACATTCTTTTGCTCCTACAGCTTACTTAAGTTTAAATAGAGAAACTTATGCTTGGCAAGATACTCAGAACTCTTTCTACAACTTAACTAATCCAACTGGAACTAGAAAGAATTCTTATATAACTTTTGTAGAGAATACTCAACCTGATGCATTTAAAAGGTTTGATAGAATAGAGATAAATACTATGTCAGGTGGTAATACTCAAGGTATCTTTGATCCAGGTTCTATTGCTAATGCAGCTAATTATGATTTTAAAAATCAATCTTTTAGTAAAATTCATTGTTGGACAGATAGACAAAACAGTACTGAGTTAGTATTTGCTTATCCTACTGATTTTAATACTAACTTTTTAAGTAATTATGATCCTACTAAAGTAACTGTTAATTATTATAAAGGTTCTTTTCATGCTGAACTTCCATTAGATGCAGTTATAGATCCCTATGCTAATATATTTGATACTATTAATAATACAGACATTACTGCAAGTTTTAGAGCACATATGAAGGCTAAGTTTCTATATACCAAGCTGTCGTATAATGATACTGATCCTTTAGTATTAAACTATGTTAAAACTTACTTTAAACCTACTGTAGCATAATGAAAAATAAAAGAAAATATAAATTCAATAGTGGTATTCAAAGAATAGAAATGGATACTCCAGACTACAGTAAAGCTTATAATTTACAAGCTGAGCAGAATGCTAAAAGACAAGGTATAACTCAAGCTGCAGGATCATTCTCAGGAGCATACAAGCCTATTGCTGATGTTGGTAGTATGGCAGGTAATGTTATTAGAAGTAATAACAAGAGTCAAGGAGGAGCTGTTGCAGGAGGTGCTGTAGAGATGGGAGCAACTGGTGCTGCATTAGGTATGCAAGTAGGAGGTCCAATAGGAGCTGCTATAGGTGCAGGAGCAGGAGCAATTTATGGAGGTGTTGCAGGAAGTAGAGAATATAAGAAAGGTAAGTTATTACAAGAGCAAGCTGAGAGAGATACAGCCTTAGTTAATGCTAATAAGAAGTTTAAAGAAACTTCTAATACATCTGCTCAATCTTACTTAGCTAAGAAAGGTAAGTATAAACTTAGAACTGGAACTTCTACAATTAAACAACCTAGAATGATTGAAACTGAAGGTAGAGAACCTATCTTTTCTCCTGAGAAAGCTGATGGTACTAGAGATCTTCTTTACTATAATCCTGATGACCCTACTCATGCAGAAGGTGGAGTGAAAGCTATGGTTATGCCTAAAGCTCAACTTGGTAAAAAAAGTACTATGGCGCAGTCTGCATCAACCTCTGTTGCAAGACCTATTGCTCCAAAAATTAGTACAAAGTTTAAACCAATTCTTAAAGCAGAAAATAAAGCTTTAGAACAAGATATTACTAATAAAGATAGATCTTTAAAAAATTATAAAAAAGTTTTAACAAAAAGACAAAACTTTTTAAATGCTGACAAAGAACAAAATAATTTGCGTTCTGAGTTAGATGATTATAAAAAAGGAATGTCTCCATTTAAAAAATGGGAAGGTTTAAATTTTAACTCTATTAATGATTTTTTAGAAACAGCAGTTGGAAGAGAAAAAGATATGAAACCAGTTGAGAGACAGAATATAACAAGAAAGTCTCTTGAAGAGTGGAAGAAAAAAAACTTACAAGAAGATCCTTTAGAAGATGTTGTAGAAATATTTGATAGATATGGTGTTAGTTCATGGGATGATGTTAGAAGAAGTCAAATAGAGCAGGAAAGAAAAATAAAAGAAAATCCTAATGTAAAACCTGATGTATTAAACAATTTGCTTGAAGTAGCAACAGCTTTACCAGGAGGTAGATATATTCCTTTTAAAGGAACAACTAATGTATTAAAAAAAATTTTAGGTAAAAGTAAAAAAGCTTTAGATATAGGGGAAAAAGTATTTACTCCTACAATTGGAACTTTAAATAAAGTTAAAAAATATGGTAAAAAGTATTCTCAAAAAGCGTTAAATGCTATTGATGAATTTTCTGATTATGGTACTTTAGCACAAATGTATGACAAGTTTATAGCAGGAGATAAAAAATCTAATAGATCTATTAAAGATCTTATACAAGAAAAAGCTTATGGAGCTAAACAACTAAAAGTTAATACTCTTAATAATGCTGCATTATCTAGTAATATTACTGGCATGCCTGCTGCTAATGCTGCTAATAAGTTTATACAACCTATGGCTGGTATATCTCAAGTAGCTAGAAATATTCCGGAGGTAAGAAAAAAAGAAAAAATTAATACTTCTAGATCTCATAAAAAAACTGTAGGTCCTGTTAAAACAGTTGAACCTCCTATGTTGTATGAGATGAAACCTCCTCCACCTAAGAGTACTTACAATACTAAGAATGATTTTAATAAAGGCTCTAAAAAAGTTAAAGTATATAAATGAAACTAGTAAATAAAACAGGATACTTAAAAGGAGCTAAGACTGCTAAAAATCCAGTCAACATTATTCCTTCTAGCCTTATTACTACACAAGGTATGGCATTTCCTATTAAGGCTAATGGTAAAACTTTATATCCTAATACTGGTCAATATAAGTTTCCTTCATCTCCTGTAATTGAGACTCCTCTTAAAAAGAAAAATCAATTAGATACTTCAAATATAGGACCTACTATTGATAAAGCTAATTTATTAAAAAGTAAGACTAATAATAACTCTCCTAAACTTGGAAATGCTTTTTTTGCTAAACCAAAACCTTTTACATGGAAACCTCCAAAAAATGTAGCAGAATTTGAAAAAAATAAAAGAATAGATTCTAATAAAGCAGCATCAAATAGATTTAGGAAAAAAGATACATTAGAAGATAATATTGCAGAACTTTTAGATATTACTGGAGCTTCATCTTGGGATGATATACAAAGAAACATTGAAAAAGAAGGATTTACTCCAGAAACATATTTAGAAATAGCAGGTGCTATACCATTACTTGGAAGAATACCTAAATTAATTAAAGGGAAAAAACTTATTAGTCAAATAGCAAGAACTGCTATAAAAGGAACAGAAATGCTTGAAAAGGGTTCAAATGCTCCTGAGCTATATGAATCCTATCAAGATGGTACTAATGAGTTAGTACCTAATAAAATGAGCAAAACATCTCTTTCTAAAGCTCAAGAGGTTGCATATCAAAGATGGATGAAGTCTAAAGGTTACAATGAATCTGATGATTATGATATGAGAGGATATTGGAAAAAACAAGGATTTAAAAATCTTGGTTCACCAAAAGGAGGTGAACATTTTACTGATGAATTTAAAAGGCTTGCACCATTCTCAGAAGGAGATAATTATCCTACACTTTCTGATGAAAGTAATAAAGCTTCTAAGTTTGATAAAAGAGGTCAAGGTACTTGGGTAGGAGAAGGTGATAATGCTAAATATGTTAATTATCAAAAAGGTACTAATAAATTAATAGGAAAATTAGAAGCTATCAAAAAAGTTTATAATAAAGTTGAACCTTATGTATCTAAAACATATGATAAAGGTTTTAATTTTTTAAAAGAAAATATTCCATTTGTTGATAAATTTTTACCTTCTAAAAAACCTGTTTTAAAAAAACCAAAACCTAGTAATACTTTTAAAAGAACTGGTTCTGAAACTAATGAACAATTAGCAAGGTTTATTGCCAATAAAGTTGATGTACCTCAATCAGTAAATAAAGCTGATCTAGAAAGTCTTATAAAAAAACAATTAGATAGAGTTGATGGAGAAGAGTATGTTTCTAGAAGAATGGCTACAACTAAAGAAACAAAAGAAGAAATTGCATCTACTGTAAAAACTTGGAAAGATAATTTAGCAGATAAAACAAATTATAATACATATTCTGATATTAAAACTCCAGGAGAATATACCAAATGGAAAAATAAAGATTATGTTAATGTTAGTGGAGATGTTTTTGATAAAGAACCTGATAAATTTTTAGATGTATTTGAACATGAATTTTTACATGGTTTATCTCCAACTTTAAAACAAGAAAAGCTTTATAGAAATTATCCTAAATTAAATGTAACTCCAGAAAGAACTATAAAACAAAAAACAAAAGATTTATTTAGTGGTAAACAAAAAAAATTAAATTATTTTAATGATGTATCAGAACAGCAAGTTAGAGCTGTTAGAATGAATGATAAAATAAAAAAAGATTTACAGATTGATAATCAAAATAAATTATCTAAAGATAATTTAGATAAATGGTTTGATGAACATTACAATACAAATTCAGAAACTTTAGATAAAACCGGATTTGTAGATGTTACTAATCTATTAGATTATAATGCAGCAGCTCAAAAATCAAGAGGTGTGTTAGCTCCTAATGGTAGACCTGAAGTTTTAGATTGGCTTAATAAAGCATGGATGATTCCTGCTGTTGGTGCAACTGGAACTGCAGCAGTTAATTCTACTACACAAGAAAAAAAGAATGGTGTTAAAACTCTTAAATATAAAAAAGGCAGTAAAGGAGTATCCTTAGCTTTTAGTAGAGGAGAGAAAGATCCTAAAGGTGGACTTACTCAGAAAGGTGTAGACAAGTATAATAGAGCTACTGGTGGTAACTTAAAGATGGCTGTTACTACACCTCCTTCTAAACTTAAAGCAGGTAGTAAAGCTGCTAATAGAAGGAAATCCTTCTGTAGTCGAATGAAAGGTATGAAATCTAAATTAACTTCTGCTAAAACTGCAAATGATCCTAATAGTAGAATTAATAAAAGCTTAAGGAAATGGAATTGCTAAATTTGCAAATATGGAATATACACTTAAGCATTGTACTCTTTGTGATTTAGATATAACTGAAGATTTTGTAAAATCTTTTAAACCAAAAGATTATGGAAGTCTTCATGGTTTTTGTAGAAGTTGTAGAAAGAAATTAAGAAATCTACAATTAAAAGTAGGAGGTAAAGTTTGTTCTAAATGTTCAGTAGATAAACCATTTGGGGACTTTCCTGTGCATAAAAAAACTTATGATGGTTTTGATAGTTGGTGTAAACAATGTAGAAAAGAATATAGCTATGAAGTTAATCAATCGTTAGATACACATTTAAGAAAAAAATTAGCTTCTATAAAAGAAGATAGAAGAAAAATATTTTCAGATTTAACTCTTGAACAGTTAGTTAGTTTATGGAATAAACAGGAGGGTAAATGTGCTATAAGTGGTGTAGAAATGTCTTATCAAAGAAATAAAAGACAACATAATATGAATAATTGTAGTGTAGATAGAATTGATAGTTCTGGTAATTATACTATAGACAATATACAACTTGTATGTTGGATTGTTAATAGAATGAAAGGTGAAAATACTACAGAAGATTTAATTCAATGGTGTAATCATATAATAAATAAACAAAACTTTTAAAACGTAAAATAAAGATATGAAATTTAAAATGGGTGGTTCTGGTATACACATTAAGCCAGAGAATAAAGGAAAGTTTACAGCTACTAAAAAAGCTACTGGTAAGACTACTGAGGAACTAACTCATAGTAAGAATCCAGTTACTAAGAAGAGAGCTATCTTTGCTCAAAATGCTGCTAAGTGGAAACATGAAGATGGGAATAAATCTATAAAAGTAGATAAAAAGATGTGTGGTTCTAAAGGTATGAAGTATGCTGAGGGGACTAAGAGTATTAAGTTTAAAAAGAAAGAGATGATTAAGAGAGCTGATGGTTCTACTTCTCAAAGAGGTTTATGGGATAACATTAGAGCTAATAAAGGTTCTGGTAAAAAACCTACTCCTGAGATGCTTAAACAAGAAAGAAAAATTAAAGCAGGTAAGTAATGAAATATGTATCTGGTGCTAAAAGCGTAAAACAATATAGAGGGGATGAGAATCTTCCAGAAGCTAAAAATGGTATGAAAAACTGTGGATGTAAACACCCTAAAAGTAAATATAGATATGGTACTAATGCATTAGCTATTCCAGAAGGTTCTGCTATTGTTACTGCTAATGATGGTAAAAATATACAAGCTCTTAAAGCTTATAAGAAAGGTAACTATAAACTTTTAAATAAGATTATAGATGATATGCCTGAAGATAATGTTGATAATAAAGCTCAAGATGGTAAAAGAGCTACTAAAGGTAAAAAAATTACAGGCAAAATTCAAGATAAACAAGTTGCTCCTAATGAAACTTTTAGCGAAGAATCTGCACTTGGGTATGATCCAAGTTATGGTCAAGAAATGAATGAAGATAAAGCTAAAGAACTTTATGGTTTAAGTTTGTCAGATTTAATTAAAAAAAGAAATACAGGGCAACTTCCTAAAGTTAGTTTTGATTTAGAAGTAGAAAGAAGAAATGCTGTAGCTAATAATCAAGAAGAATTTACATATAAAGGTAAACTTTATCTTTCTGGATTAAAAAAACAAAATACTAAAGGTGGTACTACCCCTACACCAAATACAGTACCGATACCCCCTGCTAAAACTCCTCCAGAAGATGAATATGAGGATGTTGATACAGATACTATTAAAGCTGAAAAGCCTATAATGTCAACTGGTGAAACTAATGCTATTGGAGGAGTAATTGGACAAGGAGTTCCTAAAGGACCAAGAGAATCTTATCTAAAGTTAGATAGATATAATTATGCTTCTCAACTTCCTAAAACTTTACAAGAAATTGCTCTTGCTGAACAGGGAGGTAAAAATACTGCTAGAGATATTGTAGGAGGAGATGCTGGTAGATATCTTGCACAAGCAGGTTCTTTATCTGGTGCTAGAATGAAAGCTAATAATGAAGCTGTTATTAATGATACTCTTGCTAGACAAGATATTCTTAATAAGAATGTGGATCTTTCTAATACTGAAGCAACTACTAATAGAAGTCTTAAAGATTATTATGATGATATTAAAAGACAAAATGTTAATGACTATAATGCACTTTTAGTTAAGGGAGGACAATCATTTGATGAAAGTTTTGATAACTATCAAAAAATGAAAAGTGAAAATGAATTAAAAGCTCAAGAACTTCAGTTACTTAAAGAAGCTAGTCCTAACTATACTATGGTTAAAGATCCTAAAACAGGAGTAATGAAATCTGTTTATAGGTATAAAAAAGTAAATAAAACTCCAGGAGCAACAACAACTGGAACAACAGCACCAGCAACTACTGGAGCATCTTCTGCTAGTGCAGGTGCAACTCCTGTTGCTCCAACAAATTCTAGTGTAACTCCTGTTAATCCTAATGCAGCTCCAAGTACTAACTCATTTAATACACAATTACAAAATTATGGAACTGAGGCTGGAAAATTACAAGAAAAACTAACACCTAAAGGTACTAAGTTTCAAAGCTTTTTTAATAAATTAGAATTAGATCCTTTTGGTAGTAAAAAAGTAGGAACTAAAAAACTTAAAACATACAAGAGAAAATAATATGGCAACTAATCCAGTATTGAATATTCCAATTAGGCAAAGACAAAGTACTAATGTACCATTGCCTTTTGCAGAAATGTATGCTGTTCTTCAAGATAAACAGAAAAGGTATGATGATGCTGAAAAGTATGAAAGAGAACAGAAATTACAAATTTCTAAATTATCTTCTCCAATTGTAGGTTATAATAATTATTTAACTCAAAAGAAACAACAGTTTTTAGATGATGCTTTAAAACTACACTCTAGTGTACCTGACAAAGGAACTTCAGAATATCAAAGAAAATTAAATAACCTTATAGATGGATGGAGTATGGACCCTAATATCCAAACTATTGATAAATCCAATCAACAATGGTCTGAAAGATTAGACATAATGAAACAATTAATTACTACTGGTAAATATTCTGCTAATCAAGATATAGATAAAGATTTTACAGGAGTAGATGCAAATGGTAATATTATGCAGTATACCTTTTTAGGTGTAAAACCTAAACCAGATTATATGGCTGCACTTAAGAATTCTGCAGAACTTGTTCTACCAGACAATAGAGTAAGCTCATATGTTGATAGAAAAAAAAATAAAAAAATTACTACAACATATACAGGTAAAGACCCTTCCAAAATAGAAAATGAAATAAAAGCAGCAATAACTCCTGAGATGAAGAGTGAAATTATGTATGATCATAAACTTCCAAATGATAAAGCTTATGATATGTGGATAAAAGCACAAGCTAATGGTTTATCTAATCCTAATGTTTCTAAAGTAGAAGAAGAAGACTTTACTGCGGCAACTTTTGATTTACATAGACAACAACTAGAATTACAAAAACAAGAACTTGCTTTAGAAAAACAAAAAGCTGCAGCTGCTGCCGGTGGTGTTTTTTCAGGTACAGAAACATCCTCTGTTAATGTCCCAAGTACTGGATGGACTGAGAGTGCAGCTAGTAGTATTAATGATGATGGTACTATTAACCCTGGGTTTTGGGGTAATGAAGAAAGTGTTAAAGAAGATAATCCTATTCTAGTGGATATTGCAAAAAATAATATTCTTACTAATGCTTGGAGAAAGAAGAATGGTCTTGCACTAATACCTTTAGAAGAAATGTATAAGAGGTATAAAAATTCTGCATATCAAGCTGTAGCTAAAACTTATGTTAATACTAATAGTAAAGATATTGATGATGCTTATGATCTTCTTATGACAAGAAAAGGAGATGCAGAAATATGGGATATTACTAGTGGACAAGCTAATAAACTTGTAGAAGAAGATGATAGAAAAGCAGCTCTTATTGCATTTGATAATCCAGATAAAAAAGTTGGTAAATCATCTTTCTCAGGAAAATTTGATCCTGCTAATCCTTATGGTCCTAGAGCATATGAGGTAACTGTTGGTGATAAAAAATATGTACTCTCAATTCCAACAACTGCAGATTATCAAGGAGCAATGGCTTCACAAGAAAATAAAGTATATAAAGGTTTTAGTAATTACAGTCCTGTAACTTTTAATCCTGGAGAATATCAAGAAGTAATTAGAACAAGTACTGGTGAGTTAAAACCAGGAAAAAGATATGATGTTCCTGTAGATGTTTACTTTCCTGATCCAGATAATATGTATAATAGAATAGTAGTTACTAAAAAGAAGAAATAAAAAATTATATTTGCTAAATGAAAAAAATAGAAGAAAACACTCCAAATATTATGTTTGGAAGTACTCCCGTTAGAAGTACTCCAGTAAACCCTATTGGATTTGGTTCTTCAAGATCCAAATATGATTTTAACTTAAATAGTAATCTTGAAGAACAAAGAGCTGCTAATCAAGGTTTTTGGGATTCTGCAGGAAATATAACTCTTAGATTAGTAGGAAGAGCAGGTATGTCTGCTTTAGAGACTGGAGCAATGCTTGGTTATGGATTACCTAAGGCTATTGTAACAGGAGATTTAAATTCTGTTTTTGATAATGAATTAACTGATGGCTTTAAAAAATTAGATAAAGTTCTTACTGATAATTCTCCATTTTATCAAAGTGAAGCTGAAAGAAAAGCTCCTTTATTTTCAAAAACATATCTTACTTCTACAAACTTTTGGGGTAACTTGATTGGTGAAGGTGGTGGATTTGTTGCAGGTGCAATGCTTGGTGGAGGAATGATTGGTAAAACAATGGGAACTGCTAATAGATTAGCTAAATCTGCAGGAATTATTGCTAGTGATGGTGAGAAAATAGCTGAAGTAGCTAGTGCAATTAAAAGTCAAGGAAATATTCTTGATAAATTCTTAAACCTTGCTAAAAGTACTTCTGCTAAAAATGCCTCTCAATATTATACTCAAAAAATTGGAGGAAATATGTATGAAGCTGGTGTAGAAGCTAGAGGTATTAAAGATGAAATTATTAGACAAAAAGAAGAAAAATTTAGAAAAGACAATCCTGATGTAATTATTCCTGAGTATTTAAAAGCTGAGTGGGAAAATATGGCATCTACCTATGCTAATGTAGGGTTTGGATTAAATATGGCTCTTCTTATGATTGATGGTTTCAATATGAGTAAATTCTTTAAAGGATATACTTCTACAAATAGAACTGTTAATGCTTTAAAAAAAGGAGGACAATATATTGAGAAAGGTAAATATGGAAGATTTGCTGATGCAACAAAAGCTTTCTTAGGAGGTCCTCTCTCAGAAGCAGCACAGGAAGGTGGACAGTTTCTTACTGAAAAAACTCTTTCTGATATTGCATCAAAAGATACTCAAAATTCTAAACAAAGTTTTAATGATTATTTCATGTCTACTATGAAAGGTCTTGAGGAAACTTTTGGTAGTAAAGAAGGTCAGGAGTCTATGCTTGCAGGGTTTTTATTAGGAGCTCCTTTTAATATTAGACAAGCTATTGAGACAGGAAAACTTGATAGAGAAGGTATTAATGCTTTACAAAAGTTTTCTGGGAATACTGTGTTTAAGAATACTCTTAAACTTAATATGGAAGCCTATGATAAAAATGTAGGTGCTGAAAAAGATGAAGCAGCTTTAAATAATTCTAAACTTCTTCATGAAAATATTAAAAGAAGTGAGTGGTTTGCATATGTTAAAAATAGAGATGATGCTGGTAGATTTGATGATGTACTAGATGATATTTATAGAGAAAAAACTATGCCTCTTGATGTATTTAAACAAGTACATGGGGATCATTTTACAGAAGAAAAAAGACAACTTACTCTTAATGAACTTGAGAAACAAGCTAAATATTATAAAACTGTAAGTGATACAGTTAATAGTTCTTTTACCTCACACCCTAATAAAGATGCTTTAATTCAAACTTCTGTAAATATTAATAACTACTCAGAAAGAATTGCTGAACTACAAGGAAAATTAACTAATACAAAACTTCCTTCAATTGTTAGAGATCAACTTAAAACAGATTTAGAAACTTTATTGCAAACAAGAGCTGCAGAAGAAATTAAACTTTCTAATTATCTTACAATGAAAGAAATGCAATCTTCTGAAGCTATTCCTCAAGATAAAAATACTAGTATTGAAAAAGTTTCAGTTGATGGTATTGAAGGAGTTATTGAAAGAAGAAATGAGAGTACTGAAGACAATCCTGAACCTTCTCTTGTAATTAGTACCTCAGCTGGACAAATAACTGTTCCTGAGAAAGATTTAGATAATAATCTTTCTGATGAAGAAAATAATTTTGAAGAATCTGAGTATGATGATTTTGGAGGAGATATAACACCTGATGTTGCTAAGAGTGAAGGTAAAGGTGCTAAATGGATGGTTCTTAATCCTAATGACCCTGAAGCAAACTGGATGAACTTTGGAGACATGGGTCTTAAAGATTATAGAGAACAAGCTAATAATATTTCTGAGAAAAATAAAGGTTCTGAGTTGCATAAATCTTTAATTCTAAATGCTGATAAAGCAGATGCTATTAAAGATGATATTATTGATAACAATACTGCTTATGATTTTATTTATAAAAAACAAATTATAAATGGAAAAACTCAATATAACATTTTTGCTAAAAAAGGTAATACAGAAACTAAGATTGGTTATATATTAAATTTTGATACTACAAAAGCATCAATGAGTGATATGAGTATCAATGATTATTTGGATACTTATATGAAGGGGACAACTCCTAATGTTGAGCAGAAAAAAGGAGTAATATCAAGAATTAGAAGTGCTGATCAAAAACTAAAATCTTCTAATACTGAGAATGTAAATAATGCTGTTACCCTTGGAACTAGAATTAAAAATTCTGGAATTCCATCTACTCTTGCAAACGTACTTAGTAGTCCATTTAAGAACAGATGGATGGTTAATGGAGAACTTGTAATAGTTAAATATCAAAAAGGTAATTATGTACCTATTACTAAACTCTCAGATGAGAATAAAAAACTCCTTCTTGAGCAACTACAAAAACCATCTAATGCTGCTTTTCTTGGTAGTCAATATGCAGTCTTAGTTAAGAGACCTAGTAAAGATGAAAACCAATATTCTTTTATTGGATTTAGAGGTACAGAAATAAGTAAATCAGAAAAAAATTCATTCATTAAAAAAATGAATGATCCTAATGTAGATAAGCAAACTCTTGTTAAAGAAATGAATGAGAGAATGTTTATTACCAGTAATAAAACATTTAGTGTTTATGATTCTAATGGTCAAAGAGTAGCTGATACACACTTATTTTTTGATACTGATTTTAAAGGTAATGTAGTTATTAGAAGAGAACCTAAACTAATTGATGGTGTAAAAAATCCTACTCAATTAGCAAGAAGACAAAGTAAAGCAATTACAGATCCAGATAGAATTGCATCTTATATTAATATGCATGGTTATGAAAGAATTTCTGGAGAGAATGCTAATAGTATAGATTATGTAAGTGATAGAGTTCAAACTTTAGCAGATCCTTCTATATGGAGATCTTTCTTTAAATTTTCTCACAATATTTATGGAGAAAAACCAAAAAGTGTAAATAATACTTTTCCTTCTAATACTCCAACACAAGATGAAGAAACTGAAAAAGCTGCACAAGTTTATACTAAAAATGGAATAACTGCTAAAATTTATTCTAAATACACAGTTGAGGAAAAAGGTACTGAAGATAATAAATTTAATTTAGGATCAGTATCTTTTACAGCTACTCGCTCAGATAAACCTGATAATATTTTAGAAGGAGATTCTATAGGATATGTTTATGATGATGAGAGAGGAAACTATCTTAATAACTTTGTTGCAGATTATGATAAACTTCTTGAGGATGTTGTTGATGAACTCAATACTTCTGATAATAATATAAATTTAAATAAACTAACTGAGATAAGAGTTATAAGAGAATTTGGATATTTTAGCACTTCAGAAAATAAAAACATTCAGTATATTGATGTTGTTATAAGCGATAGTGATGGTAAATCAATAAAAGGTGCAGTCTCAATTGAGAAAAGAAAGTTTCTTCCTTCAAGTATCTCACTTCCAAATACTACCAAATTTTCTCCAGCTATACAAAATAAAATTGATGAGATTAAAAAGAATGCATCTTTTATTGTCTTAGATAAAAGTAAAAAGTTTTATACAAATACTAAAACTGGAAAACAACTTAGAAGAGTTACAGATTTTATCTCTGATGAAGAAGAGTCTTCTGATTGGTTTGAGAGTGCTAGTACTATAGGTACAAAAAGTGATTTACTTGTAAGAGACTTTTTTGATAATAATCTTAGACCTCTCTCTAATTATGATGTAGCTCCTGATAAAGAAATAAATACTTTTCTTTCTCAACTGGATACTTTAAGAAAATTTTTTGAGAAGAGTAATGAAACTGTTATTGCTAATGATATTGTTCTTTATGATGAGAAGCTTGGAGTTGCTGGAACAGTAGATTTGCTTACTGTAGATTCTAATGGAAACTTTAGAATTTATGATATGAAGACAATGAGAGGAGATAATTTTATGACTCAAATTGTACCATATACTACTACAGATAAACAATTAAGTCCGGTAAGTAAGTATGAGTTTAAGGGTTATTATGATCAAGATAAAGCTCAGTATATAAGAGATTTAAGTAAAGACTCTAAACTTGAGAAACATCAAAAACAACTATCTATGTATAGATTGTTATTGAATAATACTCATGGTATACTTGCTAAAAGAATTGCTGTAATTCCTATTGAGGTTGATTATAATAAAGGAGATAGAAGTACTAAGAAACTTAATTTGTTACCTTTAAAAGATTTAGCTCCTATTGATAATATTAAGGATGCTGTTCTTACTCAACAAATTACTCCTTCTACTTCTCAAGAACTTCCTGTTAATCCTACACAAGGTACTGCTCCAGCAACTGATTTTTTTAATAATCTTCCTTCTGATCCAGATACTCAAGTAAATCCATCTAGTGGATTTAAGCCAGGAGATGTTGATGATTATTTAGTAGATACTTACTTTGAGGAAGTTAATAAAGAAATTAAACAAATTATTAATGTTGAAGTAAAACTTGAGGATATGAGGGATTCTATGGGAAGACCTCTAAACTATGGAAGATTTGAGAATGCAGTAGTATATCTTGCTTCTAAAGCTCCTAAAGGTACATTATGGCATGAAGGATTTCACGCAGTATTTAGTATTCTTCCAGAGAATGAGAAGAGTAGAGTACTTAAGATTGCATTTGATAAGTTAGGTGTAACAGATCTTGATGTTCAAAATCTTAGAAAAATCTATGAAGAAAGGGGTTACCCAAATCTTACAGAAAAGTTTCTTGTAGAGAAAGCTCTTGAGGAAAAAATAGCAGATTTGTTTCAAGAACATATGAATGGTAGACCTACAACTATTCTTGGAAGATTCTTTAAAATGCTTGAAGATTTAATTAATTATCTTTTTGGTAAAACTAATGATCCTGTATTTAAAGCTTTCTTTAAAGAAATTGAGGGAGGTAAGTATAGACATGTTAGTCCAACAGGAGAAGTCGTCTCATTTAAAACAATTCCTTATGCTACAAGTATTGAGAGTGATAAACTTATGAATTTACTTACAGCTCAATATTTAAATAGAAAATCTACAGATCCAGATTCTCTTTATGATTTTATTCAATCTAGATTAGATGATATTAGAAGAGGATATAATGTAAAAATTAGAAATGAGTATGCAGATAAACTTTCTAATATTGAACAACAAAAAGAAAACAACTTTCTTTCTCAAGAAGATTATAATTCTGAAATTGGAAGATTACAATCAGAAATTAATTCAAAGTACATTAATAAAGATGGATTAGTATATCCTAAATTTCTTGCTGAAAAATATGAGAAAAACATCATCAATCAAACTATTCAATATGCTGACTTTAAGAAAATTTATGAGGAGGGTAATGAGGATGATCAGGATGAAAGAACAAAAAGTTTCTCTGAGAGTGAGTTTGATAAAGCTGTACATGCTACTCCTGCTGGACAAGCAGTTAAAGCAAAGTTTAAAACTATTATGATTGATGATCCCTATTTTAGGGAAATACCAATTAATACTTATGGTATTTTTAATAATCTTCTTTTTAACTTAAATGGAGTTAGTAAAGATGATATTGAGAGTAAACTTCAAAGTTTAGTATCTAATAGTGTTTTTGGTAGAAGTATAAAAGCTATTCTTGCAGAATATAAAACTGATGAAACTTTTAGAGCACAAATGCAAACAGCATTTGATAGAATATATGCTAATGCTTATAAGGTAGTAAGTACTCAAGATACTGTTAAAAATCAAAATTTTGCAAAACTAGAAAATGGTGATGACCATATTAAACAGCAAATGGAAGATTGGAAAGGAGAAAATCTTGCTAATAGAAAACCAACTATTAAGATTGTGGATAGTAACTCATTGCTTGAGAATCTTGGTATTACAATTACTGAAGATGCTATGAAGAATGAAGAAGTAGCTAAAGATCTCAGTGATCTTGCTGACTATCTAATGTTTAATGTTAGTGGAAGTATTAATCCATTCTCTGATGAAAGAGCTAAAACTTTAATGCAAAAAATTGCCAACATTAATATACAAACAAGAGATGATTTAGGAGAACTAAACTTTAAGAATGCTGAAGGTAAACCACAAAGTTCTATCATTAACTCTTCTTATATTTTTAGACAACTAGATGTAGTAAATAATAAATACCTTGGTAAAATGAAAGGACAATGGGGTATTTATGTTGGTAGTAAATTTGGTTCTAAGACTACTGATTATAATCATATAGATCCTAAAACTTACTTCATCTCAAACCTTGCTCTTTATAGAGATATTAAAGGTCCTATGTTTGTACTTCAACAACCCTCAGATAAGAGTACTATTCCACTTGTAAGAGGTAAGAAGTTTAGTATTGAAGAAGTTCCTTCTATTATGATTGAGGAAAAAGTAAGACAAGATGCTCTCATTCAAAAAAACTATCAAGATATTCTTGATGCTCTTTCTAAAGATGAAAGTGCTCTTAAGAACTTAATTAAGGATTATCATTATGTTTCTGTTAATGGAGAAAATATTAGAACTAGTGTTCAAAAAGCTAAAAAAGCTTATGAAGAAGTATTATCTGGAAAAGTAACAAGAGCAGATAAAAATGTTCCAAGAGGTTTTAGATATTACAATTTACCTAATGCCAATGAGATAAAAGGTGACTATACTTTAAATATGGCTGAAGAGTACTTAGGTAAAATGCTTGAGAATGATTTAAGACTTACTAAAAAATTAATGAGTACTTATGGTTTATCTGAGGGAGATATTAAAAGAATTGGAGTTAAGAATACTAAAACATTTTTAGATGAGTTTCTCTTAAATCAATATGTTAATAGAATGATTTTGCTTTCTGAGATTTCTCCAGATCTTGGTCAATTTAAAAACTTTACAGATATTACTAAAAGAGGAGCTGGATTGATGGCATCAGGACCTAATTATTATAGTCCTGGAAAAAATAATGAATTTAAGTTTTCTATTATTCCTGATAGAAAGAAAACATTTACTTCTTCTGTAAAAGTAGATGATGATGCTGAAACACTTGATGCTCAAGGATTTGAGTTAGCTGAGGAGCGTTTAAATAGACTTGAGAGACATGGTAGAGTTAGTAAAACTTCATCTCTTAACAATGATATTTATGATCAACTTTATCAAGATTATATTACTATTCAAGCATTTATTGATGATGATAGAGAACTCATCAGAGATCTTGAGAATAAGAATGCTCCTTTGAATGTTGATAAGACTGTAGGTTATGGTAAAGATTACTACATTAAGACTTCTGTTAAAGTATTAACAAGATATTTTTCTTCTGATGTTGTTTCTCAAGGAGCTACAAGGGTTATTAATAAAGTTAAATATACTGCTCAGCAAGATACTAATAATGGTAAATGGTATCTTCCAATACATGGTAGAGAGTTTGAGTGGAATCTTATTAATGAGATGCAACAAAAAGGTATCTCAGCAGCTTTTGCAGAATCTGCAGTTAAGAAAGGTGTTAGGAATGTAGCTGATTATAATCAAGGAGATAATCCTGGAACTCTATCTTTAATTGGAAATAGTATGAGTTATATGGATTATCGTCTACAACAAGAAAATAAATCTAGTAAAGAAAAAGTAGTTGATGGTTCTCAGAGTATTCAATTGATTGATAGTAACTTACCATTAGATACAAAATTACCAGATGGTAGAACAGTAAAAAAAGTTAGAGAAGAAAATGATATACTTATTTCTAAAATTAAAGACTATCAAAAGAATGTATACTTAAATGGTATGGATAACTTTAAAGTTGGAGATAAGAAGTATTCAGCATTTGTTAATTATATTACTTCATCTTTAAGTACTTCTGGTTCTACAGATAGAATTCTTGAGTTTTTTGAGGGAGATGGTGAAGGAGGATTTAGATTCTCATCTTCATTACCTATGATTGAGGAGAAATTTGAGGAACTTTTAATGGCATACTTTAATAATAACATTGCTAAACATAAAGTTCCTGGAGATAAGTTTACTCTTTCTTCTTCAGAGTTTTATAGAAAAATTACTGATAAAGATGGTAATGTTCTTACAACTTATGAATATAATGATCTTACTGAAAAAGAAAAATCAGAACTTGTAGTTAGTGATCTTTCTGCACCTAATAAAACTTCTACTTATGCAGAGATTGTTGTAAGTGAGCAATATCTTGATCAACTTGGAATTACTATTGAAGACTGGATAAGAATGAAAAAAGCTGATTCTGAATCTAGAGAAGGTCAAATATTTGAGAAGATATCTACCTTTATGGGTTACAGGATTCCTACACAAGCTCACCACTCTATGCTTCCTTGTAAAATTGTAGACTTTATGCCTAGAGAATTTGGAAGTACTATTGTACTTCCTGCAGAAGTAACAAAGTTATCTGGAGCTGATTATGACGTGGATAGTTTGTTTGTACATAGATATTCTGTTTATAAAGATTCTGAGGGCAACTTACAACTAGAAGATGATAGTATTGAAGCTATTGATAATTCTGCACTTAAGAATCCTCTTGTTAAAGAACTTCTCAAAGTTTATAAAGAAGAAGAGAAAAGAGCTATTAGAAAAGAAATTAATAAAGCTTATAGAAAAATAGGAGAGCTTAAGGAGGAAAGAGCTTCTGGTAAAAATATTGGTGGACAACTTAGAATTGCTAAGGATAATATCTTTAAACTTGAAGAAAGAGAAGCTTCTATTGATAGAGAATCTCTTTCTGAGATTAAGAAATTTCTTGGTATTACTAATAATATTAACCCAAATAAAGTATTTAATGATTTACTTGATAATAGAATGCAAGTACTTACTTCTGAAGAAGGTAGGTTCATGATTAATTATCCTGCAGAAGATCATTTTAAAGGATTACATAAAAATATTTTTTCTAAACATCCAAACTTTAAAGAACAAGATGAATACTCAACATATGCAAACTATAGTACATTCTTTAATGAGTTTGCTAAAGTATTCTCAGGTGGTAAAGCAATTGGTGGAGCAGCTAATATTAATAAAGTATTTGCATTCTTAATTAAGAATGCAGCTGTCTTAAGAAAAGATAATACAAGAATCTATGAGTTCTTTAATCATGAATTTAATATAAATGAGATTAATGAAGTCGATAGAAAAATTATTTTTGAGAATGGAGAATTTAAATTTACTGATGAAGTTATAAGACCTAAATCAGATACTCTATCTAACAATGTATCTATTACTGTAGATAATGCTAAAGATCAAACTCTTGTTAAATTTAATCTTACTGATAAAAACATCTCTGAAGCATCTGTTCTTGCAGGACTTGGTTTTGGTAGAAACAGAATAGGAGCATTTTTTCTTAATCCTATGATTAAGCTTATCTCAGATAATCTTACTATTAGTGATAGTATTTTAAATGATACTTATCAAAGTAAAGAAAAACAAATAGATAATCTTTTAAATAAGTATACTGATGTTGTTCCTGTTAAAACTATTACTGATGATGAGTTACTAAAAAGTTTATCTTTAGATTATGATAAAGTATATTCTTTACTTTCTTTAAATAAAAAATATGAAGAACTAACTGAGGATGAACAAGAAATTGTAACCATTCAAGTTAATTTGGGTAGAATGTATAAAGAAGTTATTGCTATTACATCAGATTGTTTTACAGTAAATACAGTAATTAATTACAATAAAGAAGTAGGTAGATACTTGTATGAGATGGATAAAATTTTAGGATCTGTTACTAAAATTCAAAGAAGTGAAAGTTTCTCAATTAGTGGTATTCAAGAGAATGAAATTATTTCTAATATTTATGATAACATTCTCTCAATGAAACCAGAAGGACAAAAAAGACTTCTTTCTTATAATGAGAATGCTAGTATATTTCTCTCAGATGTTATTGATGGAACTAAAAAAGATGGGTTTACATCTTCTGATCAAGAGTTTCAATCTAATATGAGAAAAGAATTTGTAAGATATCTTGCAATGAAAACACTAGGATATTATGAAGGTAATGCTACTATTAATCCAAAAACTTTTCCAATTAAAGATCCTAGAGTAATTACAGGTGAAAGAGTTATAGCTGCTTTTGAGAAAGCAAAACCTTTACTTTCCAAGTCTCCTTTAGGTTCTCAATTACAAATTGTTAATCCTAGTTCAAGGTATCCTTTTCCAAGAGTAGGAGCAGAATCATTTAGTAATATTGATGGAGAACTTAAACAACTTCTTATTAATAGTTTTGATGATTTCTTAAAAGACTCTAATAAAGATATACAACAATTAGGTCTTGAGTTACTCTATCACATTGCTGCACATGATAACTTTAAGTATGTATCTAATTCTGTAATTGGACACATATCACCAGAATACTTTAGTCTTTTAAATAGAATTTATAAAGGTGTTCCTGAAGTTCAAGGACTTGAGAAACTATTCAATACATCTCAAAATTATGGAGAATTTAAACAATCTCTTTATGATTTACTTAGAGGTCAAACTGAGAATGAGAAATCTCTCTCAGTAAATGGATTTATAAATGAATTAAAGAAAGATTTTGTGAAACATTTCTTTATTGATTCTAGAAATTCAATGCATGTTGAAACTAATAAATCTTTAAATAAGAAAAATAAATTTTATGGTATTGTAAATAACCAAAAAGTTCCTGGAGAAGTAACTTGGGTAAAAAGTGCTACAGATAAAAATGGAGGTGTCTTTACTGTTAATTTAGCAGGATCTCCAAGATTTCCATTTGTAATGAAAACTTATCAAGAACTTCCAGATGGTACTGTTTTAACAGATACATACTCAGTAAATAAGATTTATACTATTAGAAACCCTAATCCTGCTGAAGCTCCTTTTACTCAAATTGAGTATGCAGTACATGAGAAACCTAATAGAAAAGTAGAATTTAATACAAGATTTTATCAATTACCATTTAATGCTAATATTAATCTTTTTAACGCTGCTTTAGAATTAAATTCTACTATTCCAAGTTCTAGTAGAGAAGATCAATACAATGAGAATCAAGGATATATTCCTCCAAGATTTGATGGAGATTATGATCAAAATGGACAAGATCCTAATCCTGTTACTACTACTGCTTCTCAAATAGCTGAGATGGAATTAAAAGTACCATCAGATAAAAGATTACCTGAGTATTGGGTTGAGAGAGACTTGCTGAAAAATGGAAATATGCTTGCAAGATCATTATCTGATAAAACAGATCCAAATAAAAAATATATTGTTGTAGCAAAAGGAGTTACACCAGAGATTTTTTATAATTACTTAACTGGTAATGATAACTCAAATACTTCTTTACAGAAAAAAGAAGTTCTTAAATATATGGAAGCTGATGGTTGGCCTTTAAGTAGAATTCAATCTCTATTAAATTCACCAAAGAAAATATATGAGTTTCTTATTTTACATGAGCATGATCATATTGTAAATAATGATGATAAAGTTTACTGGAAAAATGGTAGAGACTTAATGACTCTTGATAAAATTGAGATTGAAGCTAGAGCAAGTGTTAATGCTCTTGAGAAGATTGAATCTTATACAGAACCTATTGCAAGTGTAAGTGGGAAATTTCCAGAAGTAAAACCTGTTATTGTTCCTACATCTGCAAATCCTGTTACAACTAATCCAGTAGAAACAGATAATAATAAATCTAGAACATTAGATTTAGGACTTATGCAACCTGATAATCCAGCTACTTGGGATACAAATGTTGCAGATAGTAAAGATAGAAAAGTTCCACCAAGTATGAAACCAATTCCTGCAACAAATGCTGCAATTACAAAAATTTCTAATAACTTTGAAACTTATAAACCTATACTTGCTAACTTTAATATATTATCCGTAGAAGACTTAATGAATCTTCCACCAGATGAGAAAAATTCCCTAGTACAAAGAATATGTAACTCGTAAAATTATGAAATTAAATAAAAAAATTATAGAGCTCTTAAATTATAGAATTCAACAAGAAGAAGCATCAGCTAGAGTTTATGAACAATTTGCTTTATGGTTAGATAATAAAGGATTTAAGAACTTTGCAGCATTATATTACAAGTATGCCCATGAAGAACTTGGGCATGCTAAGTTTGCTAAAGATCACCTTCTTGCTTTTGGTGAACAACCAGAGTTAACTAAGTTACCTGCTCCTGATTATGAGTTTAACTCTCTTAAAGATATACTAGAGCTGACTCTTGAGCATGAACAAGAAATTACTAGACAATGTAATGAGTTAACTAAGACTGCTGCTGCCTTAGATGATTTTCCAACTATGACTCTTGGTATGAAGTATTGTGCTGAGCAAGTAGAAGAACTTGATAAGGCTCAAACTTTTGTAGATCAAATGGAAACTTTTGGTGACTCTAAGGAAGTTATGATTACTCTTGAGCATAATGTAAAAGATCTACTATGATTTGTCCACCTAAGAAAAGTAAACTTTGGAATAATTTTGTAAAAAAAGTAGGCAGTGAAAGTATTGCCTACAATATCTTTTTCTTAAAAGATGGTGATATTGAAAGTATTACTGATGAAGAAATTGCAAGTTATTTAAATTTTGAAGAAAACATTCCTTCTTTTAAACCTATAAGTATAACAACTTTATCCCCTTTAAAACAAATTGATTTTAGAGAAAGCTTAAAGGTAGGTAATAAGTTAACTTTCAACTATTGGGATGAGAGTGCTCAAACTGAGAAGATTGAGGAAGACTTTGTAGTAGAAAAGATAGATAGAAATAATTTTACAGGTACTTCTGCTAATGGTACTAATACTATTAATTACTCTGATGTTGTTGATAATAGTATAGATAAAACTCTTACTTTTAAAGACAGAAGAATATTTTTTGATAATCTCTCAGTTGGAAAGTTTGTAAAAATAAATACTGTATATGGACCTATTGAAGGTGTAGTATCTAACTTTGATAGTGAAACTTTTACAGTAGGAGAAAATATTATTAAGTACTCAGAGATTTATAAATCTAATGAGATTATAGACTTTGAGATGAAGTTGCAAGAGTTAAGAAGAACTCTTAACAATCAATTACTTGTAACTAAAAACATTAAGACTGCTGAACAGAAAAGAAGGGTAGATAGTTTAAGAGATGCACTTGATAACTTAAATAGATATGGTGGAGATCTTGAAGATTTGCATGGTTTATTTGTAACAATGAAGGAAAACTTTGATAGAGTTAAAGCTACAATTAAGAACATCTCTGATCCTGCTAAACAAATGACACCTGAGAGATTGTTGTATACAATCTCATATGCTAAAAATTACATTGATTCTTTTACAGGTTTACGCTCAATTAATACTTCTATTCAAAACTTTGAAGGTTCAACAGAACTTAAAGCAGCATCAAACTCACTAGTAGCTACTCTTACAAATGTTCAAGATGAGTATTTTGAGATTGCTATTCCTAAATTAGCAGAAGTACTTTGGAAACAATTTAATCCTAGTATAAATAAAGACCTTTTAAGACTTGAAAAAGAGCCTTGGACTTTAGAAAGACTTATTCAAGAACTTAGAAATCCTACAAGAGATATTGATGCTCTAAATACATACTTTGTAGCTCCTACCAATGCTAATGATATTATTGTTGCTCTTTTTACTAAAACTTTAAAAGCAGCTAGAGAAGCATCAAGGGCTTTGGATGAGAAACTTTTAAGAAATATCACTCCTCTTATTGATAGAGTTAAGAGTAAAATGGATATTGATCAAGCTATGAAATCTTTTTATACTGAGGTAGATATGCAGGTTATAGAAGATGGAGAAGAAAAAACTATTAAAGTTAGAAAGTTTATAGATAAACATAATGTTGATGATTGGTATAGTACTACTAATCTTATTTATCAAGAAAGGCAACTTCTTTATGATCAACTTGCTGTAGCTAAATTAGAGAATAATATAGCAGAGTCCCAAAAGCTTTCTGCATTAATAAGAGGATTGAATAGAAGGCTTCAAATGTTTAGAGAAACTAAAGGTATTCAAATTACAGGTGACAAGTTTAAAATTGAAATGGAGAGATATAAGGAATTTGATGAACCAAAGTTTTGGAAATTTCTTGATAGTTATTATAAAAGAGTAGAATTGGATAAAACTAACTCTTCTACAGTTAGTGTAGTTAATGAGGAAACTGGAGAGACTGAGTATTATAATTATAGTGGTAATAGATGGATTCCTAACATGGAGTTATATCTTACTAAAGAATATGAAGCTCTTGAGAAAGGAGATAACGATGTATTTAATTTGTACAAATTTATTAAAGGTGAGTATGATAAAGCAAACTATAAGATTCCTATGTCTTATAGATTAAATAATGTAGTACCATCTATGTATGAAAAAAACTTTTTAGATAGTATTCAAAAGTCTGCACAAAACTTCTTTGAGGATAACAATAAACAATATCTTGTAAGAATGGATGGTAGAGCTTATAAAGAAATTCCTATTGGTTTTACTAAGATTATGGATATATCTAAGAGTGATGATAATATTCTTAGAAGTACTTTAATGTTTATTACAGAAGCTAATAACTATGCTACTATGAATGAACAATATGGTTCTGTAGATGCTATAACTCAAGTACTTGCAAATAATAATCCTCTTGATGAGACTCAAAAAAGAAGAATGATTTCTGATATTAATAATAGAAAAGAAGCCATTAAGAAAATTATTAAGCAAACATATTATGGTGAGAAAAATACTACTCATGGTATGGCAGGTAAAACTATTGATGCTCTTAGTAAATTTACTGCTTTAACAAGACTTGCACTCAAACCTCTTAACTGGGCATCTAACTTTTTAAGAGGTAATTTTGAAAATATGTCTGAGGCTATTGGTGCAAGACATTATACTTTTGATGATTTAAAGTGGGCTAATAAAGAGTTTATGAAGTTACAAGCAAGAAATCCTAAAAAACTTGCTAACATGATTAGAAGTCTTGATGCTGTTCAAGGTAGATTTATGAAAAGTTTTGGAGATGAGTTTCTCTCATTTAAGGAAAAGTATGCATCTACTGAAGTTTTATTTTTAGGACAAGATTTAGGAGAAGTACAAATTCAAGGTACTGCTATGCTTGCTCTTCTTAAAGCTAAAAATATACAAATACCGGAAGATGGTAACTTTGATATGGATAATCTTCCAGAATATTTTGTTGATACTCTTCATGCAATTAATAAACATAATCATGGTGTGTATAATGATTTTGATAGATTGTATGCCCAAGATAATGCACTCTTTAGATTGTTCTTACAATTTAGAAAATATATTATTCCTACTTTTAGAAGTAGGTATTCTGGAATATTTTCTGGTGAATATAGAATTGATTATGAAGCAGGTACAGTAGAAAGAGGATATTACAGAGAGTTTGGAGAGTATATTCACAACTCTTTTAAAAATTTTGAAAGTTTACCAAATATGATTGCTTCTTTTAAAACACTAAATCCTGTACAACAAGAAGGTGTTAAAAGAACTATGGTAGATTTAGTAGGATTTTTTGGATTTATGGTAATGTCTTCTTTATTTAAACCAGGTGATGATGAGGAAGATGAAGATGATATAGTATCTAATATCAGATGGCATATTGCATATCAATTTGCCAGATTAAAAGGAGATTTAGGTACATACATTCCTATATTTGGAACTAAAGATCAACTTAGAATTATTAATAATCCATTTGCTGCAGTACCTGTTATTAGTGATGTATTTAGTCTTTTTTCTGCACTAGGAGATATTTCTCCAGATAAGAATGGAAATTGGTGGCTTGCTAAAGAATATCTTAGAAATACTGCTACAAGGCAAAAAGGAGAACTTAAAATATTTGGAACTTTATCCAAATTAAATCCTCTTGATAATGTTCTTGAGACATTTTTTCCAGAAGAAATGTATGATAAATTTGATAAAGCATCGCAAAGATAAAATATAAATATTATGAATGGTACAAAAGTAGTAGAGATTGCAGAACAAGAAGTAGGATATCAAGAATCTCCTAAAGGTTCTAATAAAACTAAGTATGGAGAATGGTTTGGTATGGATGGTGTAGCTTGGTGTGGAATATTTGTAAGTTGGTGTTATGATAAAGCAGGTTTCCCCTTAGGTAATATTGGATTTACTAAAGGGTTTGCTGGTACACAATATGCATTAGCTCACTTTAGAGAAACTAGAAGAACTACTTTTGTTCCTGCTATTGGAGATTTAGTATTCTTTGATTGGAATCTAGATGGTAGAGTAGATCATGTAGGTATATTTGTCAAGTGGTTAGATAATGATTACTTTGAGAGTATAGAAGGTAATACCGGTACTACCTCACAATCTAATGGAGGAGAGGTAATGATTAAGAAAAGACATAAAAAGTTTGCCAAGTTTGTACATCCTAAATCATTAGATTAATGAGTCAGATAAAAAAAATAACACGGGTACTCCTTTTTATCTATCTTACTTCTTGTAGGATGTTAAGAAGTGATGAGCAAAATGCTATACATGATGTGGATAGATATCAAAGAAAACTTAATAAAATTTATGCTGAGTTTCCTAAATTTAAGAAAGATACTATTAAAGGTGAAGTAGTTATACAAGTACCTATTAGAGTAGTAGATACTGTAGTACAGTATAAAGACTCTATTACTCAAAGAATTATCTATAAAAAGATTATAGAGAAATGTAAAGACTCTATTCTTGCTAAAGAGATTATTAAGAAACTGGACAGGTACAAGTGTATTAAGGACAGCATTGTTGTTAGGGATAGCTTATTTAAAGCAGTTATTACTCAAGATAGTCTTGGTATCCACGTCAACATAATTCCAAGGGACACAGTTCTGAAAGCCAAATATGCAGTTGCCTGTCCACCAATTATTTGTAAGGATGATATGTTCTGGGAACATTCAGAGTTCTGGTTTGTAAGTGGATTATTCTTAGTAATGGTATTAGGAATACTAATACACTTAAAGCTTAGTTAACGTATAAACAAATATGTTAGATCTAGATAAAGTATCTCTTAAACAAATGTTAAATAATTCTCAAGGAAAGAGTTCCTTAGGATTACTTATGGCTTTGCTTTGGGGAATTACTGGAGGTCTAATGATGATTACAGCAGTTGTAAGCGCTTTCTTTGGTATGAATTTCTACTCAGAAGTATTTACTTATGGAGGACTACTAGTAGGTGCATCTGCATCCTTACTAGGAGTACGTCGTTTAACTGCTGATAAACAGATAATTACAATAGATAAAGAAGATAAACAAGAAGTAATTTAATGGCAACTATATCAGCATCTCAACAACCGGCTAGTTATACTATTGACTTTGTAGTAACAAGTGAGGAATGGCCAGGTTCACCAGTATTTGTTAATATTTATAAGAATGAAGTTTTATATCATACTTATACAGGTGTAGAAGGTGTTACATATTCTTACACTTTTAATGAGATTACTCTTGAAGGTAGTGTAGAATATACTGTAGATGGTTTAGCTAATTCTGAAAGTGAGGAGGATTATGATAGTATAAATTTAACATCATTTGAGGTTAAAGAATACAAACCCACATTTACTCTTCCTACAATAACTTGTTTAGAATTAAATCAAAGTCATAATTTTTACCCTTCTGCATGGAATCAAAATGAAAATAGTCTTTGTCCTGCTTCACCCTTACCTCAACAAATTAAATATGAGAGGTATGAGTTTAATATGGATACAGCTTCTTATGTTTTTATAGATGATGAAATTTCTAATGTTTCAGAGGATGGAGCAGTAGATGGAACTGATTATATGTATACATGGATTCCAAATAAACTTACAATGGTTAAATTTGTAGTTACAGTTCAAAATTGTAGTACACCTGTACAAAAAAGTACTGTATTTCCTATATGTGGTACTTGGAAAATAAGAAGACTTGCTTGTGGTAATTACAGAATTTATAATTACAAGAATACTAATCTTTCTTATAGTCTTTATAAAGGTGTAGACCCTACAACTCTTCTTAAAACAGAAATAATTCCTGCATTCTCTTATGTTGAGGTTAATCTTACAGAAGACGGTATTTATAGAGTAGTTGCCGATACTATTACACAATACATATTTAACTACTGTGCTATTGAGGCTTGTATGTTAGATTTACATAAAAGAGTACTCTTAGATGATAGCTTATGTGATGAGTGTAAACTAGATAAGGTACTTTACCAAAAAGCACTTAGACTCCTACCTACTTATGAAACTTGGAAAAAGTTACTAGATAAAGATTGGGTATATGATATGCAGTATAAAAGCACTGATATTTCTGGAGAATTAGCTAGAATTTATGATGCTCAAGAGTTATATTTGGAGCTAATAAAATTATGTGATGAGTGCTCAACAAGTACAAAAGGATGTGGATGTGGATGTGGTTGTTAACTATACCTACTATTTAGCAGATGGTAAAGAATTTTCAGAACTAGAAGAACTTATATTTAAGTATTCTTTTGTTAAGAATAAGGAATATGGGTTTATAGTTAATATTCATTGTAATGAGAATTTTAAAAAACTCTGCAATAAGTTAGAGATTGTTCCTGATAACTTTATACCCTTAGAAGAAGATCCAACTATTGATTTTAAAACTTTCTGGGCATACCATAAGATTAAGGTATATGATAAGTGTCCTGTAGGAGAATGGCATTTAGATGTAGATGCTGTATTTAAAGAGCCTCCATCTTTTAAAGATTGTGCTTTTCAAGTAGCTTACTTTGATGAGCCTCCTATTTCTAATTTTAGTATCTGTATTCCTCCAGATTATAAGTTTCCAGTATTCGCTTCCCCTTCATTTAAAGGATTTAATATGAGTGCTTTATGCTTTCATAATCAAAATCTTAAAGATATTTATTGTAAAAATGCTATACTATTTATGCAAAACAATAAAGATGTTATTAATGATGCTGGATGGCAGCACATGGTGTATGCTGAGCAAGCTTTTATATTACAAATATGTGAGTACTATAATTACTCGTATAAGTTTATTATTGATGATACAGATTACTATCATCTAGGAGAATTTAAAAAATTCCAAACAGAAGAAGAAAAAAATAAAACTATAAACAAAATTAAGAATTTATTATGCCAACTTTTAATACAGACTCAATAAGGATCTTTAAAGATGATTCTTCTAAAACAGTAGAAACTGCTCTTACTAAAACTTTTTATGGTGTAGGTGCTGTAGGCCAAGATGAAGCTAATGGTTATCCAAGTGATAATCTTAGTAACCTTCCTTTTACATTAGCCAGTTATGAAATTACTGTACCAGTAACTTTATCACAAACTGCAGCAATTACTAGTGGTACTAAAATTGTTGATACAACAGGTACTCCATTTACATCAACTGAAGTTGATGCAGGTAAATTTTTATGGGATGCTACTGATGCAACAGCTCTTAAACTTATTGGTAAAATTGCTACAGTTACTGATAGTAATACTGTTGTTCTTGAGGATAATTATGTTGGAACTAACTTAACTGTTGCTCCTTGTTACATTTCAACTTCTACTAATAATAATGTAAATTTTAATACCTCAGGTGAATTTTTTATACTTGTTAAAGTAGGAGCTGGTAGTACTTCAGAGTTTAAACGCATTCCAAATACTTCAGTAGCAGGAACATCAGGAGGTTTAAATGTTACACCTACTCTTAATTCAGAGTACAATGTTAATGGTTCTTTAAATAATACTTATGTTAGTTTAAAAAGAATATCTGTTAAAGGTACAAAAGGAACTTATACAGCAGCTGTAGATGTACCAGCTATTATTACTAGAATTAATAGTTATGTTGTAGATGGTGTTGATACTTTTAGATTTACTTCAGATATTCCTTTATGGGTAGCTTATAAAATTAATCCTTTTGGTTCAAATTCTGTAAATTTTAGTAAAAATACAGTATACTCATTAGAAGTTAATGAAACTCTTCCATATTATGCAGAAGTAAGTGCTTATAGTAAAACAGCCTCAGCTGCTGCTGGACATTTTTAATATATGGCAAAGATATATCTAACTTCTTCAAATTCAGCAAGGGTTTTTCTTGTATCTGAAGAACCTAGCGTTATAAGAACTTATCTTGTTACAGATGGGGCTAAGAAGTTATATATTACTAGTAAAGAATTTGAACCTGTTAGAGTATATTTTAGTACACCTTCTTCTGTAAAGGTGTACTTTAATACTGCAAATCCACCAAATCCTGGTGCATATGTAGTAACTGTTAATTCTAATAAAGTATACTTTAATACCGAACCTTTAGATGCATCTTCTTATACTAATATCTGTTACTATCCTAAAAAGTTAGATATTATTAGACAGAAAGCTACTCTCTTAATTTGGGATATAATAAAAAAAAAATTATACTCTTCTTTAACTTATGAAGGTTGGGGAAAAATAAATACAAGAGGTTACTTCTCAGCAGGTAATGTAAGATTGCTTCTTGATTATCTATCTTCTATATGGTTAGAGAGAGATAATGATAGCAGATCTGGACTAGTTAGAACTTCTGATTACTACTATACTAAGTATAAGATTAATGATATTATAGTAAACTTTAGAAACTGTGATATTAATATAAAACCAATAGTAGCTCTCTTTGATCTAAATTCGTATAGTGTTATAGATGGGAATTGGCCTAATTATTTTATTATAAATAATATACTTAATCCTCCTACTGAAGAAGCTCTTAAAACATTGAAACAGTATACAGACATATTTACTTTAGATGGAGATATAGTTGCAGATAGCAATCAGAGTAAGTATACTTTATCTAATGCACAGACTAACTTTCCATTAACTAAGACTCTTAAGTATCTCACTAACTTTAGTATTAATGGTAGTGATTATATTGGGTATGTAGATTATAACTACACTACAGTAACTTACTCACCTTCAGTATTAAATGGCTATACTATCACAAGTTCTGATACTGTAACTATAACATACTGGTATGAAGAGTAAACAGATATTTTTTGAGAACTTAATTGCAGACTATACAGTTGGTGGTATAGATCAAGGTACTAACTTAGCTAATAAGACTTTATATGAGATTATAGAATTACTCCTTAGTGCTGAAGCTGGAGGAGGTAGTGGTCTTTTATATGGAAATGCTACCAATGGTGGAAGTGGTAATAATTATACTACTACTATAGATACAGTTACTTCTTATAATCAAGGAGATTCTTATTTAATTAAGTTTGATGCTAATAATACTGGTAATACTGAAATAGATATTAATTCTATTGGAGATGCAAGAATATATAAAGACGGTTCAAATACTCCATTAGAAGCCGATGATATTATTGCTGATAAAATTTATATTATTGCTTATGATGGTGAAAATTTTCAATTAGTAACTCTTGGAGGTGGAAGTACTGTAAATACTGGTAATATTAGATTTAATGAAAGCCAAATATATAGTACTGAAAATTTTGTAGATATACATACTGATGATGAGTATGTACAATTTAGTTATACTAATACTGCATTTGATAATAGCCCTTTACAAGTTAACCAAAATTGGTTTTGGTTAGATAACTCTGGAGTTAATATTGAAGTTAGTGGTAATGATGGAGAGGGTAATCCATATAATTATATATGGAACTTTTCCTCAACTACTGGAATATTAAGTGTTCCAGGAAGAATATCATTTGGTAATATAAACTATCAAAGTATTGGTGTAGGTAATGTAGCTGCTCATGCAGGTTATTATGGTATATCTTTATATTGCTCAGTAGGTTATGAGTTAAATTGGCAAGAAGGCTATCTTGCTGCTAGAAATCCTAATGCTCCTTATGATTTAAGACCTATATACTTAGACTCTTTACTTAAGTATACAACTCCAGAAGATTATCCTACATTCTATGCAACATTTGATGCTGATACTTTAATTACTCAAGGTTATTTAGATGCACAAGGTTATCTTATTTCTTTTACAGAAACAGATCCTATTTACACAGATTCTTCTTGGTATAGCACTACTAACAACTCAGGTAATTGGGATACTGCTTATGGATGGGGTAATCATGCAAGTGCTGGTTATCTTACTGATGCTCCTAGTGACACTAAAACTTATGGTAGAAAAGATGGTGCATGGTCAGAGGTAACTTCTGGAGGAGGTTCTGGAGATATGCTTAAATCTACATATGATGTAGATAATGATGGAATTGTAGATAAGGCTGAGAGAATAGAAATTATAGTTAGAAACAGTACAGGTTCTACCTTAACAAAAGGTCAAATTGTATACTTAAGTGGAGCTACTGGTAATAGACCTAATGCTGTACTGGCAGACGCTAGTGATGAGGCAACTTCTTCCAAAACTATTGGAATGGTTGTAGCTGATATTTTAAATAATGCTGATGGTAATGTTGCTGTAAATGGAACTTTGCATGATTTAAATACTAACTCTTTTGCAGATGGAGATACTCTTTGGTTAAGTACAACTGCAGGAGAAATGGTAACTAATACTCCTCCTGCAGAGCCTAATCATACAGTATTTATTGGATATGTAGCAAGAGCTCATCCTACTCAAGGAAGAATAGTATTAGCTATTCAAAATGGGTATGAGTTAAATGAGTTACATGGAGTAGATTTAGTTACTAGTGCTCCTGTAGATGGAGATGTGCTTGCTTTTGTGGGAAGTCCTACAAACTTATGGAGAAATATTTCATCTACCTCCCTCAGTCTAAGTGCTTCTAATCTTAATACTGGTACAGTTCCTCTTGATAGGTTGGGTACTAATTCTCCTACAACTAACACATATTTAGCATGGGATAATACTTGGAGAACAGCAACAGCTTCTGGAACTATTGCTTCCGGCACAGCAAGAAGACTTGCTATATACACAAGTACTACAGGATTAGATGATACTTTAGATGCTGGTAATACTGCTATTGTAGTTGCAGCACATGCTACAGGTAGAGTTTATACTATACCTGATTCTGGTGCAGCAGCTTCATTTGTAATGACTGAAGGTACTCAAAATATTGTAGGAACAAAATCATTTACTGGTAGTGCAGGTCCTTTACAATTTACTCAAATAGGAGCTGGTACATTTACTGGACCAACTACTGGAGCAACTCCATCACTAGGAACAAGAATTGTTATAGCTCCAGGTGCAGTAGGACAAACTCCTCTTTCATTAGGTTGGAGTAATTCTTATGAGTTTTGGATAGCAGGAAGACATTTTATATCTTTTTATCCAAGAAATCAAACTTCATCTGTAGGTGCTTTTGAGTATGTTCTTAGTACAGCAGGTACAACAGGTCTTACTCTTACTACTACATATGGTGTTGCTCCAGCATTGAGAACACTTGGTTGGTTACATGTAGCAGGAGCAACTACTGGAGCTGTACCTACTCTTACAACTGCAAGAAGTGTTGGTACTAAAATTGTTTTAAGAGATTCTTTCCTTGCTTCTACTAATTTAGATGCTGCTATAGGTACAGTTGATGAGCAAGTTGGATCAAGTTTTGCTACATTATGGTTTACTGCTCCAAGAGATATTACTTTTTATACAAACAGTGGTACAACAGAAAGATTTAGAATTAATAGTACAGGTTTAAGTTATAATGCAACAAAAATTCTAGGTTCTAGAATTACAGGTTGGGGAACTCCATCAGGTACATTAACAAGAGCTACTATAGCTGCTGATGCTGCATTAGCTACACCTACACAAGCTGAATTTAATGCTTTAGCTCAAAATGTTAGAGCTTTAATAACAGATTTAAGAACTCACGGTTTAATAGGAACATAAAATTATGATATACAATATAAGTGATGAGCCTACATATGGCTTTAAAAGAAAAGTAGAATTATCTCAAATATATATAGGGTTTCAAGATTTTGTAGATAAATCTGTTAGTCTAGCTTTTGTGGTAAATTATTATGAAGAAAATGGGACTACCCTTATTACTCTTATTCCTAAAAAACAAGTAATTCTTAGAGCAGATGAAAGTACTTGGGTAGATCAAAATGGAACTATTGTACCAGAAGGAGATCCTACTGCAGTAATGACTGAGTATGATTTCTTTATAATGTTAATGAATGTACCTATAGTAATCTCTGATATTGTAGAAGCTAAGGTAGCTTGGGCAGATAATTTAGGTAGATTTGATTAGTATGAAAGATTGGAGCATTATATTAGTTAAGAATACTAAAGGTAATATACTACAAGTAATATACTGGTGGCTTATAAGAGTTTGTACAGGAGCTAATTATAATCATGCTCAATTAGTTAGAAAACTTAATGGTAGATTATATATCTGTGAGAGTGAGGTAAGTGGATTTAGAGTAACTAAACCTCTTGAGCAATGGTACTTAGAACAAGAAACTAAACAAAGAGTTTACTTAGTTATAGATCTACCAAACCCATCAATTACTAGATTTAATGAGGTACTTGGTAATAAGTATGATTTAGGTTATTGGATATATCTTACAAAAAGATTCTCAGATATGAAGAGTAGTAATTGTTTTCAAAGTATTTCTTATATTTTTGGGCTCAAAAAGTATTGGTTAGCAACAGCTAATACTCTATTAGACTCGTATAATAATTTAAATAATGTACAACATGACAACAAAGATATTTGATTTAACTAAGGGTGAAGCTTACATCCTGTTTACTGCAGTAATGGGAATTTCTGCTAGAAACAAACAAGAAAGTTTTCTAAACTATGATTTGAGTGTAAAGTTCCTCTCTATTAAGAAAGCTTTACAACTTACTATGGATGCTCTAGAGGAAGCTAAGGTTACAGTTAATGAAGTATTTTCTGATGAGGCACTTACAGAGTATACTCTACCTACATTCTCTGAAGATGAATTGAAAGTCTTTATCAAAGGGCCAGATGAGTTGGAAGCATTTGAGAAATTAGTCAGTTAAAAAAAACTCCACGTCTATGCAACTATTCCAAGATAATGATTTAGGACCTCTAGCTATACTAGCAACTACTTTAGTTTCTCTTGGAATAGTTACTAGTATATTCTTATCCCCTGTTGGACAAAAGGTTTACATTGATAAGAATCTAAATATCTCTAAAGATACTATAGTACAAGAGAGTAGTAGATGGTATTATACTTCTGATTCTAGTAATAAAGAGATTAAAATTAGTGTATATAAAGATAAGACAGGTACTCCTTATGAGGAGGTGTATATACAACCTGATGATTATGTAGATTTACATCTAAAAAATGGTGTAAATATTATGCATATAAGAACTTTAGGTAGCTATCCATTCGTATATAAGAGGTATAAAATCCTTCAATATAAAGAAGAAAAAGTACCCAATTCTTATAAATTAAAACACATAATAGACAAATGACTGGTTTAGAAACATTAGTATTAATTGGTAAAATAATTACTCCACTTATAGTACTAGGACTTAGTACAGCTATTAAATTCCTCTGGGATATTAAAGTAAACTCTAAACAAGTACAAGAAGAATTTCATAACTTTAAGATACAATTTACATCAGAGATATCTTCTATTAAGAATAAGATTGATGTGCTAGATAGTAAGACAAGAGATTCTTATACCAAATCAGATAGTGATAACAGATTACTTATATTAGAGAATAAGTTGATGAAGGATATGACAGATCAATTTACCAAGCTTAGAGATTTGATTTATTCTACAGTAAATAGAAGTAAACAAATCTCCAAACCTGATAAGGGTGATTAGTTATTCCAAGCTTCTAAAGTATATTTAAAAGGATTACCTTCAATAGACTTTACTATTTCTAACATTCCTTGTGCTATATCTCTAATTTCTACTTGTGCATGCTCACTATTCCTAAGTTTAAGAAAGTTAGCAAAGCTACGCATATTAAACATTACATCAGCTTGTATCTGAGAGTTATAAGTTTTAAAATATCTAGCAGATTCTTTAGCTCTCTTTCTACCAATAATTGGAGTAAGATCTTCTAATGCTTTATGATATAAAGAATTACCAATTCTAGTATAGTTATCTAGTAACTCCATCCAACTAACACTTCCCCAATTAGCATCTACTTGAGTACCAATATAATTCATATTATGATGTTTTTCATCTACAAGAACATCTTTCCAATCTTCAGGTAAATAATACTTATCTTCCTTCAACTCTTTATACCTAGCACTTTCAGCATTAATAGAAGCTATTCTATGCTTTAATAAATGTATGTGAGAAGCAATATCACAATCTACTAAGAAATGCACTGTAGCCTTCTCAAATGGAGTCTCATGACCATTACTCCACAGTGAGTTAATTAATGCTGGTATTCTAGCTTTCTTATCTTCTGTAAGTTCTCTACTAGTACTTGTCCAAGCTGAGCAGGCTATAACCTCATCTGAACCATAATATCCTAGTAACTCTACTTTATTTCTCATCATCTTTATAATTACAATAAGCCAACTTACTATACCCAATTAAGTCTACAAAACTATCTTCTATACTCTCATTATTAGGTACTTTATTATTATTAATCAAGTTAGTAAGACGAGCTATCTTAAGTACACACATAAATAGTGCATAGTTAGTAGGATTACCTACATCAATATTAAGTGCCTTAGCAGCACTACTAACTTGTTTAAAGTTAGATAATACATCTTCAGTAGCATAGTCCTCACCTTTACTCTCAAGAACTTCAAATAGTTTATAATCTAAAGACTCTATTAAATCTCTCTGTTCAAATATCTGCATCTAATTTTTCAATTTTATAAGTACTATAAGTAGTCTTAAATATACCTTCTTCATTTAAAGGTTCTGTAACTATAGATGTATGTAGATAATCCCACATCTTTCTACCTTTAATAAGAAATCTTTCTCCTACTGTTGGAGGAGTATCATACTCTCCTATAATAGAGTAGCCTTCATCAATACCATTAGGATGATTACCATCAAAAGCATCATCCTTTAACTTAGTTACTTTAACTCTCATAATTTATTTAAGATCTGACCAATCTGGTTCAAAGAAGTTAATACCTTTAAGAACTTTATTATCTACAGTTCTCTTAATAATAAACTTACCATCAGGTAACTGAGTATAGTAAGTAGATATTTCTTTATCTGTATAAGCTTTAACACTCCTTACAGCTTCTTCTTCAGTAAGACAAAGTTTACTCATATTACTTTTATAAACTCTATCAATAAGCATCTCAGGATCTAATCCATGAATCATAGCTGCTTGAGTAACTACAAAGTATAAATCTCCAATAGCATCTGCTATCTTTGCAAGATTAGGTTTATAATTAAACCAATTGCTGTGTGGATCTGAATCTGGATATATTGCTGTGTTTAATTCTAATAATTCTTCTTTAATAAGATTATAAGCTAAAATAGCTTCCTTTTCAGTAGTTACTTGTGGAGTATCTCTATTTGGTAATCCAAATGTTTCTCTCCAATGTTTTATCTTATTTATTCCAGTCATTTTTTAATCTGTTTTCTAATTCATAAATAAATATTAAATGATAAGCTACCCATTGATTACTTGCAGTAGCTTTATTCTCTGCAAGATTTTCAGTAAAGTATCTAAGGATACCTGCAATGTGAGGAGTACTAAGATCTTTAAGAGGCTTATAAATAGTCTCAGGAAGCTTATTATTAAACTCATCATAGTTCTGTCCCCATATAAAGACTTCTCTTATCTCAGGCATCAAATCATAAATAGTACTCTCCTTTAAGTTACCTACAACTCTAGTATAATAATGAAAGCCACCATCTATTAAGATAAAGTTACCTTCATCATCAGTATCTTCCTTAAAATCATGTCTATGGAAAGAAAATAACTTTCCATTTTTATTCTCTACATATCTTATTCTCATTTTGTTATTATTTTATAAGGTGGAGAAAGTGGATAGAACATCCACTTTAACCACATAATTTCATCACTAGACAATTTGGCAACCATCAGCTCCACAAGCTACCTCACCTTTTAGATCTGTAGTATCTTCCATCTCTATTACCTTAGAAAGATCTATAGAGTGTAGATGTTTTACCATCTCCTCATACTGCTCTTCAGTAATATCCTCAAAAGGAGCTTGGCTATAAGTACCTCCAAAGAAAGGTAGTACAGACAAACCATTATAAGATTCTTTATTATCCCACATCCATTCTCCAACAGATTTCCACTCATTCTCTTGAATGGTAATAGTTGCAGATACATTATGAGTATTATCTCCTGATCTATGACCAGCTCTAACCCACTCATTAGAAATCTTTTTTACTCTCTCAAGTAATTCCAGAGCACTCTCATGTCTAGTAACTGCACCTTCAGGAGCTTTAATAGGAATCTCTACTACTGCAGAGTTTGGAAGTAATAGATGATCTGCAATAAGTTCTGGATGATTAATCTTTAAGTAAGTATAAAGAGCCTCATTCTTAGTCATCTGCATCCTTCTAATATAATAATCATTATGCCAAGCATGTATACCAGAGCTTGTACCAAGTACACAAGATGTAGTACCAGATGGTTTAACACAAGTAGTTCTAGCTGCTTTATTAATACCTATAATCTTAGATATATACTCATTAGTATCTTTAACTAGAGCAGCAACTTCTTCCATATTATATCTCATAACTTCCATAGAAGCTATACCAGTCATACCTACACCAATTAGTGCATCTTTCTCAGTAGTCTTCTTCCAGATAGGTCTGAGATAATGAAAGTCTGTAAATCCTGCTTGTAAGGTTCCAAAGAATGAAGCTACAATAGCTCTATCTTTAAAATCATCCTCAGAGGATACATCAGATACATTAACCTCACATAGATTACAGAACTGATAAGGTCTTAGTGCAATCTCACAACAAGGATTAGTTCCCCAATCAGGATTATTACTAAAGTAAAATCCAGGTTCACCACTACCAGATAGTTCTATCTTCTTCCAAAGATCTAAGAAGAACTCCTTAGTAATCTTATGTCTAATAAGAACTGCAGAGTTATTAGCTCTACCTCTTTGTGGATTAGTTTCCCACCAACTACCAAACTTACAAGTAAGCATATCCTCATCATCAGCAGAGAACAAACTTATTAAAGCTGCTCTGCGAATTCCACCTGCTAGAACTGAGTCTGCAATATGACAGATAATATCATGTACTTCTAAGGAAGTAAGTTTATCACCATTGTTCTTTCTATCTAAGATTTGTCCAATCTTAAATAAACACTCCTTAAGTGGCTCAGGACCAGGAGCTTTACCACCAGCAGTAATAAGACGAGTTCCCTTAGCTCTAATATCTGAGAAATCAAATACAGGCATAGTAGTTCTCTCTCCCATATAAGCAGCTACAAGATGTCTTACTGCATCAGCCCATCCCTCAATACTATCTCCAACAAGATACTTTTGAAACTTAGTAGGTTTATGAATCTCAGGAAGCTTCTCAATATGGGCTTTCTGTACAGAGTAACCTACTCCAGTTCCTCCAAGAAGAAGAAACATAGTCTCAGAGAATGCTCTATAATCATCAATAGGTAAATAGCAACAATTATAAATCCTTGCTTCATTCTTCTTAATAGCTTCACCAGCAAACTGTAAAGCTCTCATAGAAGGAAGTACTTTCTTCTCATAAAGATATACTGCATTATCATCAATATCTTTAATTAAAGAAGGATACTTTTCCTTCATCATACTTACATATCTCTGTATAATCTCAGGATATGTTTCCCTTCTATTCTCAGAAGGCAGATACTTAGCATATTTATTGAATACTACAATATCTGATAATATTTCTAAACCAATATTCATTCTTAACTTATTAAACTTTCAAAACTTAAATCATGCTTCTCCAAGAGATCATTAAACTCTCTTCTAAGGTCTTCTATACTAATATCAGGATTCTCAGAGTATGCATCTTTATTTCTTATAAATCTGTCCAAATCCCATAAACATAAAGCCATATCTAAAGCTTTAACGCATCTAAAATGAGCCTGAATATCATCAGGCTCATCTAGATTAAACTTTAATTCTGCTGTCATATTAAAATATCCACTTCTTAAACCAAGTAGCAAAGAATCCTGGAGTTTTAGTAGGTGTTTCTTCTTTTACTTCTTGTTCAGCAGTAGGTATATAATACTCTTCTAAAGCCTTCTCAAAAGCTGCTACTTTTTCTTTGTAAGTATCAACATCAAAATCTGCTCCTACCTCAACTACTTCTGTAACTACCTGTTCTTGTGGAGCATTAAGTTCTGCAGTTTGAGTATGCTTCCTTCTTCTACTGTTATTCATAATTATCTTATTTTCTTTAGGCTGCAAAGATAACCATTCCTCTTTAGAAATAAATTTTCCTTTAGAATTTCTGTAACTCATTCTACAGTGTATTTAGTGTTGTTAACAATTAAATATTGTATTTTCCTATTATTAACATTCTTGATAGTCTTACTATCTAAATCAAATACTTTAGAGTATCCAAACTCCTCATCAGCAGATACAAAGAAACCTCTGATAGTTCTTTCTTCTTTATCAATCTTTAGAAAATTAACCTCAAATACACTCTTAGTACGCTGTAATGTATGAATTATAGCACCTAAAGCTGTCTTTACTTCTTGATTAAAAGTACTAGAGTTAGTACAGTAATTTGTAAACATAGAAGAGTCCTCTATATAGAACTCCCTACCCTCCATATCTATACACTTAAATACTTCTACATCTTCCTTCTTTTGCTTAGCAATAACTTTAAATAAAAGTCTACTGCTATGCCATCCATTCATGCTAATCATAATTTCTCAATTTCTTGTTTGACTTCTTCCCAATGCTCTATAATGCCTATGTATTGCATTCCATAGCCCTCAGTAGGCAAGTGGTTTAATTGTTCAAGTAGCTTATTAACAGCTATTAATGCACATTGCTTGGCGTTTTCTTCAGAATTACATTCTCTACAAGTAAATGTAAAATCCTCTACCAATTCTTTTGCTTTCTCTTTAGGACTAATCTCCATACTCATTAGCTAAAATTTTACCTACCAAATCACTTCTGTGGTTATGTTTAAGTTTTATCCACTCTATACCCTCTATACTCTTAGATAACTCAATAGCATAAGATAAACCATTAAATGTTTCTCTGATATCTTGTTGCTCAAGGTCTCCATTAATGATAATCTTACCTGTCTTACCAAGTCTAGTAAGAATAGCAAGCATCTCATGTTTATTTAAGTTTTGAGCTTCCTCAACAACAAGTACATCATCAATAGTTTTACCTCTAATAAATTGTACAGGATAAGCTGTAATCTTCTTATCCTTAACCAACTCACTAATCTTTAGTTTATCATAACACTTCTCTAAGTTTTCTCTGAAAGCTTCCAAATAGGGATTGAATTTCTCTTCTAAATCTCCAGGAAGAAATCCTAATGAATTTCCTACCTCAACTGCTGCTCTAGTAACAAATATATGAGAGCATTGTTTCTTCATTAAGAAGTCTAATGCTACTTGTGCACATATTAGAGACTTACCACTACCTGCTCTACCTGTTACTATAACAATTTGATTGTTGATAATAAGTTGTTTAGCAATCTTTTGTTCTTCATTAAGAGTTACATTATACTTAATGTCATTCTTTCTTTCCCTATTTGGTTCTTTCATATTTTTTTAAATATTAATTAAATAACTATTATTATACTCCTCAAGAGTATAATTCCACTCATTTTTCTCCATATGCCACTTAATTCTTTTTAAAAGATTGTTATACTCTATCTCTCCTCTATCAATTTGAGTATCAGAAATCTTATAACAATGTCTTGTAAAGAATTGAGTATCAACTACCGGCATATAACAAGAGAAAGAATAATCTGGAAATACTGTAGATAATGCAAGTTTATAGAAAGCCATCTGTCTGTAGTACTTCCAGAACTCAAAACTCTCTGGAAAGAACTGTGCTCTCTTAGATGTAGTCTTTAAATCTACAAGTACACAATACTTCTCCTTATGGTTTATAATAACTCTATCAAGTCTACTTTTACAAGGTATATCTAAGTACTCAAAGTATATCTCATACTCATTAAATATCTCACAATTATTCCAGTCTTGAAAGAGATACTTAGTACAAGCAGCATGAGATCTAAGAGCATTAACACATCCTTCTATAACTCCTTTCTGCTCTCTAGTCATAAACTGCTTACCTTGATTAAGTTCCAGTTCTGCTATATACTCATAAATAGTACTTTTCTTAAGTGTATTTAGAAGAGTCTCATCTTTATAGTTATTATAATAAGATGCTAATCTTGCAGCCTTAATAAGAACTTCATCCTGAGTTTCAACAAGATGAGAATCCTTAATCTGAAAGTATTGTGTAACTACATTACACAAACTCTCATTAGGTTTAGCTACCTCTGATACTACAAACTTTTCAGGACTCTCACAATACAGGTGTAGCAGACTTCCGTTTTCTAGACTTGGACTTGGAGCTAGTTTCTGTATTGTTCCCTCCAGATACATCTGAAATAACTTTGGACTTCCTCCTTGCTCTGGGTTTATCAGGGATAGAGTGCTGTTGGCTATCTCCCTCCTCTCGTAATAATTGGTTTCCATATATTTTTTTAATTACTATTTTAGAATAACATTCATGTTTACCATGAAAAGTTAATTTTGGTAAATATTTATTTTGTTTATTCTCTTTTTGCAACTGTTTTTCAAGAGTACATATTTCAAAACACTCTCCTTTAATAATTTTTATAACTTTCCATTGATAGGGCATTATTAAATTATTAGTCTTAATATTTCTAAATCTGTTTTCAACAGTTAAAAAAGTTCTACCAATTTTATAAAATTTTTCAGTTGTTTTTTCATCCCAACATTCAATTATATATACTTTAAAACTATCAAAATTTTTGCTAATATCTGCTTTCTTTTTCCAATCTCCCCATTTCCAACCTCCATTATTTTGCATTTTAAAGTCATGAACACATTTTTTACATCCTGCACCTTGTAAATGATTGGAAGGAATAGCTTCAAATTCTCCGTGTATAGGACAAATAACTTTTATTTTATTTTTATCACCTTGATAATAAGTTAAAGAATAATTATATTTATTTTTATGTACACTTGAAGCATGTTTTATAAAATATTCTGTTTTATTTATTGCAGTTTTTATACTAGGAGCAAACCCACGAATTAAACTTTCAGCTATTACATTACAAATACCATATTTAG
>Ga0247722_10000068_pt1 | contig 63411 bp, 60 predicted proteins | sample MSEWelMarce3H_FC_FD_189094 | JGI IMG/M metagenome (GOLD analysis project Ga0247722, IMG submission 189094) | Subsurface sediment microbial communities from gas well in West Virginia, United States - MSEEL Well Study Marcellus 3H_FC | ecosystem: Environmental > Terrestrial > Deep subsurface >...
AAGTAAGGTTGCTTTCTACGGTTCCATTTGGTGCAGTGCTGTTAAGAGTTATTACTCCATTGTTTGTAGTTCCAGCAAGCAATAACAATCCTGAAGTTCCACTTGTACCCGATGTTCCTGTTGTTCCTGAAGTCCCGCTTGTTCCAGAAGTTCCAGATGTTCCTGTAGTTCCCGATGTTCCGCTGGTTCCATTTCCTCCAGCTGCACCATCTAAGTTAGTCGTCCATAAAGAAAATGTTCCGCCACCATCTATAGTCACTATATCCAATACGAGAAGTCCCGTCGCATAGGAATATGAGACGACATCGCCATGGAAGTGGTTTGCGTTGCTGTTCGCCACGATAAGATGTTGTGCTATGGTGTATTCCAATCCTGCAGTTGTGTATAGAGAATAAGTCGTTCCAATCACCAATGAAGATAGGTCTATGGTATCTGCAGATGTTCCTATATATCGAGCCGAATAGCCGTCTAAACCACTTGTTCCTGATGTTCCTGATGTTCCGCTAGTTCCTGTCGTTCCAGAAGTTCCTGTGGTTCCCGAAGTCCCTGATGTTCCATCAACTCCCGAAGTTCCAGAAGTCCCTGATGTTCCGCTTGTTCCAGAAGTCCCCGTAGTCCCAGAAGTTCCAGATGTTCCGCTAGTTCCACTTGTTCCATCTGAACCTGTTGCACCGGTAGCTCCTATCTGAGTATACATTATCTGCTGTGCTGTTATTATGACAGAAGGCACCGCTGGCCTTATAGGATTCGATTGAGTTCCTGTTGCCAAAATGGTAACCGTAGTCTCTGGACAGCTCCAATAGATCTGTATATAGTCGCTTGAATTTACAGTGTTTATAAAGTTCCATGACGCAACAAGTGAGGAGTTTCCAGCCACTGTAAACTGAGTATTCGATTGCGTTAAATAAGATCCGTTTTTAGAAAACCAAACGTCTATGTCTGTCGCTGCCGAGTTTGATTTGCTAAAAACAGTAGAAAATTGTATATTGTATGTTCCAGGATAAGCAAATGTTAGCTTGTTGTCTCCGTTGTTGATTGAAACTCCGTTCGCCTCATAGGTCGAGTTTACTTTCATTATATTAGGAAAGCTAGCTGTTGGGTTTAGCTGGTTTTCAGTATCATAAAAAGAGCCATAATACCCTAAAGCACCGCCAGCACCAGTCGGGCCTGCAGGTCCTGTTGCACCGCCTCCACCAACTATTGTTGTTTGATAAAAAGTATTACCAGAATCATCAACAACCATGTATTTTGTGGCAGAAGATGTCAGTCCTATATTTTTTATTACAAGTGTGTTCGTAGTAGTCTTTCCTTGACCAGTTACACTGAAAGTGACTCCGTTCGATCCGTTTCCACTCAATACCTCAATGACATTATCAGTATCGGCTGCGCTTCCTCTTTTGAAAGAAACCGCACCTAGCGTAGAGTTAGTAACTATCTCAGGAGTTGAAGAGTTTTCATAGGCCTGCTGAAGCGTAGTTGTTGAAAGTCCACCAGAACCGCCTACAACTTCTCCAAATTTAGAAGCGAATTTAAATCTAGCCTTAGTTGTATCCGAAAGATCACTTGCTGATTTATTTACAGATAGAATACCTATAAGTATTGCATTATCTCTATTATTTGAATACTCAACGTATATTTCGTCTTCTGCGGCAGTTCTTGCTTCTGCCAAAGTACCATACACAGTTTGGCCATATTGAATTCTTATCAAGCCAGTTGGAAATAAATATATTCGTTGGTTTGTTGACGAACCAGCACCTCCACCAACAAGAGTGACAACACTATTCAAGTCATAATGTGATGGATCTATTGATGTTGTGTTTGAGAACGAGCCACCAGTTTGCGTTCTATATTGAAAAGTTACCGGCGATTGTCCAGATATAGCAATGCTATTTGGATTTAACTCATTGGTAACCCAACCTATTCCATTTCCCCAAAGAGTTCCTGCTGAAGTATTTATGCTTAGATTAGCGCCGTTTGCAGATGGCACTATGCCTTGGTTTATGAATTTAAGCGGCGTCCATAAGTCTCTTAATGATGACATTGGCGACACGTCATAGTCGACCGATTGCGCAATGCTTATTATAGTTTGTCTGCTTAGATTAGCGCCGTTTGCAGATGGCACTATGCCTTGGTTTATGAATTTAAGCGGCGTCCATAAGTCTCTTAATGATGACATTGGCGACACGTCATAGTCGACCGATTGCGCAATGCTTATTATAGTTTGTCTGTCAGCGTGTCCAAGCCTGCCTAAATATATATTCTCTCTTCTTTCTTGTGGAGTTGGAAATGTACTTTGTAGATACAAAGACGCGCTTGCGTTCAACAAAACATAAGTACTGTCATTAGTATTTAAGTAAGGAGTCGTTATGCTTGTAGTTCCACCATAAATAATATGATAAACCTCTGGATTTGTCGCTAAAATACCAGTATTTTGTACAATCCAACCTGATGCACTAGCAACCGTGAATGTAGTATTACCTGTTTTAGTCATTCCTGAATAATGATAAACACCCGTTGATATAGCATTACCCTCTAATATATTTCGCTCAATGTTAGTTAATGAAACATTAATAGCCTCATTCTCAATATCAACTTGAATAGTACCTATTGTTGAGCTATTGCTTGTAATATACCCTATTTTATTTGTTCTAGAATTTGTTGATAATGTTGATGTTGAAGGTACAAATCCACCCGGAACTATATCAGATAAATAAAGAATATCACCAACTGAATAAGCAGATAGATTAAGTCCTGATAAGATACCTATTGAGATTGCAACACCTTCTGATGCAATAGGTATATCAATATAAGCTAATCCAATAACTTGTTGATTACCTAAACCGTTTGCAATAGGTAGAGTAACTGAAGGTATTGTGTTGTATGTTGATTGTATTTTAAGAGCAGTTCCTTTTGGTATTATCGATCCAGTATCATTATAAACTCTAACAAATGCTTTTGTTATCGGGTTATCAATCAACCAATCAGCACCATTTGATTCAACTTTTAATGTATCATAAAATGCTAAAGTATATGATGGCAGATTGTCAATAGTCTGAGAAGATGTAGTTTGCACTGTTATGATTCCAGTTCCGCTATTTTTAACAATAAACGTTCTGCCTTCAATACCTACTGCAGTTGGCAAGGTAACATCAAATGTACCATTAGCCTCAATATAATAATCACTATTAGTTATTGAATAGGTTGCGGTTTTATAAACATATTGACTAATAAAACTTGTTCCTGATGTTCCACTTGTCCCTGATGTCCCGGTAGTCCCAGAAGTTCCATCAATACCCGAAGTTCCCGAAGTCCCAGATGTTCCCGAAGTCCCATCAACTCCCGAAGTCCCGGAAGTCCCATCAATACCCGAAGTTCCTGAAGTCCCGGAAGTCCCATCAACTCCTGAAGTTCCAGAAGTCCCACTTGTTCCTGCAGCACCGGTTGCGCCAATGACGCTGATTCCAGAAGTCCCTGATGTTCCGCTGCTTCCTGAACTACCGGTCGCTCCAGTTGCACCAACAACACTAATACCTGACGTACCAGAAGTTCCTGACAAGCCAATCATCATTTGTTGCCAATGCGTTGTGTCTAAATCAGGTGATGTCCACGGCGCTGAACCAGCGACATCTAATATACATAAATAAGCACTTCCGTTATAAGTAACAAAATCATAATAGAAATACATCATGTTCTCATCCCACTCGCCTTGAAATACCATAGAAGTACCTTGTGAACCCGTAGGTCCCTGTGGTCCAATAGACGCAGTGCCTGCTCCTAAGTCCAAAAGGTTTCCAAAGCCATCATAGTAAGTATTGGGCGCACCCAACACGACTTGTACTATTCTTCCGTATGTAGATGAAACCGTCGCTCCTGTCAAATTATAACTCATATGAGTATATATTAACTATCATGAATCCCAGCATGAGATATTTAATATATAATGAAATTTTTATAGAAGCATGTCAATCAAATACTCGCCGCTGCTGAACAGCGACCTAAACTGGACCGACGACGAAATTGCAGCAGGAAAGAAGTGGCTCAAATGGGAGGAAATGACCATAAACTGGGACAAAGTCGACCTTGCGTGGGACGAAGTATTCATACTCCTAGAAGTCGAGCAGCTAATACGCAAAGGTGGCGGTGGTGGATATTCTTACAAAGACTATGTAGACGGAAATCCGTGGATGCAGGTCAAAAAAGATCTTGGCGAAGAAAAAGCAAAGAAGCTGATAAAAGTATATTGCAAAGTAAAAGGAATAGACTACGAAGAATCTCGCTCGCCAATAGAAGACATAAAAGTCTCTGTAAACGAATTCGAGAGGTTCATAAAAGAATCGATTAGCATAAAAGTCGATTTTTAAAAATAATATATATGTTATGGAAAAAGAAGTATTCAAATTTAAAGATTTCATGACCGGAGACAATCCAGAGCTTGAAAGCAAGATAAACAGCCTTATCAAAGAAGGATTTTTTGACGATGTTGAAGATGAAGAATCTACACAAGACGAAGTTATAAACCAAGACTTCAATCCTTATAAAACCGCTTCTTCAGAAACACACGAAGAAGACGAAGAAGACGAAAACGGCGGATGGGAAGGCAATCCATACGACTATATCAAAAATGGCGGATTTATGGGCGACGAAGATGCACAAGAAGAAGACGAAGAAGAAGCCTATATCCAAAAAGAATCAAAATCAGAAAGCGAAGAATACTACAAGCTATTCAAAGACAAAGCAGAAGAATTCGTATGCGACATCGCAATAGAAGGAGTAAGCCAATCAGACACAGAAGTAAGGCTTATCATAGAGTCTGAAGACTGGACGCTTATGTTTGTCGGCGAAATAAGCAAAGGAAAGTGCATAATTCCTATCAAAAAGCTTAACATACTAAACGAAGGACAGACTGGAAACATCAGGCTAGAAGTAAACGCAGACGGAAACCTGTTCACTCCTTGGGAAGACAAGTTCGTAGTCAAGATGTCTAAAAAGGTGACGGTTAACCTAAACGAAAGCAAAAGAGAAAAAGCAAAGGTGCCTACCAAAAAAGGCCTAGGCGTAAAGGTAAACGTAAGAAAATAAAAAAGAGAGTCAAATGACTCTCTTTTTATTTATATGATTATTTTAATATGCTGGATGGTATCCTCATCGCCAGCCTTATTTCCTCTCCTTGTCTTATCTGACTTAGGTATATTAAGTTTCCGTCATGGTATAGCCTAAGCTCTACTTCTATTTCTAAAATAGGAAGAGACCGCCAGTGATTGCTATATACCAGGTTCATGTTGATTGGAACTCTACCCACATCGCCATCGTTTTTGGTCACCAGGAAGTATGAGATGGCAGTCTCGACATCACATAACATCTCTATAAAGAAACTATCGCTTTTGAATTCAATACTTATCTTTAGTTCTGCCTCTATCAGATGTTCTGATAAAGAGGTCTCTATTATTTCACATTTCTGTACCATAGACCATATCTCTCCTTCGCCATAACTTTCGTCAAATGTCTTCCAACTCGAGCTGATGTCTTCTCTTGATTTAGAATGTCTTCTAGATATATTTTTCACCTTATTAGAAGCGTTAGATGATATCAGAACATCGTTTTTGAACCTCCACTTTCTCCAGAACATGGTCGAAGACGATCCTCTGTTTGGATTACATTTGGATTTGTAGTAATCGTATTTGTCCCAGTCTTGTCCCCAGTATACCATCTTTCCGAATTGTCTCATTCTTATCAGGTAGTCGTTGTCTTCATTTTCTCCACCGAGAAAACTTTCGTCAAGCATACCTATTTTTCTGACAAGTTCTTTAGTGATTCCAAAGAAGGCAAATCCAAAAAGAGAAGCGAAACAATATCCGTTACATAATTTGTTTATTATGAAATTTATATCCTCTGTACATATTATCGTCTTTGGGTTTATGAAAATCATGAACTCACTTTCTGTGTCGTCAATCGTTTCGTTTATCATCTGAGAGAAAGTTTGGCATAAGAAAGCGTTTCTCTCATAACGAAAATACTCTTCAACTTCGAAATCTAATTTACTTTTATCTATTATTGAAGACTGTTCTTCTGCAATGTGCTTGTCTCCTGACATAAAACAGATTGCGACTTTTTTAGGATCTATCATTTCATTTTTTAATATTATTTATCATCAATGCCATGTTTTCCGGATTTTTTTCTCCATGAAAAAACAAAAGCAGTTCTTCTTTTGCAGGTATTTTTAACCATTCTCTTATTGATCTGTTTTCTCCGGTGAATCCTATTACATATACTTCATCGATACTCGGATATCCCCCATTCACATATATGTAGGGAAGGCCGTTAAGTATCTTCTTCTTCCAAAGAAGAACATTTAATATTGTCTCTTCATTGTATGGTGCATATAACGCACAATTCTGCACAACCTCTGGATGAGAACACATCTGATACCATTCTTCTAAAAACATAACACAGCTTTCATCAGAAACGAAATATCCGGTCTGTCTATACCGCTGTCTTATCGACTGATCTACCCCAAAAAGAACGCATGCCGGATGTTCTAAACTTGTGGAGAAGTCATCTTCAACGACTCCACCTCTGCCTCCCATCATAAAGTAGTCGTATATTCCTTCTACAAAGAATGGATATTTAGACATAGAATCATAGTAGTCAAATATACTATCGACATATTTGGTCGATATAGAGTCGCTGTCTACATATGCAACCATTTTAGAATAGTTCTGCAACGCATGCTTTACCACCAATGGTCTTTGTATAAGCATCGAATATATGCTTTGGTTTCTTCTGTTTATATAGAAGTTCGACCCATCTTGTATGTATCTATCACTTTCATCTTCAAGAACAGAACAATTCCATCTGATGCTAGTTGTATTTTCAACATCAACCTTTCTATCAGAATTCATCATATAGACGAATATCGGATAGTTGCTGAACTGTCTTATAGATTCCGCACATTTAGATACCGTCTCGAAGTATTTGTCGTCGGCGTATAGAACATAACATCGCTCTACTTTAGAATTTTTTTTTTAAGAAGAATATCTTCTCGCAAATATTCTATGTCGTATCTTTTTTCAAAGAACTTCAATATTCTTTTTTCTTCTTGGTCAATATTATCTACTTTTACAAGTTCGCTCATTATCAAACGGTCAATTACCATCTGGCCCGTTATCGACTTACTGCATTCGAATTGCCTAGCGGTTCCTTTGTGGTCCGGACACCAGTTCCAATCTCCCGGATCGAACTTGTGCCTAGCCCAGCAATCGTTGCACACGCTCTTTTCTATTATCCTCACGACGTTGTCGGTTGGCTCCATATATTCTCCTGTAAATCCAGATATGAGAACGACCGGCAAGTTAATCGCCCAGGCTAGCCAGCTTAACCCGCTGCTTATTCCTATGAAGAACTCGCACGAATGAAGATTGTCTATAAGGTCGTCGAAAGAGCTTTCTGGCAATTTTACAACGCCTCTTGGATAGAAGTTGCCCATATACCCATCTTCTTCTTTTGACAGCATGACTACTTCATATCCCTTTGATATCAAGAAGTCGGTAAGCTCTTGCCACCCGGTTGCGTTGTTCCAATACTTTGTCTGCGCAGTCGAATGCATTCCAATGCCTACTCTTTTTTTCTTTTCTGTGATGGACGGTCTTAGCCTTGGTCTGACTTCTTCATATTCCAGCCCAAGAATGTCCGTAGCCATCTCTAGCAGAGATATTTTTGTAGGGTCTTTTCTATGCCTGCTATAGTCTATCTTTCCTTGATCGAAGAAAAGGCCTATTCTATAGGTCGCGTATGCGTCGCTTATGATAGATCCGGGGCTGACAAAATCCAGCTCTGGATATTGCGCCGCAAAAAGATTGTTGTGAAAGGTCGAGCATGATACGCTACAGTTCCACTTCTTCCTGAATTCGTCTATATAAGGAAACCAAGCCATAGTATCTCCAAGCGATCTTGATTCAAGCGCTATGTAGACTCTTTTGCCGGTGGGATTGTATTTTTCAAAAAAGACTATCTTGTCTGTATCCGCTTCTTTGACGGTGCATGTGTACTCTTCCACGTATTTTTTGTTGGTTTTGCACCACATGTTTGATCCTATCTCTGTAGAATATTCTATATGTCCTTGCGAGTTGGCAAACTCTACTTTGAACTTTTTTTCCGCGCTTGATTTTATTTCTAGATAAGCACCTTCGTTATAGTTGCATATGAACTTAAAAGTGCTTATCTCTTTTATAGCGCTTTCGTTTTTTCTTAATCCTTCGTACATCTTTGTTTGTTTTTTTATCTGTTGTCTATATGCACTATCACTTCGGTGTAGTATTCCAAAAAGTGCTCGCTCCATAGATCCCACTTTATGTTTACGCCATCTACTGAATATATCTCGTAGCTTTTGTGACTGATCAGGTATTCGTCTCTAAACTTTCTGAAACTTTCTTTTAGGTTTGCGCCTAAGTGCCATTCCCCAGATATCTTTCTTATTTTAGACACTAGCTCAAGGTTTTCTTCAGAAAAAAGGCAATATTCTCCACCTTCGCAATCAGTTTTCAAGAAGTCTATTCTTTCTAATCCATTGGCTTCAAAAAGCGTCTTCAAAGATATCGTGCTCATCTCACCGCCTTCTTTTCCAAAAGAGTATCTGCTATCTAAGACTTCTTTGTCTTCTTTCGATATTCCAGCCATTATGCAGGTGGACGGACTTCCTTCAAGATTTTTCAACAAAGTCTCGTATTCTTTATAGTCTGGCTCAAGGCAATAGACATGCTTTGGATTCTTGTCCAATATAGAATAAGCGAACGGACCAATGCTTGCTCCAATATCGACCACAATATCTCCCTCTTCGACGCACATTACCTTTTCATAGATTCTGTCGACCAAGGTTTCTTTTGTAATAAACTCTTTGAATGATTCATGCGGCTCTTCTTCGCCCCAGAAAAAATCAGAAAAGTCTTTCTTTTTTTCTACTCCAGAAAGTGATTCTATAACTCTTCTCTTGTTTTCTGATTTCTCGCCAGATATATAGACGACCTTTCCATCATACATATCCTTATAGGTGTGCAGCTTTTTTATAAAGGTAGGTAAGCCATATCCAAGTGCTTCTTTTACTGCCAAAGGACTTAGCTCAAAGTTTGAGGTAAAGTAGAAAAGGTCTGCTGCTTTGTAGAACTTGTCTACGTCGCTTCGCTCTCCATGTACGATGCAGTTGGATGGCTTTGATTCCATTATTGGACCCCAATAGTCTTGGAAGTTGACTGCTTGGTTTCCTACAAAATGAAAAATGACCTTTTCTTTCTCGAAGTCTTTTGCCAGCTCAAAAAGCTCGCCTTGGTTTTTTCCTCTAGTAAAAAGGCCTACGTTCAAAATATGCTTGTAGCCTTTGTCCCAGCCTAGCTCGCCTTTTGCAGAATCCTTGTCGTATTCTTGCTTTTCGATAGGGTATTCCCAGACCTCGCAATCGATTTCTCCTTTGAAGAAAGATTCAAATACGTCTTTGCTCCATTCAGAAACAAGCACGTATCTGTCTGCGGTGTATTTTATGGTAGACGGGTTGGTCATCGACGAATGCGTGGTGACTGCTATATGGTATTTTCTGTCATTCGAATAGACGCTGTCTAGTATTCCAGGACCTACGAACGTTTCTGGTATTTCATGGAAGTGCACTATGTCTGGATCTATATCCGACAAAATTCTCAGCAGATCTACCTTGTTCTCGCCGAGAGTGTGCATATTTTTTCCTAAGATCTTTTCTATGGCGTTTCTTTGCACGACATAGACTCCGCCAGTAACGTTTTCCCATTCTATTAGCGACACGTCATACTCTTCTTTTAGCATCTCTATTTGCTTAAGTACGAATTGTGGCATACCGCCGGTGGAAAGGTGCGGCGCGATAAATAGCAATTTCTTCTTCATATCACATTATATAGACACAGACAATCTTTGTTTAAAAAGACGCGCAGTCATTTTATATATATAAACTATCGATAAAAAACAAAAATCAGATGAAGGACTATAACAATATGGGAAAACTTATAAATCTTAACGAAACAGAGAGCCAGACATTACTGGACGATATATTCGCGAACGAAATCGTAGTATTCGAAGACGTTCAAGGATCCAAAATATGGGTAAACTGGAACGGAAGCGAATTTTCGATCAAGCCAAAATCCATAAGCAACCAAGAGATAAACCTCGTGGACCTGGCGATGCAGAACTACTACAATCCAGCAATCGGATACCTGAACTCGCTGGACACGAGAGTCAAGTCGCTGCTGAACAAGAAATGGTGGTTCTGCTTCGAATACTTTCCAGACAACCAGCCAGCCAACATAGAGTACGAAAGGACTCCAAAGAACAATCTGGTTCTGAGCTCGATATACAAAAGCGGAAGATACGAATTCGTCATCGACGAAATCAGCGAGTATTCGAGGCTTTTCGATGTAGACATGCTTCCTATAATATTCCAGGGAGTTCTGTCTGAAAGGATGATAGAAGCGATAAAATACTTTCTGAACACGAGCGAAGAAGACTTGGAATATGTATTCGGAGAAAAAAGCTTCGCGTTCTTCTTCTACAAGATACTAAACCCTTCTTCGGAAAATTCATTCCTTATGGAAGAAGACTTCCAGTCGAACATCGAGAAGCTGATAATAAGATCGAAGTCTAAAGATGTTTCTTTCGAACTTCTTAATCCTCTATACAAGAGAGTAAGCGACTCGAACAGCACAGACTTCGTCGAGATATACACGTTGATTTTGGTAAACTTCCTGAACTTCTGCCAGTCTATAGAACTCAAAGACATAAAGGTCAAAGGTGAAAGAAAAGACGACGCTTACATCTATCTGATGTGCAGGCTTTTCAACTTCTATATAGGAGAGCTTAAGCAAGACCTTCTAGACTTCGACTTCGTGGTTCCTGAATTCTTCGACAAGGAAAAGTTCAAGATAAACAAAGAGCTTATCGAAAACAAGATGACTAAAGAATACATAAGCGAGAGCCCTAAGCTGGAATATATCTTCAAGGCTATACTAGGATCTTTCAGCAAGAAGAGAAAGAAAGCGATAGGTGTATTTACCGAAAACACCGTGAAGCTTTTCAACCTTTTCGTCGACGACATAAGCAAGCATATAGACAACCATCTAAACAAGATACATGAGCTTGAGCTCACTCGTTCAGGCCTGCTGGACTTCGACGACTTCTTCACTATAAAGTACGATAAGGATGCGGCCGGAGATGTATATCCGGACGTATACGACGAGTTCACGAAAGGTGTTGCGACAGACAAAAAGAAAAAAGGCAAAGGCGGAAAAGGACTCGCGATTCCTGAAGTACAATTAGAAGAGCCTAAAGCTCCTCTAAAGTAGAGATTCTAAACAGAACAGAAACATGAAAGTAAAATTTGACATAGAGATCTCTCAGAGAGCGCGCGAAATACAATCGGCTCTGATGAAGACATGGAAGAGAATGTATAGAGGCTCTGATAGAAAGTCCAAGATTCTGAAAATTTTCAAAACATCAAAAAAATGAAATCCATAGATTTAAATATGACCTCTGTCGAAGTAAAGGCAGAGTCAAGGCCATTGCGTACACAATCCACAGAGATAGCAAAAGAACTAAATTCTTTTTACAACATTGATGCAGTGTCTGAACTAGAGCGTCTATTGCTCATTGAAATAAAAAAAGAAGAAAGAAAGTCTAGCATACGTAAAATATACGGATCATGAAAACATATCCAGACACAAAGGATATAAGCCATATGAGTGTAAGATCAATTGTCCCGTTATCCAAAATCAGCGGATATTCCAATATCAGAAAGAAATTAGAAGACAAGAAGCACAGCCTTCAATTCCTTCCAGAATCGCTAGAAGAATTTTCAAAAAGCAAAAACTTCGAATACAAAAGCCAAAAGCTTAAGTCTTCCTATGCACTGGATATAGTCCACAACCTAATACTCAAATACTATTTCAAGAAAGACAACAGATTCCATCTAATGTCCACCATACTCAAAGAGAAGTACGGCCATCTATACAACTACTATATGGACTACCTGATAGAAACGAAAGCCATCGAGATGATATCGAACTATCGAGCAGGAAGAAACGCCAAGGTCTACAAGATATCAGATCTAATACTCAAAGGAAAGATAAAGAGATATGTCAACAAAGACACGACTCTTCTCAAGAAATACAAAAACAAGGTATCTCAGGTAGAAGAAGCCGGAATAAAGAACGACCTTATAGATTCAGACATAAAGGCGATGCTGGTAGACGACCTTTTCTATACCAAGATAGAGTTCGACAAAGCGATATTCTATCTAGACAACCTAGAGCACAACGACAACGACATATACAACAGAAACCGATACTCGGTAGAATGTGTCAATGACAAGCACATATTCTACCATTTCGACAGCTATGGTCGCATGCACACGAACTTCACCATATTGAAGTCTTTTATTAGAAAGAACTGCCTTTTACTAGACGGCGAGGAAACGCACGAGATTGACATAGTCAACAGCCAGCCTTTGTTCCTCACAAAAATAATGGCAGACAGCAAGTCGAAATGGATAGACGAGGAAGAATTCGAGCTTTTCAAACGCCTTACAGTAGAAGGAAATTACTATCAGCATGTGATGAACCACATAGGAACCACCGACAAGCCGATGGTGAAGGAAATGACGTATAAGGTTCTTTTTGGCAGAAACGTGCACAACAGCAAGGCTGACAAGATATTCAGGCAGCTTTTTCCGACAATACACAATTTCATAAGATTGTATAAAAAGGAAAAAGGAGACTATAAAGTTCTCGCATACGAGCTTCAAAAAGCAGAGTCCAATCTTATATTCAACAAGATAATAAGAGAAGTGAAAAATTCTTTTCCAGAAATAAAAATCGTAACGGTGCATGACAGCATAATAATACCTAGAAACAGAAGGAATGAGGTGGAAGCGATCTTCAAAACGAAATTATATGAAGAATTTTGTCTTTTTTAGATTAATATATAACATATGTCAGAAGTAAATATTTATATATAAAACATGCTAGGATTAGAACAACCAAACACATCGTACATGCTTATCTCTTCTCCAGACAATCTGGATCAGATAATCTCTGTTCTATATGCAAAGAACTATCAGATACTTCCGATAAAAGGATATTTCGAAGGAAAATTTGAGGATTCTGTTATGGCGTTCGGCAGGGCAGACAACGACGATTTAAGAAACGATGCTCTGTTCCTTCTAAACCACTTCAACGAAAAAAACGCCATACTAAAATACCTAGGCGAGTCAGAAGCAAAGAAAGTCTTCATGAACGGATCGGAAGCTCCTATGGATATAGTAATGTACAATACAAACAAATCAAACAAATCTTATATACACAGCGGAATTTCATTTTCTTTCGTGGAAAAGACAAGATACTGGAAGCCTAAATCTCAAGAAGACCTGAAAATAGGAATGGTCGTCGAATACCAGAACAACAACAAATGGTATGAGAGAATAGTCAGGAATCCTAAAGAAGAATGGGAAAAACTATATATGCTGCTCGCAAAATACGACAAAGTTAGAATAGCTTCGAAAGCTCTTCAATATGCATAAACAAAAAATCACTCTAATGAGTGATTTTTTTTGTTAAGTCACGTGCTCTTACTCTGCTCGGAGTAGTTGCAGATGGTTTTGAGCCGGTCTTTAAAAGTTGTCATACTTGTTTTTCATTCCTGATTTAGTAGATTCGCTACCTATCAATTTTTGTAGATCCTGCTTCGCCATCGCACTAAGCTTCTGCAGAAGCTGAAGGTTTCTCTGATACCATTTCATTTCTGGCGCTGGCCTGTCATGATATAGATGGTAGCACTTGGCGACATTCTCTTGCCAAGTCAAGAAGTTCTTCACCTTTACGGACTGGAAGTCGTCTTCTCCACCCCATCCGATAAACTGTTCGTGCCATCCTCCGATTCTTTGTATAGCATCTCTCCTGAAGATGCAGATTCCTCCACACAAAGGAACTTTCTGAATGTCGTTCTCTCCTCTTCCTGGACGGAATATCTTCATTATCTGCTCTAGCCCACCACTCGATTCCTGCACGCTTAGGTCTATCACGGAATTATAAGGGTTTACCATCTCGTATTGGTCTAGCATCTTTATCGATTTTATGAATTCTTGCGGATCCATTATCAAGTCGGAATCTCCAAAAACGACTACTGCCGAATTCGCGTATTTAAGCCCTACGTTGAAGCCCCATGCCTTGTTGAACGGCATAGATGATTTTAGAAAGATGTGCCTGCATGGCAATTTTACGTCTTTTATCTTCGAGTGCTTGTCCTGCTCTACCACGATGACTTCTACGCCAGTAAATGAGTTGATCCATTCAAGAGTTCTTTTGAGGTTGTTCAGCCTTTCTACGCTGTGTCTATATGTTATTATATAGGTGAAATTATAATTGAATGTCATATTTTCGATTTTTTTTATTATTTTTATGAAAAAATCGTATCTTTGTTTATCTTTGCCGATATAATATTCTATAAAATATAGATAGATATGATAGAGCTCAAGCGATGCAACTATTTTACCGGAGACGTTCGAGCAGTATCCACCGCAGTTCACTCTATTGTTAAGTTTTTGGAAGTCGACGGCAGAAACGCAATGCTGTTCACACCTCCAAAGCCTGTTTCCGGATCCAAGCAGACGATCACCGACATGATCTACACCATAAGCCCAAAGACGATATGGAGCGGCACTGAAGACTTCCACACAAAGCTTGAAGACAAGTCTAACCTTTTCAGGATAACGCTACTGGTCTTTGACTTCTGGTCTCTCGGCAGGACGGCGATTGCAGAATACAAAGAGCTTATCGACGCGATTGGAATAGACTATATAATAGTCGCTAAGGAATATATCTACAAGAGCGACGACGACATAAACGACTTCCACGTAAGGCAGGAATACAAAGAAAAGAGAAGCGATATCTGGATAACCAACAAGATAGGCGGATGGTCTGCAAATCTTGATTCTCTGAAGACTGCCTATATAAGAGACAGAAAAATAGACGATATATTCAAAAAATAATCGCAATTTCTTTAATATCAGCGAAATACTCCTTATATTCGCTTCATAACACAAACTTAACCTAACTCTAAAATGAGAATAACTAAGAAATTCCTGGCACTGACAAGGCTGACCTATCCGCACGGAAAGGAGCGCGGTCTGATTCATCACTTGCCAGAAGGCTACCAGGAAGACGGAATGGGCAACTACTATATACAGATAGGCGAGACGTCCACGATGTTCACATGCCACCTTGACACCGCGGACAGAGTCCAGACCAGCGTGAAGCATGTCTTCGACGGAAACATCATAAAAACAGACGGAAGCTCCATATTGGGCGCTGACGACAAAGCAGGCATGACCGCCATACTCTATATGATAAAGAAGAAGGTTCCTGGACTCTACTATTTCTTCATAGGCGAAGAAGTCGGATGCGTTGGATCCAAGAGGCTCGCTAACGCTTGGGACAAGACCGAATTCTCAAAATACATCAAAAAGGTCGTTTCTTTCGACAGAAGAGGAACAGACTCTATCATAACATACCAGATGTTTGGAAGATGCTGTTCAGACGAGTTCGCCAAAGAATTAGCAAACAGGATGAACGCCACAGGAAACCACATGAGAATGAGACTGGACGACACTGGAATCTTGACAGACTCCGCGAAATTCGTGAAATTGGTTCCAGAGTGCACGAATATCTCTGTAGGATACCAAAACGAGCACACCGGAAGAGAATGCCAAGACATCGACTTTTTAAGAAGGCTTTGCATCACCATATCCAATGTCGACTGGGAGACGCTACCTATAAGCAGAAATCCTTTAGAAGAAGATGAATTCGACTACGGTAGTCTTTACGGCTATGACGAACGCGAAGAAAATCCTGAATGGCTAGAGCAAAACTATACACATGTCTTGCTAGATGGAAAGACCAAGAAAGTATATGTTGCGACTTCTCGAATAATAGACGAAAAGGCGGCGATCGCAGAGTGGGTAGCCACTCGACAAGAATATATCGGAACTCGCGACATCGTTTGGAACGGACACAGCCTCTATGTCGAGTCAAAATCAGGACATCTCGATTTCGTAGGAGTCAGAACGGATATTATGGAGATGGTAGAAGAGCTGAAATCTATTCCGAAAAGCAAGATATCGGAGACTATTCCCGGCAAAAAGAAAACGTTCATGAACGTTTTTTAAAACAAAAAAGAGGCTTTATGCCTCTTTTTTTTATCCTAGAATTATCCCAGGTGACCGATACTCTCTCTGCCCTACGATTTCAAGCATTTGGTTCGTGCTCAATTCTTTTGGGTTCCATCCTTTTTTCTTAGAATATTCTGTGATGAACTTCTCTCTAAGCAAAAGCGTTTCGTCTTTAGGAAGAGCTTCGTTTTTTATCATTTTTAAGTCTTTGTTTTCCATGTCTATGCTTTATTTTTATATATTAGATTTTTCGCATTCCGCTTTCGATAATATAAAAAAATCGCTATATTTGCTTATGTTTGAAATAAAAGGAATAATGGAATTCGACCCTGTCGACGTGTCTAAAAAACACGCCGTGCAATCCTCTTGGAAAAAAGTGGCGATGGTCAGATTTCATGAAGACGAAACCTTCAGATACTACAAGTGGCTGCTCGAGCAAAGATTAGGGCTTCGCATTCCAGGAAAAAGTGCTTTTGAGTGGAAAGGAAGGTTGAACGAGCCTCTTCGCGGAACTCACGTCACCGCCATAAACGACATCATCGACGACGAAGTCTATTTACAGGCCAAAGAGATTTTCCATGGAAAGGAAGCATCTATAACATATGATCCTACCTTGATCCGATGCAGTCAAAAAGGAGAAAGGATGTGGTGGTATATGGATGTGTATTCAGAAGATATTGCGAACATGCGCGCTGCTATGAATCTGGGAGATCCTTTTCATAACCTTCACATGACTATCGGATTGGTCAATCCGATGTTTATAAAGCACTGTGAATGGGTCGTCGAGAATTGCGAGAAATTAGGAATGTATTTGCCGATAAGATAAAAAATATATAATAATGGAAGATTTTTTCGACAGCTTCAAAAAGCCGGAAAAGAAACACGATCATAAGATTCGAGTGGTTCACTTCAAGAAGGATCCATTCGATATCTATATTGGACGCATGCAAGGCGGAAGATATAACAAATGGGCATATCCAAAAGAGCTTAGAGAAATCTTTCCAAAAGGAACTCCGAGAAAGAAAATAGTAGACGCATACGAAGAATATCTTCTTTCCAACGAAGAGCTTATGAGCTCTCTCTGCGAACTGAAAGACAAAGTTCTCGGATGCTGGTGCAAGAACGAAGGTGGTGATAGCGGCAAGTCATGTCATGGCGACATATTGGCCAAATGGGTAAAAAAGAAATGCAACTAAAGAAAAGATTATACTAAGGATACACAGCAAAGTAAACACCCCATGGGGCGAGGGAATACTGGTCTCTGCAGAGACAAAGTTCAATGGATTATATATATCATACGAAAGCAGTACCTGCGTCGTCTGGTTCGGGACCGGTACCGAGGCAAGATGGATATGCAGAGAAATATCTCTAAAAGAGCTTATCGAGCTGAACCAAGACAACATAAGAAACGAAAAAATAAACGATATTCTATGCCAGAAGGACCAGAATTAAAAATAATGGCAGATTACATAAACGCCAGCGCTGGAGAAAAGAGATTCCAGAAGATATACAATGTTGCCAAAGGAAACATTCCAGAAGAATTTAAACTTGCTGATGGAGATTTCAAGGTCGACGCAGAATCTAATGGTAAAGAGTTAGTGTTAAATGTATATCATGATGTTGCATCTTTTAAGATATCCGTCTTTATGGGTATGTCTGGCAATTGGCTATGGATACCCACCAAAGACTGGACCGACCGAAAGTTCGTCAGGATGCGGATGGACACGACCGATGGCTGGTCGCTGCTTCTTTATGGCCTCTATATGGGACCGAAATACAAAGTAGGCGGATTCGCCACAAAAAGAGGGCCGGACCCGACCAAAGAATTTGAGAGCTTCAAAAAGAACGTCGAAGACAGCCTTCATCTTAAGCCTTTCGGAAAGCCGATCTGCGAAGCGCTTCTAGAGCAGAAATACTTCAACGGAATCGGAAACTATCTGAGAAGCACCATATTGTATTATCTGGATGTAGACCCGTTCGAAGAAGCTCGAACCGTGATAAAGAGAAATCCCGAGATACTCGATATGTGCAGGGATATTCCTATGAAAGCATACCAGCTCAACGGTGGCCAGCTGCAGGACTGGAAGAATCCTTTCGCGGCAGACTATGAAGAGTTCCTTAAATGGGTTTTCTATCAGAAAGGCATGTCTTGTAGAGACAACACAGGAAGGACTTTCTGGTATAATCCTAAATGGAATAAAAACTGTCCCTATAAATAATGTTCGACAAAAACTTCAATATAATATCTGGTGGTTATAATACGTGGAAAAGCTCTGCTCTTCATGCTATCGCCTACGATATGAAGTCGCAGCTCGACAAGAAGATAATATTCTTAGGATCCAACTCTGAGTTCGAAAAGAAGACGTACTTCATGAACAAAAGATATGAGCATTTCAGATTCTTATCATATGATGACGAAAACAATATGAAGACACTTCAGGTGATAGAAGAGCTCTGCATAAAAGGCGGAATAGACTTCTTATTCATAGACGACATCGACTATCTATTTCCATCCAGCAAATCCGTCACAGATAAATACATATCTTTTTTAGATAAGATTACCGTGCGAAAGATAGCGACCTGCGGCGACAATTCTTCTATTTATCAAGAAATAATCGATTCGAAAATATATTACATGCATCTAAAATCCAACAAAGGCAGCAACACTTATGCCACTATAGACGATGTCAATGCAAATGACTTCATCAAATCCCTCATAAGAGACGAAAAGCTTAAAAATATATTGCAATGATATTGACCTGCCACAGAGCACAACAAAAAAAGTCTTTTATACTATAATAATAGGCTTTTCAAACATTGTCGAATCGCCATCTAAAAATAACAAAAACAGCATGCAAGAAAAAGAATTTGTCTTAAACGGAACAGGAGAGCAGACGCTATACGAGTTTGTTCAAGAGCAACTCAAAGACATAGATACTTCGGAACTATCCGACGATGTCTCTCAAGATCCAGAAGTAGAAGTCACTCCTGGCAAAGTATACTTTTGGACAAGAGTCTATATGAGTGAAGAGAATCCAAACATAGAGATTGGAGACTACATCACCATCAAATATCTTCCTTCTGGAGAAGAGCTGAAGACACAGTTCATAACCTATGCGAAGAGCGGATTGGAAAGAGACCATGACGACGAGCTTACAAGCTACAGCGCGGAAGACAACAAGAAGGTTCTTTGCCTTATGGTAGAAGAGAAAGAGATAAACGAGCGGGAAGACATTCCCTTCATCAGGACTCTTTTCAAGCTTGGACACCACTATGAGTACAATGTCATGAGAAGAGACGAGCTTGTCTTCACTAACGACAGAAACGGAGTTTTGATAGAGTGGTTCGACTGCGACTTCTAAATATTATTATTTTCTTTTAATATATACTTCTAATAAAAAACAATAATATGAAGTACATTAAATTATTCGAATCGTTTCAAAGTGAGCCAAAGTTTTACAGATTCACCAAAGAGGATTTCTTAGAAGGTCAAGAACAAGCTATCTATACTCCTAAGAAAAGAATGCTATGGGGATATAGCAGCTACAATGATATGCTTATTGAATTAGGATTTCCAGACAGAGAAAGATGTATTCACTTTATGGACAACAGGTCTTTCAACAGCGGATCATTGCAATCGTTCAAAAACATATATGGCGAGTGGGTCTATGAGATTGAAGTAGATGATTCCGCCATATTGGGATGGACGTTTTGCTTAGTGATAAACGATTGGTATTTTAACTATTATAAGACCAAGCTAGGAGACAATGCCATAGTAAGAAATGTCAGAGACTATATGAAGACTTTAGGTGAAATGGATGAAGATGAATCTACTAGTCTTAGAATAAAGTATTTGATCGACAATGGTATAATTGGTAATGGCACCATAGAAGACCTAAAGAAGTCTCCTTTCTTTGGAAGAGAAAGCGTCTATGTCTGGACATGCGATCCTGTAAAGGTTTCTAAGATAGAAAGTCCTCAAAAGGTTATTAGAGAACCTAAGGCCTATAAGAGTTTGCCGCTATTGACTCCAGAAGACTTTTCATCAAAAGAAGAAATGTCGACCTTCTTCAAATCAAGTGGTCCTTTATTGAAGAGATTGAAAGATGTTATGGATATTAAGAAGCTAGATTATAGCACGGTTCGTCAAGAAGCGTTGAGCATATTGAAGAAATGGAAAGAGTCTTTATAGATTTTTTATCCTAAAATTTCAATGATTTTATCACACTTAATATATCTATTCGTATAACTACAAAGAGGTTGTAAATATAAATATTGTGTATCTACCCTAAACTTTTATATATAATTTGAGTATAATTTTCCTAAAGCAGTTAGTCCAAACATAAATTAAAAACAAATAGCCATTTTAGTAGAAACTCAATATCTAAGCCACACTAAAAAATTAGTGTGTAGTTATGTCGACAAATCAGGCGATATCAAACTTAAATACTACGACTGGGACAATCCAATGAAATACGTATCCTGCGAAGACAACGATACGCAGAGGCATCCTACATTCAAGTCTTGGGACGGAAAATGTGTGAAGCATGTAGAGGTAAGCCATCCAGACAGATACGCTATCTACGAATTCATGGATGCTCTTCCTGAAGCAGAAAAAGAAGAACTTTTCGAATACAACCTCCCAAAGATATATTTCATAGATATAGAAACGGAAATTGTAGATGGCTTCCCCGAAGCTGCAGATATCAAAGACGCTGACGGAAACGTCACCAAAGAAGGTGCTTCTACACAAGTTCTTTCCATCTCGATAGTATATGACGACAAAATCATACTTCTAGGCTTAAAAGACATGCCAGACGACATGCAGGAAAGGATTTTGACTAACACAAACAAATACTTCGAGAAGTTCGGAACAGAATACAAGTTCAAATACGTCAAGTATGAAGACGAGTTCGATATGTTATACGCTTTCTTCCACAAGATGGTTCCAAAGATGCCTGTTCTGACAGGATGGAACTTTTTGCAGTATGACTGGTTGTTTTTAGTGAACAGGTCTAGAAAGCTTTCTAAATGGATGAACGGCAAAGAGTATAAGATAAACCCTGCAGAATCATCTCCTGTAAAGAAGATAAACAAGATGTGGGGAACAGAGTATGAAGTTCCTGCACACAGGATGATTTTCGACTACATGCAGCTGTATGAAATCTGCGATACTTCTATCAAGGTAAAAGAGTCTTCTTCTTTGGACTTCGTTTCCAGCAAGCTTGTTGGAGTAGACAAGATCAAATACAACGGCTCTCTGCAAAAGCTCTACGAAGACGACTTCGAGACTTTTATGTATTATAACGCAGTCGATAGTGTCTTGGTTCAGAAGATACACGACGCGAGGAACTATATCTCGATAATCTATGCGATATCTTCATTGGCAAGGATCAGAATAGTCGACGTAGTGTCGCAGATGAACAACGCATTGGGATCTTTGGCGATTACAGAAGGAGTTTTGAGGAATCGATTCAGAGAACAGGACAACATTGTGCTCTTCAAAGAAGAAAAGGGCGACGCGGAGTCTACTATCGCAGGTGGATGGGTAAAGGATCCTGTGGTCGGAATGAACAGATGGTGCGTTACTTACGATTTTGCGTCGCTTTATCCGACGACGCAAAGGCAGTTTTTCATCGCACCTGAAAACTTCATTGGAATACAAGACGCAAAGAACAAGCAGCAGTGCGAGAACGGAAGGCCTATCGACTTGGATAAGCATGTTCTTTGCGTAAATGGAGCGGTATTCGAAAAGAGGTTATCTCCTACATTGAGGATGCTAGAGGACGTCTACGCAGACAGGAAGAAAGCCAAGAAGGTGATGATGGACAAGAAGGAAGAGTACAAGGCCATACAGGACGAAATAGAGAGGCTAGAGGCAGAGCTTTAAAAAAAGACACCATTTGGTGTCTTTTTTTTTTTTGCAAAAACACAAAAACGCGTTTTTTATTTTAATATATAATGTATTATAAAAATAAAAAAAATATCTATGAGAGTTAATAATTTTTCAAACTATACAAAAATGTATGAATCTAGGCTTCAGGAGTGCGAGTTCTTCAGAGAGCAAAACATTACTGCGGATGATATCATAAAGCCTTTAGAGGAATTGATAACAGAAGATTTTATTGAATTCATCTTGAACGAAGGAATTTCGGATTGGTGGGAAAAGGGAAAGGCTGCTGCCAAAAACATCTATAAAAATGTGAAAGACGCCATCTCTAGTTTTTTTGGAAAAATCGTCGATTTTTTCAAAAACTTCTCTATGTCGAAAATGATTGGATCTATCTGGAACAAAATTAAAGAGATTGGTTCTGCCACTTGGAACAAAATCAAAGAAGCGCTTGGATCGCTTAAGGAATTCATCGTCGAAAACAATCTGGCAAACGAAGACAATACTCCAAACTTTGGAAATATCTGGTCTACCCTATGCCAAAAGTCGAAAGATTTGATAAGCTGGGAAAAAGAAGGAGTTACTCCAGACAAGCTAAAGCAAGCAGGTTCTTCTATCAAGATAAACGAATCTGATTCTAAATCGATTGGAGACGATGAGGTAAAATATTATGGAATGTTCGAAAAGATTGCTCATGCGATGGGTGTCAAAAACGCAAGATTCAATGGTGTTGTTTCTCAAATAATCCAAAAAGGTACTTATGGACTTATAATAATGGCTATTATTAAAGGTTCTGGTATGTTACTCTCTTCATTGGGATTATCATTAGGTGCAATAGGTGGCGGTTTGGCATTGAGTCCTGTGGGAATGGCCGCGATTGGTGGAATGCTTCTTATGGCGGGTTTAATTATCTTGGCAATATGGGTATGTAAACCATATCCTACGGTTGATGATTGCTTGGCTTATCTTCACATAGCTTTTGGTGGAAATTGCCAAGCAGCTGGAGTTAAAAACATTTTCGTGAAAGATATCCAATACTATTATTCTAATGGCATCGAGATCAATATCTACAACATCAACAACTATCAGAACAACACCACCACCAACTATCAGAACAACACCAGTGACACTACTACCAACAACTATCAGAACAACACCAGTGACACTACTACCAACAACATATATGATATTGATAACGATGTTGATGTAAATACTGGAATAGGTATTGGAGATGGTGGTCCTTTGAAAGTGTCAGACTCGGGAAGAAGCGTTTCTAAATCTGATTTGAAAGTTGGTCAAGAGTATATCTACACAAGTAAGAGAGGCAAGAGAATCGTTAAGGTAGTTTCGCTGACTCATGATGTTCTATCTGGAAAAGACAAAAAATGGTTTACTGGAGATGACAAAGAAAGAGAAAAAGTAAAAGACGGTTATGTAGACGTAGTCTATCAAGACAAAAACGGAGGATACTCGACATATACCAATTTCTCGCCAGTTCTTATATCAAAGCTTACTGCTTTAAACGGCGAGATGAAAGTTGGTCAAGAGTATATCTATAAAAATAGAGAAGGAAAAGAAAGAATCGTTAAGATAGTTTCGTTGACTCATGATGTTTTATCTGGAAAAGATAAAAAATGGGGAACTTCGGATGACAAAGAAAAGGAAAAAGTAAAAGACGGATATGTAGATGTCATCTATCAAGACAAAGACGGTAAATACTCGACATATACCAACTTCTTGCCAGTTCTTAAATCTCGACTTACACCTTTGAACAATAGGAAGTTACCTGGAACGACAACCAACTATTTAGAAGCTAATGATGAGTTCCAGGTTGGTCAGAAATACATCTATACGAATAAAGAAGGAGAAAAGAAAGTCGTGATTCTCGTTTCAAAGACGCATTCAATGAAAAAGGGCGATGACAAAGAGTGGGCTACCGGCGACGACGAAATGATAAAAAATGGCGAGCTTCCAAATAGTGACACTTTATCTGTAGCAATCAAAGGCAAAGACGGAAAATATGGCAACATCTCAACCGGAGTATCAAAATCTCAACTTACACCTTTAAAAGAGAAGAGCTACAAAGAAAGCTTAAGATATATTTCTTCTTTTGAAAAATATAATAATAAATAAACCAAAGACATGAGTAGAATAGAAAATTTTAGCAAATTCACTTCTGAAGGACTGGCATCAACTGGTTCTAAAATTAGAAGAATAGTTACAGGACAATCTGCAGGAGACGAGCTGGAAAAGCTGTCTAACGAGCAGCAACAAAAATTGGTAGATCTATATATTCAGGATCCAACAGAGGCTGCCAAATACTTGAGAAGCATAATCATCAAAGAAAAAAACTCACAGTTTGGACTAGGATTGGCTTTGACATTGGCTGGTGCCGCAATGATATACAAGGCAATAAACGTTGATCCTCCACCACCGCCACCAACAGAACTTGGTCATTGGGAAAAAGGAGGTAAAGGTCTAACATACATTCTTAACGACAAAACAGGATCTCATCTTACACCAGATTCTCCCCCAGAAGACGTTATAGAAGCTATTAAAAATTGGCCAGGAGCTAATGGCGACTTTCATAAAGGATTAGATTTTATGACAAGAGGAATGGCTGGCGGAACACGCGACGAGGTTATAAGTGCTTTTAATGGTCTATATTCACATCCTCATCAATATGGTGATACACTAGGTGAAATATTTCAAGGAAATATGTCAGGAACTGGTAAAACCGCTGGTGACTTATTGGATTTTCCACCTGGAACAAAAGTTTGGATTCCTGATGCACCCACTCCATTTATAGTACCACCACCTGGTGTAAAGTAAAATTTAATTTAATTAAAAAATATAAAGCTTCTATTTAAAATAGAAGCTTTTTTTGTTTATATTTGTGTAAACAAAAAAACTCTATGAAAAGCATACTTGTACTTCTTGCCGTAATATTCTCATCTTACATATTATTTTTTGATGATTCTTTACCTTCTAAAGAAAATATTGAAAATAATGAAATTGTATCCGATAATTCTGATGTAAAAGTCTATATAAGAGGATTGGATGATTTTGATCAAGAAAATTTGAATATCATAAAATCTATTATTGAGAATAAATATGGTATTAAATGTAAGATAGAATCTTCAATAATAACATCTTATAAAAACAATGATAATAAAGATTGTGATCTTATTCAAGATGAATTAGGGTTGACAAACACATTTACAGAATCTTTTGGAAAATCATTTGGATATGTATATGATGATAGTGAACCAATAACTATCTATGTTACAAATTCTAAAATAAATACAAAGGGGAACGATATATATGGTCTATGTTATGGCAACAGCATCTATTTGTCATATCCTACCGACTTTCCATTATTTTTACAAAAACCAGTTTTAGAAATTAACGCTATACATGAGCTTTCACATTCTTTTGGATTGGATCATTGTAATGACTCAAAATGTGTTATGAATGGATATTTCGACGCAGACGGCAATCTACTATACTGCGAGAAGCATATGAAAGAAGCACTCGAAAATGGCTTCAAGCCTAACGGATACTAATCCGTCTTTAATCTTCAAAATAGAGGAATATATCGTCGATGATATGATTTAGCTCTATTCCAAAATGGCTTATGCACTTTCCATATAACTCTTCTTTTATTTCTATTCCTTCGCTTATTAGGCGCTCTATATAGTTTTCGACGTCGTTCGGCGTCGTGTAGATGTTGAATTCGTCGTAGTCAAGGATATGCATCGGATCAGGCTATTATTTTCTATTATATATTAACAACAAAACATAAAAAACCACACTTTTTAAACTATTTGCTATTATTTTATATAAATTTTACAAAAACTTTCATAATTATATGTCGTTAAAAAAAGATGTGGCTAAATTCAAGCCTAGAAAAGAGCAGAGAGAGGCTTTAGAATTTATCAACTCCGAATATCAAAAGAACAAGATGAACAAGTTCTTCTTGCTAAACCTTCCTGTCGGCGTCGGCAAGAGCCACCTAGCCATGATGATTTCTGATTGGTACAAGACCAACGTGAGCAAGTTCGCAAGAGTCGACGTCATAACAAACAGCAAGATCCTGCAAGACCAATACTCTTCTACCTACGCATCTATATGCGATTTGAAGGGAAAGGAAAACTACGAATGCGAGCAATACGCGTGCTCTTGTGCGTCAGGTGCAGAGTTCAACCGCCTGAACAAGACCAGCTGCGAGAGCTGTCCATATTCAAGTGCTCGAGAATCTTTTATCAACGGCGGAGTTTCTCTGACCAACTTCTATCTTTACATACTATACGCCATCTATAACCAGAAGCTCATGGAATCGAGAGACGCCAGAGTTCTCATCGTGGACGAATCGCACGAATTCGACGACGTCATGTCAGACTTCGTCAGCATAAAGATAACAGAAACCATAGTTAAGAAATTCAAATTCTCTAACGAATACGAGATCATCAAAAGGCTCAAAGCAGTTTCTTCCATATCCAGCTATGTAGATTTTCTGAAGTTCCTGAACTCTGAAATATTGGAGACATGCGAGCAGATGGAGAAAGGAATGGGATCCGCACAGAGAAACGTGAAAGAAGACAAGAGAGATCTTAGGATTTCCAAGGTTCTCAACGTAAAGAACGGAGACGTAAAGCTCATGACGCTCGTTTCCGAGCTGAAGCAATATCAGGTGAAAATCGAAGTATTCCTCAAAGAATACAAAGAGAATCCCGACAACTGGGTTCTGGAGAGCGGATACAACGAAAAGCTCAGACAGAAAGAATTGTCTCTCGAGCCTATATGGGCATTCGACTATCTAGACAAATACGTATTCAGCCACTACGACATGGTCTTTCTAATGTCGGGAACCATACTAGACAAAGATCTTTTTTGCGGGCTGAACGGAATCGACGCTTCGAAGGCAGTCTATTACTCGATAGGATCTCCTTTCCCTGTCCTTAACAGGCCAATCTACTATATGCCACTGGGTAAGATGTCCTATAAGAGCAAAGAAGAGACTTTTCAGAGATATATTCCTTATATAAAGAAACTTCTCGACAAGTATAAGAACAAGAAAGGAATAATACACACGAATTCGTTCGAGCTTTCCAACTGGATCCAGAAGTCTATAAAAGACAAGCGACTCATATTTCACGATTCTTCGAACAAAGACGAGATGTTAAGGCGCCACTTCGAAAGCGAAGAGCCGACCGTCATAGTTTCTCCTTCGATGGGAACCGGAGTCTCGTTCGACAACGACATGGCAAGGTTCCAGATAATCGCGAAGATTCCTTATCCAAGCCTAGGGTCTCAGAAGAACAAGATGAGGCAAAGCAACAATCCCGACTGGTACTCCTGGAAGACCGTTTCGGGAATAGTGCAAATGACCGGAAGGTCGGTAAGGTCGAACACAGACTACGCAGATACCATCGTCATCGATGGCGGGTTTGGAGACGTGATAAAGCACAGCTCTCGATATTTGCCGGATTGGATACAGGATGCGATTAAACGAATAAATGTAAAGATAGAAGCATAGAAAAAGCCACTCATTTGAGTGGCTTTTTATTTTATAATTCGATTATTTAATTTTTATAGTTGAACTACCATCATCATTTAATGCAGCAAAGGCATTTACAAACATCTCAATCGAACCATCCGGAAATTCTCTATCAATGTTGTTCTTTACTAATCTACCGATTTTAGATACTTTACCATCATTTACAGATCCAAATTCAAAGTTTTTGTTTTCTGCATTAAGAATAGCTTTTGCTATCCCACTAACTTTTGAGTTTTCATGATTTGTAAGTTTATCAAGAAATTTTTTAATATTTGAATCTATAATCATTTTAGATTCATTTGATTCATTAAATTTTTTAATATGTTTCATGTTTTTAATATTTTTTAGAGTATTTATTTCTTGGTTTGGGTTTTCAAGATTCTTTCTTTCAAAGGAACTTTTTTGATAGGCGCTTCTTTTTTACCAGTTTCTTTTGCGTCTTTAGCCGCTTTTTTCATTGGTTCTTTTTTGTCGCCATCTTTGTCTAAATCTAAGAAATCCGGCTTCGCTCCTTTTTTAGCAGGTGCTTTTTTGTCATCCTTTTTATTGTCTTCTTTATCATCAGACTTTCCTTTAAGACGCTCTTTGAACTTCTTTTGAGCAGCAAGCTGTGCCGCTGAGAATTTCTTTTCTTCGTTTACGAAAGATCCAAAAGACTTTACTCTTTCCAAAGTCTGCGCGTCGTTCCAGTCTTTCACCTCTTCTTCACCATCCTCGCATTCTTCGCAATCTCCTTCTTCTCCGTAAGTATCTTCTTCCTCTCCTTCTCCGTAAGTATCTTCTTCCTCTCCTTCTCCAGAATGGAATACTTCGAAGTCTTCTTTATCTTCCTGACCATATTTTGGTGCGAAAGCGTCTTTTTCTTCTCCATCTTCGAGTCTGTTCAATTCGAAGTTTTCAAACTTTTTTAAATGTTTCATAGTATAGTCAATTTATTTTATAGTTATATATATTATATTTTAAATTTCGCTTTTTGCATTTTTATATATACATAATGATATTATTGAAATATTTTGATTTTATATTAGAAGAAAAGTCTGAATTGAAGGGTCAGATGAGATATTCGCCCGAGCTTAGGTCAAAGCTTGAAAAAATCGGTGGCAAAGTTGCTGCTGCGCTTCTCGACCTTGAAGAGACTGATCAAGAATTTACCTATATCGACCTAGGTGAAAAAGACAACACGATTACTTTTGTAGAAGTAGACAAAGTATTCGACTATCTTAGTTCTCAATTTTCGTGGGACGATAAAAAAATAATTTCGAAAAGAAAAAAGGCGACGCCTGGTTATCTAAATAGATTCATAAGAATAACATGGCTACCTGCTACCGAAGTGCGAACGATAGAGCTAAAGATTGGCAAGTTTGCAAAATCGCTTTTATTGGATACTTTTACCAATCCAGAATATGGCGAGTTTGTAGACAAGTGGAGAGCACTCAAAGACGATTCCATCTTCGAGCTTTGGAAAGGAGAAGACATAATGGATGCATACAGTAGCGAAAACTACGAAGAATGTAGTGGGTCTCATTTAGATAACTCTTGCATGAACGACTGCGAATACGTTAGGTTCTACTCCACCATAGAAGGTTGCGAGGTTTTGGTGCTTTTAGACGAGGACAGGTCCTATGGCCCGACCATAAGGGCAAGAGCTATTGTCTGGACAGACCATGAGGACAGAAGGATTATGGACAGAGTCTACTACAACTTCAGCAAGGACTATCAGAAATTCGTGAACTGGGCAAAGGAAAACGGAGTATATTACAAAACCCATAACGTAGGCGGTGCTTGCAGCTTCGTCATAGGCGGCGAAAATGTTAATCTCAATACGAAGATAAAATGCCCCAACGTCTTCAGATATATTGGCGAAGGATTTCCTTATTTGGACACTTTCTGCTACGCTCAGGGAGAATGGCTGATGAACTACGAGCCAGAAGAAGGAAAATTCTACAAACTTCAAGACACGGATGGCGGCTTCGACGACTATAACAACCTATACGACATATACGGCGACGAGATAGAGGAAGGAGACGAGGACAAATTCGTCTTTTCTAAATACCAGAACGGGTATATCTTCAAAGACGACACAACGCACCTCCAATACGACGGCGGTAAAGGATTCGAGGAATATTCTTTCGACGACTGGCTAGAGACAGAATTCATAGAGACAGGAATACCTCATCAAGGAAAAAGAGTAAATTTTGTTGAGATTGACGGCAAACAGTATTTTGAGAAACATTGCGTCTATTCAAGAAAAGAAGGACAATGGATCTGGAGGCCAGAAGCGATATACAGCGACGGCGACTGGATATCTTTGTAAAATTTCAATGCTGGAAAATAATATATACAATATGACAACCATAAAAAGATTCAACCAATATTTCACGCACGACCAGATGGCGGAATTCGTCGCTAGCTCGCTGCTAAGCGTCTCCGAAGGAATCGGAGGCATAAACACCGGATCGAACGCCAAGATAGAAGAATATCGAAGCGAGTTCCAGAAGATAAAAGACGACCTCGGTCTAAACTCAAGGCTTATACCGACCTTTGGATTCGGAATAGGTGGATTCTATCCTATAGTAGAAAGCATAATGAGACTCGAAGGATTTCAAATAAACAAGAGAAGCGTCGTGCTTCTTACCATCGCCGCCATATCCATACTTATAATCGGAGACGGCAAAAAGAAAGGCGAGAAAAAGAGTCACGAAGACCTTGAAAGAGACAAAGTTGTCGAAGACATAAACGTTAAGGTGCTACAAGAGCTTAACCAGACTGTTTCTCCAAACTCGTCTACAGGAGATTCGCCTATACTCAAAAAGGTTTCCAACATAATAAAGCAGTTCTACTTTTATTTCTGGAAGAGAATATTCAGAGGCGACCTGAAAAAGACTTTGACCGGGGCCAGATCTGGAATAAAGTCTGCTTGGGAATCCGTAAAGCACGCATTCAACCAAACAGCTGGCGGTCTTATAGATATGCTTGCTTATACCGCGATGCTTATTCCTGTTATGAATGTTTTAGATAACGCTATAAACAATTTTCCCGACCTTTTCAAGACCGCACAGATACTGCCTGAAAACCTTGTGGCATTCGCCGCTGGAGTAGGCGTAGTCGTCGCGAAGCATGGTGTCGCGAAGCTTATCTCAAGGTTTGGAGACTCGGAAGACGAACAAGACATAATGGACGAGATAGAAACTCCTATAATACAGAAGATTGCCAACTATAGAGACTTCGGCTCTGGAGATGACGCACCTCTCATAAAAGAAGAGCCTTGATCACATGTGGATTTAATTTAAACTAAAGCACTTAGTTTGATATAATACATGTTAAAAATAATTAAATCCACCTAAAAAATGACAACGCCTCAATTAGAGAAAGTCTACTTCAATTATATACTGGACAACAAGAAGTATTTCGACATCGTCAAATCTTATTTTTTCAGAAACTCTGAAATACAGTTCGTATATGGCGTTATCAGAGAGTATATGCTAAAAGGCGACGCCAAAGTCCCTACCCCGAGGCAGATACTCGACATGGTCAACATCGAGGACAAAGAAGGACTCATCACCAAAGAGATCCTAAAATCCATACTTCAAGTAGACCTCAAAGAATACGACGAGAAGAATTTCATCGAGCCAAATTTCAACGGCTGGGTTCTCGCCAACCGGCTCAAGACCGGAACCGTAGACATCATAGACGAGACCAGAAACCTGGATTCCATCTCCGATTTTGGAAAAGCAGTAGAAGCTGCCAACCGAATAAGAGGAATCGTCGAAGAGATGTCTTCTACAAATTTCGTCCAGGACGACGATTTAGGATCCGACTTCGACGACGCTGAGCACCATGTACAGGATTCTTCGCGATTCAAAGTAAAGTGCGGATACGAGACTATCGACCACATGCTTGGCGGTGGATGGGACATCTCTACTCTAAACGTGATAATGGCTCAAACTAATGGAGGAAAATCTCTATGGATGCAGAACTTCGCGGTTCAGTCCGCCAACATGGGGCACAACGTGCTTTACATAACGCTCGAGATGAGCGAAAGAAAGGTTATGAAGAGGCTTGGAGCGATGAGGCTTCATATTCCTATCAACGACTACGATACTCTCTCTAAAGACACCGAAATGATCAAGAAGAAGATCGCCAACCTATCAAGGACTGCAGGCGGAAGCGACCTGTTCGACAAGAAAGTCGGAAAGATAATCACCAAATTCTGGGCTGCAGGAACCGCTACGGTTCAGGATTTCGACAACTACATTCAGAAGCTCAAGGAAAAGAAAGACATAAAGATCGACATGATCATCGTGGACTACATAACTCTTATCGCGACCGCCAAAGGCGCTTTGGCTGATAACCTCTACACAAAGGGAAAAAGCTTGGCAGAGGGGCTCAGAGCAGTCGGTGCGAAATACAAATGTCCCGTCATCACTGGTGTTCAGGTGGCGAAAGACGCTTGGAACGCATCAGACATAACATTGGAGTCGGTTCCGGAATCAAAGGCTATCGCAGAGACTGCTGATACTTTTTGGGCCATAATCCGAACAGAGGAAATGAAGAGGCAGAATGTCTTCAGGTTCAAGCTTCTCAAGCAGCGAGACGGAGATTTCTCTAAATCACAGATGAGGGTAAACTTGAATCCCACATATCTGACGTTGGAAGGCGACCAATTCTTGGATGTCTGATGATTTTTCGCAAATAAAAAAACAAAACTATTATTAGTTTATATAAAAAAAAATATAATATATCCTATGGCTAAGAAAACCAGAGACGAAGACGACTTCGAAGACGACATGGACGACAATCTAGACGATGTCACGGAAAATTTACCAGACGAAGACTACTCGGATTCTGAAGACGAAGCAGAAGAAGACGAAAAATCGGGAATAAGCCTTTCTGATGACGACGACTGCGAAATCGACATACTTATAGAGATAGACGAAGACGACCTAGAGCTTCTCGACAAAGAAGAAAAGAAAGAAGAAGAAGATACAGAAGGCGACATAGTCCTTTCCAAGCACAAGCTTGAAGGAAAGCACTCGCTCAAATACGATTCTATCTTCAAAGGCAAGAAAGAAGATCCTTTGGACGAAGACGACCTGGACGGATTCGCGCTATATCACAAAGAATCCATAGAAGTCGACAAATCGTCGAGCTACTACTTCGAATCTATAGACAACGAAGCTTACGTAAGGACCAAGCTGGTTAAAGAGAAAGTCTATTTGGTGCTCAGCGAGCATACCGCTCTAAACTTCCTGAACAACAGAAGAAAGCCTTCTAGAGCAGATTTCAACGAGTATTTCAACTTGCTGAAAAAGCATCTAGACCTGGAATGCTTCACGAACGTAGAGCTTTTCAACGAGCTTGCGGTGTATTTCTCGGACAACCTCTTCAATATGTTTAAGCTTCTTGACAACAAATGGAGAAACCAGATAATAGGAGAGCTTCAAGACCATATCGGAAAGACTTCGAACTCCAAAGAGGTTCAGAACAGAAACATCTATGAAGGAACGGAAATCGAATTCGAATGGGAAGACGAGTTTGGAGAGCCGATGATCATAACAGGCGTGGTGGTCGAAACAGACTATCCTACCTCTACATTCAGCGTAGATTCCTATGAAAACCTGTATGATATTCATATAAGCGAGATAACAAAAATACTGAACAACAACAAATTCAAAAACAATTTGAACAAGCTTAACAATATTGACTTTTTATAAAAGTATTTTTCACGCCTGTAAAAAATCTCTATTTTTTCGGCATTTTAAATTTTAAATCAAATTTTTAATCAATATATAAAAAACAAAAATAAAAAATGAGCATGATAAAAGTAACAAAAAGAAATGGCAAGAAGGAGCCAGTTAAGTTTGACAAGATCGTAGATCGAATCACTCAACAAACCTACGGATTGGACCAGAAATGGATCGTGCCTTTCGAGATTGCACAAAAGGTGATCGAAGGAATCACTCCAGACGTCAAGACTTCTATACTAGACCAGCTTTCTATGGAAACTGCCGCGTCCCTTGCGACCAAGCATCCTGACTATTCTATATTGGCTGCTAGGCTGGCCATCACATCTCTTCACAAAGAGACAAAGAAAAGCTTTTCCGAAACCGTCGAAGATCTATACCGATATATCGATCCTAGGACAGGACTGCATTCTCCTATCGTTTCCGAAGTATTCTACAAACTGGTAAAAGGACATTCAGACGAGATTGATTCTGCAATCGTTCACTCTAGAGACCACAATTTCGATTATTTCGGATTCAAGACGCTAGAGAAATCTTATCTTTTGAAAATCGACGGAAAAGTCGCAGAAAGACCTCAGTATATGTATATGAGAACTGCTCTTCAAATCTGGGGAGACAACCTAGAGAGAGCTTTCAAGACATACAACGAGCTATCAGAAGGGTATTACACTCACGCAACTCCAACATTGTTCAACTCTGGAACTCCAAGACCGCAATTGTCTTCTTGCTTCCTTTTGGATACAGAATCGGATTCTATCGAAGGTATCTTCGATACTCTAAAAGAAGCTGCTTTGATTTCTAAAAACGCTGGCGGAATCGGAATCTCTTTCAACAAAGTAAGGTCTAAAGGAACCTATATCGCAGGAACTAACGGAACTTCGAACGGAATCGTTCCTTTCTTGAAAATCTACAACGAGACTGCAAGAGCTGTAGACCAAGGTGGAGGAAAGAGAAAAGGATCTATCGCTATCTATATGGAGCCTTGGCATGGAGACATCATGGACTTCTTAGATCTTAGAAAGAACCAAGGAAAAGACGAGATCAGAGCAAGAGACTTGTTCTTGGCGATGTGGATGAACGACCTTTTCATGGAAAGAGTAGAGCTTGACGAAGATTGGGCTTTGATGTGTCCTCACGAATGTGCTGGCCTAAACGAGACATATGGTGAAGAATTCAGAGTTCTATACACGAAGTATGAAGCAGAAGGCAAATACAAGAAAGTCGTTAAGGCCAGAGATGTATGGAACAAGATTCTAGAGTCTCAGATTGAGACTGGAACTCCTTATTTGCTATACAAAGATTCTATCAACAGCAAATCGAACCAATCGAATATCGGAATCATCAGATCATCGAATTTGTGTGCTGAAATTGTCGAGGCCACAGGCGCTACAAAGACTCAAAAAGATATTCTTGCAAATAAAGATTTGTTAGAAAAATTAGGATTAGGAGACTTCTATGGCGAAGAATCAATAAACGAGACCGCAGTTTGCAACCTGGCGTCTATCGCACTTCCTAAGTTCATCAACAAGAACAAGACATACAACTACAACAAATTGTATGACATCACATACGACGCTATCGTTAACCTTAACAACGTTATCGACACAAACTACTATCCTTCTAGAGGTGCGAAATTTTCAAACCTATGCCACAGGCCAGTCGGATTAGGAGTTCAAGGATTGGCAGACGTTTTCTTCATAATGGGATTGTCTTACGAATCAGAAGAAGCCAAGCAGATCAACAAAGAGATATTCGAGACTATCTATTACGCGTCTATCAAAGCTTCTTGCGATCTTGCGAAAGAAAACGGAACCTACGCCACCTACGAAGGATCTCCGATGTCCAAAGGACAGTTCCAGTTCGACTTATGGGGAGCAAAGCCTAGCAAAAGATGGGATTGGGAAAAGCTTAGAGAAGAAGTAAGGAAGAATGGAGTTAGAAACTCTCTGACGACTTGCATCATGCCAACCGCATCTACCGCTTCTATCTTAGGAAACGAAGCATCTTGTGAGGCGCAGACATCTAATATGTATACGAGAAGCGTTCTTTCTGGAACTTTCATCATGGTCAACAAATACTTGGTAAAAGAGCTTGTAAAGCTTGGATTGTGGAACGAGGCGCTGAGAAAGAAAATCATTTCCGAGAACGGATCTGTTCAAAACGTTCCTGAAGTTCCGACAAACTTGAAAGAAATATTCAAGACTGTCTATGAAATCAAACAAAGAGACGTCATCGATATGGCTGCAGAAAGAGGAGCGTTCATCGACCAGACTCAGTCTATGAACATCTTCATGGACTCTCCAAACTTCGCCAAGCTTACCGCCATGCATTTCTATGGCTGGGGAAGAAGAAACCTTATGGTTGGTGAGAACGGAAACGTGGTTGTGCCTCAAGGCGAAAACATCGAGATAATCTATGACAAAGATGGCAAGCCAAGATGCTACAGAGACAAGAGATATAGCTTAAAAACAGGAATCTACTATCTAAGAAACAAGTCTGCAAACGATGCTGTTAAGTTTACCGTTCAAGAAGAGTCTAAAAAGACAGTCGAAGAGCAAATGGCGGAAATTAGCTGTTCCTTGGATTCACCAGAGGATTGCGAAATGTGCGGCTCGTAGACTAAATCGCATATCAAATAAAAAAAACCACTCATTCGAGTGGTTTTTTTTATTTCCATATCTTCTTGAGATCAATCTTCGAGCTCATCTCGATCACTTTGTTGTTTTTCCTAAGCGAGTATTTTTGGATAGGCGCGAACATCTTCACTATGGCGTCCGTCTTTTCTATCTCTTCTTCTTCCATGTCGAAGTTGAATATCTGTATAAGGTTTTCTATCTCGTCGAAGGTCACGAATTCCTTGTTTCCTAAGAAGTATGTGAAGCTATATCTATATTCGTTGTATTTGCTCGCGTTTTCGTCATACGACTTGTATATCAGAAAATTGGTCAGAGAGTTTTCTATTCCTATGGATGGCAGAGTGAACTTGTACCCGTTTATATTGAAGCATTTCTCTTTGGAATCCCAGCCTTGCATTATTTCTTCTTCAAGCTGGCAATAGTTGAAGCTTTTCTCGTCGAAGTTTATCTTGTCGGTCATCCCAATCTCGTCGTTGAAATATTCGAGCATGATTTTCTTGTTCTTTGTAAATTTAACTATCTCCAGAAATATGAATATGACATCTATGCTCTTTATGTTTGCGAACGAATACCCTTTTGTAAGAATTATGTTGTTCTCGACTATCTTCTTCAGCCTTCCCAACACCATGCTGATGTCTTCCATATCATATTCTTTCTCGTATTCCTCGATTTCTTTTGGGTCGACTTTCTTTATCGAAATTCTAAAGTCGTCTTTATAGAACAATCCTTGAGATGGAAGGTTTTTTATCTCTATACCCTTCTTCTTTACGAAGGCGTTTTTTATAAAGTCTATTAGTTTCATCTAAAATAAATGATTTTTTATTATATATTATTTTTTTAACACGCGCTTTTGAGGAGCACATGTTCCGCGAATATATATAGTCTATGGAAATAAACGACGACTGCTTCAATTCGCTAAAACAGATACAAAGCGGATCAGTCGACCTCATATTGGTCGATCCACCTTATCTTATATCAAAAAAATCTGGATTCACGAGATATTCAGACGAAGCGAAATCGGAGATGATAACCAAATACGGAAAGGTTTCTATCGACTTTGGTGAATGGGACAAAGAAGAGATTGACTGGGACTTGCTTCTCAAAGAATACTACCGAGTTCTTAGAGACGGAGGGACGCTGATATTCTTCTTCGACATATGGAAGTCGGCCACGATAAAGGAACTGGCGGAAAAAAACAAATTCAAGCAGCCAAGAATAGGGCAGTGGCACAAGACCAATCCGGTTCCCATAAACTCCAAGATAAACTATCTCTCCAATGCAATAGAATACTTCTTCTCTTTCGTAAAGGGTAAAAAGCCGACATTCAACTCCGTATACGATAACGCGGTATACAGATATCCTCTCTGCCATGGAAAAGAAAGGCTGGATCATCCCACGCAAAAGCCGCTTGGGCTCATATCCGAGCTATTGCTCAAGCATTCCCGACCAGGAGACTTGGTACTCGATACTTTCGCGGGAACTGGAACGACTGGACATGCTTGCTTGCTAAACGACCGAAAATATATTCTTATAGAGCGCGACGAAAAATATTTCGAAATTCTAAAAAAAAGGATAGAAGGATTGACAACAAACTAATAGATTCACGATATATAAAAATAAAAACTATATTATGTCAATTATATTTAAAAACTCTCAGCTGAACGACGATACGATTTCTGCATTGAACATGCTTATCGATCTAGATATCAACGCGACGTCTGCCTTTAGACTTATGAGAATAATAAAAGAGCTTTCGTCTATATTGGACGACAAAATCAAGATGGAAAAAAGGATACTCGACAAGTGGACCGCCAAAGACGAAAGCGGAAACCCTACTATCGCGATAGACGACGCAGGAAATCCGATCCAAGGCGCGGTCAACATATCAGATTCAGACGCTTTCTCAAAAGAGATGAACGCTCTTCTAGAAATCGAGAACGAGATTCCTTATGAAAGAATAAAATTCGAAGATCTCAATCTTCAAACCGCGAAAGTCAAAGACCTTATAAAGCTTGATTTCTTGTTCGACTAATGCCTATGCCTCGCCACCTATTCTTTCGATTTAGGAATATGAAAAGAATGAGAAAGATATCCAATATATTCAAATTAAAAGCCTGATAGTTTTATCAGGCTTTTATATTTTAATATATACAGAAAAATATTTTATCAAATGCCGGTTACATATAGCATAAATGTTGGTACGTCGCTCGAAGCTTATAGAAAGCCCGATATAATATCGGTTTTAAAAGACATTCCAGACAACACACATAAGCTGATATCTCCTAGGGACATCAGAGACGCCTTCCTTTCTACTTGGGCCAACTCGCCATTCAAGCAGACAAAGAACATATCGGGCATAGAATACATCGGTATAGATTCTGGAAATCCATCAGACAGAGACATAAAGCAAAAGATTTTCTTGGGAAAGAGAAGCTACGCCAATCTTGATATAATGACGGATAGCTTGCTTTCCAACAAAAACGCGGATATCTACATCTACAACACAAAGCCAGACAGCTATCTTACGCAAAGCTCTACAAAAGTCGCCATATTGGCAGGAACGAATTCTTCTCTATACGAGAACGCTCCTTATATAGAGTCTAAAATAGTCGACAACGTCAATCATTTCGAGATAAGAAACCCTTCCATAAACAATGGTCCTATAAGCATATACAGCACTACTGGTCGAGTAGCCATAAATGGCATTCAGTTTCCAACGGTTTCCGAAACCAGTGCGAACGCCGGCAACGGAAAAGTGCTCAAGTATTCAGGAACATATCCAAACGGATATCTTAAATGGGCAGACATGGTTCCCGACCAGACGAATGTCGGAACCACAGGAGTCCCGACAAACATATATGGATCTTCTGTAAGCCTCAACGGACATTCTTTGGAATTCGTAGAGCCTTCTATAGTTCCTGTCGCAGTTGGCGGAGTTCCTTCTGGATTTTCGTTTTCGTCGAACTCTTATTATAGTGCGATAACAGCGACTCAGCAAAATTGGCCTATTTCGGAAGTTCTTAGAAAAGTTCTTTATCCTTATGTAGGACCAACCCTTTCTCTTAGCCTTGTAGACAAGACAACAGGATCTATCTACGCACAGGCAGGGGCTACCATAACAGCGAAATTAGATTATCTGTTTACAATATATCCAAGAACTGCTGATGAATATGTTAGTAATTATTTGATTTTAAATCAAATAAATACAGATGTTCAACCTATTGGTGCAACCGTAGCGACCGGACATATAGGAAGTTCTTTTTCTGGAGTTCCTGGAAAGACTTTCTCTAATACTATAGAATTTTCTATAATCGGCCCAGTATCCGGAGGTTTTCATAAATATACCATGGCTTATTCAAATGTTCCTGGAACGGTAGTCGCTGGATATCCTGGATATAACGGTGTTGGAAATCCACTTATTGCTCCTTATAACAATTTTGGATGGAGCTATAGCACTACCGCCGAAATAAGGTTCATCAAGCCTATATACGCAGGATTTAGCGGAACATCGAGCGCGGTATCATTCGATCCTTCGCTTTCGTATGCTGGTACAAATCTCACCAACTTCGTAAACAACAATTTCAATCCTTTGCTACCAAGCCTTGTGAAGAGGATAGAGCCATATCCTGGTATAAACTCAGCAATGTCAATCAGTGCTTCAGGAAGCGGCCGCCTCTATTTCATATATCCGAGAGCCAACGGAATCGGAGACAATCTAGACGAGTCGAGCCTTCTATCCATTGTCCATGTACCACGGAAGTCAGCTCCAAACGGAGATCCAAACGGATTCGTGCTCTATCAGAAAGGAAATCCTACAGCGAGTGCCTTCTACCCAGGAACGTTCGACATGGACACCAAGGTAGGACGCGGAGAATATGTTCTTTGGGTATCCAAATACCCATGCGGATATCAAGGAGACGGACATTTCGAATTCGAATTTGGTGCGACGAGCTCCTTCACATGGCCCGCGGGTAATGTGATTATGACATAAAACTAACAGAATATGGCAATATACAACAAATATGGACTTCCTCTGCAATCGACCAGCTATGACCTTATAATAGGAACTGGTAGTGATTCTTTTAAGTTTACCAACAATATAGTTTTGGAAGGCTTGAGAGACAACGAAAACTATTATCTTGTTCCTAGATATCTTAGGGATATGCTCATATCTCTATGGGACTCGACCGCTTTCAAGCCAACTTCGGCTTCTGGGTCTAGTATAGAGTATATAGGAATAGATTCTGGGTTGGCTGACGACCTTTCACAAAAGCCAAACAGAGACTTGACGGTAAACAAGATATTGATAGGAAAAAGATCTTATTCAGGAACGCAATCCTACTCTGTAGCACACGACATAATTTCCGACAGCCTCGCCTCAAGCGATGTCGACATCTTTTTCAACAACACAAGGACCGACATCAGCGACCAAAAAAGCACGAGAATCGTCTTTTTGGCAGGAACCAACACAAGCTTATTCGTGACTGCCCCATATATACAGTCGCAGGTGGTGTCCATGCCAAACGGATCTCAATCTCTCTCTTTGGATATCGTAAACAGTGGCGGTGGAAACATAAATATCTATTCCAGAGGAATGGACCTTTTTGGAAACGACCTGAGCACTGGCGGAACGGTCTCTATAAACGACATAGTATTCCCTACTATGGCTACATCATCCGATTCTCTTTCTTCTGCAGGGGAAAAGATGCTCGTCTCACGAAGCGGCGGCCTTGCCTGGGAAATGTTGGAATTCGGACAAACCGACTATATAGGAGCGACAGGCACGCATCTCGACATATATGGATCTCCTGCGAACCTAAACGGACATTCTCTGGAATTCTCGGACGACCGATATATACCTGCGGCCATAGGAGACATTGCACTTGGATCTTCTTTCGAAAAAATGTCTATCGCGGACGTCATCCGGAAGATAGTTTATCCGTATTTGGGACCTACATGCGAACTTAGTCTGTTAGATTCTTCCGGATATGTAGAGGTCGGATCCAATCCTGACATAAGGCTTAGATATTCCATAACAAAGCGAACCGATCCAACTCGTCCTACGAAGCTTATCAACATGATACCAAGCACTTATCCACCGATAACCGGCAATGGCCAAACCACCATAAGTGGACTCGCGAGAGGCGTGGTCATAAGCCCGGTTACCGCCACCGTATCGACATTCACGATAAAGGCAAGCGACGGTGTTTCGAGTAGCAGTGCAAGTGCTTCGATTTCGGCGGTATATCCATATTTCTACGGATTCACATCTTCGAACACTATAGGAGTCGCGGAATTGAGAAACATGACAAAATCGATTGAACCAAAAGGCGACAAGACATTCGACTTGACTGGAAGCGGAAACTTCTTCTTCGCATACGACAAAGACTATGGTCCGCTCGCGTCCATACTGGACCCTAATAGCGTAGACATCTTCGCGACATTTTCTTCGTCTGTCAAGATATTGTCTTCTCCTACTGGCCAGTGGACATCCAAAGAATATATAATATACAAATGGAGCAATGTCGACCAAATCGGCCCTCCATCGGAAAACTTCAATTTTAAATATTAAAAAAAATATATATAGCATATGCAAATATTAGATGGATTTACAGTAAATATCGGAAAACCTATAGACGACAGGCTAGTTACTTCAGGTACCGCCTCTAGAAACGCAATCGTCTATAAATACAATGGCCTTAGAGTCTATGACACGGATGCCAAGCAACCGTATGTTTGGGATGGTAGCATATGGACAAGTGAGAGCAGCAGCTCTGTGACTATATCGGGAACGACGACTATCGGGAATATTCCTGTATTCGCCAACAATACTCAAATCGCGAACAGCATCATGACACAAGACATGGTTGGGTCTGAAAAATATATCAATATATCTAGCGGGTATTTCCAATATGCGCTAAAAGTAGACGGAACGGTCGAGGCGACTTCTTTCAGAGGATCCGGAAACGAATTGAAGAACATTCCGGGTAGCGCGCTATCAGGAAACATCGACGTAAACAAGATTTCAAAAGTGTCGAACGCAGTCACCGATAAAGTCTATATACTGAAGTCTGGCACCGCCACCGCCGAATGGACCGATCTAAGTACGATTCCTTCTAGCGCGATTCCAGCGTCTGCTTTATCTTCGGACACCACGTCAAGTGCACCCTTATATGTTTCTTTTGGGGCTACTTCTGGACAATCCAGATATTATAACTCTACGAGCGGCGACGCTTTCAGATTCATTCCAAGAATCGGAACGACAGAAGGCGCACAGCTTCAGGTTCCAAGCGGAAGCGAGGCAAATCCTTCCGTCGCTTTTTCTACAAACGGAAATACCGGAATATACAAGGCAGGATTCAACATACTGGGAATATCAGTAGGTGGAACGGAAAAGATGAGGCTCACCGAAACAGGAGTTGCCATAAAGTCCAATTTCACCACAGAATCACAATTGAAGATACATAATCCAGGAGGAAGGCCATTCGTCGCACTATATGGGCTTAACGGAGACTCAAAAATGAGCGGAACTATCGGATTTTCTGGTATATGGAACGGAATGCCAAGCCAAAACACCGACCTTATCATAGAAAACTTCGCAGGAGATGCTGCCGTGAGCTACCCGCAAATAGACGCACACTTTGACGAGAATTCTCCTTCTATCACGGATGGAAGAAGGCATATGATAAACATGAATGGAAGCGGACAGACCATAATAGCAACAAATGTCGGATCTTTTATCAACAAATTTACTAATGGTACACCTGAGACTCCGGTACAATCAAAATTCCATCCTAATGGGGCGTATGGTTGCCAGATATACAACTCTAATCCTTCTTTGGGACATGGTCTTCAAGTCAAATCAGGCGGAGGGTCAAACACCATAGTCGCTAAATTCGACAACGGGAGCAAAGCCATCGCATCCTTCACTGACAGAGGATTGGAGGTTCTTCGCGGATCGGCAAATGCTGCATCTATATCCTTCGAATCTGATGGAGGAACAGGATTCTACTCAGAAGGTCCTGGAAAAATCAATATCGTGGCAAATGGCAGAAATGTGCTTATTATCTCTGAAACGGAAATAAAGCTTCCAAAAGCAGCAGGCCTCGCATACATATTTGGAGACGATACAAGAATCGAAGGAACAAATAGGACGAATGGTCTCGAGATATATAGGCCTACGACAAACGCCGGAAATGCCATCTGCCACTTCTATAGCGATATTGGTGGAGTTAAAGCCACCAAGGCTTATATCTGGCCAGATGGTACCTACTACAGACTTTCAGACAGAAGGCAGAAGGAAAACATAAAATCGCTTGAATATGGATTAGACGAGGTTTTGAGGCTCAATCCGGTGACTCACACCTGGCTTTATAGCGACGCTACAAGACCTTCTATAGGTTTGATTGCACAAGAAGTAGAAGAAGTTTTGGGAGAGCTCGTAAACACATCGATGGATGGTGAAAATGAAATAAAGGCACTTGACTACAACGGGCTTATACCTGTTTTGATAAAGTCTATACAAGAGCTAAACAAAAAGATAGAGATATTAGAATCAAGATAAAAAAAGCCCGTTCATTGAACGGGCTTTTTATTTATTATTCTATCTTCTCGAACCACCAATTGAAATATACATAGTTGTCGCCAACCAAGTTGTAAGTGTCACTTTCGTGCCTTACTATTATCTTGGAGTCATGTGCTCTCACAACTTCTATATCGATTCCCTTTTCCATTTTAAGCTGCTTTCCCGTTTCGGTGGAATAGCAGAAAACCTCGTCGTTGAGAAGCTTGTATCTTCCTGGTGCTGGTTTTAGCCATTCTTTTATGGTCTTTATGACCAATCCTTTTATCTTTATCGTCCATTCTTTGGCTTGGTATAGGTCGTAGTCTTTGAAGACTTCCGATTTCAGAACAGGGTCGGTGCCGAGAATTCCGCTAATCACTCCCCAATATTCGTTTTCACCAATAACGAAAGACACATAGACATCATAGTCTATTCCGTTTACCTTTACTATCCTAAGAATCTTCATGCTCTTTATGTCCTGGTCTTCCAGCGCGAGCTTTCCTCTTAGGTTTTTGTATGCGTTGGAACCGCTTAGGTTCCAAAGTATGTCGTTCACTCTAGACATGGCCTGTCTTATGGCGTCCTGATGCTTGTCGAAAGCGTTTATCGACAGAGAAGGATCGTCTACGTGCATCGATGCCTGCACCGAGTCTGGATTCATTCTTTGCAGGTTAAATTCTGTGAATTCTAAAATTAGCTTATTTCTTCCTTTCATAATTAATATATATATTAAAATATAATATTTAAAAATGGCGAGAATCAAAAGATTTAACGAAAGTGAGCAGATAGATATCTCGACCGAGAGAATCGACGAGATAATCAAAGATTTAAAAGAGCTGACATCTTCCTTGGATGACAAACAAAAGACTATTGATTCTTTAATAAGCGAGCTTAACAACTACAAGAACAAGTCCGATAAAGGAAACGACCAGATAGACGATTCTATAGCGGCTCTTCAGGTCATAAGAAAGGATTTGGAAAATTCCGCGGACAAAACAGACACCGTCATAGGAAACTTGCAGAGCTATGGGGACGACGGCAGAAAATACCTCTATACCGAAAACAAATAATACTATCTACATATAATAATCAATGAAAAAATCGATACAATACGAAGAAGACGACCAGCTGAGCGACGTTTTGAACGACATTCTCTTCGATATAGGCTTTAAATCCTTTCTGAGAAAGGAAAAGATAAAAAAGATATTCTGCCTTGATAGTAAAAAAAACAAATAGAAAAGATATACAAAATAAAAAAGCCTACTCTTCAGTAGGCTTTTTATTATTTGTTGAATTTCAATCTGTATAGAGTCTTATAGACAAGCGCCACAATCTCGTCAATTATGTTTTGGATATGCGTGTCTTCAGCATCGATACATTTTCTCGCATGCTTTATATATCCCGCAAGCTCTTCGAAATAAGCGACGGCGTCTTTGGTTTTGGTATCGGCGGTATCTATCGTGTCATACCCGTCGACAACCCCATATTGTCCTTGATATATCTCTATCACGTCGTCGATGAAGTCTAGAACCCCGTCATAGTATTTCCCCAGTGCTTCATGCTTCGCGAAAGACCCTTCTTCTCCTCTTACTTGCAAGTGGTAGATATGCGCCATCTCTCTGCTTTCGAAAAGCTTAGAGAATAATTTAACTGGGTTTAAATCGCCGCTTTCTGTAACGCCTTCTTCTGCCTTTGCATCTGGCTGCGATTGTGTTCCTGCCACTTCGGCTGGAAGGTTGGCTACAGGCATTTCGTCCTGCTCGAATATCCTTTTTATTTTAGAAGGTTTTTTTAAATCTGAAAATCTTTTCATCTGTTTTTGATTAGTTTTTTATTATATATTATTTTTCTATTTTCATAAAAATCAAGATTATTATTTTAATATATATTCTAACAAAAAAAAACAACAATATGAAGTATATTAAAAAATACATCAAGTTTTTCGAGACTACTATGGTCGAGCCAGAAATCGCAAAGAAAACCTTGCTATCAGACAACCTTACGCTTAGACACAAAGGAGATGAGAGAACCGAGACAGAAGTGGTGGAAAGGCTTTCTGGAATCTACAAAGGATTGTCAGTAGAAGAAAAGTCCAAAATAAATTCATACTTTAAATAAAAAACAACGATATATGAAGAATTATTCACAATTTTTAAAAGAAGAAGTTGATCTAAAAAAAGGCAATAAGGGAATTCCTGAAGACTTTATGAAAAAGTCTGAAGATCAGGCTAGGCAAAACCTAGGAAATGTTGGCGATTTAAGCCAGCTGGTAGGAAAGTCTATGCAACTTCTTACAAACGGCCTGAGCACAGATCAAATAGAAGAAAGATATAAAATGCTAGAGGAACTCGCGAAAAGAGTTATAATGGACGAATATGGCGATATCATCGAAGCATCTGCAAAGCCAGTCGAGCTTATGATAAAATTGGTCAGACCCAATAAATCGGTATTGGAAGAGCTTCCTAGATTGATGCAGGTTCCCGAAGAATCTAGCGAAAAGCCTGAATACTCGGAAGAAGAAGAAACACAAACTCAATCAGAACCGCAGACTCAGACACAGGGTCAATCTCAAGCACAGCCTCAAGCACAATCACAGGAACAAGAAGAAGAAGACGATTTCTGGGGAGCTTTTTCAGACGACACGAACTATGAAGACCAGGAAGAAGAAAATCCTGAAGCTGTCGAAGAAATAGAAGTCACTAACAAAGATGTCGCTATGGCAATAGACAAGAAGAAAATCTTGAACATGATTGCACAAGGCGAGGGCAAGGCGACGAAAGACATAATCAGATATTCAGAAGTCGTCGAAAACGGACTTAGCGAAATATTCGGAGATTCTTATAAAGAGCTTCTAGACGTATGGATCAAAATATCCGAGGCAGCTCACAAATCGGATTGGTCTATCAGCGACAAGATGAAGGCAAGCTTGATGAAGAACACTCCAAAGGGATTGGCAGGCGCAGTCGATGTTGACTGGGTAAACGAAAGTACAAACTTCACCAAAATCGTCATAAAGGCATATGGAATAGACTTTCCTATGCTTCTACACGAATGCGTAAAAGGAATCTATATGCTTCTTATGTCTAGTGCAATCAAAAAAGACGCCGAAATCGCAGAAGAGATTAAAAGAGCGACTTCTTCTTTCAAGGACGAATCACAGGATTTCAAATACGGAGTTCCAGCACAGAATATGTTCAGAGATTTCATCAACGCCTGTAAAGACGCAAATAAATATACACAAATGAGAGCTAGAGTATTTGCACAACTTGCAGTTGATAAACCTAACAAAAAGTCCACTTTTAACAAAATTGCTCCTACAGAAGACGGTGTTGTTTTTACACCAAATGTTCCGAAAATGGTAGATGTTCTTTACATATCGAGTATAGATAAATCTAATTGGGGATGGAAAGAATCTGTGGGTACTGATTCAGGAACTTATGTTAAAGGTGCAGTCGGTAGATATACCGACGAAGAGTTTTTGGAAATAACAAATAGCTTGTTTTCCGTATTCGATAGCAAAATGGTGGACGGAAAGATATCTTTTGAGATAAACCCGGAAAGGTTCGCTGCATCCAAGGCAAAGCTGGAAATCGAAAAAATCATCGCAGACATAGTAAAGGCAGAAGACAAGGCCGAAGAGGAATATAGAAAAGCGCTCAGCGAATGGGAAATGGAACAAAGATTCGGCACAAACGCACCAGAGCCGCAAGGCGATGATGAAGAACATCCTGAGCCAGGAAGAAAAGAAGCACAATCCGATATCGATAGATTGGTAAGACAGTCTTTTGAAGCACCGGAAGAGCAAGAAGATGAGGAAAGAAATCTTAGCAAAAGAGAGATACAGAGACTTATCGACGATGCTTTAGACAAAGGAAAATACGACGAAGTAAAAAGGCTTGCACAGCTTCCAAACTACATAAAAGAAGGCTTGGTCTATCTTGCCGAATTAAAAAGAATAAACGAATCAAAAATAACGAGAAGAAAATGATACTCAAGAAGTATAACCAATTTTTAGACCAGTTTTCTATAAACGAAAACCTAGATAAGGCAAAGAAATACATGAAGGATAGATATGTTCTTAGCACCGCAGCCGGTACGCTTAATATTATAAGCGACAGGATCAAAGAAGAGCTAAAAGATGGCAACAGGCGTTCCGTCACTCCATTAGACTTCATCAATTTGGACACCGAAGTTAAGAGAGAGCTTACCGCCACAATGAGTGCGATTGTAGTCAGTGAAGACCAGCTTAGAGCCTTGGTTTCGACCGAAGAGTTCATGGCAGTGAGAGAGCTTGCCGTAGAAGTAGAGAATCCAGACAGGTCAAAGAAGTCCTACCAATTGGATAGAGACAATATAGGATGGCTTTCCAATTTCGTCTATTTCTATTACTACGAAAATGCTTCTATTGAAGATTTGAAGAATATCTATATCAGGCTGATACAAAACAAAGACATCTTGCCTAACCTGGAGATAGTTTCCAATGACAAGCCTGTCAAGAAGGCGTTCGACACCAACTTCATAAACATGAAGATCCCTAACAACATGGAGCTTTTGATAGACGGATTGAGCAAGCTTGAAAATCTAAGATTGTATAAGAGAATGGAAGCAGATCTTCCTCCGCATCTGAAGCGAAGCCTAAAATTATCGGCACAGATAATCAAAGACCAGTTTTTAGAAGTTGCTATGGCATTCGAAATGCTTGGCGGTGGCGATAAAGAAAAACATGATGAATTATACAAAGGATTCTTCGGAAGGATGTTGATGGATGACAGAGAAGGATCAAAAACAAAAGGACAAGTGGTCTTCAGAAGCCCTGTTTCCAGATACGAGAACATACGCGACTTGATCGAAAAGGCATTGGCATACGCAAAAGCGACAGATATTGAAGGATTCAACAACTTCTACGAAAAGTTTCAAGACTGCACAATGAAGTTTGGAGCGATGGGTGCAGTAGAGATATTCAACAAAAACGGAATATTCGTCATAGAAGTAAAATCTTTTGGTGCCAACCGCATACTCAACGCACATACCTCGCATTGCATCAAAGACTCTTTGAGCCAATGGGAAACTTATGTTAACAAAGACAGAAACTACACGCAAGTAGATGAGAACAAGCAATACTATGTATACAACTTCAACATCATGCAGTCAAACCCTCTATTTACAATAGGAGTCACTATCGAGCCAAGTGCCGATCAAAACCACATCAGAGCAGCACACAACAAAATCGATGGAAACATCGCGAACAAAGTGATAAGTCTATTGAAAGACTGGGGAACTGAATATGACATAGAGAACGACGCCAAACAAAAAGCGAAAGAGCTTGGAGCGTCCGAAGAAGAAGTTTCCAAATATGGCGGATTGTTCGCACTGCTTAGACCACAGAGTTCAGAGGATATAGAAAAAAGAAGAAAATCAAGGCAAGCAAACATCGAAATCGTCAAAAAAGGACTTACTTCCGAGCAGATCAAGCAATATGTCACGGTCGACGGTGCCGACATCAATAGAGATGCATGTAAAGCGTTACATTGGGCCGTACAGGAAGACGACTTGGAAAAAGCAGAGTTGATAATATCTCTAGGAGGTTCTCCTAACCTGAAGGGAACGAAAGACGGAATGATAAACGACGCGGTTTCATTGGATATGATAAAGCTTCTTGTCGCAAACGGATCGGATATTACTCCTCTGGTATACGACAACATATGCCATGATTTGGAAGCTGTTGAGTTTTGCCTAAAAAACGACATGGACCCAAGCTTCGAAGACTCGCTTCCGGTGAGAAGATCCTGTAAAGGCAGCTGGAAGAGTCCAGAAGACATTGGAGAATCCTATATAGACTCTATAAAAATTCTTTTGGAATACGGTGCAAGCCTTACCGACAAGAGAGGCAGATATATGATAATAAGATGGGCCATAGAATATGGAAGGACAGATGTCATAGACTACGTCATCAAGAACGGTGGAACCATGGGATTCGTAGCTGCTTACATTTGGCTTGGACACAGCAGAAAGCTGAATCTAGACACGAGAAAAATGCTATGTGATGAATATCTAATCCCTCTCATTGTGAAGTATGAGAAGCAAGAATGGGACGAGCTTCCAGAAAACAAGAAATGGTACAAAGGTTAAATAACAAGAAAACCAGTCTTTAAGGCTGGTTTTCTTTTTCATCTAAAAAATTATTTAATTCTTTACAAAGCCCCTTGATGATGTGATATAAAAACCATGCATCGTTTACGTCCTCATAAGGCTTTGGTATCGTCGCGATACCTAGAACGTCCGACTTTACAAGCTTGCAATGCTTTGTCCAAAAGTCCTGCATCTCTTCGTTTTCTACTATCGACATGAACATATCCGTCTTCGTGAAAGAACCTCCAGCCATTCCAAGAGAGTTCCTGTATTCTATCTTAACCTTTTTAACCTTCTTTCCGGTCTCTTTCACGATAGGCGGATAAGTCAGCTTGCACGATTCCAGCTTGAGCGTCGAAGGCGATAGAACCAATATATCTTCTGAAACCATATCGAACAATTTCTTTCTCAGCAGGGTAGAGAAGGTTACCAAGTCTATTATGTCCCCGGTACTCGAAAACGAATATCCTTCGATTCCAATTTTGGTCGGCTTGGAAGTGTCTATGTTCGCTAGTATGTCAGCTATTATGTCATCGGATATCCTATCATAGTCTTTTAGCTTCGTTAACTCTCCTTCTGAATAGTCTTTGAATTCTCTATATTCTATGAACTTGTAAGTCACGAATTGCTCTGCCAGCTTGAACCATTTCTTGATTCCTGTCTTTCCGAGCACAGAGCTTTCTCTACAATAATTATAAATCTTGAATGTTTCTCCAGAGCTCACCACGAGCGCTGTCGATATCAAGGAAGGGTCTAATGCTACTATGTTGTATTCCATAGTCTATATATCTTTTTAGCCTTCCTTCGAAAGAATATCGCCTCAAAATTCTTTCTCTTTCTATAATCCAGATATTATTTTTAATATATAATATAAGACAGACAAAAAATTATGCTATGACAGTACAAGAAATAGAATGCTATGGCCTGACTCGACACGAATGTGATGAGTTTGTCGTAAAATATGGCTTTGAAGACTCGTATGGAAACGAATATCTAATTCAATTCAAGAACGATTCAATCGGACCAATCGTCAAGCCTATGCTGGGCAAAACATACGAGATAACATATTTCGTCTGGGACGGCGAGACTGGAAAATGGAGCGCGAGCAAAATCGTCAAGTCCAACATATATCGGCTGATGAAGACTATATTCGGAGAAGCAGTGCTGATGTTCTTAAATGAGCGACCTTGGGTAAAGTCTATTAGGTTCGAAGGTCTTGCGAAGGAAAAAGAAAAGAGCTTCATCACGCAGAGAACAAAGCTTTATTCTAGATATCTGACCAACAACCCTATCAAAGGATATAGCATGGAACGCATAGCAAATAGGATAGCCTTGTCAAAGTCGAATTCCTAGAAAAAAATAAATCATAAAATGAAATACATAAAGATATTCGAAGATTTCGGCGATTTGTCGAGCGAACCTATCGCAGAAGAAATAATAACTGCGTTCGAAATAGGCGATATCGCCGACGCGAGCAAATCCGTCGATGTCAAGCCGTCATGGAGACATGGTAGCGAGATTTCAGAGACTACGTTTAGGTTCAAAACATCTGTCGCGGACTATCAGGTTCTTTTCATAGAGTCCGAAACCAGAGGCGAAGATATAATAATCAGAAAAAACGGATCTTTTACCGACCTTCCAAAGGACAGTAAATTCCGACGAGAGATATTGAACAGATGCTTCGCCAGCATAAAATAGAAAAATAACGAACTGAAAGATGCAAAGACCAGAAGTAAGGCTTGTACAGAGCCAACAAGTCGAGACAAACGAAAACCCAAACATCGATGGATGGGAAGCAGAACAGCTTTTGAGAAAATACGGATATCAAAACACGCAATACTCTACACACCAAGAGGCACCTTCTTCCACACCAGCAGACGGATTGACGTTCGAGCAGATGATTGCGCAGGAAGAAGCCAAGATAAAAGGTGAGGAGATCAGGAGGCAGCAGCAGGCTAACGCACCAAAGCCATCCTCGTTCGATGGTAGTAACGGATACCACACAGAGACAAAATACGGAACCGACGACGATAGCGGCTATGGATTCAAGATCCAGATAACAAGCGACATGCCAATACCAAAATATTAACTTTTTCCTATCGTTTCTTTTCGGATTTGGCCAATGATCTTCTTTTTAATCAAAGATAGCAATAAAAAGAATAAGAAATTTTATATATAGAATATAAAATAATATTTTTTAGATGGCTCAAGTTATATTTAACAATCGAATAGACATGGTAACCACCGCTGCGACACCTTCCGTAGATGGATATACTATCGGATATGATATCGACGGTATCATAAAGCAGAAGGATTCTTTAGGCGTCATCACTCCGTTGTTCAGCAGCACTTCTCAGAATTTGATACAGACTCTAAACATCGGAAACGATTCTGGAATCTATTCTATAATGATGGGTACCGGAACTTCAATCTACAGCTCCAATTCTACAGGAAGAATCAAGCTAGACCACAGTGGATCTGTTTTCATATACGCGACTTCTTCTGCTACGGGAACTTCTTCCATGCATCTTTCAGACACCGCGATAGGCTTGTTCAGCTCTGTTCAGAACGACTATGGATCTTTGTCGATTTCGGGAAAAACATATTCTGTCGAGATAGGATCCGCTACAAATTCGATGACAATCAAGCAAACCAACAATAGTCTCTGGATCGATGACAAGGATATCGACGCGGCATCTGAAGACACCATAAGAATACTAGAGATAGGAAGCAGCTACGATGGCGACACCGTAGACAACAAGGCTTATGTACATATAAACTCAAAGAACGCCAATACTCTGGCTGGAGTGAAGAACTCTGCTATCATAGGAGGAACCGGGCTTACATCCTCTGCAAGCAATACCGTATATCTCGGAAACAGCGTCAACATAAACAACGAATATACGCTTCCTAGCACCGATGGTTCTGCAGACCAATATCTTAAGACAGACGGAAGCGGATCTGTCATCTGGGACGACATGGTCGCTACGACCCCGCCTCTTCATGAAGTCTTGGCAGTCGGAAACAACACACAGACCCAGAACATAATTATGGGAACTGGAACTTTCATAAAATCCACAAACGGATATGGATCGATATATTTCGACAGCGGCAGCGTATCTGGAAAGATACTGATATCCACCGATGGAGTGACCAAGGCGAAGTCGTTCGTAGAAATGGACAATTCGTCTCTAGTCATAAGCGCCACTTCTGGAACGATAACGACCGGGAATCTAAAAGGACTGCAATATTCTGCAGACTATAGCGCGACATTCGAAAACAACTCTTTGGTGACCAAGCAATATGTCGTTTCTCTGTTAGGAAACGTATTTGTTTCTGAAAAGATCGCATATGTCGATCCGGTAAACGGAAGCAATGTCACTGGATTGGTTAACAGACTAGACAAGCCTTTCGCGACGATAGCCAAGGCAATAAACGGACTCACTTCTTCATATTCTTTCACCTCTACAAATACAGGGCTGGTCCATCTTAAGAAAGGAATCTATACAGATGTCGTCTATCTATACGATAATATAAACTTTTATTGCGAGGCAGACGTGGTCTTCTCGCAAAACGGATTCACAGATTCAAATGGAGCAGTAAACTCATCTATATTCGGATTCGCCAAGTTTGTAGGCACCAACACTACGCTTGTTCCTTTAGACGTCACGAAGGCATCCAACATCAGCTTCAATTTCTCTGAAATAGACAACCAAACTGTTGCAGTAAAAGTCACCAACTCGACCGGAACTTCCAATGTTAAGATAAAAGGAAATTCTATCACATGTAAATCCGATTTTGGAAAAGCCATATTGATAGGTAGTGAACTTGGTGCATATGATGTTTCTTCGAACGTTAACATAAGCGTTGTCGAAAAAATAAGTGGTGCATACGATACCATAAGCGTCAGCGACAAATTCATAGGAACACTAGAAGTAAACACGCCTTTGATAGAGTGCGACTCCGATCTAAACACGTCTGGGTATGCGTTGGATATACAGCATGCCTTTGTTTTGAGAAGCGCGAGCGCAAGCGTTCGCATAAACGGAGACTTGAGAGAAAACTCTTCTTTCGATGGAGGTGGCATAAACTCTGCAGCATATATAAGTGCAGGAACCGCAAGCATCTTCGGAAACATATCTGGAGGAGAATGTCCTGGAGTGTATTTAGCAGACACTGGAATCGCCAACGTATCTATCACCGGAGACATCGTCAGCAAAAAAGAAGCGATAATAAACGCAGGAAACAACAAAAATTTCAAGGCAAACAACTCTTTGATAAAGACAGATGGTCTTGGAACAAGCACCTATTCAATACACATAAGCTCAGGGTCGATGTCCAGCACATACCTTTACAACGCGAGAATATACAACTCTCTGGAAAACTCGGGAATTATAGCGATGTCTTCCACCGGTTCTAGAGTCGGAATATACAACTCGATAGGATACAGTGCAGGAACCGCTTCGGGAGAATTCATATACTGTGCTGGAATTGTTTCTGTTGGAATGCACAATGTCAGATCGAACAAAGACAATTCTGACGGCGTAGAGGATCTATTCACGCCGAGCGGATTCATATACGACCAAAATTTATACTTAGGAGATTTCTAAAAAATTAAAACAATAAGATGCAAGAATCAAGATATGGCTACACGAACATAACAAACGAGTATTTGATATACCCTTTCAACTCGCCGCTTGGCTATAATTTCAACTATACCGGAACATACTCCAAATATTCTATAATAGACAAATTCTATTCAGAATCTTTGGTAAAGCCGGTAAAGAGGCTATACTATGGCGGTGCGGAGTGGTCTGAAGGAGCTATAGCTCTTACTTTCAGCCTAACCAACCTGGCATACGCGTTCGCGGGCGAGATATTTTCAAAGACCGCTAGCGTTCCTAGCCTATCTGTTTCTTCCGCACATGGTACATATGACAGAATCGACGCCATAGTGGTAAACGAAGATGGTGAGATAAAGATAAAAGCCGGCGTTCCAGGACCAAGTCCAAAGAGACCAGCTCTCGCTGACGACGAGGTTCTCATACAATACGCGCTGATCAAGGCCGGAATAGACAAGATAGGAACCAACGAGTCCGTATACGAAAACGATTCTCAGTGGACCACTTCTGCATATCAGATATCGGGAACTCTAAATCCTTCGGACGTCGACTTCCAATACAGCGTAGACCCTTTCACTTCAACATATTGCATCTCTGCCAACACAGACTATAGAACTGGTTTGAACTTCATGAAGCCGGCGAACTCGATAATGCAATCAGACTACGCTTCTCTTTCTATGAGAGTAAGGCTAGACGCAGAATTGGACCACAACAGGTTCTTGGTCGCTCAGATATATGGGACTTCCAGTAGCTATGTCGGCACCGCTTCGAGCAACACCGTCAATTTGATGGCTTATGGACTAGAGCCTAACGTCATAGGAGAATGGCAGCACATAGTAGTGCCTACCATAAAGTTTGGCCGAAATGTCGAGCACATAAAAGGACTAAAGCTTAGAATGATTGGCGGTGCTAGTGCTTCCAAGGTTTCTTGGGGATTGGACCATATTCTTTTCCAGACAGGGGTTGACTATTCGGAATATACGGATCCTAGCTATAGCCAAAATTTACAAGGACCTCCAGGAATAAACGGAACCTCGGGAATAAACGGAACTGCAGACAGATATAGAACCATATTATACAATGGTACAATCGACTATTTGCTTCCAGGAGGAACATATAGCCTTACCATAGAGTCTGGACTCGCATACAGCTCAGGGCAGTCGATAATAATGGCAGTCGACAGCACTAACTACATTGAGGCTACCGTCGTCGTATATGATGCAGTATCAGGAGGATTGACGGCGTCTAGAGGAAACTCTCTTCATCCACTTTCACCAGGATATGTCGGGTCTCCAACCAGTAGCAGTACTGATTGGATAATAAATCTAGACGGAGCGTCAGGTGGTGACGGATCTTCAGGAACATCCGGGACTTCTGGAACATCCGGAACGAGAGGAACATCCGGAACTTCAGGAACTACCGGAACTTCGGGAACCTCTGGTACGAGAGGAACATCAGGAACCTCGGGAACCACAGGAACCTCAGGAACCACAGGAACTTCGGGAACCTCTGGTACGAGAGGGACTTCAGGAACTTCAGGAACCTCTGGTACGAGAGGAACTTCAGGAACTACCGGAACTTCGGGAACCTCTGGTACGAGAGGAACATCAGGAACCTCTGGTACGAGAGGAACCTCAGGGACAACAGGAACTTCGGGAACCTCTGGTACGAGAGGAACCTCAGGATCATCAGGATCATCAGGAACCTCAGGACAGAACGGAACCTCAGGAACCTCAGGACAGAACGGAACCTCAGGAACTTCAGGAACCACCGGAACCTCAGGAACCTCAGGAACCACCGGAATCTCAGGGATTGATGGTGTACCAGGACCAAACACGCTATTCTTCAACCTAGGATCGCTTGGTACGGAGGGTACTTGGAACACGGACAACAACGCATCACCATCCAGTGTAACCACCGTCTATATAAACAAGACTTCTATGCTTGGAAATGGAGGTGTGACCGCTTCTACCGGAAACGCGACTGATTGGGTTTCCTATATAGAAGAAAACGGATTCATACAGATATGGGATAGTACAGATTCTTCATTGTTCACGATATTCAGAGTAACGAGCATAAATCCTCAATCTACCTACTATCAGTTTGGAGTTGTATATGTAGTAGGAAACGGAGCTTTCCCTACGGTAGACGCTGCGATATCATATGCAAACAACGGAACTTCAGGCACAAGTGGTACATCAGGTACATCGGGTACAAGCGGCACATCAGGCACATCGGGTACAAGTGGCACATCAGGTACAAGTGGTCTAAATGGAGACCTATACAGAACCACATACTACGGTGCAATAAACTATTTGCTACCTGGCGGAACATATAGTATTACTATATTACCAAATCTTGGATACAGCATAGGACAGTCGATAATAATGGCAGTCGACAGCACCAATTATATTGAAGCTACCGTCGTCGTATATGATGTCGTGTCAGGAGGATTGACGGCGTCTAGAGGAAACTCTCTTCATCCACTTTCCCCAGGATATGTCGGGTCTCCAACCAGTAGTGCTACCAACTGGATAATAAATCTAGACGGAGCATCAGGTGGTGATGGATCTTCAGGTACATCGGGAACCTCAGGAACGAGAGGAACTTCAGGAACTTCAGGAACCTCGGGAACAAGAGGAACTTCAGGAACCTCGGGAACAAGAGGAACTTCAGGAACCTCGGGAACCTCTTTCTTCGCGAGTGGAACACAAAACTACGCGGTAAAATGGCAGACAAACACAACTCTATCATCGACATCATCGATATACGACAATGGATCTAATGTCGGGATTGGACTTACCACATCAAGTGCCAGGCTTCATGTCATGAGTACCACCGCCTCGCTAGGAACCACCGTCTTCAAAGTAGATGGAAATTCTGGAGAGTTATTCTCTGTAATCGACGACCTTACTGGATCTCTTATGTCTGTAAACGACATATCAGGCCTTCCTGTAATGGAAGTATTCGCAGACAACTCTATCCTGATGGGAGACTATCAAGCGCCTTCTCTCTATACCACGATAAAGGCTTCTGTGGGAACCACTCCTACTTTCACGACGATATGTCAGGTCGACAAGACTCTTTACTCTTCTGCATTCTTTGAATACAACGTGCAGAGTTCGACTAATATGAGGGCAGGAACTGTCATGGCGGTCTGGAACGGAACAAACGTGGAGTTTACAGAAACCTCTACCACGGATCTTGGGAACACGTCAGGAGTCGTTTTTCAGGCTATAATATCGGGCAACTATTTAGTGCTTCAGATAAAGACCACTTCTTCTGGATGGACCATTAAGTCGATAATAAGGGCTATATAGTATGATATATTTTGAGTCGACATAGTTTAAACTATGTCGACTCAAAAATTTTATACAAATGAGACATTTGAAAATTAATATATACTACATACTTGTTTTGGAAAGTGAAAAAATAAAGTTTTTTAAATGGCTAACGAATTTTTTGTCAGGAAAGGCCTGGCTATAGCGACATCATCTGTCGCGACCGCCTCCGGTGCGTCACAATCTACGAAATACCTGGTAATAGGTGAAGACAATATAGTAAGATGGGCAAGCGCGAGCTCGGCAGTATCTGCAACACCAAGTTTTCAACAAGTTACTGATGTTAATAACATAACGACACACCAAGTTATATCAAGAAGTGGATTTGATACAAGACCGATTGGTGTAGACACAATATCTTATATTGGTGCAATGTCAATTTCAGGTGGCGGCGGTACTACATACAAAGGACTTATAGTTTTAAAAGAAAATGGAGATGGGAGCGGAAACGATGTTTTCCTTACAACTGAATCTTTAAGCTCAGATAGATCAATATCATTACCAGATAAAAATGGTATTATCGCATTAACTACGGATATTCCAGTTATAGCATCTCCTGCATTCTCTTTTCAGATAAACAATGGCAACTCTACCGCGGGACTTACGTCTTTCGGTGTGGCACAATTCAGCTCAAACTCGCTACACTTCAACAATTCGAGCATATATCTTTCAGGAACATCTTCTGTAAACAATACATTGATTGGTTTTGGTGCTGGAAGAAGCATGACTACCGGATCGAGCAACACCTTCATGGGTGCGTCTGCGGGTTTTGCAAAAACAACAGGATTAAGAAACACCTATATAGGAGACTCGGCTGGGAGCTCGAACATGATAGGAAGCAACAACGTTTTTATAGGAAGCTCTGCTGGTCTAAGATCCGGGACCGGGTCGAACAACACCTTTATAGGAGCGTTTGTCGGAACAGCATCAATAGAATATAACAATACCATAGCGATAGGATCGTATGCGAATCCTACAGCAAACAACCAATTGGTTATCGCTTCTTCTGAATATCCTATAGGAACGGCAAGCAGCGCGGTATTCTCGCATTTTCTAAACACAAAAATAAACGGAATAGACGTAAAGATACCACTCTATCTATAAAAGAATAGACTCTATTTCCAATATCTTTCTTTCGACTTCGTAGATAAGAGATATGCAATCGCCTTTAAGCTCTCTTAGCTTGGGTAGTTCACACTTTTTTATTTCCTCGTCTATCGAAAGCATCTCTTCTTCTATAGTTTCTCTTAGATTCTGCAAATCCAAAAGAACATCTTTTCTAATATCTAGAAATAGATCCTTATAGTAGGGATTTTCCAATATTATGTCTTTGTATAAAGACACACAGAATCCCTTTACGATGAAAGTCAGATATTCCAATATCTCTTCTTCTGATTTTGAAAATCTTAGATTGCTTATTGCGATTTCAAACTCTTCTCTACTTTTTCCCATTATCTGTCGTTCAATTCTCTTTTCGAGTCTCTATCGATGTCTCTTGCCTTTATATCCTCTTTCTTGTTCCAAAGCTTCTTGCCTTTGCATACTCCAATCTTCACTTTTATCAAATTACGAGAAACAAATATTTCCAAAGGAATGATAGTGGTGCCTACTCCCTGTACAAGCTTTTCAATCTTGTCGATTTCTTTCCTGTTCAGCAGAAGCTTTTTCTCTCTGTTTTCGTCATGCTTGTCTAGAGCATGTGACTGCTTGTATTTGGCGACTTTCATGTTCTTGACGAAAAGCTCGCCATCCTTTATGTATATGAAAGAATCAGCGATAGAGACATCGCTTCTTCGAATCGACTTCACCTCGTTTCCAATAAGAATTATTCCCGCGTCAAAAGAGGCGAGAACTGAATATTCGAAATACGCTTTTCTGTTACTTGTTATCTTCATAGCTGCAAATATACTTATAATCTTTTAGACCATCAAACGATATTGATATATTATCGCCGTCGAATCGGTTCTTTACCACATTTATTTTTATTCCTAAGACCGCCATAACAGAAAAAGACGAAATCAAATTCAAAAATCTCTATGTGAGGCAATTTTGAAATGAATTCGTCTTTTATCGGTTCATCCAGGAACTTATAGCCAATCATAGAAATTCTTTTATATTCTCGAACATTCTGTCGATTGGTTTCAAAATTTAGGCTAGCTGTCTTTCTACAAACTCTACTAACTTTTCTTTATTGATAGACCCTACAAGCTTTTCAACAACTCCGTTTTCGTCTTTTACCAACTCTCCGTTTTTGTATAGAAGAATAGTAGGAATATTTCTTACGCCTAGGCTGGCAACGATATCTCTGTTTTCATCTGCACTAAGCTTTCCAACAGACAATTTTCCGTGATATGTATTCGAAATCTCATCTACAATAGGAGAAATCATTCGACACGGGCCACACCAAGGAGCCCAAACGTCTACCAAAGCCAATTCGTTTTTGATGAACGATTCGAAGTTTTCTGTATTCAATTCTGTTATATAAGCAATCATATTTCTATTTTATTTTTTATTTATATTGAAAAATATTGAAAAGGTTTATTCTCTCCCAAAATATTGCCAACTTTGTTTCTAGAGTCTTGCACGATTTCTTTTCGAACGCTCAGCTCCAGCAGAAGCTGATTCTGCTCGTCTTCCAAATCCGAATATAACGCCACATTTCCTTTCTCTAGAATAGATATCGCGATTATAGGATCTTCTTTGTATATATCCAAAAGCTTTCTGATAAAAGCGAGCTGTTCAGACATCTTCAATCCTTTTAGTGTTTCTATAGATTTTGGTGCATATCTAGCAAGCCTATGCAAAATATCCAAATCGCTTTCTGACGGATCCATGTCTATGTAGTCTTTATCCGTAAAGAAGCAATGAATCTTTTGCCATGCGCTTTCCAGCTTTGTTCCATATACATTCCTGATATAGAACAAAAATTCTCCGGATGTCCGAATATTCAATAGATTGTTGTCTTTGAAGATATTGCCGTCTGTGTCGCTTTTAAAAAATTTATTTTTGAGGCAATATAGCTCTGTCTCTAGATTCTTGTTAAGCTTTAGATAATTCTCTGTCTCTGTATCTCTGAATATCTCAAAATATGGCTTCAGCATATCTGAGTATTGATTGTATTGCTCAAAATACCTTTCTTTGAACCTAAGCTTGTTGATGTCCGAAAAAACGCCATATCCGCTCGTTCCAATCCCGTATGATGCGATCTTGAACTCCAGCTCGTCCAGCTCCGCACCAAGCTCTTTGCTTTTCTTCGCGATTCTTATCGCAGTGTGTGAAGGAGTCTGAAGATTGGATATCTTCAGCTTTCCTGTTATCAGAAAGTCCTCGAAGTCCGGAGTCCAATAGAACTGGTCTTTCTCTATGGAATATCCTACTCTGGTCGCGTTTATGTCGAAAGAATTGAGCACGATGCTTTGGTCTTCCGTAGACGACTTATATAGGATCTCGTTGAATATTCCTTTCTTCTCTGAAGAGGTTATGGTATAGAATCCCGTGACCTTCCTGTCAAAGAAAACACCTCTGTATTCGTCTTCATGGTATTCGATCTCATCTTGCTTGAACTTATAAAGCGAATCTTCTGGATTGACCGCTGACAGGTTGCTTATCTTTTCCTCGAAGATGAATATGTCGATATCGTTTACGACTGCCTTGTTTCCTGAATGAAGCTCCCAAATCGTGTTTGCCAACGCGCCTCCCGCCAAAAATCCTCGTTCTGGCATTCCCCATTTCGATTTCAATATTTCTAAGGCTTTTCTAGCCAGGATCTCTATTTCCATTTTTATTTTAGTCTAAAATTATGTCAACTACTCCTAAATCTTTTGCTTCTTTCGCGGTCATGAACCAGTCTATCTTGTTCTTCAAGACTTTTCTAAGCCTTTTCTTCTCGATATTGGTCTTTTCCATAGTATATTCTTCGATTTGCTTTTGAAGCCTCTTCGACTCTTCTAGCTTTTCCTCTAGGTCCTGCACCTTTCCAAACGCACCCGAAGATACTTGGTGGTATAGAGGCGTCGACATCTTGTGAGCGAACCTCTTGTGTCCCGAAATGAGTATCAGGAATCCGCAGCTCATCGCACACCCTGTGACGATCGTGTGTATAGGAGTCTTGCTTCTCTCCATCACGGACAGAAGCCCAAAACATTGGTATACTGCTCCTCCATAAGAGTCGATGTATATCTTGATTGGCTTCGGTTTGTATTCTATGCCATATGTCGCATACATCTTCTTAAGATGGTCGTCATCTTCGTTTATCTCGATTATGCTTTTTGTCAAATCTCCGATAGAAGACTGATCTACTTGCTTTGTGAAGTAGATGTTGCGCTCTTTTGGTAGCTGCAAATTCGTAGCCATTTTTTTGAGTTTTAAAGTTAGTAAATTTTATACTTAATATATCCACAATCCCATTGATTATACTGACCAACTTTTATAAGTTGTGGAAGTTTTGTATCTTCTAGATTGAAATTAATCTTCTCTAAGATTCTATTATCAAACCAAGATAAATCTATTTCTAATTCACCATCGTTTATATTGAAATCATCTATTTCAAAAATATCATTTATTAGATTATAGAGTTTTTTCTTTATTCTTTCTTTATTTTTATTCCAGTCGTTTTCTCTTATCTGTATAAGTTTATATCCTTTGAGTCTGCACATGTTTAATTTGTTCAAATGATAATATTGATCCTTTATCTTTTCGGAATGCCAATAGTCACCATTGAATTCTATACATAGCTTCAACTTATCTATAACTATATCTATCTCTAACGGCTTTATTATAGTTCGATTGCTCCTTGATATATTACCATCATATATGCTCGATATGTAGTTATACAAATCCTGTTCTCCGTTTGATCCAATATATTCATTACATTGATTGCATATTTCTATGTTATTTTTCTTTTTATTGCATAATTCAGATTTGCCTTTTATGAATTCGTGTCCTTTTTCACAAATAATTTTATAGTAGTATTCTTTATCACTTTCTAATATAGTATAACCATCAGGTAAACCGGATTGTATTGTTTCAATACCTCTTTTAGCATTATCTCCTCTAACACTTTTAAGCATTATTGGATCCGAAACACCATGTTTTAACATATTATTTTCCTTTCTTCTTTTGATAGTTTCTGGTAATTTTGTTATGTTATCAACACCATACCTTTCCATTAGTGTTTTTTTAGAATTCTCCTTCATCGATTCCAATTGCGTTACAAATTCAACACCATAGTTTTTAATACAAAATTCTTTTTTAGAATTCTCCCTAACTAGACTTTGACATTTTTTATCAGCACAAGTTGGTCTATAACCATTACAATGGTACTTTCTGTCTTTACCACAAATACACTTAGGTATTTCGTTTACACCTTCTTTATAGTGATAAAATGATTCCATAACCGGTAAGTCTAAACCGGTTATGGAATTCATATATCTTAGAATATAATCATTTTTCTTAATATGATAACAAATCTGATTGTTATTGGTGCAGCTTTTTAATAAGCAGTCCAAATCTATAATTGGATCACCTGATAATTTAATTTTACTTCTCATTTAGTATATATTAAATTATCCAACTCCCGTTTCTAATCTGTGTTATAAAAACATCTCGTCTAACACTTTAAACTCATTTTCAGTAGCTTTTACAAGGATTGCCCTACCATTCCTAATCTGACTTTTTACCGTACTTAAATTTTTTCCT